>JACXTT010006824.1_pt1 | contig 16231 bp, 11 predicted proteins | sample 9270951 | NCBI WGS metagenome assembly JACXTT01 (sample SAMN15532306, study PRJNA645909) | rock metagenome | isolation source: weathered quartz diorite | place: Puerto Rico | collected 2017-06-21 | reverse complement strand
ATTCCGATTTCTATAAAGAGACCGATGTTCATATTCACGTTCCCGCCGGGTCCATTCCAAAGGACGGCCCTTCGGCCGGCGTAACGATGGTTACGGCATTGGTTTCAGCTCTTACGAACGTTCCGATCCGCCCCAAACTCGCGATGACCGGAGAGATCACACTGAGCGGCCACGTACTGCCGGTTGGTGGCATCAAAGAGAAGGTTCTGGCGGCACGGCGCGCGAAGATCGAAGAACTCATTCTGCCGGCCCAAAACGAGAAGAATGTGAGGGAAGATATCCAGCCGGAACTGCTGCGGGAAATCAAGATTCACTACGTGAAGACGATCGAAGAGGTCCTGGAACTGGCGTTTCCGAAACGAGTCTTGAGGGCGGTACCGGGCAAAGAGCCTGTGCAACAAGTGATTTAGGCACAAAAAGGCACAAATGACTCGTAGCTTTTGTGCCCCTTTGTGGCCGTTCCTCTACTCGATCCCTCCTTAGTTCCATTGACCTAACACCGACCGCTCGCTACTATAACCCTTCAACTTTCATGAACTTCCACGCGTGGTTCCAATGCTTCTCCGGCTGTGGCGTGCGTTACCGGCTCGACCAGATTGTTTACAGGTGCGAGTCGTGTGGCGGTCTGCTGGAAGTGCGTCATGACGTCGATGCGCTGAAGCAGCGATCCCCGGCGGAGTGGAAGCAGGTTTTCGATTCGCGCCTTGGCCGCATGAGCGGCGTGTGGTCGAAGAAAGAAGTCGTCCTTCCGGAACTTGTGGATAAAAGCATCGTTTCGCTCGGCGAAGGCAATTCACCTCTCCGCAAGTCCGAGCGCTTCGCCAAAAAGCTCGGCATCGACGAGATCTACATCAAGCAATGCGGCACCTCCCACACCGGATCTTTCAAGGATCTCGGCATGACGGTACTCGTCTCCATGGTCAATCAGATTCGCTCGCGCATTCGGGCCGTCGCGTGCGCATCGACAGGCGACACCTCGGCTGCTGTTTCGGCCTACTGCGCGGCAGCGGGCATTCCATCGATTGTCTTGCTTCCAAAGGACAAAGTTTCGATCGCGCAATTAATCCAGCCGGTGGCCAATAACGCCATCACGATTTCGATCGATACCGATTTCGACGGCTGCATGAAGATCGTTCAGGAAATCACGAAAGACAGTTCGATCTACTTGGCCAATTCGATGAATTCGCTTCGCGTCGAAGGCCAAAAGGCCATCAGCTTCGAAATCGTGCAACAGATGGCTTGGGATGTTCCCGATTTTGTCGTCGTGCCGGGCGGCAATTTGGGCAATGTTTCGGCGATTGGAAGCGGATTCCTTCTGATGCGCGAGATGGGCTTGATTCAGCGGCTCCCGCGATTGGTTTGCGCCCAAACCGAGCGAGCCAATCCGTTGTACCGCGCTTATCGGGAAGGATTCGCCAATCTCGAGGCCGTCGCCGCAGGGAAGACACACGCTACGGCAATTCAAATCGGCAATCCGGTCAGTTTTGGAAAAGCAGTGAAGGCGCTCCGGGCAACCGACGGCATCGTCGAACAAGCCACAGAAGCCGAACTCGTCAACGCGTGCGCTGAAGTAGACAGGTTCGGTTTTTTTAACGATCCGCAAACCGGCGTTGCTCTCGCAGCCACGATCAAGCTCGTCCAATTGCGAGTGATTCCGACTTCTTCACGGGTGGTTGTGATCAGTACGGCGCATGGCTTGAAGTTCGCCGAATTCAAAACCAAGTTTCATCAAGGTCAGCTCCGCGAGGTCAACAACCCCTCGCTGCAAAACCTGCCCATCGATGTCCCGGCGGACATCGCAGCGGTTCGAGCTGCCATTGATGGCAGGATACCTGCTTAATGTCGGGGCCGTATTTGCACAAGGGCGTGTGCCTTCAGGGGTTTTCGAGCGGTCCAAGGAAAGCGTGTGACTAAATTCAACACACTATTACGCGTGGCTTACACACTGGGCGTGTACCTTATCTTGGCCCAGGTTGCCTCCGCGCAGACCGTGTTGAATTTCGCTAAAGTGACCGTCAACGAGCGGTTGACGGCCGGTTTTGCTGTCACAAATCCGACTTCGAACTATGCCGATGTGAATTTCACTTTTTACGGATTGGATGGTAATCCCGTCTTGTCCGGTTTGGTGAACCCTGTTCGCCACCGATTGGCACCCAAGGAACAGCTGTCGATGCGGACCAATGAGCTGTTCGCCGCTTCCAAGGCTGACGGGTGGGTTCAGGTCACCAGCTCAACTACAGGGCTGACCGGCTACTATTTGTCCGGAGATTTCGCGACAAGTCTCGATGGCTCCGATTCGGCCCCCGCTCTGACGAACCAAATCGTCCCGGTGATTCGCGACGACCAAACAAATAAAACAGAACTTGTCATTCTCAATCCAGGTAACGCCAGCGGCACCATTTCCGTCACGCTGTTCAACTCGTCAGGAGGACAAGCGGGAATTGTTGGTTCCCAGCTTATTCCAGGGCATGGCGCGATCCGGCTATCTTCATTGAGTTCGAACGCGCCGGGAGCAGGGACGCTGACGGCGAGGATTTCTGCCAGTGTGCCTGTGTCGGCGATGGCGTCCATCGATCGAGGAGACTCTGTGGTTTTCGTTCCAGGGCAAGCGATCGATCAACTGGCTTCGCTTCGCATCGCGCCGCACTTCATCACGGCCGGTGGGTACGACCCAGTGCTGGTTTTGGCGAACCCGACCGGTTCGGCCGTATCTGCGATAGTCACGTTGTTCACCGATGCGGGCACGCTAGTTCCGGCGGCCACACTCCAGAGAACATTCACAATTCCAGCCAACGGATCGATTTCAAGAGACGTTCGCGAAATTACGGGTCAGCCGATTGCTCCAACCGTGAACGGATGGCTTCGCATCGATTCAGCCAATGTCGCGCTGACAGGTTTGGTGATTCTCGATCAAGGCAGGGCTGTGACGTCGGTTCCTCTCCAGACGGCGCCGACCGACCGTATGATTTTCTCGCAGATCTCCGAGACGCAAACGTTATTTACCGCCTTGGCGTTGGTGAATTCGACAGCTAACGATGCCGTCGTAGATGTCACGCTAGTGCGCGGCGACGGTACGACCTCCGAGCAGGATTCGATCACGATCGCGGCAAACTCGAAATTCTGGGATCTGCTTCGCAACATCATTCCGGATGTTGTGGGTCAGACGAGTGGGTACATCTTTCTTCACTCCTCTGTCCCGATTTATGGTTTGGCAATCCTCGGCGGCGCCAACAACGCTTTTGTCGCCGGCATGCCGCCCAGCCGCGTCCCGGATGGTTTCGCGCCGGCGGATTCTGTTCCTGCCCCCGTTATCGCTCGCGTTGATCCAGGAACGGATGTTCTGCCGGGCATGACATTGCGCGTCACTCTACTGCGTGCCGTGACAGATGCCACTTTCACTATTGCCGGCCAGGCTGTGAATGCGCGCCAACTCGGTGCGATCAGTCTCTCGTATGAAATGACCGTGCCGGCGCTGGAACCTGGATTTGCAAATCTGGTTGTTCGCAGCAACGGTGTCCAATCGTCGGTCCCGTTGAAAGTATTGGCTGCAAATAACCCTCCGACGCAGACGATGTCGGGTCAAGCTTTCTATCAGAAGATCGATGTGACGGACGCGGGGCTTGATCTCAGTCATCCGGTTATGGTTCCGGTTCGGAACGCCCGCGTCGAAGTGTTCAGCCGGTCATCGCAATCGGTCGTTGCCGTTTCCGATACCGATGCGCGCGGACGATTCAGTGTGCCTGCGCCTCTCGATCCCAATTTGACCGTCCGCGTCATTAGCCGATTGCGCGGCATGGATCTGAAGGTGGCTGACAATACGAATCTCGGTGATCTGTACGTCATCTCCGCGGACGTCGACGGCAGAACGGCTCGGTCGGATCTGTTGTTGACGGATTCGTCGCGCCTTTCCGGAGCGTTTAACATTCTCGAGATGGTTGAGCGTGCGAACGACACGATGGTTCAAGCGGATCCCAAAATCACTCTTCCTGCAGTGACCATCTTCTGGAGCACGCGGAATACGAGAAAGAGCGGCAATGTCGCGCAAGGGTTCATCGGCACCAGCTACTTCGATCCTGTTGCCGGCAGGGCGTTCATCCTAGGAGACCGCAATGTGGATTCCGATGAGTTCGACGACTCTGTCATCGTTCACGAATACGGACACATGATCGCTGCCAGATTCTCGCGTGACGATTCGCCCGGTGGCGAGACGCACATCGGCGACATGTTGGATCCGCGGCTGGCGTGGTCCGAAGGCTGGGCGAATTTCTTTTCATCTGTGGTTCGAAACGATTCCGTGTGGCGCGATTCGAGCGGTGTGAACGGCACGACCGTTTACAGATTCGATATCGAAAACAACACTCCGCCTGGCGACAAGCCGGGATACTGGAGTGAATCGTCGGTTGATTCGATCCTCTGGGACTTTTATGGCGATCATTTCGATGGAGACGACGTGCAGTTGCATTATCCCTTCTCCTCGATCTGGAACGCATTTACCGACCTACGTAACGATCACTTCGTGTACCTGCCTTATTTTCTGGAGCACTTCATCTCGCGAAATCCTTCAACGGCAGATGCCATCCGAACGATCGTTCAATCTCGTTCGATTGATTTTCAGCCCAATGTCCGTCCGAGCGTCGTCTATCCATTCCCAACTCCCATGACCGGTCCCATTGTGACAGGAACCGTGGATTCCTTGACATCGAAACGGACGAACCTCGTGACCTCATCCCACTTCTATTCGTTCACGACCACCGGCGGGGCTGCTTCAATTCGCCTGGATATTACTGGCCTTGGCCCCGGTAATAACCCAAGCGCGAACGACCTCGATCTGTTTCTCATGGATGTGAATGGGCGGGCGATTGATCGCTCCGATAGCGGATTGAATGGCGATGCGGAACGTATCGCCCTCAAACTTCCCGCCGGAACTTATGTCGTCGAAATCCGCAGCTTCTACACCAAAGCCGAAACGGGCGGATTTGTTTTCAACTCCGGACAATACAAATTAAGCGTCTCCGTCCAGTAAAACCCGCTTTCCTTACGTTTGTAGCTTTGTGCCTTCCTGGCTTTGTGTTTTAGAATGTCGGTAAAACCAACGAGTCAACGAAACGCAGTTTCCATTCTTTGGAGGTTTACATGAATGGGACCATGGTGAGTTTGCTTGTCGTGGAAGCCATTGTGACCGGTGCGGCTATTGTGATGTTCCTTTATCGCGGAATGCTCGACATGAAGGAAGAGGACCACCTCATTTTGGACAACGCTGAAGCGCACCTTGCCCGGGAGCAGGAGACGATCCGTCACAAGGTCGACGTACTGAGCCGTTATCTGAAAGTGGTTTCTGTGGTCTGGGCTGTTTTGCTACTTGCGATCTTCGGTGTTTGGGTCGGCCAGGGCCTGGGTTTCGTATAGGAAATTCGGGGACGGAGGGGACAGTCCCCATTTTCTTGTAGTTCAGAAAATGGGGACTGTCCCCACCGTCCCCGAATTTCATAGCGCCCAACGTCCCTGATCGATCACGAAGTCGGCAATTCGTTGCCGCGCTTTGACGGTATTGATCGGTATCCACCGCAACAATCTGCGAAGAGCGGCCAGTTGTGTGCGAAGCGCATCACCCTCTGCGACTGCTGCTAAGACTTGCCGAGCGGAGAATTCCACGCGGTTCATCGCATCATTGACGAAGACGCGCGTGGCATCCATTTGCGGGCCGGAAGATGGGTGCTTCATGAGCCGATAAATCGCAGTGTCCATGGCGAAGACTTCCATAACGATGTTGCTGATGTGCATCAGCACCTCTTGTTCATCTCGAATCGCATCCGCGAATTTCTGAATGGCGGAGCCGGCGATGAATAGCAATGCCTTCTTGGCTTGAGCCAGCGCAGCCAATTCCGCGCCGAGCGGGCCGGTAGGTTCGGTAGGCATTGAGGCGGACATCACTTCATCCACCACCCTACGTACTGCGGGATGCAACGCCAACTTGCCCGCGGTTGCCCGTTTGAGAAGCATGCCGGGAATGAGGAGCCGGTTGATTTCATTGGTGCCTTCGAAAATCCGATTGACGCGCGAGTCTCGGTAATACCGTTCAACCGGATATTCGGCGCTGTAGCCGTAGCCGCCGTAAACCTGCACTGCCTCATCCACCGCGAAATCCAAAACTTCGCTGCAGAACACTTTCAGTATGGAACTTTCGATCGCATACTCTTCAATTGCTTTGAGAACCTGAGGAGCGTTGCCGACATCAACGCCTTCTAATCCATGGTCCATCAGGCCTGCCGTTCGATAGACCATGCCTTCCGCTACCCAGATGCGTGTTGCCATTTCTGCAAGCTTTTGCTTGATTGCTCCAAAGCTCGCGATGGGCTTCCCAAAAGCGATGCGCTGTTTGGCGTACTGGATGGCGTCGTTAAGCGCCGTCTTTGCCCCGCCAACGGCTCCGGCTCCCAATTTCGCGCGTCCGATATTGAGGATGTTGAATGCGACATGGTGCCCTTTGCCGATTTCGCCAACCACGTTGTCGATCGGTATTTGAGCATTGTTGAGAATTAACGGACGCGTGGAGGAGCCGCGCAAACCCATCTTGTTTTCTTCGGCTCCCGTAGAGACACCCGGATGATCCTTTTCAACGATGAAGCAGGTGAACTGTTTCCCATCGACTTGAGAAAACGTGATGAACATGTCCGCGAAAGCGGAGTTTGTGATCCACATCTTCTCGCCATTCATGATCCAATGCGTGCCGTCGGAATTGCGAACGGCGTTGGTTTTCGCGGCGAGAGCATCGGAGCCACTACCGGATTCCGAGAGGGCATACGCGGAGATCTTCTCGGCCTTGCAGAGCGACGGTAAGTATTTGCGCTTGTGCTCCTCTTTACCGAAGTAAACGATCGGCAGCGTGCCGATTCCACTGTGGCCCCCATAAGACACCGCGAAGGAGGCCACACGCGCCAGCTTTTCCGCGACGATCATCGCCGAGACCTTGTCGAGATTTTCGCCCCCGTACTTCTCCGGTACTTCGATGCCGAGCAATCCGAGTTCGCCGCAGCGCTTGAGAAGATTAACGGTGACGTCCCATTCCTTGTGCTCGATCTTCTCAACCTGCGGCAGCACTTCTTGTTCGACGAACTGCTCGGTCATGTCGCGAATCATCGTTTGCTCTTCGGAGAAATCTTCAGGTGTGAAAATGTCCTCAAGTGCACTTTCTTCGATGAGAAAACTTCCACCGCTTTTCGACGTGGTGACTTCCTTTGTCATGGCATCCTCTCAAAAATTCCTGCGGCTCCCATTCCACCGCCGACGCACATCGTGACCATACCGTACCGCGCGGCGCGCCGCTGCATTTCGTAGAGCAATGTAGCTGTCAACTTCGACCCGGTGCAGCCGAGTGGATGACCGAGCGCGATAGCGCCTCCATTCACATTCACTTTTGACGTTTCCAAACCGAGTTCGCGAATCACAGCCAGCGATTGAACGGCGAATGCTTCGTTCAATTCGATGAGATCTATATTCTCCAACTTTAATCCGGCTTGTTTGAGTACTTTCGGAATGGCTTGAACGGGACCGAGACCCATCACCTCAGGCGGCACACCCGCTGTGGCATACGCAACGAACCTGGCGAGAGGTTGTGCGTTCATCGAACGAGCTTTCTCCTCCGACATGACGACAACAGCTGCCGCGCCGTCGCTCATTTGCGAGGCGTTACCGGCCGTTACCGTTCCGTCGGCCTTGAACGCAGGCTTGAGGTTTCGAAGGGCTTCCAGCGATGTGTCCCGCCGTGGACCTTCATCCGCAGCGAAAGTGAATTCACGAACAGTTCGCCGCCCGTTTTCGAGCATGACGTCCCGTATCGGCAGAGTTACGGTTTCTTCCTTGAATCGACCGGCATCGATCGCGGCTATTGCTCGGCGATGACTTTCGAGCGCGAAGGTGTCCTGTTCCTCCCGGCTGATTCGGAATTCATGGGCGAGATTTTCGGCGGTGAGTCCCATGCTCAGATACGTGTCCGGATTCGTTTCGATGAGGACTGGATTTGGCGCAATCTTGTGACCGCCCATCGGAATCATGCTCATCGATTCCGTGCCCCCGGCAATAATGCAATGCGCGGCACCGGATGCGATGCGTTCGGCAGCGAAAGCAATCGATTGCAGTCCCGACGAGCAAAATCGATTGAGCGTCATGGCGGGAACGGAATAGGGAATTCCCGCGCGGAAGGCCGCCACCCGCGCAACGTTCATGCCCTGTTCCGCCTCCGGCATCGCGCATCCAATGTAGATGTCGTCGATTGCTTCGCTGTGCAGTCCAGGCACTCTGTCGATTGCGGCACGCATTGTGGCGGCGAGCATGTCGTCGGGCCGCGTCGTGGAAAGCACTCCTCGTGGCGCCTTGCCGACCGGAGTTCGAACCGCTGAAACGATTAGTGCTGCCATAATTCCTCAGTTCCTCAGAACTTTTCCCTTCTTCAGCAAATGCTCCATTCGCGCAAGTGTCTTCGGCTCGCCGCACAACGACTTGAAGGCTTCGCGTTCGAGATCCAAGAAATACTGCTCGGGCGCCGTGCAAGGCCGCGTGACATCTCCACCACAGATGACATTGGCGAGCTTGCGCGCAATGTGCGCTTCGTGATCCGAAATGTGGCCGGCTTGCCTCATGAGATACACACCCAATTTCAATTCCGCTGCCAAGGTTTCGCCGAAGACGGGCAATTCGGCTGGTATCGGCGCCCGGTATCCCGTTGCGGCCATTTCCTTCACAACCGCTTTTGCATCGTGGATTAGCCTGCCGGGATTCATCGTGATTCCGTCTTCAACCCGTAGATACCGCAGCCGCCGTGCATCTTCAGCGCTCGTCGAGACCCGAGCCAGCCCGATGTTTTCAAATGCCTCGCGCACCCGCGCAGCCCCAACACCTGTGGCTCGCCGCAACATTTCGGTTGTGCCGCCGCCGGCCGGTATGAGACCGGCACCGGTCTCAACAAGACCGATGTACGTTTCTGCCGACGCTTGCGCGCGGGCGCCCGCCATCGCGATCTCGCATCCGCCTCCCAGCGTGAGGGCGAACGGCGCTGTGACAACGGGCTTAGGGTTGTACCGGATTGCTTGTGTTGCGCGTTGGAAGGTCCGAACCATATAGTCGATCTCGTCCCAATTTCCTTCGACTGCTTCCATCATCAAAAGCATCAGATTGGCCCCGGCCGAGAAATTCCGGTCCTCATTTGCGATCACGAGACCGTCAAAATTCGCATTGACTTCATCCAGGGAAGCAAACAGCAGCGAAATGATGTCGCTGCCGATGGTATTCATCTTCGAATGGAATTCAAGACAAGCGACACCGTCACCCAAATCCCGAAGTGACGCGCCTGCGTTTTGACGGATCAGACGCTGTTTCTCGAGAAACGAAAATGGAGGTACGACTTCGCCTTTCAGCGCTGTTGCCAGTTCGAATGGGCCCATCTCCCACGCGAAGCCCCATCGCATGGCACGATCCACAGCTTCAGGGTCGTCGGAGATTTCGGGAATGCAAGCCGCTGCATATTCCGAGATAGACGTCAGAAGTTCTGCGACAAACGCAGCGGCGCGATCGCGGCTGTTGAATAGTGTCTTCAAGCGTTCAGGAAGACTTTCGATGCCGGAAACCATCTCGAGCAACGCGAAGCTTGGTTGGCGCTGCGGCCGATATTCCATCGTTTGGAGATCAAGCGCGAGGATTTGGTCGCCTTCTTTTTTATAAAAGCCGCGCCCGCTCTTGGTGCCGAGCATTTGCCGGTCCAGCATTGAACGCATGAATTCCGGAATTCGGAAGACTTCGCGTTGGGCATCATGCGGCGCGTTCTTAAAAATGTTGTCGGCAACGTGAGTGAAGACGTCGAGGCCGACCATGTCGATTGTCCGAAACGTAGCCGTCTTCGCTCGGCCGATCAAAGATCCCGTCAGCCGATCGACTTCTTCAGTCGTGAAGCCGTCCCGCTGCATGAGTTGAATGGTCTTGAGAGCAGCAAATAATCCGATTCGATTTGCGATGAAATTCGGCGTGTCTTTCGCCCTCACCACGCCTTTGCCCAAGGTGATCTCGGCAAATTGTTCAAACTGTGCGAGCGCACCAGGATCGGTTTCCGGCGTCGGAATTATTTCGAGCAGCCTCATGTAGCGAGGCGGATTGAAAAAGTGGGTTCCAAACCAATGCTTACGGAAATCCTCGCTTCGATTTTTTGCAAGGCCCGATACAGACAAACCCGAGGTATTCGTTGTGACGAGAGTCGATGGCCTCCTGGCAGCATCGACCTTTTCCAGGAGCCCGCTCTTTACCTGTGGATCTTCAACGACGGCCTCGACGATCCAATCCGCTTCGCTGATGCGCGAAAGGTCTTCATTGAACGATCCAACGTCAATCTGTCTTGCCTTTTCCGGGACAAATAGCGGGGAAGGCGAATTCTTCACCAGCGTCTTCAACGCTGCTTGCACTTGTTCTTTCGAAACATCCAGAAGCAACACAGATAGTCCGGCATTTGCGGCATGTCCCGCGATCTGCGCTCCCATCGTGCCTGCGCCAAGTACTGCGACTCTACGAATCATCATGTCCTGCAACCTGAATACCGCGAAGACGTCAGACAAGCAAGCGGGCTGGACTGTAGTATCTCAATTTGGGAGTTAGGCTGTTTTTGCTCCTCAGCGGACGGCGGTCCCGCGAAGTAAGTAATCGAGAAGAATTTCGCGGTCATCGGCATTCACGCGCGCTCCCCAGCCAATCATCTTGTTGAGTTCGCGATCCCACTGTGCACGTGTTAAACGCTGCTGCCGGATCAAATCCTGTTCGTGACAGGTTTCGCAGGTTTCACGCAGGAGCCGTGGAGCGGACGGCTCCGACGGCGTCGCAGGTGGGGAAGAAACGTTTTCGCCTGTGTTGAGATCGACTCGCGCAATGCCATTCCAGAGATACCCCGATGGGTTCCACGGAGCAACGAGAGGCTGAACATCGCCGCGCGAGTCACGCGCGCGCGCAAGGATGGTGTGGCGTCCGGCATCCGGGGGTGCCCACTCATATTCCCAAAGACGCCATCCGAAGGCCGACGCTTCCCCCTTCAAACGAGTGGGCCTCCACGCGCGGCCTGCATCGGTGCTCACGTCGACAGCAACGATGCGGCTCACGTCTCCACTCCATGCTGCACCACGCACAAGCAGGCGTTTGCCGCGTTCAACACGCGCGCCATTTTCCGGAAATGCAATGACGCTTTTCACGCGAAGGCTCTGAACCGGCGTCATCGCTTCCGCGGCAACAACTGCTCCCGGAGCGACGGGTTGCTTTGGGTACAGGTACGCACTCTTCATCCAGAAACCGCTGAATTCTTCATTGAGCACGCGCACTGAAGTAACCCATTTCGCCCAGGAGTCACCGGCCCAGCCCGGAACCACAGCGCGCAACGGGAAGCCGTGTTTGACCGGCAGTGTCTCGCCGTTCATTTCATAAACGAGAAGTGTGTTCGAATCGAGCGCCTTCTTAATCGGGATTGAACGCTGGAAGTCTTCCATCCTCCCGATCGGGACGTCGGCTCCATCGAAAAGCACCTCCACAGCGCCTGCCTTCACACCAGCGCGTTGCAAGATGTCCGCGAGCCGCACGCCGCGCCATCGGCCGTTGCCGGCCGCGCCATTCCGCCACTGCACTCCGGGCACGGGCGGATCGTAAAAAGCTCGCCCGTTGCCGGCGCATTCGAGAACCGCGATCAACTCGTACGATGGCATCCGGCGCACATCGTTCATTGTGAGCGTAAGCGGCGTGGAAACGTGCCCTTGGACTTCCAACCGCCATTGTGCGAGATCAACCTTGGGCACCGTCACGTGGCTACGCACAAAGAAACGTTCGACGGGTGTAATGAAATCCGCAAATCCCGCGGTTGGCATTTCGAGATCTTCCGGACGCGCGGACCGGACGATCAGATCCGACGGGTTCTGTCGTGACACAAGAGCCGCCGCTGATAACAGCAGAAAGTTTCTCCGTGAGACGCGCAGGTTCGACATGCTGTTAGTACAGCATACTACGCGATGGAGTACACAGGTTTTGCACGCAGACGCAGCGCGACACAGCCCAACGCTAGCCTTCGACCGATATCTTATTAAGAACGCGGCTCACTTAAGCGCGAGTGCAGCCGCGATCCGTGCGTGAAACTAGACGACGTCCGCAGGAACGAACCTTCCCGGTTGCAGACGGGCCGTCTCCGATGAGAGCGCCAACACTTCAACGTTCTGGCCTTCGTCCAACTCCTGCAAGCAGACTTTCACGCCGTTTCTGAACTCAACGGCGTCGCGGTAGGTGTAGGCATCGGCCGAAAGCTGCCGGAAGGTGACCGCTTCGGTAGCGGAGAGACCATACGCCTGCTGGAGTGCTGGCGAGATTCCTCGGAGCAAGAGTTGGGCCCCATCCGGAATGCAGACCGCACATACGGTAGACTGCAGGACAAACGTTCTCTTTAGAGCCGCCATCCAACCCTTTGCTTGTCGTCCAGCTGGTTTCAGATAGTCGGGCGACGTTAATCCTTTGGATCCTCCATAGAACCGATGAACTACCAAGACCTCGTCTTCTTGGGCAAGGCGATTCCGTAAACCATGAAGCGAATAGTCGCACATGCTCAATTCTCCTTCTGGTGAATTCAAGGCGACGTGTCTCTTGAATTCCTCGATGCGAGTGTTGCAACAGCCGTAGTGACGGGACTCGAGCTTGTTTGGTTGCCGCTTGCTGTTGGTACTCTTGCAACCTGCGCTCTGCTGAAAAAAGGTTTAGTGAGTTGTACTCTATGCGCTCGCGAGCTGATCAGTCAAGCTGGAGATCGCTGAGTTCAACGATTAAACGACAGCGGCGACCGCGGTTCCCCGCTGCATGGCCGCCGCTGTAGCCCCGTACATCGAGGGTGCCAGGGCGCCGCGGTATGTCATAAGATTCAATCCGTGCGTTCTTCAAACAGCGACGACGTTCGCAGATGGATCAACCAGTCAAGGCGTGTGATCGCGTTGACTGGAGCCGGCATTTCAACAGATTCCGGAATCCCCGACTTTCGCGGCCCGCAAGGTCTTTGGACACGCAACCCTGTCGCTGAGAAGATGTCGGACATTCGGTACTACGTTTCCGATCCGGAAGTACGGAAGGCCGCGTGGCAAGCCCGGTTGCATTCGCCGGCATGGACCGCGAAGCCGAACGCAGGTCATCTTGCGCTGGCGCGCCTCGAGCGGCGACGGAAGCTCTACGCTTTGATCACGCAAAACATCGATGGACTTCACCAGCAGGCCGGTAACTCGCCCGACCGCGTCATCGAGGTTCACGGAACAATTCACAATGTCGTGTGCCTCGACTGCGGTTGGAAGGGGCCGATGCGGGAAACACTCGATCGCGTTCGCGCGGGAGAGGAAGATCCGCCGTGCCGCGCGTGCAACGGAATGCTGAAGAGCGACACGATCTCGTTCGGCCAGGCACTCGTTCCGGAAGTTATCCAACGCGCGATCGATGCGGCACACCAAGCCGATCTTCTGCTCGCTGTCGGCAGCAGCCTTCAGGTTTACCCTGTAGCGGGTGCAGTTCCCATCGCCAGGGAAGCCGGCGCGCGCATCGTCATCGTCAACGCCCAGCCAACCCCTTTCGACAACATCGCCGACGCAGTCCTGGACGGATCCATCAGCGAGGTGCTTCCATTGGTTTGCGGCGATTGAGCGGGGTTTGTGAGCGTGAAGAAAGACGAAGAAGTCGAGGTGCTGTCGATCGAGGGACGCGAAGTTCGCATCACACATCCTCAGAAGCTTTACTTTTCAAAACAAACGAAACTGTCGAAGCTGGATCTCGTAGGCTATTACTTGTCCGTGGCGCCGGGTGCACTCGCTGGGATCCGGGACCGTCCGTTGGTGCTCAAGCGTTTCGTCGACGGTGCCGAGGGCGAAGCGTTTTATCAGAAGCGGGCTCCCGCCAAACGGCCTGATTGGTTGCGAACAGTGACGCTGGCCTTTCCGTCGGGCCGGACAGCAGAAGAGGTCGTCGTCGATGACGCAGCAGGACTGGCGTGGGTTGTGAATCTGGGCTGCATCGAGCTTCATCCGCATCCCGTACGCGCGGGAGATCTCGAACATCCGGATGAGTTGAGGGTTGATCTGGATCCGGGCCCCGGCGTTTCTTGGGAGGACGTGCGGCGTGTTGCGTTCGAAGTGAAATCGCTTCTAGAAGAGATGGGGCTTCGTGGCTGGCCCAAAACGAGCGGCTCGCGCGGCATGCACGTGAATGTGCGGATCCATCAACGATGGACATTCACTGAAGTGCGCCGCGCTGCCCTCGCTCTCTCGAGGGAAGTCGAACGGCGCGCGCCCGATCTTGCTACTTCGAAGTGGTGGAAGGAAGAGCGTCACGGCGTATTCCTCGACTACAACCAAAACGCGAAGGATCGCACAACGTGCTCCGCGTATTCTGTGCGTCCGCTGCCCGATGCGCGCGTGTCGACGCCGCTTCACTGGCACGAAGTTTCCGATTGCGATCCAGCCGATTTTACTGTCTTCACTGTGCCAAAACGCTTCGCCGAGATCGGCGATCCTTACGCCGGCATGGATGGCTCAGACGCCGAGCCCGGCTCTTTGGACGCGCTGCTGGAACTTGCGGCCCGCGATGAAGCCGCCGGACTTGGCGATGCTCCGTGGCCACCGCATTTTCGGAAGATGTCGGGCGAACGCAAGCGCGTCGCTCCTTCACGCGCGAAGATGCCGCTTCTTGTAATTGCAAACTCTCAAAAAAAGGATGCTGCGCTGGCAGGTTTGGACAAATGGAAAACCAAATATCCTGAGGCCGCGAAGTTTCTGGAAGTGGACGATGTGTTAGTGGACTCGATGCGCGGACGGTCGTCGACATGGACGCGCATTCGCGTCAATCTTCGCCACGTACCCGAAGCGCTGCGGCCGCCGCAGGAAACACCGGATCCGGACTACGATCCGGCAACGCAGTGGCTCACGCCGAAGCGCAAGCCCTCATAAGCTGCCCGCGAAAATTTCGGCGAGCTCGTACGGCGGAACAACTTCGAGTTGAGCATACGTGCAATCGATCGGCTTCTTGTCTGGACGCCATCTGCGAAATTGAGCGGGGTGGCGGAAGCGGCTTCCTTGCATGTGGTCATATTCGACCTCGGCTACCAATTCGGGACGCACCGGTTCCCAAGACAAGTCCTTGCCTTGACTCCAGCGGCTCCCGCCACCGGGGATTCGCTGATGACCGGCCCATTGTTTCCAGGGATGAGTGGCCAGCGCGTTTTCGCGATACGGCGCGAGGTACTCCACGAGTTCGTGCCGTTTCTTTTCCGTGAAACTCGCGCACACTCCGACGTGCTGCAACGCGCCGGTCTCATCGAAGAGCCCGAGAAGTAATGAGCCCACGGCATCGCGATCACCTTTTTTGTGCCAGCGAAAACCTGCGACAACGCTGTCGCAATCGCGCTGATGTTTGACCTTGAACATCACCCGCTTGTCCGGTTCGTAAATGCTGGAAACGGATTTGGCAATGACGCCGTCAAGTCCGGCGCCTTCAAAGCGCCGAAACCAATCGGCTGCGAGTCTCGAGTCGTTCGTTGCCGGCGTTACGTGGATCGGCGGTCTGGCAGCCGCAAGCATCGATTCCAATTCACGCCGTCGCTCGCCGAAAGCGACATTCCTCAGATCGCGATCGCCTTTGCAAAGAACATCGAAGAACACGATAGATGCCGGAATCTCTTTTGAAAGCAGGTTCACTCGCGAGGCGGCTGGATGCAGCCGAAGTTGAAGCGCTTCGAAATCGAGCGCGCCGTTCTTTGCGATCACGATTTCACCGTCGAGCACACATCGCGCGGGCAAATGTGTTTTGAGCGGCTCGAGCAACTCCGGGAAATAACGATTCAGCGGTTTCTCATCTCGGCTTTGGATGAAGATTTCGTCTTCATCGCGGAATACCAAAGCGCGAAACCCGTCCCATTTCGGTTCGAATATCCATGTTCCGACCGCCGGTAGCTCGCCGATGCGCTTCGCCAGCATCGGCAGTACCGGCGGGTTTACACAAAGATCCACCTAGAAACTGAAACGAAGCTTCGCTTGGAACTGCCGCGGGAAGCCGTTGTTTGTGCCCCCCTTCGACACGATCTGGCCGAAGTTGTTCGCGCTGAAGGTCGACGCTGTGCCGCCTGGTTGTCCTACGTTGCCGAGTCCGATAGGATCTGACGGCCATGGGTGGTTCAGCACGTTGGTGCAATCAACGCGGAATT
>JACXTT010006823.1_pt1 | contig 16232 bp, 13 predicted proteins | sample 9270951 | NCBI WGS metagenome assembly JACXTT01 (sample SAMN15532306, study PRJNA645909) | rock metagenome | isolation source: weathered quartz diorite | place: Puerto Rico | collected 2017-06-21 | reverse complement strand
TTTGCTGCTTTCAATCTGGCTGCGCATCGACCCCGCCGTTCTTTCCGAGACCAGGCACCACGTATAGGCAGTCACCGGGTCGCCTGCGGGCCCCTTTGACTCGCTGTAGTGTTGTGCCAGTCGAAGCTGCGCCCACGCGTTTCCAGCCTCGGCAGCCTTGAGCAGGGCAGCGAATCCGTCTTGCTCATCTCCATTCGGGGAATCGTCCAATCGGGATTGCGAGTTGCTCATGGTGAGATAGAGGAGTTCGGTGCGACTGGAAACGCCGAGCTTGTCAAAAATCCTGAACAGGTAGTTTTTGACGGTGTGGCGGCTCAAACCCAGGGACTCCGCAATCTCGCGGTTGGTCATGCCGGCTGCCAGATACTGAACCACCTGACGCTCGCGAGCCGAGAGCAAATCGAGTCCTTTGTGATTGGTCGCGCGCACCAGAGGCGAGTTGGCAAGAGCTTCGAGTGCATGCTCCAGTTCAACACTGCGCGCCCAGATCTGCCCCTCGTGGACGCAACGAATGCACTTACAAAGGCTTTCCAGCCGTTCGTGTTTGGAGAAGATGCCTTTGGCACCGGCGCGGAAGCACTCCAGGACATCTTGCGGACGCGAAGAGTCCAGGAGCAGGACCCCCTTGATCCGCGGCCGCAGCGTGCGCATTTCCCGCAGCACCTCCGTTCCGCGCCCGGGTTGGTCGTCCAGGCTGTAACTAATGACCGCGACATCGGTGGGCACGCGAACCACAGCGTCAAGCAACTCATGCGAACTTGATGCCGAGGCAACGACTTGTAAGCCCGGATCGCCGTGCATGGCGTCGGCGAGCAGTTGAGTGTGGATGCGAGTACTGTCCGCAACCACAATGCTGATAAAGTCCGAGTCCTTCTCGTGGTGGGCCGACATCGGGCCTCCTGATTTGTTTCGCGGACCGAAGACGATGTCCGGCGCGAGCCGCGGACACGCTCAGGTCGAATTTTCGGGGGATTTGACGTGGGGGAGACAAGGAAACCGGCAGCCAACGGCGAGCCATTCCGGCTTCATCCTACGCGGAGAAGAGTACCACCAAACCCCTGCTGGGGCAAGCAACCTGCTTGCAACCTATGCAAGATCTTGCACAGTCGTTTCTAGCCAGACCCGCTGTTCCGCCTTCGAGACAAAAGTTGCACAGATTTGCCATAGGCGACTGACTCGATCTGTCGTTGCCTGACCGCTGGAGATCACCGTAACATCCATATATTCAGCATGATAGAGAGATGACCGCGAGTCGCTCCGTAGAAGACGTATTTTCCCGCCACCCAATGGTCCCAAGCACCCCCCACGGTTGTGCCAAGGAAGTATGCCTCCGAACCGTTCGGTCTGCCCATAGGAAGCTTGCCTCTCAATTCTATAGGGTCATTGGGGTAGGGGCCTTTGTACCACTTGCACACTCTTGCAGGGGACCGTACCGTGAATATGCGACTAGGACATCAATCGCAAGATTTCTCCCCCCCGTTTTGCAGCAATTCCTCCCCTAAGCAAGTGTTCCCCATGCCATTGATGTGGACCCTATCCATGGGACCGAGAGGGCGAAGCTGTGAGTAGTTTCAACCAAAGTTATGAGTTTCACGATGCTCTGGCTGCTGTGCCGGTGACGAACGAACTCCGTTGGTATGCACTGCACACACGGGCGCGGCATGAAAGGGTGGTGGAGCATCGCCTGCGGGAGCAAGGCATGGAAACCTTCCTTCCGACAGTCCGCGAAACGCACCGCTGGAGCGATCGCAAGAAGACCGTGGATGTCCCGCTATTCAGCTGCTATGTGTTCGTCCGTTGCGCTTTGAGTGCGGACGACCGGACGCAGGTGTATCGGGTCGAGAGCGTACACGGTTTTGTCGGAACGCGTGGGGCGGGTATGCCGATCCCAGATGAGCAGATTGAGGGTGTCCGTACGGTCCTCTCGCAGACGGCTCCTTGCCGTTCCCATCCCTTTCTGAAGGTGGGTCAGCGAGTTCGGGTATGCGGGGGCGCGATGGACGGAGTGGAGGGAGTATTCCTCTCCGAAAATGGTGACCATAGCCTGGTCATTTCGGTTGACGTAATTCAACGCTCGCTGGCCGTGCGCATTGACGGCTACGACGTAAAGCCCATCTAGACAAAGTGCATTACTTTTTCCTGTCCAGTCTTCTCTCAATCAACTAGACGTCCAAACACTTCCAGCGGATCTCATCATGCATCAACCAGAAATCGAACAAATCGGCGAAGAGCTGTATTTCGTCGCGGCCAGCCCGGCTACGCGCCGGCTGCGGACGCAGGCTGAACTGCTCTCACAGACCGATGTTCCGGTGCTGATTACCGGCGAGGGCGGGAGCGGGAAGGCGACCGCCGCCCAGCTCATTCACTCGCTCTCGATTCGCTCCAGCTTTGAATTCACGCGTGTGAGCTGCGCTGCACTCACCGCCGACCTGCTGGAAAGCGAATTGTTCGGCTACGAGAACGCCAATGGGAATGGCCGGCTGGAGTCCAAGCCCGGCAAGTTCGAGCAGAACGCTAAGGGAACGATCCTGCTGGAAGATTTCGACGCGATGCCGAGTCCGGTCCAACTCCGGCTCCTGCGGCTGCTGCAGACGCGGGAATTCGTAAGGTTCGGTGGCCAGTCTCCGATTCGCGTTGACGTACGAATTATCGCCGCCAACCAAGGCGACCTTGAGTTGGCCGTAGCGGAGAAGAGAGTTCTGGAAGAGCTGTACTATCATCTGAGCGCATTCGAGCTGCACGTGCCCGCCCTGCGCGAACGGCGCGAGGAGATTCCGCTGCTACTCGGACACTTCATGAATCGCATGACACGCCGCTATGGTGTGCCAGCGCCGCATTTCTCAGGCGCGCTGCTGGACGCCTGCCAGCGTTACACCTGGCCGGGCAATCTCCGGGAACTAGAAATTTTCGTGAAGCGCTTCCTGGTGTTCGGCGATGAGAGCGCGGCGATCGAGGAGTTGAATTCACATCCCCATGCCACAACTGCGAATGGACATGGCAACGGAAATGGCCACGAAAACGAGAAGAACGGCCACTCCGCCGGCGAAGAACAATCCTCGCTGAAATTGTTGGTAAGGAATGCCAAGGGCGAGGCCGAACGCAGTGCCATCGCACATGCCCTCGAGGAGACGCACTGGAATCGCAAGGCAGCCGCACGGCTACTCAGCATCAGCTATCGCGCCTTGCTCTATAAGATCCAGGAGTACCGACTGGTCCCGCCCGACTCGCATCGCGTGTACAGTTACAACGGCGTCCGGGAAGCCAAGTAGAACCGATCCCGTGATGAACACTCAAGAGGCATCGCTCATGACCCTAAACGCGAAGCTATTTCGTAGTATGCAGACGGCGGCGCTGCTGGTGCTGGTTTCTGCTGGGTTGTTTGCGCAGTCCCAGAACCCGCCCGCGCCACCGGCGCCGAATCCGAGTGCCGACAAGAATGCGGCCGAGAATCGCACGGCCGGTTCGCGACCGGCGGAAAAAGGCCGGTCGGACGATTCCTACGTGATCGGCGCAGATGACGTCCTGTTGATCAACGTCTGGAAGGAACCGGACGTTTCCCGCTCGGTCCCAGTGCGGAGCGACGGCAAGATTTCGCTGCCGCTGGTGGGAGAACTCCAGGCCGGCGGTCAGACGCCCCGTCAATTGGAACAGGAAATCACCAAGCGCCTGCAAAGTTACATTTCCGTGCCGGAAGTCACGGTCATCGTCACGGAGAGCAAGAGCCAGCGCATCAACATTCTCGGCATGGTAGCGAGGCCGGGCACGTACATGCTGACGGGGTCAGCCACCATCCTCGATGCGATTGCGATGGCCGGTGGCTTCAAGGATTTCGCCAAGAAGAAATCCATTTATGTGTTGCGCGCGGGGCCGGACGGAATGCAGAAGCGAATTCCCTTCAACTACAACGAAGTGATCAAAGGCGTCAATCCCGAGCAAAACATCAAGATGATGCCGCGCGACACGCTGGTGGTCCCGTAGGATGCTCGTGAGCACACGTTCTTGCATAATCCTGGTTGCTGCGCTGGCGGGGCTGCAGATTGTGTCTTCGGGCCAGAATCCGCCGCCCGCGCAAACTCCGGATAACGGTGCTGATGCGTCCAGGCCAACGCCGGCCCCCGCGCTGACCGGCGTCATGGGCATAGATTCCCAGACGGCCGCCGAAGAGGACAGGAGCGACCTGCCACAGATCCCGGCGCTGCTGGGCGGGCAGGGTGCATCGTTGGCTTTCAGTTCTGAGATGGAGAGGTCGAACTACCTGCGCGGCGGGCTCAATGTGGGCGCCACGTATGACGACAACACGTTTCTTACACCGTCCGGAGCAGTCGGCAATACAGCGTACTCTGTCTTTCCCAATCTCAGCATTGAACAATCGCGTTCCCGTCTGCGCTGGACGCTCGGGTATGCGGCCGGCGTGACCGTGAATCAAAGATTCTCAAACAGCAACCAGGGATCGCATCATCTCGCCGTCGATTCAGAGTTCCGGCTGAGTCCGCATGTCAACCTGCGCATCGCCGAAGACTTTTCCTTAACCACTGGATTTTTTGACTCGGGCACGGGCGCTGTCGTGGGCAGCGGAAACGGCGTGCCGAACGCAAATCTGATTACTCCATTCTCCAAGCAGAGAACGTCTTCGACGGTGGTGGGAACCAACTATCATTTCGCGCTCAAAGACGTGGTCGGTGTCAGTGGCTCGTTTTATGACCAGCATTTCAGCGATGTGCAAGGGCCATTCGCCCTCGTAAATTCACGCACCGCAAGTGGATCTGGGTACTGGCTTCACGCGTTTTTCCGCCGGGACTGGACGGGCATAGGCTATCGTTTTGAGCATCTCACCTTTGACCCCGGCGCCGGAGTAACGAGCGTTCACAGCATTACAGCGGTAAACACACTCAGCCTGTCGGATCGGATCACGGTTTCGGGTTATCTCGGCCCCGAATATTCCGACAATCAGGGGATGGTTCCCGGCAACGGTGGTCCGGCACAGCATTTCACGAACTGGTCCATTGCTGGCGGCGTGGACGCCAGTTGGCAGAATCCGCGCACCAGTGTCGCCGCCGGATACTCCCGGAGGATCAACGATGGCGGAGGCCTGCTTGGGGTGGTGCGAGTGCAGGGTGTTCATGCAGACTTTCGCCAGCAGTTGTTTCCCGGCTGGGCTGCCACTCTGGGAGCCAGTTACGGAAGAAACCGGTCTCTCACGGTGCCGGGTGCTGGGAGCGTCAGTTCGGTGGACTTGACGTCGCTACGCGCCTCACTGGAGCGCAATCTCGGAAAGAGCCTGGGTCTGCGGTTCACCTACTTCCACGACTTTCAACAGCAACTGGGAGTTTCTGATCCGCCTCAGAATCTCGATGCCCACAGGAATCGTTTCTCGCTGACCCTTTTCTACCAATGGGCCAAGCCGCTGGGAATATAGGGATGAACGAAGAACTCCAAGATAAACCGGTCGCACTGCCCGATTATCACCAACTCGTGGGCATGATCCGCCGCCGCCGTTGGCACTTCCTCCTGCCTTTTTTTGGGGTGTGGTTGCTGGTATGGGCAGTGAGCTGGGTCCTGCCTTCCACCTACCGTTCGGGCACACTGATTCTGGTCGAGGAACCTTCCGTGCCGGAGAAATTCGTCGTCTCCAACATCGACACCGATATCCAGCAGCAGCTCGACAGCATTACCCAGCAGATCTTGAGCCGCACTCGTCTCCTCCACATCATCGACAGCCTCAATCTTTATGCCCAGGACCGCAAACGCAAGAATCCCGACGCTCTGGTTGAGGAGATGCGCAACGACATTGAGATTGAACTGGTCCGCGGCCATGACCGGAAGCTGTCCGCTTTCAACATTTACTACGTAAACCGCGATCGGGAAATGGCCCAAAGAGCCACCAACGAACTGGCAAACTTGTTCATCACCGAAAATCTCGAGCAACGGCAGGAGCGCTCGGAGAATACCACTCGATTCCTTCAGGATCAGCTCGACGAGGCCCGCGGCAAACTCGCCCAGCAAGAAGCCCGGGTCCGTGAATTCAAGGACAAGCACATCGGAGAACTGCCCAGCCAAACCCAGAGTAACCTTCAAATCTTAGGGGGCTTGCAGAGTCAACTTCAGAACGAGGAAGATTCCCTCAATCGGGCGAAACAGCAGAACACATACATGGAATCGCTGCTCAATCAGTACCGTGCGGTTGATCGAGGCACGAAGTCTGGAGGCATCGGACCGGCCGGGCTGGCCGCGGTTGACCAGGAATTGGACCGCCTGAAAGGCCAACTGGCTGATCTGAGCTCGCGTTACACCGACAAGCATCCTGACGTCCGCAAGACAAAGGAACAGATTGCTCGAACCGAGAAGATGCGGGAGCGCATCATTGCGGACATAGGCAAGGGGGGAGACAGTGCTGGTCCAGAGACAACGGCTGCCTCCACGGATCCCAAGAGTGTTCCGTTGCTCGAACTCGACAGTCAACTGAAAGCGAATCGTACCGAAATCGCGAACCGGCAGGCGGCGATTAAAGAGTTGCAAGGCAGGATTGGCGAATACCAAGGCCGGTTGAACCACGCTCCCCTCATCGAGCAGCAGTACGCCGACATCACCCGCGACTATGATCAGTCAAAGGCTAATTACGACTCTCTCCTCGCCAAGAAGAACCAGTCTGAGATGTCCACCAATCTGGAAAAGACCCAACAAGGCGAACATTTCCGCATGCTGGATCCGCCGAACCTTCCGGTAAGGCCGTACAAGCCGAACCGGCTGCAATTGTGTATTGTCGGTTTGGTTGCGGGGGTGGTCCTGGGGGGGCTGTCGGCAGTTGGCGCCGACCGCATCGGTGGTAAAGTGCACACCGAACGGGAAATCAAAGATCTCTTGCCTTTTGATATAGTTGCGGAAATTCCGCCACTGGAAACTGGGTTCGAGCAGGCTGCGGCACGACGGGGGAACATGCTCGTCGGTCTCGCGGCCGTCTTCATGCTGGCCTGTATCATGGTGGGATCAGCGATTACGTATTTACGCGGATAAAAATTGTATAAAGCCTTCTACAAACTCCGGCTGAACCCGTTCGAGATCAGTCCGGACCCATCATTCCTTTTCTCGACGCCGCGCCACAATGAAGCTTTGGCTTCGCTGTACTACGGTGTGCGAGCACGGAAAGGATTCGTCGTCCTTACGGGCGAAGTCGGTACGGGCAAAACGCTCCTGGTTCGTTGCGTTTTGGAACTCTTGCGGCGCACAGGTGTAGCGTTTGCATACGTTTTCAATCCGAGCTTGTCGGCGCTGGAGTTCATTCGCTACATTGCAGGAGATTTTGGACTGCCGGTGGCAGGCAAGGCAAAAGACGAACTAATTCTGTCTTTGAGCTCTTTTCTGGTCGAGAGACATCAACGGAAATTGTCGACGCTTCTTGTGGTCGACGAAGCGCACCATCTGGCGCCGGAGTTGCTGGAAGAAGTTCGGCTTCTGACCAACCTGGAAACGACACAGCAGAAGCTGCTGCAGATTGTGCTGGCCGGACAGCCAGAACTGGATGAGAAGCTCGATTCCTACGAACTCCGGCAAATCAAGCAGCGCATCGCGTTGCGCTGCCACCTCGAACCCCTCAACCTGGAAGAAACGCGTGGGTATATCCAACGGAGGCTCCAGATTGCCGGAGCGGATGCGGACAACGCGATCTTTTCCGAGGCAGCGACCAACGCGATCTTTCGGCATTCGGGCGGCTTTCCGCGAACGATCAATACGATTTGCGAGAATGCTTTGCTTTCCGGGTACGGCCGGCGCTCCGCGCTGATTTCTCCTGAGATTGTGGACGAAGTCGCGAGCGATCTGCGGCTCGGACTCGTCATCTCGCGGGACGAGAAGAAGGACAGCACGGCTCGGGTGGCCAAGGAGCAGGAAAAAGATGAACTCCTGCGCGCCGTGAAAACGCTCCTGGAACTGCACGACTATCTCCAGGAGATGAAAGAGACGGAAAGCAAGGAAACAACTGCCGTACCTCGCAGGACAACTCAACATGAGCCGTATATTTGACGCACTAAAGAGGTCCGAAGCGGAGCGGTGGAGCGGCGATCTGCTGAATCCGCCGGAGTCGATTGCGGAACTGCTTCAGGCCGCCGAAGGGCGCCGAGCGCAGCCTGCAGATATGGTGGCCGCGCCGGCTTCGATGGAGGTGTTCGGATTGGGGTCAGGAGCGGTGCTGCGGCCTGCGCCTACTCCAGAGGCGCGGCTCGTGTGCTTGACCGACTCAGGCAGTCTGGGAGCAGAAAAGTTCCGTGTATTGGGTTTGCGGCTGCGAAATCTTCGCGAAAAGCGCAAGCTCAAACGTATTGTTGTGACCGGCACGGCTCCCGAAGAAGGGAAGAGTCTCATCGCGGCCAATCTGGCAATCAATCAGGCGCGCAGCAGGGTTCTGAAAACGCTGCTGATCGACGGCGACTTTCGCCGACCCACTCTGGCCAAGCGCTTCGGAGTCGGGGCATTGTTGCCCGGACTCAGCGATTGTCGGCGGGGCGAGCGGCCGCTCTCGGAGGTGGTGTACCAGCTCGATGGTTCGGGCCTCTGGTTCCTGCCCGCCGGCATCACGCCTGAGAATCCGCTCGAACTGATGCAGTCCGGACGCCTGCCGGAGGTCCTCGATCAACTGGGAACAGTTTTTGACTGGATCATCGTCGATACCCCTCCGATGTTTCCCTTGGCCGACACGACCTTCTGGATGAAGCTCTCGGACGGGGTCCTGCTGGTGATCCGCGAAGGTGTCAGCGAAAAGAAATTGCTGCAAAGGGCTGTGGAAATGCTGGACCGCTCCACGCTGTTGGGCGTGGTCGTCAACAGTTGCCGCAGCGGCGAAAGCAAAGACTACTATTCCCGATACGGCCAGGATGCGGTAAAATCTGATTAGTTTTTCTTCCCCCTCGTAGACACCAGTTAAGCGGCCTTGTAAACCCCCTGACAGGCCAACCAGCCCACCCCCTAATTACATTCGTGCCTGCCCAGGCTGCGGCATTACTGTACGTCTGGGTAGGCTCACGCAAGGAGATGCTACCCGTGGCATCAACAACGACAAGACGCCTACCAACAGAGCGGTTCTCCCCACCGAACGGTTCCTCGGTCTCCAATGAGGTCCTGACCGTGGAGGTTTTCCAGCGGATGATCTCGCTCGAACGCAAGCGCAGCGAACGGACCCAGCGGCCGTTCGTGCTTCTGCTCATGGACACCGGCCGCAATCTGCCAACCGAAAAGAATGGCCGGATTCTTCTGGACATCTTGTCCGCACTTCAGGCGGCCACTCGCGAGACCGACGTGATGGGGTGGTACGAGACGGACGCGGTGGTGGGCGTGATGTTCACCGAAATAACGCTGGATAACAACCTGATCCTCAGCACTATTCTTTCTCGCATCAGCGACGTTCTCCGCGACCGTCTTACTACCGAGCAGTTCAGCCAAATCAAGTTCTCTTTTCATCTTTTCCCGGAAGAGTGGGATCCGCACAATCCCGACCGGCCAAGCAACCCGATTCTCTATCCCGATCTCCACAAGCGCAACGGAACGAATTGGGCCAGCCGCGGTATCAAGAGAATGATGGACATTACGGGAAGTCTGATCCTGCTGGCGTTGCTATCGCCGATTTTCTTCTTGATTGCCGCCACCATCAAACTGACGTCACGGGGCCCCATTCTGTTCCGGCAGCAACGCATCGGGGAGCACGGAACTCCTTTTACCTTCCTGAAGTTTCGATCAATGTATGTCAACAATGATGCCAGTAGACACAAGGAATATGTCCGACAACTCATCGCCGGCCAAGCTGCCAAGCATCCGACCAACGGCAATGGGGAGGGCGTTTTCAAGCTAACGAACGATCCACGGATTACGCCGGTGGGAAACTTCCTGCGCCGCACCAGCCTCGATGAGCTGCCGCAATTCGTCAACGTGCTACGCGGCGAGATGTCGTTGGTGGGCCCGCGTCCGCCAGTACCCTATGAAGTCGAAGCCTATGCGACCTGGCACCGTCGCCGTCTGCTCGAAGCCAAGCCGGGAATCACTGGGCTGTGGCAAGTGGAGGGACGCAGCCGGGTGGGGTTTGACGACATGGTTCGCCTGGACTTGCGCTACGCGCGCCAGAATTCGCTCTGGCTCGATTTGAAGATTCTCTTACAGACTCCAAAAGCGGTCATCGCCGGGGACGGCGCTTGTTAGTCGTCTCCCGTTTTCTCCCCGAAGAACTCCCCTGCTCGTTATGGTCTGGCTCCATCATTGAAGTTCCTTTCCGTCACGACCCGAGTGGGTCTTTCATCAGGGTGAATTTTTATGCTTAGGTTTGGTGTGATCGGGTATGGCTATTGGGGACCGAACATCGTTCGGAATCTCCGGAGCCTCGAAGGCTGCCAAGTCGTGGGAATCTGCGATCAGAGCCCGGCTGCCCGCAAGCGGATTCAGACGGCAAATTCCGGAATCCCGGTGTATTCCGACTACAAAGAGCTGGTCCGCGCGCCCGACGTGGATGCGATTGCGGTCATCACTCCCGTCTGGACGCATTTCGAAGTGGCCAAAGCCGCGCTGGAAAACGGCAAACATGTCTTCGTAGAAAAGCCCTTTACCAGCAGCGTCGCGCAGGCGGAAGAGCTCATTAACCTCGCGCAGCAGAAAAATCTGAAGATCATGGTGGATCACACCTTTCTGTTCACAGGCGCAGTGCGGAAGATGCGTCAGTTGCTCGATGAGGGCGTTCTCGGCAAGCTCTACTACTACGATTCCACGCGCGTCAATCTGGGGTTATTTCAGCACGATTGCAACGTGATCTGGGACCTCGCACCCCACGATCTCTCGATCATGAACCACCTGCTTCACCAGGACGCGGAGGCTATCTCCGCGACCGGCCAGACTCACCTCAACGGACATGAAGACATCGCCTTCATCACCGCGTATTTTCCCGAAAAGATGATCGCGCACATCAACGTCAACTGGCTTTCACCCGTGAAAGTTCGCACCACCCTGATCGGTGGTGAAAAGAAGATGCTGGTATGGAACGATCTGGAAGCCGACGAAAAGCTCAAGATCTACGACAAAGGTGTGGATGTAAAGAGTCAGGAAGGCTTGTACAACCTGCTGGTGAGTTACCGCACTGGCGACATGTGGTCGCCCCAGGTCGAACAAGTGGAAGCGCTCCGGCTGGAACTGGCCTACTTCGTGGACTGCATCCGCAAAAATGAGAGTCCCTTCAACGACGGGCTGGCGGGAATGCAAGTCGTCCGCATGCTCGAAGCGGCCAACGAATCGGTCGCTAAACGAGGAGCGCTGGTCTATCTGTAGCGCACGGTCCTCAGCCCACGGTCCTCGCCCGGCTGTTCCCTCACCGCGGTCTCCATTGCACGCCATTTTTTAAGGTCTTTACGGCAGATTTTCTGTCGAGCTGTCCGGCCAGAAAGTACTTACGAGTTAACAGGAATCGAGTCATGAATACCTACTTGTGTATTGCCCCGAGTGTGAAACTCGGACGGGATGTGAAACTTTCGCAGTTCATCAATCTTTACGGCTGCGAGATCGGCGACGAGACGAAAATCGGCGCCTTCGTCGAGATTCAGAGGAATGCGACGGTTGGCAGGCGCTGCAAGATCTCCAGCCACACCTTTGTTTGCGAAGGGGTGACCATTGAAGACAACGTCTTCGTGGGACACAACGTGGCTTTCATCAACGATTCCTATCCGCGCGCAACCACAGAAGAAGGAGGGCTGCAGACCGAAGCGGACTGGAAGGTTGAACGGACGGTGGTGAAGAAGGGCGCCTCGATCGGTTCCGGCTGCACCATCCTGGCCAAGGTCACAATCGGGGAAAACGCGCTCGTCGGCGCCGGCAGCGTGGTCACGAAAGACGTTCCCGCCAACAGCATCGTCGCCGGCAATCCGGCCAGAGTTCTTCGTTATATCGATCAGACCTCGGAGGTTACAAAGTGAGCCATTCCAGCATTCCTTTCCTCGACCTTATCACTCCGCACGTTGAGCTTGAGCAGGAACTGACCAAAGTGTTCCAGCAGGCCCTGCGCACCGCCGGTTTCATCGGCGGACCCATGGTCGAAAACTTCGAGAAAGCGTTCGCCGCTTTCTGCGAAACCAAGCATGCGGTCGCTGTGAATAGCGGCACCGACGCGTTGCGTTTTGCTTTAATGGCCGCCGGTGTTGGCTCAGGCGACGTCGTGGTCACGGTCTCGCATACTTTCATCGCGACCACCGAAGCCATTTCGCAAGCTGGGGCTCTCCCCGAATTCGTGGACATCGACGAGCGCACCTACAACATGGACCCCGAACGGTTGCGCGAGTACCTCGAGGAAAAGTGCGCGAAGGATGTCTCAGGCAACCTCATCAGCCGCCGGAGTGGTCGACCCGTCACCGCGATCGTCCCAGTCCACCTGTACGGGCAAATGGCCGACATGGACGCCATCCACGAATTGGCGCAGCGGTTCGGATTGATCGTCATCGAAGATGCCTGCCAGGCCCACGGCGCGCAGTACTTTTCCCGCAAACAGAATCGCTGGCTCACCGCAGGCTCAATCGGCCGCGCCGCCGCGTTTAGTTTCTATCCCGGCAAGAACCTCGGCGCGTGCGGAGAAGCAGGGGCTGTGACGACGAACGATGAGGCCGTGGCTGCCCAGATCCGCATGATTCGCGACCACGGGCAGGCCAAGAAGTACTATCACGACATCGAAGGCTATAACGGACGGCTGGACGCCATTCAGGCCGGACTCCTTCACGTAAAGCTTCAATGCCTGGCGAAATGGAATGAGCAGCGGCGCGAACGTGCCGCCGAATACCAACGGCTGTTCGAGGCCGCCGGGAGCCCGGTTAGCGCGCCCTACGAACCGACTTGGTCCCGTGCCGTGTATCACCTGTACGTGGTGCACACGGACGATCGCGAAGGGATGATGGTGTACCTGAAGGACTCGGGCATTGGCACGGGAATCCACTACCCAATTCCATTGCACTTGCAGAAGGCTTACCGGAGGCTCGGCTACAAAAACGGTGACTTCCCAGTCACCGAGCGTGTGGCCGCCACCATCGTTTCGCTGCCGATGTTTCCGAACCTGACTGCAGATCAGCAGGCTCGGGTTGTTGCAAGGGTGCGTGACTTTGTTGAAGCGCAAGCCGAGGACGGAATCAACCGGCTGGAAACTGCCGGACGCTCGTCCTAGCCACTTCCGCCGTCACACAACCCGAAGTCTTGAAGCATAGGAAACGGAAAGAATTTTGAAAATCGTCACCATAGTTGGAGCGCGCCCGCAATTCATCAAGATCGCCGCCGTGAGCCGGAAGCTACGCACGCGGCACCAGGAAATCCTGGTGCACACCGGGCAGCACTACGACTACGAGATGTCAGGAGCTTTCTTTGACGGTCTGGAGTTGCCTCAACCCGATGTGAACCTGGAAGTCGGTTCAGGATCGCACGCCGCTCAGACCGGCGCGATGCTGAAAGGCATTGAGGATGTGCTTCTGGCAGAGCGTCCGGACTGCCTCGTGATTTATGGGGACACGAACTCGACCTTAGCGGGCGCGCTTGCGGCTTCCAAGCTCTCGATTCCTGTCGTACACGTGGAAGCAGGTTTGCGGAGTTTCAATCGTGCGATGCCGGAAGAAATCAACCGCGTGGTTGCCGATCATTTATCCGATCTCCTGCTCTGTCCCAGTGAAGCAGCGATCGCGAATTTGGCTCTTGAAGGCGTCACCCGAAATGTCCATCTGGTCGGGGACGTAATGCTCGACGCGTTGAACTGGGCGAAACAACGCGGCGCCGGTATTGCAACGGCTTTGCTTGACCGCTTCGCAGTCAAGAAGGGCCAGTACCTGGTCGCCACTCTGCACCGCAGCGAAAACACGGACGACAGCGCACGCTTCACGGGAATTCTCGAGGCCTTCAACACGCTCGACGAACCGGTTATTTTTCCAGTCCATCCGCGGGCACGAAAAGTCCTCAGCGAAACCAAGTTTCAGCCCCGGCCCGGTCTTCACCTGATTGACCCCGTCGGATATCTCGAGATGGTCGCTTTGGTCGGTGCCGCGCGTCTGGTCCTCACCGACTCGGGTGGCTTGCAAAAGGAAACGTACTGGCTGGGAGTTCCTTGCCTCACGATGCGGAACGAAACGGAGTGGGTCGAGACCGTTGCGGCCGGCTGGAATGTCCTGGTCGGACCCGATCCGGAAATGATCGTCCGCACCGTGCGGTCATTCACTCCACCGAAATCCCATCCCGCGCTTTACGGGGACGGAACAGCAGCAGAAAAGTGTGTCGATCTGATCGGACTCAAATCAGAGCCTATGGCTCTTGCGGGAAAGGCTTGATATGGAAACCAGATCATCTGGAAAATCGCGCGTAAGGGTAGGAGTAGCGGGCGTCGGCTATTGGGGCAAGAATCTCGTGCGCAACTTCCACGAACTGGGCGCACTCGAGGCATTGTGCGACGCAGACCCTTCGGTCGAGGCGACCTACAAAGGACGCTTCGAGGGCGTCAAGTTTGGATCTGACTACTCCGCCCTGCTCCGCGATCCGGCGGTCACTGCTGTGGCCCTGGCCACGCCCGCAGTAAGTCACTATGAGATGGCGAAAGCCGCGCTCGAAGCCGGCAAAGATGTCCTGGTCGAGAAGCCGCTGGCAGTTGACGTGAAGCATGGCGAGGAGTTGGTGAAACTGGCCGAAGCGAAAGGCCGGATCCTCATGGTTGGCCACATTCTCCGCTATCACCCGGCGATCCTGAAGCTGAAGCACCTCATCAAGGACGGTGTCCTCGGAAAGATCAACTATCTCTACTCCAACCGGCTGAACATTGGGAAAATTCGCACCGAGGAAAACATTCTCTGGAGCTTTGCTCCCCACGACATTTCGGTAATCCTGTCGCTCCTCGACGAAATGCCGTCCCGGGTGACCTGCCAGGGCAGCGCCCACTTGAGTCACAACGTCGCCGACGTCACGCTGAGCCACTTCGAATTCCCGAGTGGAGTGCAGGCCCATATCTTCGTCAGCTGGCTGCATCCCATCAAAGAGCAGCGGCTGGTGGTCGTGGGATCGGAGAAGATGGCGGTATTCGATGACACCGCGGACCACAAACTTGTCTTATATCCGCACAAGGTTGAATGGAAAAACCGCATTCCCACCGCCGTTAAGGCAAACGCTGAGGTTGTCGCTCTCGACGATCGTGAGCCTTTGCGCGCGGAATGCCAGCACTTTCTCGACTGTGTCGAAACCAGAACCTCTCCCGTCAGCAATGGCGCTGAGGGTCTCAGAGTATTGCGTGTGCTCGATGCCTGCCAGCAGGCCCTTAACAACGGTGGAGTCGCTCTCGAAGCCCTTCCTGCCGACAATAAGAAGGCCGAACTACCCTACTTTGTGCATGAGTCCGCCTACGCCGATGAAGGCGCACAGATTGGCGCACGCACGAAAATCTGGCACTTCTCCCACGTTATGAAGGGCGCCAAGATCGGCGAGCGCTGCGTCATCGGCCAGAACGTCAATGTGGATGGCGGCACCGTGATCGGGAATAACGTCAAGATCCAGAACAACGTTTCGGTATACACGGGGGCAGTGATTGAAGACGACGTTTTCTTGGGTCCGTCGTGCGTTCTAACTAATGTCAGCAATCCCCGTTCGCAGGTGAATCGACACTCGCTCTACGAAGCGACGAACTTGAAGCGCGGATGCACGATCGGCGCGAACGCGACGATTGTTTGTGGCGTCACTGTCGGCCGTTACGCTTTCGTCGGAGCCGGTTCGGTGGTGACCAAAAATGTCCCCGACTTTGCGTTGGTTGTCGGCAACCCAGCCCGCCAGATGGGATGGATGAGCCGCCACGGCCACCGTCTCGATGTGCCCGATTCGGATGGGATCATGCGCTGCCCGGAGAGCGGCTATCGCTACCAGGAAGTCGCACCCGGCGTTCTGCGCTGCCTCGATCTTGATGAAGAGAGTCCGCTGCCCGCCGACCTGAGCGTGGGCATCAAGTCCTACCGGCAAATTAAAGAGGAATCAAATACTCACTATGAATATTCCACTACTCGATCTTAAGGCGCAGTACGCATCCATCAAAGAGGAAGTCAACCAGGCGATCGGGGAAGTATTCGAATCGCAGCATTTCATCCTGGGGCCGAAAGTGGACCAATGCGAAAAAGCAATCGCCGCCTACTCGCAGTGTTCCTGCGGCATCGGGGTCTCGTCCGGCAGCGATGCCTTGTTAGCCTGCCTGATGGCCGAGAATATCGCTGCGGGCGACG
>JACXTT010006822.1_pt1 | contig 16232 bp, 14 predicted proteins | sample 9270951 | NCBI WGS metagenome assembly JACXTT01 (sample SAMN15532306, study PRJNA645909) | rock metagenome | isolation source: weathered quartz diorite | place: Puerto Rico | collected 2017-06-21 | reverse complement strand
TCGCGGCGGGCGCAGGGACGGCGATCGCGGGTTACGCGCCGCTTGGAGGAACGGTGGGAGGATTGTGGCTGGCGTTTATCGGCTGGTTCCTCTTGACCGCCGCGCGGCAGAGCCAGGCGCAAGTGGACGCGCGCGGGGCCCTCGAAGGCCTGCACGCGTCCGACATCATGACGCACGATCTACCCACGCTCGGGCGCGAGATTTCGCTCGAAGACTACGCACGGGAAATGCTGCGCACCGGCCGTCGCGCCCACCTGGTGGTTGCGCACGACCAGCTCGTCGGCCTGATGACGGCGGAAGCGCTTTCCAGCGTTCCCCAGCACGATTGGGACGTGACTTCAGTGCAGGCTGTCATGCTCCCCAAGAACAAGCTTCAGTGGGCAGCGCCCGAAGAGCCGGCGCTCTACCTGCTTGACCGCATGCGCACCATCGGAATGCAACAGATCCCCGTGATCGCAGGCGGCAGCGTCGTCGGCATCGTCACGCGCGATTCCATCCTCCGCGTACTGCAAGCGCGCCATAACTTCGGCTGAGTTGCCGGGTGGTAAAACATACTCTCCGAGTTTTTGCGGATTACCTGCTCGGCAACTTGCGGACGCAGGTTGTTTTTCTCGTTTCCCATTTCTGTCCTGTTCCCGATATTGATGCACCACAGTGGAACATGTCGCCCTGAACTAGGGCCTCTGTCCCAATTTGGAACGCCCAGTGGTTCATATTGTTAAGCTTAGACTGTGGGAATTTTCCCTTCCCGAATGGAACCAATGCCGCTTGTGGAGCAGCAATCGGAATTGGGATCGGTATTTTCAGGGGCAGAAATGAACACCAGCCCAGACCTCGTCCGCAGTCGCTTGGAGAAATTTAAGGCGCGACAGGAACTCCGCGCTTGGAGCTCATCAAGCCAAGAAATAAGCGAAGAGCTGTGGGTAGAGAAAAGTTGTGCGTTCATCCGCGGCATAGCAGCTGTACTAGCTGTCGCACGAAAGCAACTGGCCCCGGAAATAGAAAAGGGTGCATTCCGGCTGTTCCTTCTGTGGATGCTCCTTTTTGAGCTCTTGAGGTGCATGACTCACCGTTGATCGGTTCCTGGATTTTTCTGCCTTTGATCCTCTTATTCCCTAAGACTGGAGGGTTTCCCTGTCGCGTGGACGCATCTCCTCAATTTGACACGTAAAGGCTGCAAGGATGATGCCTCACCTCAGTAGTGAACCTACTTTGCGCATCGGACCGGCAAAATTGGCGGGGTTGTAGTTCGAAGGATTTTCTAGCTGCTGAAAGAGACCGTTAATTGCTGCGCGGATATCCGCGGCATTTTGCACTTTTTCCGTGCGGGAATACGCGATGAACAGTGAATCAAGAGCCATGGCGGCCTGCTCGGCGGCGCGCTCGCCATCGTTCGAAATTTCGTCGGCGTCATTCGAAATATGCTGAATCAGGCGCAGCGTCATGGCCGCGTCGTAGGGCTGCTTTTCGATGCGTACGACTAGCTGATTCGAAAGCGTTGAAGCAGTCACTGAGGCAGCGACAACTGCTTCGCGGTCGGGTTCTAGCTGGCTGAGCAGCTTCGCCAGCTGCGCAATCTGATCGTCAAGGCGCGACGCGGTATCGTTATCCACTTGGTGCGCAAGTTCGCGGAACACTGCATAGCGGGAGGCGTTCCACGGCGGATCGCCTGGCCGACGGCCCGCGTAGCCGCGCTCCTGGCGCCAGCTTTGCTCCGGCGCCGTGAGCGCATGATGGCAAGCGAAGCATTGCAGCTCCGAATACTCCGGCCAATTCTTGCCCTTGGCGCGCCAGGCAATTCGGTCCATCGATGCCCGCAGCTGTACGGCCTGGCCTGTGGCCCACTCTCGAACGCCGGCCCAGCCGTTGGTCTCCGCGGGAACACCCGGAGCAGACTCGCGCGGCGTCTTCCAGTGGCGCGGCATCACGGCTGAGAAGGAATCTAGCTCGAAATACAGATCAGGGTGCCCAGCGGCAATCATTTCGTGATCCACAAACTTTTCCGGCGTGCCGAGATGGCAGGCGAGGCACTTTTCCGCGCGGCGCACAAGGTTCCTGGTGTCGTACATGCCGGCGGCAACGGATTGTTCGTGCGTCCAAGTGCGTGTCGTGTGTGGACCGAGCCACGCGGATGCGGGTCCATGGCAGCTCTCGCAACTCACGCCTTCGCTCAATTCGAATGTCCTGGCGCGTGCTTCCGCGGGGACGTCGAGCGCGTGACATGCAAGGCACTTCGCGGCCTGCTCGGCTTTGCCCAAACCCAGGATTTTCCCCATGCGCTCGCCCACCGGCCCGGTAAGCGCGTCAAAGGCCTTTGCGTGCTTATCTTGCACGGCCCAGATGCTGTATTCGTTCTGAAAAATGCGGCTATCGGAGCGAGGTTTCACGCTGCCGTGGCAACTGGTAGAACTGCAGGAGCCGGGGCCGGTGTACTTGCTGGCTTCGGCGGGAGGACGCGCGGCCCGTACTGGAATTAGAGGGGCGAAGAAAATTGCCCCAAGCCAAATAACGGCGCTTCGCAGCGTCCACAGCTTGGCCTCAGGCCCGATTCTCATTCTTTTGCTCGGATCGATGTGCCCTCATTCGCGTGCACTCGCTCGTTACGGAAATTTTTATACTTCCCACCAACGCCGAAGTCAACGAATCGCGACAAATTGATTTCCTCTTCCAATGGGCACTCACACCAAACACTACGTCGCGCCCAACTTGACAAACGCAAATAATTATCGTATATACATAAATTGTGTTCGCCTGGGATGCCCGAAAAGCGACCAGGAATCTCAAAAAGCATGCAGTTGCTTTTGAGGAGGCCGTCACGGTTTTTGCCGATCCCGAGGCTCTCGAGTGGGAAGACCTGGAGCATTCCCAACACGAGAGCCGGTTCAAGAGACTGGGTATTTCCGATAAGGGACGAGTCCTCATCCTTGTCTATTCCTACCGGAGACTGAAAGATGGCGGAGAAACGCTACGGATCATCACCGCACGCCGCGCGAGCCGGAAAGAGCGCGAAGCCTATGCGGGCTGATCCGATTGATTTTTCAGATCTTCCCGAGTCCACAGACGCGGAGCTCAAACGGGCGCGGCGAGTCGGGCGCCCCAAATCGGGCAACGCAAAGCAACTGATCGCGATCCGGATTGCTCCGCGGCTGCTTGCCCGGCTTCGGCGGCTCGCTGCGAAGCGAGACAAACCTTACCAGACCCTAATTCACGAACTCCTCGAAAGCGCGGCGCGGAAATCCAAAGTCGCCTGAACTAGGCAGTTGCCGCAATCGCCCAACGCCCTAGAATCGCCGCTGATGGATTTCCTACTTCGGGTACGCCTATGGAAAACCGATGCCCGGTGAAGATGGACTCGCGCTCCGTGGTCTGCTATATGAACTTTGGCGTGCAGGGCCGCGTGAAGAACAGATTGGCCTTCCACGCGGGGCGAGCGTTTGCTTTTTGAAGAGCTGAAAAACATCCAGCGTCAGCCTGATGGAACGCCCGTGGCGGCCGAGGATCTTCTACGGCTCCCGGTTTTCAAGGACATCTCACCGCAGTTCCTTAAGAAAAATGCCAATGCGACGGTCTGGCGCCACTTCCGGCGCGGCGATGTGGTGTGCCGCGAGGGAGAATTCGGCTCGACCGCGTTTTACGTCCTCGAAGGCAAGGCCAGCGTCGAACTTGCCACCCCGATAGCACACGTCAAGGCGCAAGGCCGCCCAACCGGTTTTCTCGCGCGGCTCACCAGCAAGCTTGCGAGCCGCCTCGCTCCACGAGAGGAGGACCGGCGCGAGGACGAGGTAGACCGGAGGTCGATTCCGATCGACGCGCCGGTGGACCTCGCTTACGACCACCCCGTCGCCGAACTGGGACCGGGCGAACTCTTCGGCGAAATGACTTGCATGAATTATTATCCGCGGTCCGCAACGGTCCGCGCCGCAACGGATTGCACGATGCTCGAAATGCTGCGGAACGTCCTCGACGTGCTGCAAAAGAGCAAGGCGTTCCGCGCGCAGCTCGACGAAACCTACCGCCGCCGCGCCCTTGATTCGCATCTTCGCGATGTGCCCATTTTTCGCGGCCTCACGCAGGATTTCATTGATCATCTTCGCAACCGTGTCGAACTTATGCGCTTCGCGCCCGGCCAGGTGATCTGCAAACAGGGCGATCCAGCCGACAGCTTCTACCTCGTGCGCCTGGGGTTCGTGAAAGTGTCCGAGGGCTATCCCGGCGGCGAACTGGTTCTCGCCTATCTATCACGAGGCGATTATTTCGGCGAAATTGGCCTGCTCGGAGGAGGCGCACGCACGGCGACGTGCTCGGCGCTGGACCACGTCGAAGTGGTTCGCATCTCGGCGGAAGATTTTCGCGCGATGGTCGAGAAATATCTGGCCGTGCGAAGCGGCCTCGAACGAATTGCTCGCGAGCGCCAAGAAGCGAATCGCGAGCGGCTGCGCATGATGCGCAGTGTGCCCCTTGAAAGTTTCCTTGCGCAGGGCCTCATGGAAGCACAGAGCTTGCTTGTCCTCGACCTCGAAAAATGTACGCGTTGTGACGCTTGCGTGACGGCCTGCGCCGATTCGCACGACGGCGTGACGCGCCTCGTGCGCGAAGGCTTGCGGTTCGAGAATTTTCTCGTCGCGACTTCTTGTCGGCAGTGCCGCGATCCTCTGTGCATGGTGGGCTGCCCGGTCGGAGCGATCCGCCGGCGCAACTCGCTTGAGGTCATCATTGAGGATTGGTGCATCGGCTGCGCTCTCTGCTCGAAAAATTGTCCGTACGGGAACATCAACATGCACTCTTTTACTGCCCAGACCGAGGATCACGAGCACCCAGGGCACAAGAAGGCCGTGGTGCAGAAGAAGGCCACGACGTGCGACCTGTGTACGGAACATGCAGAGCCGAGTTGCGTCTACGCCTGTCCGCACGATGCGGCTCATCGCGTCGAGCCACGCGATTTCTTTGCGGAGAGCTTAGGCCAGCGAGTGGGGCGAGCCGGAAGGGCTCGCTCGTGAGTCCCGTGGACGGAGGACATATTCGTGCGCATTGACCGCACGCACAAAGGGTGGCTGGTTGCGTCGCTGGCAATCCTCGGCGTCGCGGCGCTTCTCTACGGTGTATACCGTCTTCCCGGTGCCTGCGGATCGATGGGCGGCACCGCGATGGGCCTTTGGTTCGGCAGCATGGGGTTTGCGTGCATGATCTTCGCAGGGTTGCTAGGCGCTCGAAGACGAGTTCCGGTCTACCGCTTGGGCCGGGCACAGACGTGGATGCGCGGACACTTGTGGCTCGGCTTGCTCAGTTTGCCCCTCATCCTGTTTCACTCCGGATTCCGCTACGGTCACGGCCTTTCCGCCCTGCTGATGACGCTGCTGATCCTCGTCGTCGCGAGCGGAATCTTCGGCGCCGCTATCCAGCATTACATGCCGCGCGTAATGACGCGCGAAGTCACCATGGAGACGATCTACGACGAAATCGGCCACGTGCGCGCACAGCTTCTAGAAGAAACGGAAGAACTGATGAAGCAGGCTGCGGAGGACGCAAAGAAGGCAGCAAACGGACGTGAAGTTGAAGCAGAGGCAGGCGCAACCCCCGTCGCCGTGGTTGACGAAGCGGTTCCTCTGCGCAATTTCTACGAGCGGGAACTGAAGCCGTTTCTCGAAAAGCCTGGCGCGCATGGGAGCGCCCTGAGCGACGCGGCGCAGGCGCGAGGCGCATTCACTCAATTGCGAACGCTCGTTCCTGCTTCGCTCCACACAACAATTGAAGATCTGGAAGGCATCTGCGAGGAAGAGCGCCAACTCGCTCTGCAAGCTCAATTGCATCTGTGGCTGCATGGCTGGCTGCTCGTGCACATTCCGCTTTCATTGGCGTTGATCCTGCTCGGCGCCGTACACGCCGTGATGGCGCTGCGATTTTAGGACGGACTGCCCTTGCCGCGCACACGCACAACCAAAAAGCTAGCGCAGCGAATCGACCTCGACTACTTCAAAAGGGCCAGCCCGATGCGCCGCTGGCGCTTCTGGCTTTCCGTCGTGGCTCCCGTCCTCGCTCTCGCGTGGCTCGCTTGGTACGCAGCGCGCGGCGACCGGCGGGTCTACTCCGCGGGAAATCTTGCTCCGGCGCATGCGGTTCTCACGAAGCAGTGTTCCGCGTGCCATGTTTCGCACTTGGGTTTTTTTGACGAGAAGGTCGCCGATCAAAAGTGCGTCGCGTGTCATGACGGCCCTGTGCACCACGCGACGCAGTTGTTTACGCCATCGTGCGCCTCGTGCCACACGGATCACCGCGGAGCAATTCGCCTGGCGGCCACGAGCGACGGCAACTGCACGCGGTGCCATGCCGCGCTCGAGACGCGCGGCAGCTCAGTCGGTTTTGTCCGCAAAATAAGAAGCTTCGCCGGCGATCATCCGGAATTCGCCGTGGTGCGCGCGGGGCGACCCGATCCTGGAGGAATTCAGCTGAATCACTACCGCCACTTGCAACCCGATCTGCTTGGGCCGAACGGGAGCCGCGTGCAGATGACATGCAGTGATTGTCACCGCTCGGCGGCGGACGCCGGCCGCCCGTGGCCCTACGCAGATGCAAAAAGCCAGGCGGCAACTCCCGCAGGGAAAATGAACGCGGATGGAAGCAACGCTGAGGCGTCCGCGCCGTCGAGGGCTTACATGGCACCCGCCACCTACGCGCACACCTGCGCTGCGTGTCACACGCTACAATTCGACAAGCGGCTAGCGGACGCCGTTCCGCATGACAAGCCCGAAGTGATTCATCCATTTGTGATCGCCAGGCTACAAGCGTACATCGCAACACATCCGGCGGACTTGCGCGTGCCGCGCGATCCGAGCCGCGACCTGCCGGAGAAGGCAATTCCCACGGACTACCGCTTGCTCACGCCGGCGCAGTGGGTCGCCGAGCGTATGGCTGAGGACGAACAGCTTTTGTGGCGCAAGACATGCAAGCAATGCCATACGCTCGTCTTTGACGGCGGCGCCGCCTTGCCGAAGATCGCGCCGTCGAACATCACTTCGCGCTACCTGCCGCACGCCAATTTCGATCACTCCCAGCACGGGCTCGTTGACTGCAGCGCCTGCCATGCGTCCGCAATGACCAGCCAGCAAAGCTCCGACGTGCTGCTGCCCGGCATTGCGACATGCCGCTCGTGCCACCACGCAGGCACCGAAGCAGCTGAATCGCGCTGCTTCGAGTGCCACACGTACCACGATCCCGCGCAGCGCAAAGCGGCGCATGGCAGTTTTTCTCTCGCCGATCTGCAGGCTCGTTCGCGGTAGGAAACTCAGTGGCGCAGGCTGAAGCCTGCGCCACTTTAAGAAAAATGCGTTATGCGTTCTGCAGGTAGTAGAACACCATGAAGGCGAAGCTGAGGGCGACCGTAATTCCAGCAGCCCATCCTAGCAGGTCAGCGCGGCGCCGCTCGTTCATGTCCGCAGGAGTCCGATCAGGCATCACGCGGCCGAGCAAGTATCCCGTCGCCAGCCCGCCGAAATGGGCGTAATTATCCGTTCCCCTCATGATCAAACCAAGGATAGCGATGTAAATGAGCCAGCGAATCAACGCGCTGCGGAGGGCCTGAGCGGCAAAGCTTTTTCGCCCGGTTGTCGCAGCGAGCAGGACACCAACGAGTCCAAGCAAGGCCCCGGAAGCGCCGACGCTTGGATGTCCTCCGAAGAAGGAACTCGCGAAGTATCCGCCCACGCCCGTCGCAACGAACAGAAAAAGGTACCGCGCTGAACCGTACAACTCCTCCACCATCGGGCCAATATCCATCAGTACCCACATGTTGAATCCGATGTGCAGCAACCCGCCGTGAAGAAATATGGCGGTCACGAGACGCCAGGGCTCGCGGACGTTGTAAACCCAGGGGAGGGACGCACCAAGCCGAATGCTGACCTGCGTGGAAATTCCGCCCAGGCTCATGAGGCTGCCGCCGAGGCCTTCGCCACCGGTGAATTTCATCGTGATGACGAAAGACAACGCATACATCACGCAGCAAATTGCCAGCATGGCATACGTGACGGGCGAGGTTTGCGGCATCCATCGGCTGAGGGAACGGCTCGCAGCGGCGAAGGAGAAGTTCACGTTCGCGCCGCACATATGGCACTTGTTAGCCGTAGCGCCGACGAGCGTCCCGCAGGACGGGCAGAGCCGCGGGCGCGCCGGTTTCGGCTCGGAGTGCAACATCGCGGCAATTTGACCGCGCCAGCGATCCAATTTGTAGCGCCACCGGATGGGGAGCGGCAAAGCGTCTCCTTGCTCGAAAAATTTCGCATGCCTATAATAACTGGAATTGAATGCTGGCGCGAAATTCGGAACACGGATCACGTTGTTTTCGCGCACAGGGAAGGTTTTGGTGGGACAGCCACTCCTGGCTGCCCTTCTTGAGCAGCAAGGTTAGGATAGACAGCCAAGAGTGGCCATCCCACTCCTTGCTCCAGGCATCGCGCTCCCCTTCGAGGTGGTTGGTTGTATCTATTCTTGCTGCGCAATTGATTTGTGGATGCGCGAGCCGCCCTCCTGTGGCTGGCATACCCCCTGCACCGCCGACGACCGAACCGACACTTGGGCCCGCGCCTACACCGTCACCAACGCGACCGCCTTCCGTGCCCGGCGCCCCGCAGCCGCCCACTCGGACTACACCTTTCGTGCCGGGCATTTTCGTCGAAGAGGGGATCGCTTCCTGGTATGGAGTTCCATTTCACGGGCGCCGCGCAGCCAACGGCGAGATCTTCGACATGAACTCGCTTGTAGCGGCGCATCGCACGCTGCCGTTCGGCAGCATCCTGCGCGTGACGAATCTGAATAATGGCCGGGACGTGGAAGTCCGCGTCATCGATCGCGGCCCGTTTGTCGGCGATCGCATTCTCGATCTAGCGCACGCGGCAGCGGTTGCGCTCGATATGGTCGGCACCGGGACCGCTCCCGTGCGGATCGAGCTGCTCTCCGGTCCGAATCCAGAGGTGGGAGATTTCACCGTGCAGGTCGGCGCCTTTGCGGAGCGAGCGAACGCGGAAAGGCTGCGCGACCGGCTGCTCGAGCGCTATCAGCCCATTTTCATTCAGGAGTATGAAGCGCCGTCCGGCCATTTCTATCGCGTGCGCGTCGGGCGCGTTGCGAGTCCCGAGGCCGCGCAGCAACTCGCCTCACAACTGAAGAGCAGCGATGGATTTCAGACCTTCGTGATTCGCCTGGATGTGCCGAATGATTTTGGCGTCCAGTAGACGAAGTAAAGGAAGTAAAAGAAGTAGAGGAAGTAAGGGAGGCAGAGGAAACGTAGCCCCCGCAGGGCATGGTTCGTCTTCTGCTTCCTTTACTTCCTTTATTTCCTCAACGTCCTCAACTTCCTATCCGGCGCGAAGAAGGCCTTCCAACTCTGAACTGTCAACTGTAGACTCTGAACCCGAGGTTCTCTTCATGGACGACTGCATTTTTTGTAAGATCGGACGCAAGGAAATTCCGGCAAAGATGGTGTACGAGGACAAGGAAATCTTCGCCTTTGAGGATCTACATCCGCAGGCGCCCAGCCATGTTCTTATGTGCCCGAGAAAGCATCTCGTAGCCCTCACGGACGCTGCGCCCGAAGACGCGCCGATGCTCGGCAACCTGCAGCTCGTCGCCGCGAGGATTGCGAAGGACCGCAAGCTCACCGAAGGTTACAGAACCGTGATCAATAATGGGCGAGGGGCGGGGCAGTCGGTCTTTCATTTGCATTTGCATCTGCTGGGCGGGAGGGAATTTAGGTGGCCGCCGGGATAAGGAAGTTGAGGACGTTGAGGAGGTAAAGGAAGTGAAGGAACGAACCAAACCGCGGCCCTCAGTTCCTCTATTTCCTTTATTCCGCCGGGATAAGGAAGTTGATGAAGTAAAGGAAGTGCAGGAAGTAGAGGAAAGGAAAACGTCCGCGACCGCGTTTCCTTTACTTCCTCCATTTCCTTTACCTCCTCAATCTCCTTTCTTCTACTTGTGGGTCATGACGTAGACGCCGTCCCAGTCTTCCTCGGGCCCAGCGACTAGATATTCCTTGCAGCGATTCAGGTACATGCGGGCGGGGCCATCATTGGGCCAGCGCTCGAGCAACTTTTCAAAAATGATTTGTGCGTCCTGCCAGCGGCGCTCGCGGTAGCATGCGCGGCCTTGAGCAAAGGTGTCCAGCCGTTCTTCGAGGTCAGGTGCGTCGCCTTCGGGCGTGCCGCGAGCGGCGACCAGTTCATACAACGTGACTGGCTGTAATTTCCCTTTCACTCGAATGAGATCGAGTTCCCGAAAAAAAAGTCGCTGGTTTTCTACCGCCGCGTGGGTTGTGTCACTCAGGAGAATGTGCGTGCCGTATTCTTTGTTCAGGCCTTCGAGGCGCGAGGAAAGATTGACGGTGTCGCCCAGCGCCGTATAACCGTATCGCAGCGCCGAGCCCATGTTGCCCACCGAGGCAACGCCGGTACAGAGCCCTACGCCGATGTCGAGCAACGGCCTTCCTGAGGATCGCCACTTTTCTTGCAACTCCTTCAGGCGCGCCATCATTGCGAGCGCGGCGTGGCATGCGTTGATCGCATGTTCGTGCTCTTCGAACGGAGCGCCCCAGAATGCCATCACCGCGTCGCCAATGTATTTATCGAGAGTCCCACTGTGGCGGAATACGATCTGGGTCATCTCGGTGAGGTATTCATTGAGTAGAGCGGCGAGTTCCTGCGCGTCTAATTTTTCCGAGATGCTGGTGAACCCGCGCACGTCGCTGAACATGACCGTGATTTCCGTCCTGCGCGGCTTCACCAGCTCGGGATTTTGGAGCAGGCGGCGAATCACTTCCGGGCTCAAATACTGCTGGAACGCGCCCCGCACGCGCCGCTTTTCCTTTTCCTCGACGAGCGCGCGATACATCGCCACGAACCCCACGTTGGCTACCAGCGTCCCCGACGGGACGGTGAAGTTGAGCCATCGGCCGTGCAGGAATGCGAACCACACGGCGAAGCCAAACGGCACAAGCAGCAGCAAGCCGTACAGCATCGAGCGAGGCTTGGCCAGCGCCAGCCACAATCCCAGCGGCAACCCGAAAAGGAAAATCGCCAGCAAATCCAAAACCACCTGATTCGCTCCGTGCAGCAAGAAAGAGCGGTTCAGAATGTTGTCGATCACGTTGGCGTGAATTTCGACGCCCGGATAGTTAATTCCGCCGAACGGCGTCGAACGCAGATCGCCGATTGCCGTCGCCGAAGCACCCACGAGAACGATTTTTCCTTTGAACGTGCCCAAAGGGAATTTGTGCTGCACCACATCCGCGATGGAAACATACGGGTACGTCCCAACGTAGCCCTGAAAATTGATCATCATGCGCCCAATCGCGTCGGGATGAACGATGAGCGACGGTCCAAACTCGAGCGCCGTGATGCCTGTCTCGCTGAAATCAAGGTACATTTCCTGGTCGGGAATGCCTTGAAACAAGCGCACGGCCTGCACGTCCAGTGAGCCGTAGAGGGTCCAGTCGTCGTGATTTGTCGAGCGGTCATACGGAAGCACGAACAACGAATGGCGCACGACGCCGTCCGGGTCCGGCTGTATGTTGAAGAAGCCGGTCGTTCCGTGAGTTTTGCGAAGAGCGTCGCTGAGGATTTCGACATTCGCCTGCGTACCCTTCGGCATCAGGAAATACGGGTCGCCGAAAGCTTCGATCAGGTGCAGCCGATCGCGCTGTCCCGTCTTAGGATTCGCCGGGCGCAGCTGCGGCAACGGGAAATCGGCAAGGATGTTGGCGTAGCGGTCGAGCGCCTTGTCATCGACGCCCTTCAAATCGGATTCGAAGTAGAGGAAGAAATTCCCCAGGACCACGTTTCCAAACCGTTCAATCGCCCGGGCAAGTTGCGCGTCACCGTCGTATTCCTTTGCCAGGCGGTCAAGATCGGCGATCACGCCCGGGTCTGTCCGCCCGCCCTGTTTCTCCCGTTCCATCACCGTGCGCTGCAACTCGCGGATCGGCGCCGCCGTCTCGTCGGGCTTGCTGAAGGTGATGTCGAACGCGGCGACTTTCGCGCCATCCTCGCGCAGCGCATCAAGCATCCGCGCGAAATAAGTGCGCGAGAACGGCCAGCGCCCGAGAACCTCCTGGGATCGCTGATCGATGTCCACGATGATGATGCGCGGATCGGGATGCTTGTACTTTTCCGGCCGCAGGCGAAACCGGAGGTCGAGCGCGTCAAGCTCGAGGCGATTGATGAAAGAAAAAACCGCCGCCGGCCGGTCACGGACGAAAGTGTCCCAGTAGTTGAAAAGTGCAAATGCGGTCAGGCTCAGGCTGATCGCGAATGGAACGCGCCGATACCACCAGGCCCGCAGCCACTCGCGCGGGGCCTGCAGCGCGCGACGCGATTTACCACCCGTGGCGGGTCCAGGCATAGCGCAGGTATTGTCCTTGAGAAGGCGGAGGGAAACTACTCACGATACAGGAAATTGAGCCGCACGCGGCCGACATCGATGACATCGCCGTCATTCAGTTTGGCCAGGCCGTGGATTGCGACCCCATTGATTTTCGGCACTCTGTCCCCCCGGCCCAGGTAGTAGCCGTCCTCGTGCTTGTTGATTTGCGCCGCTACTTCCGGCGTGAACCATCCGCGGAGCCGGACCGTCGCCATTTGCGAGTGCCCAATCACCGTCAGTTTTCCAGCGATACGGTACTCCTTCTGATCGGTGCGCCCGCGCAAAACCAGGAGCGTCGGGACACGCACGCGCTCGGGGGAGAGCTGCGAGCGCTCCCCGGCTGCGGCCGCTTGCTCGAGCATTTTCCGACGTTCCTCAGTGTCCAGGACCATTGTTTCGTTCACGCGCGGCGCCGGAGCTTTCCGCAATCCCTCGAGCGGGAGCGCCGCGTCGTGCTCCTGATCGACAATGATGTGGTGCTTACCGATCAGGATGGTGTCGCCGTCCTTTAGCATGGCGCGTTCCACACGAATTTCGTTCAGGAACGACCCGTTGAGGCTGTTCAAGTCCTCCACCACAAGGGATCCAGCCTCAACGTACACCCGGGCGTGGTAGTTGGAAACCGCCAGATTGTCGATTTGAATGTCGTTGTCTGGAGCGCGCCCGATCGTCACCGGCCGGGTTCCCAATGGAACTTCTTTGAGGGTAGCGCTTTCGAACTTGAGGAGAAGTCTCGACATGGATGATCTCCGACGGTCGCAGTCTGGGCAACTTTACCCGGAGTATCGCTCCCAAATCTTCAGGCGTTTGAACACGCTGTCTGATTTCTGCAACATGCGCAACACAATCACGCTGATGTTGTCTACTCCGCCGTACTCGTTGGCCAGATCGACGAGGTGATCCGCCGCCTCCTGCGCGGAACCGGAGGTGAGCAGGGTGCTCGCGATCTCAGGGTCCGTGACCATGCGAGTCAGCCCGTCGGAACACAGCAGCACACAGTCATCGACGAGCAAAGCTTGCTCGCCCGTATCGACTTCGACCGAGGGCATGGTTCCCACCGCGCGTGTCAACACACTTTGCATCTCGCTCGCATCGGCTTCTTGCGGCGTGAGAATGCCAACGCGCACTTTCTCGGCGACCAGTGAGTGATCAGCCGTCAGCTGTTCGAGCGCCCCGGAGCGAAGCAAATAGGCGCGGCTGTCGCCCACATGCGCGATCGACAGCTTTTGCCCGTCGACCCACGCCGCCACAATCGTCGCTCCCATGCCTTGCTGTTCGGGATTGGCCGAGGCTGTCTCAAACACCTTCTTGTTTGCCAGATGGATCGCACTCGCTAGGCGGTTCGTCCGCTCGGAAATATCCGGACTGGGCTCCCCAAAGATTGGCGTGGTTCTGCTATTTTCGGCCTGCCGGCAGTGTGTCAGAACGGCCTGGACCGCCAGGTTGCTGGCAACCTCGCCGTGTGCTTCGCCGCCCATCCCGTCGGACAGCACAAACAGTTGTAGGGCGGTATCTACCGAAAGGCAGTCCTCGTTGTTCTTGCGGACACGGCCAAGGTCCGTGCGCGCTCCGGATTGGATGTGCAACTGGGGCTTCATTGGGTCCCAGAGAGGATTCAAGCTCCTTACTTTCCACCACTTTGAGCACTGAAACCGCTTTTGCTGAAGAGACTGGCTCGTTTCGAGCATTCTCGTACAGCCTGGAGGCCAGCCTAACAAACGACCTTGGGGGGCGCAATAGCCTGTGCGGCAGTTAGTTACGTCCTATCACGACAACTTGCTTGCCGAACCAGTAGGCGAGTCGAATCCAATTCGATATACTGGGACCAGCGGACAGCGTCCGGACCCCCCTCTCTGAGCGCGCGCTGCCTCCTAGCTTATGCCTCAGCAGGCCGAAGTTTGGTATTTCGAGCATTCCCTCGCGGCTCCTTTGGCGCGTCCATTGGGTCGCAGGTATGCGCTTAGGGCGCTATCGCGTCCTTCTCGGGGCGGCCGGATTTCCGCTCCTGATCCGGGTGACGCGCCCGTGGTTTGCCTTGCCGACTTGGGCGCCGGCGACCTAGTTCCCTTGCAGCGCCTTGCGCGCCGGGCCAGCCGGGTCCGGCTGATCGGCATATCCAGAAATGGCGCTGGCCAGAACGCCCGCTACTGCTTTGCAACAATTCCACGTAAGGCAAACCCTGCACTCGTGCGCAAGACGGTGGACGCCGCAGTTGCCAATATCGAACTGGCACAGCGGGAACGTGATGCCCGGGCTGAACTCGCGCGGGCCGAGCGCGAGATGGAGGAACTGAATCGCATCGGCGTGGCCTTATCGGAAACTCGTGAAATCGGGAAGCTGCTCGACATGATCCTGACCAAGGCGCGTCACATTACCGGCGCCGACGCAGGGTCCCTGTATCTCGTTGAGGAAAAACGCCCGGATGTCCTGTCCTCCGGCCCTGGCGAGCGCTATTTGCGTTTCAAACAGACTCAGAATGATAGTGCGCAATTTCCTTTCGCGGAATTCGAGCTTCCGCTCAAGGAAGATTCCCTGGCCGGCTACTCCGCGCTGCACGGCGAGGTGATCAATCTGGCCGACGCCCGAAAAATTCCTCGCAGCCGCCCATTCCACTTCAATCCGCATTACGACGAGGAGACCGGCTACCGGACGCGTTCCCTGTTGACGCTCCCCATGAAAAATGGCCGGGGCGAGGTGATCGGCGTATTGCAGCTCATCAACCACAAGCTCCATACCAGCGCGCGCCTGACGAGCGCGGAAGTCGTGGCGCGGGAGGTGCGGCCATTTTCCGATCGCGCGGTGCGGCTGGCCTTGTCTCTTGCGTCGCAAGCCGCCGTCGCCTACGAAAATGGCCGCCTGTACCAGGATATCGAGCAGTTGTTCGAGGGCTTCGTCCAGGCCTCGGTAAAGGCCATCGAGCAGCGCGATCCGACAACGTCGGGCCATTCGCTCCGTGTCTCCCACATGACCGTCGGCCTCGCCGAAGTTGTGGACCGCGTGGAAACGGGGGCGTACGCGCCGATTCGTTTCTCCCACGAGCAAATGAAGGAAATTCGCTACGCTGCGTTGCTGCACGACTTCGGAAAAGTAGGCGTGCGCGAGGACGTGCTGGTCAAGGCGAAGAAGCTTTATCCCTTGCAGATGGATTTAATCGCGCACCGCTTCGACTATCTGTACCAGGAGATGGAAACTCAGCTGGAGCGCGAGAAGGTTCGCCTGCTCATGGAAATGGACCGGCCGGACGCGCTGGCCCGCATCGCGTCTCTTGAAGAGGACTACCGGCGCCGCCGGGCGCAGATGGAAAGCGCCTTTGAGGTCATCCGGCAGGCAAACGAGCCGACGGTACTTCCGGGAGGAAAGTTCGACAAGCTTGTCGAAATTGCCCGGCAAACCTTCCACGACCCGAGAGGCGCTGAGAGACCCATCCTCACGCCAGAAGAAGTGCGTTATCTCTCCATTCCGAGAGGAAGCCTGAGTCCAGATGAACGCGTGCAGATTGAATCTCACGTCATTCACAGCTTCAATTTCCTGCTCCAGATTCCGTGGACCAAGCAAATTCGCGAGATCCCCCGAATCGTCCGCGCCCATCACGAGAAACTAAACGGAACGGGCTACCCTTACAAGTTGCGGGCGCCGGAAATTCCCGTCCAGGCAAAGATCATGACGATTTGCGACATTTTTGATGCGCTCTCGGCTTCGGACCGGCCCTATAAGAAAGCGGTCGACGCAGACCGCGCGCTCAATATTCTGGAGATGTCCGTCAAGGATCAGGAACTCGATCCGGATTTGTACAAGCTGTTCCTCGAAGCGAAGATATTCCACCTCGC
>JACXTT010006820.1_pt1 | contig 16232 bp, 13 predicted proteins | sample 9270951 | NCBI WGS metagenome assembly JACXTT01 (sample SAMN15532306, study PRJNA645909) | rock metagenome | isolation source: weathered quartz diorite | place: Puerto Rico | collected 2017-06-21 | reverse complement strand
GTGGTCACGGTGTTGTCCCAGTTCTGCACCTTGACCGTATGCAGGGCGATGTCCTTGACGTAGCCGTCGGCATTGCACTGGGGCATCTCGATCCAGTCGCCGATGCGCAGCATGTCGTTGGAGGTCAGCTGGGTACTGGCCACCAGCGACAGCAGCGTGTCCTTGAACACCAGCAGCAGCACCGCCGACAGCGCGCCCAGGCCAGACAGCATCCACAGCGGCGAGCGGTTGATCAGGATCGACAGCACCAGCACCGAGCACACCAGCCCCAGCCCGAGCCGCCCCACCTGGATATAGCCCTTGATCGAGCGCGTCTGCGCCTCGCGGCTGCTGGCGTATACGTCCTGCCAGGCGCTCAGCACGCCGCCAAGCATCAGGAAGAAGCAGATCCACAGGCCGGCATGGGCCAGGCGCTCGATGGCCAGCGCATAGCGGCCCATGTGCGGCACTTCGCCGATGCCGACGGTGATCACCCCGAAACCGACCGCATAGCCGAAGCGCCGATAGGCACGATAACGCGTCAGCGCCTTGCTCCAGGGCGCCTTGCCCCATACCGTCAGCAAGCGATGGGCGATGCGCGACATCACGTGGCCGAACAGCCACTGCGCCACCACGGCGATCAGCACCAGCACCAGCAGGTATGAGGCAATCTGGGCCCAGGGATGGGCTGGAATACGTTGCTGAAAAAGCTCCAGCAGGGCATCGAAATTCATAGGGGGGCGGCTTGAGCCAGTCTGGCAGACAGACAGTGTACAGAAGCCTCTGGGTGGGTGGTTCAGCCTGGCTGCAAGCTCACGCCAGGGCGGGACGGCATCAACGCTAAACGTCTCCGCCAGAAGCGGAGGGCCCGCGGCCTGGCCGGATTCGGACAACACATCGCCCGACACTGCCCTGTGCTTTACATATGAACAGTTCGTATTCGAGGTTTTTCTTGATACCTTATGAAAAGATGAAAATCCTCTCACCAAGAAGACACTTCATCAGTCTGCATTAATTAGGAATATTCCTAAAAATAGCGCTGTATTCACACGGATCCCTGAACGTCAATAGTCTTTACCGCGCAATTACCGTCCGCTTATTTGTGCGCCCATGATTGCCTTTTTCCTACCGAAATTTCCTAAAAATTTGCACTAGATTAAAAATCAGTAAAAAACCACATAACATTCGGAATACTCTGAACCCTAACTCTTCTTGGGCGCTATATCATTTCGCTGATGCGGATCCGCTCCTGAAATTTGCGCAAGCGGCTCCAGAATGATCCGATGCGCGCGCAGCACACAACGCGCGCCGCAGGTTCTGTTTCCCACAGCAGGCATGCAGCAGGGAACACGCGCAGCGGCCAGCAACACCAACAGGATTGAATTCGGAATGTCAGTCAGCAACGCCGCTCATCGGCCCACGGCTCCCGCCCTTACGGGCAATCCCGCCGCCTACGGCAGGGACGCACTCAGCAGCCAGGCAAATGCCCTACGCGACCTCGCCAACGATCTTGGCACTGAATTCGACGACGCCATCGCGCTGATTCTGAATTGCCAAGGGCGCGTGATCGTGTCAGGAATGGGCAAGTCCGGCCTGGTCGGCCGTAAACTGGCGGCAACGCTGAGCTCCACCGGAACGCCGTCCTTCTTTCTGCACCCCGCAGAGGCGCTGCATGGCGACCTGGGCGCGATTACGCCACGCGATGTCCTCATTCTGATATCGAACAGCGGCGAAACCGACGAAATCGTGCGCCTGCTTCCCTCGCTGATCAGCTTTGGCAATCCGATGATCGCCATCACCACTGCCCGCAACACAACGCTGTCGCGCAGCGCGCATGTGGCCTTGGTCATGCCTTTCGACAAGGAAGTGTGCCCGAACAACCTGGCTCCGACCACGTCGACGTTGCTGACCATGGCACTGGGCGATGCCATGGCGGTCAGCCTGATGCGCCTGCGGGACTTCCGCCCGCTGGACTTTGCGCGCTTTCATCCTGGCGGCAGCCTCGGGCGCAAGCTGCTGACCAGGACGTGTGAAGTCATGCATCGTCGCGTGCCCACGGTCTCCCCGCAAACCAGCGTGCGGGAGGCGATCGCCGTCATGACCAGTGGCCGGCTTGGCCTGACCGTGGTGGTGGGCAACGGAAAGCTGTGCGGAATATTCACCGACGGCGACCTGCGCCGTGCCATTGAACGCGACACCCAGGCGCTGTCCCATCACGTTGAGGCCTTCATGACCCCTGACCCGGTCACCGTGCAAGCCGATTGCCTGGTTTCCGCTGCCGAAGAGATGATGCATTGCCACAGCATCCACGCGCTGGTGGTCACGGATGCCAACACGAACGTGGTCGGCATCCTGGACATTCTCGACGGCGAGTCATGAGCCGGGCAGTGGTTCGCCCGGACGTCTCGGTGGCGCTCGCCGTCTGGCGCGCACTCTTTCTGCGCGAGGCAAGCACGCGCCTGTCGACCGGGCGCGCAGCCTGGCTCTGGCTGCTGCTGGAGCCGGCCGCACACATCGTCGTGCTGATGGTGATCACCGGCGTGATCCAGCATCGGGTCATGCCGGGCATCAACATCGAGATCTTCATCCTTATCGGCGTGTGCGGCTTCTTCTTGGTCCGCAACGTCGCCAGCCGGGGCATGGAGGCCATCAATGCCAACATGGCGCTGTTCGCCTACCGCCAGGTGCGGTCGGTGGACACCGTGCTGGTGCGCGCTGCGGTCGAGGCCGTCGTGTATGTGATGGTCGCCGCCATCCTGTTGTGCTGCCTGGCACTGATCGGCGTTGACGTGCGCCCGACCAATCCCCTGCTGTTGGCCTGGGCCGCGTTCCTGCTCTGGGTCTTCGGCGTCGGCCTGGCGCTGAGCTTTTCCGTGGCCGGAAGGCTGCTGCCCGAAGCCGGCCGGCTGATCCGGCTGGTGTTTACGCCGTTGTACTTCCTGTCCGCGGTGATGTATCCCGTGGCCGGCATCCCCCACCGCCTGCGCGACGTTCTGCTATTCAATCCCATCGTCCACGGGCTCGAGGGCATGCGCGGCGCCTACTTTGCCCGCTACCACGGGGACGCCCATATCGATCTCGGCTACCTCGGGTTCTGTTCGCTGTCGGCGCTGCTTCTGGGACTGGCGTTGCACACCCGCTTCGCCACGCGGATGGTTGCCCAATGATCGAAGTCCGCGACGTCTACAAACGATACCGGGGCGATCCTGGCGCACACTGGGTGCTCAACGGCGTGTCGTTCCGGATTCCCCGAAGCGGCCGCCTCGCCCTGATCGGCGCCAATGGCGCCGGCAAGTCCACGTTGCTGCGCCTGGTGGGCGGCATTGACCAGCCGAACCGTGGCGTGGTGCTGAGGAACTGCCGGGTTTCGTGGCCGCTGGGGCTGTCCGGCGGCTTCCAGGGTTCACTGACCGGGGCGCAGAACACCAAGTTCGTCTGCCGCATCCACGGCGTCCCTGACGACCAACTGGGTGAGAAGGTGCATTTTATCCAGGAATTCTCAGAACTGGGCCGCGCCATTGACGCGCCCGTGCGCACCTATTCATCCGGCATGCGCGCGCGCCTAGCCTTTGCGCTTTCCCTTGCGTTCGATTTCGACACCTACCTGGTGGATGAACTCACCGCGGTGGGCGACCTGGCATTCCGTCGCAAGTCGCAAAAGGCCTTTGAAGACCTGGCTGCCCGCGCCGGCCTGGTAATGGTGTCGCACAGCGATTCCACGCTGCGCAGCTTCTGCCAGTCCGCAATCTGGCTTCACGACGGCCATGCCCACTGGTTCGATTCCGTCGACGATGCCCTGCGGGAGTACAAGGAAAGCGTTGCCGCATGACCCTGAAGTTCAAGACCGGCTGGCGGTGCCTTGTGCAGCGTCTTTCCAGCCTCAGTCGCACCTGGCGCCTGGCACTCTGCGCCTGCCTGCTGGCCACCGTGTACTGGGCCGCGATCGCGTCGGACCTCTATATTTCAGAGGCCCGCGTAGTCGTCGAGCGCAGTGACGGCGTGGGCAGCGGCGCGCCGGACTTTTCCTCGCTGCTGATCGGGAATTCCGCACCGCAAGACCTGCTGCTGTTGAGAGAATACCTGTTGTCGACGGACATGCTCGCGAAACTGGATGCCAGGCTAAAGTTGCGCGCCCACTACGCGGACCGGCACCGTGATCCGCTGTCGCGCATGTGGCCGCAAGACGCCTCCATGGAGCGCTTCCACGATTACTACCTGCGCCGCATCTCCGTGGAGTATGACGACTTCTCGCGCATGCTCGTGATCAATGCCGAGGCCTATTCCCCCGCCATGGCAAAGGCCCTCACGGCGGACCTGGTCAGCGAGGGCGAACGCTTCATGAATGACATGACCCACCGCATTGCCGGCGAACAGGTCGTCTATATTGAACGGCAAGTGCATGACCTGGGCGAGCGCCTCAATGGCGCGCGCCAGGCGCTGCTGGCCTACCAGAACGCCAACGGCCTGGTGTCGGCGCGCGGCGAGGTAGAGACCCTTTCCACGGTGGTGGCGGCGGCCGAAGGCAACCTTGCGCAGCTCAACGTCAAGCGCAACGCGCTGACGGAGATCTTTACGCCGCAGTCTCCGGCGATCCGGCAGCTGGATGCCGAGATTGCCGCGGTCCAGGACCAGATCGCCGTGCAGCGCAAGCGCATGGTGTCGGCGCAGGGAAGCGGCCTGAACCGCGTGGCCGAAGAGCAGGAGCGCTTGCAGGCAGCCGCGGCGTTTGCGCTGGACATCTACAAGACCGCGCTGGGTGCACTGGAACGCGCCCGCATCGAGGCCACCCGCAAGCTCAAGAACGTGGCCGTGGTGCAGAGCCCCACCCTGCCCGAATACCCGCTGCGCCCGCGCCGCCTCTACAACATTGCGGTATTCATCTTCGCCACGCTGATGCTGGCCGCGGCGGTGCATCTGTTAAGCGCCATCATTGAAGATCACAGGGACTGACCCAATGAAGTACCATTCAATCCCTGCGGCGGTGATCATGGTGCTATGCGCGCTGTTGACATTCGCAGGCCATGCCGCGCCCGCCAACGTGGCGCTCTCCCCGCAACTGTCTGCGGGCGCTGTCGACTATTCAACCTACAGCGCCCAGGGCGGAATTGCCGCGCCCGGTGCCACCGGCATGCTGCCGGATGCGCCCGCTCCCATGGTGCCGGCCAGGGTGGACGGCCATCTGCCGGACAACGCGCCGCAGAACGCCGACTATGCCGCCAACATGGCCAGCGACGCTTTCGGCGCGCAGTTATTCTCCGGCGCCTTCAGCCGCGACAGCGCGTCCGTCTTCAACCCCAGCCACGTGATCTCGGTCGGCGACAAGATCCAGCTGCGCATGTGGAACGGCTATGCACTGGACACGGTGCTGACGGTTGATGCCAGCGGCAACATCGTCCTGCCGGAAGTCGGGCCGTTCCGCGTCCAGGGCACCACCAATGAGCAATTGCAGGCCGCAGTTGCCAGCGCCTTGCGGCGCGTGTTCGCCGGGCGCGTGGCCATCTACGCCAGCTTGCTGGCGGCCCAGCCGGTGCGTGTCTATGTCACCGGCGCGGTGCGTCGGCCCGGCCTGTACAACGGCACTTCGGGCGACAGCGTGCTGCGCTACCTGGACCAGGCCGGAGGCATCGACCCGGAGCGCGGCTCATTCCTGGACGTGGCCATCAAGCGCGGCAACCAGCAACTCGCCGTCATCAACCTCTATGACTTTCTCCTGAAAGGCGAGCTCGCCACCCGCCAGCTCAACAACGGCGACGTGATCCTTGTCCACCCGCGCAAGAAGAACACCCTCGTCACCGGGCTGGCCGAGAATGCGAGGCGCTTCGAGTTTCCCGGCGAGCAGGCTACGCTGGCCGATATCGTGCGCCTGGCAAAGCCGCTGCCGCAAGCCACCCACGTGCGCGTGACGCGCAACTCCGGCACCGTGCGCAATGTGGAGTACTTTCCGATCGCCATGGGCAGCCAGATCGCGATCTTCGGCGGCGACGAGATCGAGTTCACCGCCGACAAGCGGCCCGGCACCATCACGGTCCGGGTCGAGGGGGAGCATGCCGGTCCGCAGGAGTTCGTGCTGCCGTACGGCAGCCGGATCCAGGACGTGCTCAGCCAGGTCCAGTACACGCCGCAATCCGATCCCGCCAGCATTCAGCTCTTCCGCGTGAGCGTAAAGGAGCGCCAGAAGATCTTGCTCGGCACCGCCCTGCGCAGCCTCGAGGCCAGTGTACTGACCGTGCGCTCCGGCACGCCGGAAGAGGCCCAGATGCGCCGTGAAGAAGCCGGGCTGGTGCTGCAATGGATCGAGCGCGCGAAGAAGATCGAACCCACCGGCCAGGCCATGATCGCCAAGTCCGCCACGCGCGGCCAGCTATTGCTTGAGAACGGCGACATCCTGCGGGTGCCGGTCAAGGACGGCCTGGTCGTAGTCAACGGCGAAGTCCTGTTCCCCAACGCCGTTGCATTCGAAGCCAGCCTGGATGCATCGGACTATATCCAGCAAGCCGGCGGCTACTCACAGAATGCCGATGCCTCGCGCATCGTCATCGCGCACCGGGACGGCAGCTTCTCCGACGGCAACCGCAACGGTGCCGTTCGGGCCGGCGATGAGATCCTGGTGTTGCCGAAGGTGGATGTGAAGACCAGGCAGTTTGCCAAGGATGTCTTCCAGATCCTTTATCAGATTGCCATCAGTGCCAAGGTTGTCCTAGGCCTTTAAGTCAGAAAGCACGGACCATGATTACCATCATCACCCCTTTCCAGACCAGGAATCGCGACGATTACCTTCATCACCGCCTGCGCCGCTTTGTCACCCAAGAGCCGGCAATCGACGGTATCCACAGACTGATCATCGACTTCGGCTCGCCTGACCATATTGTCGAAGAACTGGAGGCGCTCTGTGCCGACCACGGCGTAGGGCTGATGCGCCTGAATCGGCGCGGCGAGCCCTTCTCCATTGGCGCGTGCCGCAATGCCGGAGCCCAGGTCGCCACGACCGAGTTCATCACGTTCCAGGACGTGGACCTGACCGCGCCGCCTTCGGTATATCGGCAACTGCTCGCCAACCTGCATGCCGCGCCGCCCTACATCAATCATCTGGAGTGCATCCCCTGTCTGTACCTGACACCGCCCGGAACCCAGGAGTATGAATCCATGGACGCAGAGGCGGCCAGAACCCTGTTCCATCAATACTTTACGGAAGCGGATGCCGAGCGGGTCCAGATGTATGCCCCAGCCACCTCGGCAATCGTCGTGCGGCGCGCTTTCTACCTGGCGATGGGCGGCGTGCGTCAGGAGTTCTTCGGCCACGGGTACGAAGACTTCGAGATGATGAACCGGCTGGCGTGGAAGTCGAAGCGGTTCATCCGCTCGCACGACTACTACTCGCATGACCACCAGTACGCCTCGCTCGAATACAAGGGCTATCGCACTTTCTTCTCGCTGTTTGGCCGGCAGAACATGGCAGCCGGGCTGTTCTTCTGCCACCTTTACCACCCTACGCCGCCATCCGCCGGATACGCCAAGCGCAATGCCGCCAACCGCATGCTTTTTGAACGCTTTGCCAAGACGCTGGACAAGGACGCAGACGTGCCGCCCGCGCTGAGCGACGCGGCATCCCAGACCCGGACGCTGGCCTTGTCGGGACGCGCGACGATCCCCATGCGAAGCATCCGCATGGCGATCGCCCATCTGGGCAACGTCGTCTATATGGAACCCGCCGATTTCGATGACGAGGCGGCGTTCCTTCGCTACGTCAAGGACAACGGCATCGGGCAGGTGCTGTTCCTGACCCCCTATGGAAACGAGCAGCGGCTGGCGTTGTATCTGGCCTGCCGTGCCCATGGCATTCCATACCTGGTGTTCGACCGGGGCGCCCTGCCGCGCTCGTGGTTCTTTGACCCTTGTGGCTTCAATGCGGACAGCGCCTCATACGCGCCCGACAAGTGGAACGTCGAACTTCCCGACGGTGCCCGCGAGAGGACCGAGCGATACATCGATGAACTGATCTCTTCAGAAGCAACCCTGGAAGAAAACGGCGAACGGATCGGTGCCGACAACCTGCGCACCAGGTACAGCCTGCACGGCAAGCGCGTCCTGTTCGTGCCTATGCAGCGGCCCGGCGACGCTGTCATCAAGCACTTTGCCAGCCATGCGGAAAGCGTCGAGAACTTCTGCTTTGTGCTGTCGCAGCTCTCGCTGCGGCTTCCCTCCGACTGGCGGATTGTGGTCAAGCGCCATCCGCTGGAGTCGTCGATGCCGCCCATCCCCGGGGCCGTGCTGCTCGATCACTCAACCCATGTTTATGACGCCCTGGCAGCCAGCAATGCCGTGCTCACCGTGAATTCAGGCGTTGGCCTGCTCTCGCTGCTGTTCGGCAAGCCGACATTCAACCTGGGAACGGCCTTCTATTGCCACGACGGACTATCGGTCCAGGTCCGCAACCTGGAAGATATCGTCCTGGGGCTCGCCAGCCTGGCACGGCCCTCGCGCGAGCACGTGCTGCGCTTTACCCATTACCTGGTCGATACGTTCTACTCGTTCGCGAACACGGACTACAGGAAAGTGACCGAGGGCGGCAGTACCCGCAATGTGGCGATCAATCTCGACTTCACCGAGCTGCGGCTTCCCGGGCAGCCGTCACGCACCTTCCAATGGCGCACCGAGCCCGCCAAGAAGAGTTCGCCAGTCTATGACTTCTATCGCAGCTATATCTCGGATATGGGCAGGTCGCCCCCCGCCAAGCCCGCTCCTGCCGCGGCAAAGGCGGCGCCTGCGGCCGCGCCGAAACCGGCCGCAAAGCCTGCGGCCGCTGCGGCGCTGGTGAAGGCGCCCCCCGCCAAAGCGGCGCCGGGATCGGTGAGTCGGAAGCTTTCCAAGCTGATGCGAGACCCCAAGCGCTTCCTTGCCGATGCGCTGCGCAACCGCCTGGCCTGATCAATCCCTGCCATCGTCCATCGCCATGGGAACCACTACCAACATGGATGCATTCTCCTCGATCGCCAGAAGCGCGACGCTGCAGCCGCGGGCAACCCTGGAGCATCCCGTACACCTTGCTCCCCAAAGCGAAGTCCACAACGCTTCGTCGGTCGGCAGATATTCGTTCCTGAATGTCCGCAGCGTTGCCTATCCGAACGTGACCATCGGCCGGTACTGCAGCATCGGGCGGAACTGCGAGCTCGGTGTGGCTGCCCACCCGACCAGCTACCTGTCGTCGCATTCGTTCCAATACCACGGGGCGCTGTTCCCCAACTGGGACGCCTACCAGCGCCTGGAAAGGAAATCGCGGTTTCTGGCGCATAGCAATACGACCATTGGCAATGACGTCTGGATCGGCGCGCAGAGCATCGTGATCGCAGGTGTGACCATCGGGGATGGCGCCATCGTCGCGGCCAACTCCGTCGTCACACGTGACGTGGAGCCGTACAGCATCGTGGGCGGTTCGCCGGCCAGGCTGATACGGCTGCGGTTCGATCCTGAAATCATCGCCGAGCTTCTTGGCCTCGGGTGGTGGGATCTTCCGGTCGAGATGCTGTCCGGCGCTCCTTTTGACGATGTCCGGGCCGCCATCGCATGGATCAAGGGACTTCGGCAGGCCTGACCTGACCGGAGCACCCGCGCAACAACCCGCCGATACGGCCACGTCCCAGATCTTCGGATTCGCCAAGCATGACCCCCAAGCTGAAAGCCCGTACCGGCAAGCCGGTCAATATCAAGAAAGGCCAGTTCCTTGCCCCATGGGGCATACAGCACGTGGTGGCCAAGGCGCGGGCTGTCACCGATGTGCGCAGGCTGATGGCCGGCGCGGACGCGCCGCACCCCGCGGCAAACCTGCGGCACTGACGTGGCTTCGTGGCACTTCCCCTTCCCACGGGTTGACGATGGCCCGGCGCAACCCGCCGGGGCCACGTCACGGGTACTTGCCAGGCGGCGGTGGCTGGACGTGTTGTTGGGCAGGCCGGTCGTCTACGTCCGGAGGGAGCGCGCGGCCCGCCATTGCCAGGTCCTGGTCGGCTGGGGCAACAAGCCGAGTGGCGTCCGTGCACGGGAGCTGGCGGCGCGGCTTGGCGTTCCCGCCTTGTCGCTGGAGGACGGCTTCCTGCGCTCGGTCGGCGGCAGCGCCGATGCCAGTGCCTTCTCCCTGTGCGTCGATGATCTCGGGATCTATTACGATGCCTCGCGCGAGTCCCGCCTGGAGCGCCAGATCGCCCGCCCGCTGGCGCCGGACGAGATGCGGCGCGCGCAAGCATTGATCACTGGCTGGCGGCAGGCGCGCGTGTCCAAGTACAACGGCATCCGCGATACGGCAATTGAGCCCGAGCGCCCGTGGGTGATCGTCGCGGACCAGACTGCCGGGGATCAGGCCGTGATTGGTGCCGGTGCCAGTGCCGGCAGCTTCCGGCAGATGCTTGAAGCCGCGATCGACGCGCATCCGGGCGCGGATATCTTGGTCAAGGCGCATCCCGATGTGGTGGCCGGCCGCAAGCGCGGCTATCTTGAGGAACTGCGCGGACGGTACGCCGGCAGAATCCAGCTGCTGAGTACGCCCCTGCATGCGCCGGATGTCCTGGAACATGCCGCCGCCGTCTATACGGTCAGCTCCCAGCTTGGCTTTGAAGCGCTGATCTGGGGCGTCCCGGTGCACACCTTCGGCATGCCTTTCTATGCAGGCTGGGGGCTCACGGCGGACCATGGCGCAGCGGCGCCGCCGCGCAGGCGCTCCGTTACCCTCGCACAACTGGTGCACGCGGCGCTGGTCGACTACGCCGTCTATGTGGATCCCGAGACCGGGCTGCCGTGCAACGTGGAGCGGGTCATGGAACATATCCGCCTGCAGCGTGCGATGCGCGCCCGCTTTGCACCGCATGTCCATGCGCTTGGCTTCTCCCGCCGCAAGCGGCCCATCCTGCGCCGCTACTTCAACGGCTCGGAGGTGACCTTCGGCAAGCCGGGCCGGCCCGTTCCTGCCAGTGCCGGTGCCGTGGCCATCTGGGGAAACCGAGCCGTGCCGCCCAATGCCGGGCATCTGCAGACGATCCGGGTCGAAGATGGCTTTCTGCGTTCGGCCGGGCTGGGCGCCGCGCTGGTGCCGCCGCTCTCCTGGGTACAGGACCCACTGGGCATCTACTATGACGCGACGCGCCCTTGCGCGTTGACGGATCTGCTGGCCTCGGCGGAGTTCCCGCCGGCCCTGCTGGAACGTGCGAGCGCCCTGCGCCGCGAGGTCGTAGCGCGCGCCATCAGCAAGTACAACCTGGTTTCACGGGCGGACTGGAAACGCCCGCAGACCCGCAAGGCCGTGATCTTGGTCGTCGGGCAGGTGGAATCGGATGCATCGCTGGCGTATGGCTCGGCCCCCGAGCGGCCGGTGCGCACCAATGCGGCACTGATCGAGGCCGTCGCCGATGCGCATCCGCTGGCCTGGATCCTGTACCGGGCGCACCCCGATGTTGCCAACGGTTACCGCAGCGCACGGGGTCTGCCGGATCATGTTGAACGGCTTGTCGACGAGACCGTTGATCACGCGTCGCTCGACACGCTGCTCTCGCAGGTCGACGCGGTGCATGTGATGACATCGCTCACCGGCTTTGAAGCGCTGTTGCGAGGTGTGCCCGTCACCACGCACGGGATGCCGTTCTACGCCGGCTGGGGCCTCACCACGGACCTGGCGCAGGCGCTTCGGCGCCCTCGGCAGCTGACGCTTGACGAACTGGTCGCCGGCACCTTGTTCCTGTATCCCACCTATGTTTCCGGCGTCAGCGGCCAGTTCACGACACCCGAGCAGATCCTGCGCGAACTTGAGTCCGCGCGCGCCAGCGCTGCCCAAGGTGGCCGATGCGGCTGGGCGCCGAGGTTCCTGCACCGCCTGTTTCACAGCCTCAGCACCATGTCAGGCAAAGACGCCAGCGCCGGAGGCGCCGGATGAGCCAGGCCTGCATCCACGATGCCAGCGCCCCACCCGGCGCGGCCGTCCGCCACGCATCCCTGGAGAGCCTGGCCTCGCACCGTACCGTACTCTTGCTGCAGGGCCCGAACGGGCCGTTCTTCGCCAGGCTCGCCAGATGGCTGCGCCAGCATGGTTGCCGCGTGTTCAAGGTCAACTTCAATGCCGGGGATGCGTGCTTCTATCGTGGCGACCGGGTCACCGCATTCCGCGAGCATCCCGACCGCTGGCCGCAGTTCCTGCGCGCATTGACCGAAGCCAATGCCGTGGAGGCGATCGCCATGTTCGGCCAGTGGCGGCCCCACCACCGCAGCGCGATTGAGCTGGCTGAATCCCTGGACCTGCCCTTCTATGTCTTCGAGGAAGGCTATGTGCGTCCCTGGTGGATTACCTTTGAACGGGGCGAGGTCAATGCCGGATCCAGCCTGCGCAACGTCGACCCGGCCAGCCTGCCGGATGAAGCGCCGCCGACCCGTCCTGCGGCGATCCGATTCGGCTTTCTCCGCATGGCATGGTGGTCAGCCATCTACTTCGCCTGTGGCCTGGTGTTTGCCCGGCGCTATCCGCATTACCGGCACCACAAGCCGTTTCGCTGGACAGAGGCATTGTTCTGGTCCCGGGCGCTGGTACGCAAGATCATGTATGTGTTTTCGGAGCGCCACCTGCGCGCCAGTCTGCTGGATCCCTACGGGCCGGACTTCTTCCTGGTCCCGCTGCAGCTTTCCGGCGACGCCCAACTGGTCTTCAGCAGTCCCTGGCTGGGCAACAAGGACTTCCTCGCCGCCGTCATCTTGTCGTTCGCGCGCCACGCCCCGCGCAGCGACCATCTGGTGGTCAAGCACCACCCCATGGAGCGCGGCCACACCGACTACCGGCAGGAGATTGCCCGCCTGGCCGAGGCGGCGGGCGTCGCCAGCCGTGTGCACTACCTGCACGATGGCCACGTTCCGTCCTTGCTCAAGCGCAGCAAGGGAGCAGTGCTGGTCAACTCGACCGTCGGCATCCAGGCCCTGTATCACAACGTGCCGGTCTTTGTCTGCGGCGACGCGTTCTATGCCCGGCGCGGCCTGGTCGCCTCCGGAACGCTGGATGCCTTCTGGAGCGAGCCGCAGATGCCGGCGCGGCGGGCCTTTGTGAACTACTACCGCTATATCCTGCGCACCACGCAGATCAACCAGTCGTTCTATGCCGGCGGCGGCTTTCCCGCTACCGAATCCACCGCAGCCAGGGCTGCTGCGCGCAGCGAGGCGAGCGTGCGCCAGGCCGGCGCTGACGACGCTGCCCGCCCGTCCCTGAGCGACCCGGCGGGCGCGATCATCCCGAAGCGCCGGTCCTGGCCCTGACCCGGTTGGCTGCTGTCAGACCGGCATTCGAATGCCAGCGGCGAGATACAGCCACCGCTGACAGCCAGCCAGGAACCCGTGTCCTACGCCGGCAGCAGCTTCAACCCCCCGATCCCCACAAAGATCAACCCGATCAACACCAGCCGCATTGGCGCCGCGCTTTCGCCCAGGAACAGGATGCCGATCACCGTCACCCCGATCGCCCCGATCCCGGTCCAGATTGCGTACGCCGTCCCGACCGGCAGGTGCCGCAGTGCCGCGCTGAGCAGGAAGATACTGGCCAGCGCCGCCCCGATCCCAAGTGCCGTCGGCCCGGGCCGCGTCCAGCCGTCGGTATGTTTGAGCGCCAGCGCCATCACGATCTCGATCAGGCCCGCCAGCACCAGCAGCATCCACGCCATTGCCATGTCTTTCATCCAGGTCTGCCGCCCGACACCCATTGCCGGGCACGCCACGCCACTGTAGGCTGTGCAGATCAGCACGAAAACTGGCGAATTCTGCAAAGGGGCCATGCAAACATGCAGGAAGCAGACTGGGACGACCTGAAGTACTTCCTTGCCGTGGGCCAGTCCGGCTCGCTCGCCGGCGCCGCGCGCGCCCTGCACGTCAATCATTCCACGGTCCTGCGCCGGCTGGCGCGGCTGGAAGAGACCCTGGGCACCCTGCTGTTCGAACGCCATGCCACCGGCTATGCCATGACCGCCGCCGGCGAGGCGCTGGCGCAACGGCTGGCCGGCGTCGGCGAGCAGATCGATGCGGCCCAGCGCCAGCTGTCCGGCCTCGACAGCCAGCTGAGCGGCCCGTTGCGCGTGACCACGACCGACACCCTGCTTGGCGGGTTGCTGATGCCGCTGTTCGCGGCGTTCCGGGCCGTGCACCCGCGCATCCAGCTGCAGATCGTCATCAACAACAGCTTCCTGAGCCTGAGCCGGCGCGAGGCCGATGTGGCGATCCGGCCGGCGAATGCGCCGCCGGAGTACCTGGTGGGCCGCCGTATCGGGCGGCTGCAGACGGCGCCGTATGCCGCACGGCGCTACCTGCAGCAACTCGGCCTGCCAACGGAAGCCGACCATCCGCGGCTGGCGGACTGGTCGGCCTATGACTGGGTCGTGCCGGACGATGCGCTATCCCACCTTGCCCAGGCGCGCTGGATACGCGACCACGTGCCGGAACCCCGCCGCGCCGTCAGTGCCGACAGCCTGGTGGCCATGGCGGATGCCGTGCGGCACGGCATGGGCGCCGGCATGCTGCTGTGTCTGCTGGCCGGGGGCGATCCAGACCTGGTGCGGCTGGCGCCAATCGATGAAGCCATGGATACGGATTTGTGGGTGCTGACGCATCCGGATCTCAGGCACAGCGCGCGCGTGCGGGTGTTGGGCGATTTCCTGTATGAGCGGCTGAGGCAAGGGGAATGGGTGGCGGGCTGAACACTTGCCCCGGTTCAGGCCGCCGCCGCATACATCTCCATCAGCTGCTCATCCGCATACCCCCAGTCAGCGGCATTCTCGAACGCCACCACCGTTTCATCGCTGTGGCGCAGGTCGATCAGTTCGGTGGGCGTCGGTCTTGACTGCGATACGGAATAGAACGCCATCACCTTCGGCCGCAGCGGATCGGCCTCGTTCTGCGCGCAGACCACCGCCAGCCGGTTCGAACGCAGCCGCAGCACGGTGCCGAGCGGGTAGATGCCGACGGTGCGGGTGAAGGCCTTGAACACGCGCCGGTCGAACAGCGTGTCGACACGCACGGCCATGTATTCCATGGCGCGGGCCGGCGACCACGGCCGGTGGCCCGGGCGGCTGGAAGTGAGCGAGTCATAGGCATCGCAGATCGCGCCGATCTTGGCGTGCACGCTCAGTTCGTTCCCCGCCAGGCCGTATGGGAAGCCACGCCCGTCCACGCGTTCGTGATGATGGACGCAGACATCGAGCGGGATGTTCGAATAGAGCCGGGCCTCGTTCAGGATGCGGTAGCCAGCCGACGGATGCCGGCGGTAGATCTCCTCTTCCTCGGGCGTGCGTTCGCTGGCCTTGTGCACCGGGGCCGCGGGCAGTGTCAGCTTGCCGATGTCGTGAACCAGGCCGGCCAGGCCGAGCTCGCGCACCTCGTCGTCGGGCAGGCCCAGCGTGCGGCCGACGGCGATCATCAGCGCGCAGACGGCGAAGGCGTGCAGGTAGTTGTCGTCGCCCCGCGCCTTGAGCCGCGCCAGCGCCAGCAACGCCTGCCCATGGCGCGACAGCGAGTGCGAGGCGGAATCGACCAGCAGCAGCGCGCCGCTGACCTCCAGCGCCCGGCCCATGCGGATGTCGGCGAACATCGAGCCGATCACGGCCTTGCCGGATTGCAGCAGCTCGCGCGCGCGGACGATCTCGGCATCAAGCGTGGCGGCGGGTTGCGGCGCGGTGGCCGGGTCCATGGGCTCGGGTGTCGACTCCGGGGCCGGGACGGGTCCGGGTATTTCCGGCGTGTCCGGCCCCGGTACGTTGCGGCCCTTCAGGATGTCGATCCAGACCTCCTGCACCCCTGCCGACTGTATCTGCCGGACCTGGTCCTCAGTGGCGACCAGGAACTTTGCGCGCCAGAACGGATGGCTGATCCACGGGCCGCCAAGCCTGGCGACAAACATCCCGACCTGCAGTTGTTCCGACCGTATGCGTCTCAACATGCGCTACCCCCTCGGATGATGGTTTTCTTGTTTTCGATCGGGATATCGGCGGCCGCCGGCAGGACTTTAGCCCCATTGCGGGGAAGAACCGTGCCGCCCGCCCTTGTCAAGCGCCGCCCGAATGCCCGGACGGCGTCCTCGGGCATTGCCGGGGGGCGGTACCGCCGGCGCTACAATGGCCTGCCCAGTGCTCACAGACGCCAGCCAGTCGCCCCCGTTCACCCATGTCCGGAACGTACACGCTAGTCGGCATCGCCCGTGCCAAGACCCACCGCCGCGAGGCGCTGGTATCCCAGCTCACCACGCTGCGCTC
>JACXTT010006819.1_pt1 | contig 16232 bp, 16 predicted proteins | sample 9270951 | NCBI WGS metagenome assembly JACXTT01 (sample SAMN15532306, study PRJNA645909) | rock metagenome | isolation source: weathered quartz diorite | place: Puerto Rico | collected 2017-06-21 | reverse complement strand
GCGAACCCCTCCGTCTCCGCGGGGAACTGCCGCTGGAGCCACAGGGAGTAGTGCCAGAAGCCCATCGGCCCGTGCATCGCGAACTCGAGGTGATCGAACCCGCGGTGCGGTCCGGTCGAGCCCTCGCGCGCCATCCGGTTCTCGAACCAGCGGCCCCGCATGTCCATCGCCGGCTCGAAGTGCGCCTTGCCGATGAGCGCCGTGCGATAGCCGGCCTGCCGGAGCACGGCCGCGACGCTCGGCGCGTCGGCCGGCAGCGGGACACCGTTCGCGTACACGCCGTGCGTCCGCACGTACTGGCCGGTGAGCATCGTCGAGCGCGCGGGCATGCAGACGACGTTCTGGTTGTGCGCGCGCCGGAAGTTGATCCCGGTCGCGGCCAATCGGTCGACGACCGGCGTGCGGGCGATCGTGCCGCCGTTGCAGCCGAGCGCGTCGTAGCGCTGCTGGTCGGTGGTGATGAAGAGAATCTTGCGACCCATGCCCCGCTCCCCTCGTGCGCCCCGGGCCGGTTACACGAACCGGCGCGCGCGCTCGGTACACGCGATGAGCACCGTGCGCTCGAGCCCCGACTCGCGATGTTCGTGCGCCTTCTCGTAGTCGGGCGCGGTGACCATGTCGATGAACGACTTGCGGCTCGGGTACTCGACCAGCGCGACCGAGTCCCAGCCCACGGCCGGGTCGCCGATGAGGATCTGGTCGGCGCGCCCGATCCAGAGCACCTTGCCGCCCCGGTCCTCGACCATCTGCACCACGGCATCGCCGTACTTCGCGTACTCGTCGGCGCCGCGGCCGTGCCCGTCGTCGGCGGTCTCCTTGAACTTCAACAGGTTGAGCATCACGACCGGTTCGTCGTCGGGCGCGTCGATCAACTCGGCGAACTGCTGCTTGTTGGGCCGGATGGCGCTCATCACATCTCCTTGTTCATGCGGCTTCGACCTTCAGCCCTCCATCGACGTACGACGTATGGATCACGTTCCGGGCCGTCGGCTCTGCGCCTCGCCTGCTACGAGCGTTCCAACGGTGCGGACGAGGACGCGCTTCGCGCGCGCGACGCTCAGACCCTGCGCCTGACGCAGCCGGTTCCACGTGTCCCACGACAGAAGGGCATCGACTGCGTCGCGCACCTCGGCGTCGACTTCCGGGAACCCGCGGTCGATCTGCCGTCGCAACGCGCGGTCAGCCTGCGAAAGCCTCGAAGCGATCGCCGGCGAATCGAGCAGCTGCAACAGCGCGGCGCGGCGAACCGGCGAGACGAGTTCGAAGATCGCGGCGCGCTGCCGGACGAGCTCTTCGACGCGTGCGCCGAGGCGTTGCTCGACGTCGAGGAAGGACGCGAGCGCGGTCGCCCGTTCCCACTGCCGCCGGGCGACCTCGATGCGCAGCGCTTCGACGTCGACGAAGTGGTTGTGCACCGAACGCGCCGAGACGCCGGCGCGGTCGGCGACCTCCTGCACGCTCGGCGCGAGGAGGCCGTCGTTGTAGCAAGCGATCAGCGCATCGATGATCGCCTCACGGTTCCGGGCGCCCCGGCGGGTCCGGCCGTCGAGGGACACCTGCTGCGCCACTCCCACAAGGCCATTCAACACTAGTTGCAGCCATTCTGCAACTACTTTCTGCGGCCGACACGACGTGCGGCGCGGCGGTGGCCGATGTCAGGATGCCCTCACCTGGTCGAGGGAGGCGTTCGGTGGCGCGGCGATTCGTGTTCGGTGGGCTGGTTCTGGGATTGCTGGTGTTCATGGCCGCGCCCGCGTGGGCGCACGTGACCGTCGCGCCCGGGAGCGCCGAGAAGGGCGCGACCGACCAACAGATCACCTTCCGCGTGCCCAACGAGGAGCAGTCGGCGACGACCAAGGTCGAGATCGTCTTGCCGACGAACCCGCCGCTGGTCGGCGTGCTCGCCCAGCCGGTTCCGGGCTGGACCGCGACGGTGACGCCGCAGCACCTCTCGAAGCCGATCCAGACCGACGACGGCCCGGTGAGCGACGTCGCGAACGACGTGACGTGGACCGCCGACAACGCCGCGTCGGGAATACAGCCCGGCGACTTCCAGGGGTTCCAGATCCTCGTCGGCGCGCTGCCCGGCACGGGCGACCAAGTCGTGTTCAAGGCCGTGCAGACGTACGCGAGCGGCGTCGTCGTACGCTGGGTCGACCCGGTGGCGCCGGGCGCACCCGCGGCCGAGCACCCGACGCCGATCCTGCAGCTCACCTCCGGTTCCGGCGAGCCGACGACACCCACGACAACCGCGACCGGCACCGGCGCGGTGGCGACGGGCGCGGTCAAGTCCGCACAGGACGACGCGGACAATGCCAAGACGCTCGCGATCATCGGCATCGTCGTGGGCGCGCTCGGACTCATCGTCGGCGGCATCGCGCTCGCGTCGCGCCGGCGTACCGCATAGCGACTCGACGCCCGCCGGCAGCCGGTTCGAACGCGGTGTGACCGACGTCACTGATCGGGACGCGTACGACCGGCGTACGGTGGACGCCGTGACAACGAGCGAGGCGCCCGACACCGGTTATCTGCCCGTGATGCTCAACCCGTTCGAGCCCGGGTACTTCGACGATCCGTACGCGCAGTACCGGCTCGTCCGGGAGCAGGACCCGGTGCACATGAGCCCGATCGGCGTGCTCATGCTGTTCCGCTACGACGACGTGCACCGCGTGCTGCGCGACCCGAGCCTCAGCGTCGAGGAGCGCCACGCGAAGCCGTTGGCGGTCACGATGGACGCCGACATCGAGGCGATGTTCGAGGAGCGGCGCGAGGGCGGCACCCACACGATGCTCAACCTCGACCCGCCCGACCACCATCGCCTGCGCCGGCTGGTGTCGAAGGTGTTCACGCCGCGCACCGTCGAGGAGCTCCACCCGCGCGTGCAGGAGCTCGTCGACGACCATCTCGACGCCGTCGCCGCACGCGGGTCGGGCGAGATGGATCTCATCGCCGATCTCGCGTTCCCGCTGCCGTTTGTCGTGATCTCGGACATGCTCGGCATCCCCGAGAGCCGCGACCGCAACCAACTGCGCGAGTGGTCCGGTGCGGTCGTGAAGACGTTCGACCCGATCCTCACGCGCGAGGAGCAACTCGCGGCGTTCGACGCGATCGACAACATCATTGCCTTCACCAACGAGACCATCGAGTGGAAGCGCACCAACCCGGGCGACGACCTGCTCACCGCGTTGATCGCGGCAGAGGACGAAGGTGACCGCCTCTCGGCCGACGAGCTCGTGGAGCAGGTGATGCTGCTCTACATCGCGGGCCACGAGACGACGGTCAACCTGATCGGCAACGGGATGCTCGCCCTGCTGCGCCAGCGCGACCAGCTCGAGCTGCTGCAGGCGGACACGTCGCTCGACGCGAACCTCCCCGACGAGCTGCTGCGCTACGACAGCCCGGTGCAGATGAGCCGGCGCATCACACTGAAGCCCTACGAGGTCGGCGATCGCGTGATCGAGCCGGGCACGTTCCTCATGACCTGCCTCGGCTCGGCCAACCGCGATCCCGCGAAGTGGGGCGAAGCGGCCGACCGGGTGGATCTCCGACGCGCCGACTCCAACCAGCACATGGCGTTCGGCGGCGGCTTCCACTCGTGCCTGGGCGCGCACCTCGCGCGCCTCGAAGGACGCGTCGCGATCGGCACGTTCGTGCGCCGCTTCCCCGGTGTCGAGCTCGCGACCGACGCGCCCGAGTGGAACGGCCGCATCGTCCTCCGCGGCCTCACCCGCCTCCCGCTCTCCGTCCCCTAACCCGAACTTGCGCCCCTGAGGCCCACAATGTGGGGTTTTCGGACGCAAGTTCGGGGGGTGGGCGGGCTACGGCCTCCTCGGGCGGTTGGTCCAGCCGCCTTCCTCGGTCGGGAACCAGCCGCTCGACGCGAGCGTGCCGCCGTCGGCGTGCAAGGTCGTGCCCGTGACGAAGCTCGACTGGTCGGACGCGAGGAAGAGCGCGACGCCCGCGGTGTCGTGCGGCGTGCCGAAGCGGCCGACCGGCACCCACACCGGGATCATGTGCTGCTCGCCGGGACCGACCCAACGCGAGTACGGCACCTGGAGCGTTTCGGTCACGTCGGGTGCGATCGCGTTGACGCGGACGCCGTGCCGTCCGTACTCGACCGCGAGGCTGCGCGTGAGGCCGGTGATCGCGGCCTTGAACGCCGAGTACACCGCGCGCGTCGGGATGGCGCGAAAGGCCTCGATCGTCGAGACGTTCACAATGCTCCCCCCATCGCCCTGTTCGAGGAGGGCGGGGAGCACGGCGCGCGTGCACGTGAGCACGTGTCCGAGGTTGACGCGGTAGAGGTCGTCCCACTCCTCGTCGGTCTGCTCGTGGAACGCCTTGCGCGCGCCGCCGTAGTGTCCGACGTTGTTGACGAGCACGTCGACCCGGCCGAACTCGTCGCGTGCGGTCGTGACGAGCGCGTCGGCGATCTCCGGATCGCGCACGTCGGCCACGACGGTCGCGGCGCGGCCGCCCGCGCCGGTGATCGCGACCTGGGTGTCGCGCGCGCGAGCTTCGTCGATCTCCGCGATGACGACCGCGGCGCCCTCGGACGCGAATCGCTCGGTGATGCCGCGGCCGATCCCGCCTCCACCGCCGGTGACGATCGCGACCTTGCCCGCGAGCAGCTCGCCCACGGGCGCGGACGCTAACGCACGACGGCTACGCGGCGACTGCCGTGACGGCGTCGGGTTCGAGCGCGATGTCGAGCACCTCGCGCACGTTGCGCACGGGGTGGAACGACAGCGCCTCGCGCACCGCTTCCGGCACGTCGTCGAGGTCGGGCTCGTTGTCGACCGGCAGCACCACGTCGGTGAGGCCGGCGCGGTGCGCGGCCAGCACCTTCTGCTTCAGCCCGCCGATCGGCAGCACTCGGCCCTGCAGCGTGACCTCGCCGGTCATGCCGACGCCCGCCTTCACGGGACGGCCGGTGACGAGCGACGCCAACGCGGTGGTCATCGTGATGCCGGCCGACGGCCCGTCCTTGGGCACCGCGCCCGACGGCACGTGCAAGTGGAACTTGCGGTGCTCGAACGCGTCGGCCGGGACGCGCAGCTCGTCGGCGTTCGCACGCACGAACGACAGCGCGATCTGCGCCGACTCCGACATCACGTCGCCGAGCTGACCGGTCACCTGCAGGCCGGGCTCGCCGTCCATTGCGGTGACCTCGATCGTCAGCACGTCGCCGCCGGCACCCGTGACCGCCAACCCGGTCGCGAGACCGGGAACCGGTGCGCGAGTCGCGTCGTCGTCACGGAAGCGCGGCCGGCCGATGTAGTCGCTGAGGCTGTCGACGTCGACGACCACCGTCGCCTCGTCGCCGCCCGCGACCTTGCGCGCAGCCTTGCGCGTGATCTTGCCGAGCTGGCGCTCGAGGCTGCGGACGCCGGCCTCGCGCGTCCAGCCGCCGACCAGCGCGTGCAGCGCCGCATCGGTGACTTCCAGCTCGTCGTCCCGCAAGCCCGCCTTCTCCCGCTGACGCGGGAACAGGTGGTGCTTCGCGATCGCGACCTTCTCGTCCTCCGTGTACCCGTCGAGCTGCACGATCTCCATGCGGTCGAGCAGCGGGCTCGGAATGGTGTCGAGCACGTTGGCCGTCGTCAGGAACAGCACGTCGGACAGGTCGAGGTCGAGCTCGAGGTAGTGGTCGCGGAAGGTGTGGTTCTGCGCCGGGTCGAGCACTTCCAACAGCGCCGACGCGGGATCGCCGCTCCAGCCGCCGGCCTGCAGCTTGTCGACCTCGTCGATCAGCACGACGGGGTTCATCGCCTTCGCCTCGGTCAAGGCGCGGACGATGCGACCCGCACGCGCGCCGACGTACGTGCGCCGGTGCCCGCGGATCTCGGCCTCGTCACGCACACCGCCGACGGCGATGCGGACGAACGGACGGCCCAACGCGCGCGCGACCGACTCGCCCAGCGACGTCTTGCCGACGCCGGGCGGACCAACCAGTCCGAGGATCGCACCCGAGCCGCGGCCGCTCGCGGCCGTGCCCAGCCCGCGCTCGCGTCGCAGCACGCGCACGGCCAGGAATTCCAGGATGCGTTCCTTGACGTCGTCGAGGCCGTCGTGGTCCGTGTCGAGCACGGTGCGTGCGGCGTCGAGGTCGGCGTCCTCGGTCACGTAGGTGCCCCACGGTAGGTCGAGAACCGCGTCGAGCCAGTTGCGGACCCAAGCCTGTTCGGGGTTCTGCGCGCCCATGCGCTCGAACCGGTCGAGCTCTTTGTCGACCGCGGCGCGCACCGCGTCGGGAAGGTTCATCTCGGCCGCCCGTGCGCGGTACTCCGCGACCGCGTCCTCTTCGCTCTCGCCCAGTTCCTTGCGGATGGCGTCGAGCTGGCGGCGCAGCAGCATCTCGCGCTGCTGCTGTTCGAGTCCGTCGCTCACTTCGGAGCGGATGCGGTCCTTCAGCTCGAGCTCGGCCAGCGTCTCGCGGGCCCAGGCCAACGCGAGCTCCAGCCGGATCTCGACGTCGATCGCCTCGAGCAGCTCGACGCGCTGCTCCAGCTCGAGGTCGGGTGCGTACGCGGCCATGTCGGCCAGTTGACCGGGCGTGTCGACGCCGGCGAGCACGTCGGCGACGCGCCGGGCGCCGCGGTGTTCGAGGATCGTCTCGACGACCGCGCGGTACTCCTTCGCGAGCTCGCGGGCGCGCTCGGTGGGGACCGGGTCGTCGACCGGCTCGACCTCCACGTGCAGGGCGCCCTCGTTGCCGACCGAGCCGGTACCGACACGCGCGCGGCCCACGCCCCGGATGACCAGGGCGAGCGTGCCGTTGGGCAGGTCGCCCGCGTTCTCGATCTGCGCGATCGTTCCGACCTTGGCGTAGCGGCCGTCGATCCGCGGCACGAGGATCAGGCGGCGACCCGCCTGCTCGGCGGCGGCGCCGGCCCGCTTGGATTCGTCGGTCTCGAGTGCGATCGTCACGACCATCTGGGGGAAGACCACACCCTGCGTGAGCGGGAGCAACGGGAGCAGCTCCGCACGGGTCCCGTAGTCGGCGGACGCGAAGCTCGCCCCGCCGGCGGTGGTCTGGTCGTCGCCCCGGGTGTCGGGGCTGGTCGTGTCGTGGTCGGTCATCGTTCCACTCGCTTCGTTCGCCAGTGCTTGTGAGGTTGACTCCGCAACAACGCCGGGCGTCGGGGCCCGATTCCCGACCTCGAGGGTCAAGAACCCACGCGGTTAGCGTTCGGCGATGGCGAGGGCCCCCGGTGACCTGAATGTCCTGTTCGTGACCGCCGACCAGTGGCGGGGCGGCTGCCTCGGGGTGGCCGGCCACCCGGTCGTCCGCCCGCCGCATCTCGACCGCCTGGCTGCGGGAGGCGTGTCGTTCCGACGGCACTTCGCGCAGGCCGCGCCGTGCGGGCCGAGCCGGGCGTCGCTGTACACCGGCATGTACCTCATGAACCACCGGTCGGTGCTCAACGGCACGCCGCTGGACGCGCGCCACACCAACGTCGCGCTCGTCGCGCGGGAGCTTGGCTACGAGCCCGCGCTGTTCGGATACACCGACACGAGCGTCGATCCCCGCACCGTCTCCCCCGACGACCCGCGGCTCAGCTCCTACGAGGGCGTCCTGCCGGGCTTCGACCCGGTGTGCGACCTGCCCGAGGGCAACCCGGCCCCCTGGCTCGACTGGCTCCGGGCCCAGGGCGTCGACCTTCCCGACGACTGGCGCTCGTTCGTCGACCACCCCGCCGGGGGCACCCGATGGCGCACGCAGTACGACGCCAAGCACACGCAAACGGTGTTCCTCACCGACCGGCTGCTCGACTTCGTCGACGACCGTTCGACGGCCGGCACACCGTGGTTCGCGCATCTCTCGTATCTCCGGCCGCACCCGCCGTTCCTCGCGCCCGCGCCCTACGACACGATGTTCGATCCCGCGTCCGTTCCGGATCCGGTGCGCGCACCGACGCGTGCCGCGGAGGGCGCGCAGCACCCGCTGCTCGCGTTGATGATCGAGCACCCGTTCGTCGCGTCGCCCGACGATCCGCAGGAACAGCGCGAGCTGCGCGCGACGTACTACGGCATGCTGGCCGAAGTCGACGACCAGCTCGGCCGGGTCTTCGACATGCTCGACGAGACCGGGCAGGCCGAACGGACTCTCGTGGTGTTCACGTCGGACCACGGCGAGACGCTCGGCGACCACTGGATCCTGCACAAGCTCGGCTGGTTCGACCAGTCGTACCACGTGCCGCTCATCGTGCGCGATCCGCGCGCGCCGTTCGGAGCGTCACGTGGACGCGTCGTCGACGTGTTCACCGAGCACGTCGACGTGTTGCCGACGATCGCCGAGCTGCTCGACACGGAGGTGCCGTTGCAGTGCGACGGCCGCCCGCTCACGCCGTGGCTCACCGGGGACACGCCCGACTGGCGGCGCGAGGTGCACGCCGAGTTCGACTTCCGCGATCCCGACGGCGGCATGTTCGAGCAGGCGTTCGGCCTGACGCTGGAGGAGTGTGCGTTGGCCGTGCTGCGCGACGACGGCGGCAAGTACGTGCACTTCTCGGGCCACCCCACGATGCCGCCGATCTTCTTCGACCTCGACGCCGACCCCGACCAGCTCGTCAATCGCGCGGCGGATCCCGAGTACGCCGCGACGGTGCTCGACTACGCGCAGCGCATGCTCGCATGGCGCATGCAGCACGAAGAGCGCACCCTCACCGGCATGAAGCTCACCGGCCACGCCGGCCTGGTCGAGCGCCGCGCGCCGCGGCGCTAGACAGCGAGCGCGGCTTCGGGGAGCGGGTTCTTCCCGTCGAGGTGGCCGTGCGCGCCGTACGGCGCGAAGCGGATGAACGCCTGCTGGTGGTGGAAGGGCTTCTCCTCGCCGGCCGCGATCGCGTTCGAGTGCGCGGGGTCACGGTGTCCGAACGCGTAGGTCGCGGCGGCCTGCGTCGACTCCCAGAGCGAGAACGTCGACACGATCTTCGGCACGCGTCCGATGCCGGTCGCCCACACGAGCCCCGGCGCGACGAGCACGCTCGCTTCCGCCTTGCCGCTGGTACGCAGGAAGCGAATCGCTTGTGACGCGCGCAGCCGGCCGAGTGTGATCACCGCGACGGGACCCTCGTGCTCGACGCGGCGGGGCGCGGGCACGTCGGCCGGGAGACCGGGCCAGGTCCCGAAGGCACGAAGCGGTGCGAGCCGCACGTTGAACCCGGACGCGAACCGCGCCGCGAGCGGGTGCTCGCCGACGAAACGGTCGATCGCGTCGTCGTCGTCCCAGAACCCGATGAGCACAGCCCGCCCCGCCTGCGGCTTCGGCAGCACCCCCGGACGGAGGGGCGCCGCCAACCCGACCTCCGCGTTGCGCAGCCCGGCGATCGAACCCGGTGCCGGCGGCTTGCGACTCAGGGTCAGCGCGGAACGCGCGCCGACGTCGGCCAGGTGCACGGATGCTCGCATGAGCACCTCCTCGACCCGGCGAGTCTGATCCTCGACGGTCCCGCATCTCGAATCGTCATCAGAATCGGTAAAGCGCGCGCTCACGATCGGTTTCGTCTTCTGATGACAAATCGGGACGAGGAGTGGGCTGGGGCGCGCCGGTAGCCTCCGGCGCCGATGGACGCCCCGAGCTTCTTCGGCCTGCAGCGCACCGCCGAGCACGTGTGGAAGATGACTGTCGTGTCCAGTCTGATCTCAGGCACGGGCGCGCTGTTCGGCGGATGCGGGCTCGGCGCGGCGATCGAGGTGATGGAGCAGGCGACCGGCCGGCCGTGCATTTGGGCGACCGCACAGTTCCTCTCGTACGCCCGGCCGCCGTCGACCCTGACGCTCGAAGTCGTCGAGGCGGTGCGCGGGCACCAGATCAGCCAGGCGCGCGTGATGGCCTGCGTCGGCGACCGCGAGATCCTGACCGTCGTCGGCGCGCTCGGCTACCGGCCCAACTCCCTCGCGGGCCAGTGGGCGATCCGCCCCGACGTCCCCCCGCCCGGCGACTGCCCGCCCCGCCCGCTGATGAACCGGCACCAGGGCACGATCATGGACCGCTTCGAGTCGAAGCTGGCCGACGCGCGGCCCTACTGGGAGCTGACCGGTACCGAGGGGTCGGGCAATGCCTCCCTGTGGGTGCGGCTCCCCGACCTCGCCGAGGCGTCGGCCGCCGCGCTCGCGATCATCGGCGACTTCGTGCCGTTCGGGATCGGGCAGGCGCTGGGAAGGCGGGCGGGCGGCAACAGCCTCGACAACACGTTGCGCGTGGCGCGGCGGGTGCCCACCGACTGGGTGCTCGCCGACGTGCGGGTCCACGCGGTCGCCGACGGATTCGGCCACGGGCTCGTGCACCTGTGGGCCGAGAACGGCGTGCTGCTCGGCACCGCGAGCCAGTCGACGATCGTGCGCGTCCACGAGCCGGTCGACGACGAGCCGCTGACCGAGCTCGAAGGATCGTTGGACCGGGAACGCGACAGTCGGGGAACATGACGACATGAGCGTTCCTCAGCGGTACGGCATCACGTTCCCGTTCGACGGTATGGCGCTGCTCGAACAGCGCGAGCTCGTGCGCGAGCTCGTCGACCTCGGTTTCACGGACCTGTGGTCGGCCGAGTCCGGCGGGTACGACGCGTTCATCCCGCTCGCGGTCGCGGCCCAATGGGCGCCCGAGCTCCGGCTCGGCACCGCGATCGTGCCCGCGTACACGCGCGGCGCGCACACGCTCGCGTCGACGGTCGCAACGATGTGCCAGGCCGCGCCCGGACGCTTCGCGCTCGGGCTCGGCTCGTCGTCGAACGTGATCGTCGAGCGATGGAATGCGATGACGTTCGACAAGCCGTACCAGCGCGTGCGCGACACGATTCGCTTCCTGCGCGCCGCCCTGTCCGGCGAGAAGGTCACCGAGGAGTACGAGACCTTCGCAGTCAACGGGTTCCGGCTCGGCATCCCGGTCCCCGAGCAGCCTCCGATCCTGGTCGCCGCGCTGCGCCAGGGGATGCTGCGGCTGGCGGGACGCGAGGGCGACGGCGCGATCGTCAACTGGCTGTCGGCCGACGACGTGAAGACGGTCGCACCGCACGTCGGCGCGGGGAAGGAGATCGCGGCGCGCATCTTCGTGTTCCCGACCGACGACGCCGGACTCGTCTACGCGGTCGGCAAGCGCGCGATCGCGTCGTACCTCACGGTCCCCGTCTACGCCGCGTTCCACGAGTGGCTCGGCCGCGGTGACCAGCTCGCCGACCTGTGGCGGCTCTGGCAGCAGGGCGATCGCAAGGAAGCCGCCGCGTCGATTCCCGACGACGTCGTCGACCAGCTGCTGGTGTGGGGCAAACCCGAGCAGTGCCGCGAGCACATCCAGCGCTACATCGACAACGGCGTCACGACGCCCGCGCCCGCACTGTTCTGCGGTCCGGGCGAGCTGCCCACGGTCATCCGCGCGCTCAAGCGTTAGGGCACGCCCAAATTGCCCGGAGAGGTGGCCCCTCTCCGGAGGGGCCTCGCCGCGGGTCCCTTTCGCCGGAATCGCGCGCGGGGGGCGGCGGTAGTTGTGCCGGAGCGCCCGGCCCATTACAAAGGGGCCGATCAGGGGGTCCACTCGAGAGGGGTTCTGCATGCGAAGGGGTCTGGGTCTGCTATTCGCAATTTCGCTCGTCTTACCGCTCGGCGTGTTGGCGGCGAGCCCGGCGGGGGCGGTCAACACACTGCTGCCGAAGTGCACGTCGCTCAGCGGCACGCAGACGTACACACCCGGTCTGCCGCCGTTGAGTTCGAACAAGACCGTGAAGCCGACGGTGGCGACGCACATCAAGATCACCGGCTGCTCCGGCGGGAGCGGGATCACGGGCGGGAAGAGCGACAGCGTGGTCAAGCCGACCGCGAAGACGAAGCCGACGAACTGCAAGATTCTGTCGGCGAGCAGCGGCAAGCCCGGTGCGCCGACCGTCGGCAAGATCATTTGGAGCAACGGCCAGACGTCGACGACGTCGAATGTGTTGACGGTCAACAAGGCGACCGCCACGACCATCACGGCGACGCTGGTGTCGAAGTACACCGCGGGTCTCGGCAAGGGCAAGACGTCGACCGTGAAGATCACGGCCACTCCCAACAAGGGGTACTGCGTCAGCGCGGCGTTCACGAAGTCGACCTTCCACAGCACCAGCATCACCACGAAGTAGTCGTCCACCGCTGACGACACCACGTAGGTCGGGGCCCCGTCGCAGGACGGGGCTCCGATCTGTTACACATCACATGGGTTGATTGGGGCGCGCATGACCGAAGCCGTGATGCGCGCGTGGCGCACCCACGAGTACGGGCCGCGGCCGACCGGCGTGCTGCGACTCGACACCGTGCCCGTTCCGCAACCGGAAGCGGGCGAGGTTCGCGTGCGCGTGCAGGGGATCCCGCTCAACCTCAACGATCTCGAGCGGATCAACGGCGGCAACATGATGGTGCGGCCCGACCTGCCATACAGCCCGGGTATGGAGGTGATGGGCGTCGTCGACGCGTGCGGACCGGGCGCGGAGGCGTGGCTGGGTCGGCGCGTCGTCGCGATGCCGAAGGGCGCGCACGGCGGCTTCGCCGAGTACGCGGTGTGCCCGGTCGTGTCGGTGTTCGACATGCCCGACGTGATCCCGCTTCCCGACGCGGCCGCGCTGTACTTCCCGTTCCACCTCGCGTGGCTCGGCCTGTACGACCGCGCCGACCTGGCCGCCGGCGAGTCCGTGTTGATCCACGCGGCCGCGGGCGGATCGGGTTCGGCCGCGATCCAGCTCGCGAAGCGCCGCGGCGCCCGTGTCTTCGCCACCGCGGGAACCGACGACAAGGTCGCACTGTGCCGCGAGCTCGGCGCCGACGTCGCGATCAACTACAACGAGGAGGACTTCGCCGCGGTCGTGCTCGAGGCCACCGGAAAGCGCGGCGTCGACGTGGTGTTCGACAACGTCGGCGAGTCCGTGATGGAAGCGTCGATGCGCTGCACCGCGTACAACGGGCGGTACCTCATAATGGGCTTCGCGTCGAACAAGGTCGTCGCCGACGAGCTGTTCGTCGTGCCGCGGCGCATCGCGCTCGGCAACCTCAAGCTGTGCGGCGTCCTGCTGGCGTACGCCGCGCCGGAGACGTCGGAGCTGGTGAAGGACGCGATGGGGTGGAACTTCGCGTCGAACGAGCTCGGCGTTCGCATCGCGGGCGAGATCGTCGAACTCGTGGTCGCCGGCGCCGTCAAGGCGGTGGTCGGCCGCGTGGTCGGGTTCGAGGACCTACCCGCCGCGATGGAGGCGATGGCGAACCGGGAGACGGTCGGCCGGGTCGTCGCGCTGCTCTAGGTCGACGAACCGGAAGCCAGCTCGGCGAGCTGGTTCACCGTGTTCCAGTTGCGCGTCGTGGCGTCGGTCTGCAAACGCTTCTCGAAGAAGGCGTTGTTGATCTTGGTGGTCCCGTAGCCGTTCGGGCAGTGCAGGTAGACCTCGCGTCCCACGATGCGGAACCCGTCCGCACCGGTGTCGAGCTCGCCGGCGGCGCGGACGAGCGCCGCGCTCGGTTTGGCCGCGAGGAACGTGACGTGAAGCTTCGTCGGGTCCGCGCGCGTGCGGAGGAACGGGTTGGACCGGACGATGCGATCGAGCTCGGCCTTCGTTCGGACGAGCGTCCGCACGTCGAGGCCGAGGTCGCGTTGAATCCGTGCCTCGATCGCGCGTTCCAGCGTGGTAGCCGACCGCGACGGGCTCGCGAACACGACGTTGCCGCTCTGGATGTACGTGACGACGTCGGCGTAGCCGAGCCCGGTGAAGAGCGCGGCCAGCTCCTTCATGTTCACCTTGCGACCGCCGACGTTGACGCTGCGGAGCAACGCGACGTACGCGGGCACGGGTGACGGACTACGCCGCCGACTTCAGGTGCACGTCTTCGTGGCGCACCTGCACGAGGTGCAGCGCGGCGAGGACGCGCACGAACCACCAGCCCGGGTCGAGCTCGCGGTCGTGCAACGAGAACCGGGCCGACGTGGGCGCGGCGTGGTGGTTGTTGTGCAGTCCCTCGCCGCCGGTGACCAGCGCGAGCGAGCGGAGGTTGGTGGCCGAGTTGGCATACGGGCGTTCGCCGATCGTGTGCCCGACCGTGTTGATCGCACCGGCGAGCATCACGTACAGCACGGCGTGGAGGCCCGCGGCCACGAACCCGGTGACGAGACCGAAGCCCAGCGCCCACATCACGGCGACGAGGATGCTGATGCCGATGACCAGGCCGAGGAGCGCGTGGTCGAACGCGTAGCGGTCGAAGGAGTCGGCGGGGAGGTCGCGCGCGTACTTGCGCACGAGCTCGCGGTCGGCCGCCGCCCGCTTGTAGAGCCCGACGTTGCCGAGCTGCACCCGCCAGAAGCCGACGACCTTCGGGCTGTGCGGGTCTTCGGCGGTATCGGTCGCGGCGTGGTGCTTGCGGTGGACCGCGGCCCACTCACGCGGTCGCATCCCGGTCGTGATCCAGATCACGAACCGGCACGGGAGCGCGGCGGCCGGGTGCACGGTGAGCGCCCGGTGCGCGAGTCCCCGGTGGAGAAAGACCGTCGTGGTGATGATGGCGGCCTGCGTGACCACGAACGCGGCGATCACCGCGGCGAGGATCTGGGGTGCGGACATCGGACGGAAAGGCTACTACCGACAGGTCGGTAGACTGCGGTCGTGGCACTCGCCTCCGGTCCTGCCGGCGACCTGCCGTCCACGAAGGAAGTCATCCTCCAGGTTGCGCGGCGGCGCTTCGCGGAGCACGGCTACTCGGGAACGAGCCTGAACCAGATCGCCGACGAGGTCGGGATCCGGCGCCCGAGCCTGCTGCACCACTTCCCGTCGAAGGACGCGCTCTATCGAGCCGTGCTGTTCGACTCGTTCGCCGACTGGGAAGCGCTGGTCGACAACGCGATCGTCGGGCCGCGCGAGGGGTGGCCGCAGGTCGAGCGCGTGCTGCGCGCCGCGTTCCGGTTCTTCGAGGAGCGTCCGGAGTTCGTGCGGCTGGTGCGATGGGAGGCGCTCGAGGGCGGCCCGATCCTCCGCGAGGAGCTCGCGCTGCTGCTGCGCCCACTGTTCGACCGGGGCGCGGCGTTCCTCGAACGGGAGATGGACGCCGGCCGGCTCCGCCGGTACGACGCCCGCCAGCTGCTGCTCACCGGGTACGGCGCAGTCCTGTCGTATGTGTCCGACGCACCGCTGATGACCGACCTGCTCGGCACCGACCCCTTGTCGGCCGAGGCGCTGGCCGCCCGGCGCGAGCACGTGATCGACGTGCTCCGGAACGCGGTCGCGCCGTATCCGGCTACCAGCTGACGAGCTGCTGCCAGCGGTCGAGGATCGCCGCGTCACCGAACACCTCCGCGCCCGAGGCGTCGGCGCGCCCGTAGAGGAACAGCAGGAGGTGCGAGGCGGGCGCGCGCATCGCGACGTCGCCCTTGGCGTGCTCGCGGGTGACGACCAAGCCGTCGGCGCCGAGCTTGACGAGCCACTCGCCTTCGCCGTCGGTCGCGTGGAGATGGATCGATTCGCCGCCGACCGGCAAGCGTGACGCGCCGCGCCAGAACGGGATCAGGCCGAAGAACTCGTCGATGCCGTCGACCGCGAGCACGCGGTCGACCGGCTGCGGAGCACCCGCCGCGAGCTGCGCGTCCCAACGGTGCACTGCGGTCTCGTTCGCCTGGCGGCGCGCCCAGAAACCGGCGGTGTTGTCGTTCGTCCACGACCACGCGACCGTCGACGGGTCGACCCGCAGCAGCAGGTCCGCGATCAGGTCGACCCCGCCGTCGAACCACGCGAGCCGCTCGTCGACGGGCGGTGGCTCGGCGGCCGACCAGTGATGATCCGGCGGGTCGTCCCCGCCCGACTCGACGATCGCGGCGATCCAGCGGTGCAAGCGGCCGACGTGACCGAGCAGGTCCGCGACGCGCCACTCCGGGCACGACGGCACCGCGGCATCCAGCCCCGCGTCGCGCGCGGCGGCATGCAACGCGTGCCCCTCGCGCCGGATCGCTTCGCAGCGCTCGGCGTATTCCACGACGCGGACGCTACTGCGCGTCGGCGTCGGACGGCTCCGGCTCGATCAGGTCGGCCCCGTTGTTGTCGGCCTTGTTGACGCGCGTCGACACGGTCCACGCTTCGAGCTCTCCCGCCGGGAACGGCACGAGCAGCTTGCGCAGCGTCGTGACGTCGTGGTTGTCGACGTCGAGCCAGCGGTCCCACTCCGACTCCGCCAACACGACCGGCATGCGGTCGTGGATCGGCGCGAGCAGCTCGTTGGGCTCGGTGGTGATG
>JACXTT010006818.1_pt1 | contig 16235 bp, 15 predicted proteins | sample 9270951 | NCBI WGS metagenome assembly JACXTT01 (sample SAMN15532306, study PRJNA645909) | rock metagenome | isolation source: weathered quartz diorite | place: Puerto Rico | collected 2017-06-21 | reverse complement strand
ATGGAAGGCGACCTGATCACCATGCAGGACATTTTCGTATTCGAGAAAACCGGGCTCACCGAAACCGGAAGAGTCACCGGCCGGTTCCGCGCCACCGGCATCCGTCCCAAGTTCTACGAACGCTTGCGCGCGTCCGGCATGCAGTTGCCGGCGTCCATCTTCCAAACGGTAGTAGAGATTTCCTAAAGAGGCCACAACATGATCTGGATGCCTTTTGCCGTAAGTTTTCTGGTCCTGTTCGTGGTGATCATGATCGCCGTCACCGTGGCATCCAAGTTCTGGGATGCCAAGCGCAAGAAGCAGGTCAGCTCCATGCTGAAAACTGCCTCGGGCGAAAAGGGCGTCGAAGTATCCATCAGCAACCTGCTGATGGAACCTTCTGAAGATGCCCGCTCGTTCATGGAGCGCTTCATCGATGGCCTGGACGTCGCCCAGAAGCTGCAGATTCAGATGCAGCAGGCCGGCCTGGACTGGACGCCTATGAAGTTCCTGATCCTGGCGGTGATCTTTTCTTTCATTGGCGGCCTGATCGGCCTGCGCTTTCCGATCATCGGATATGGCATAACGTCGGTTGTGTTTGGACTGGCTTTTGCGACTCTTCCCTATCTATACGTGCGGCGCACGCGAACCAAGCGTCTGGCCAAGCTCGAAGAGCAGTTTCCCGAGGCCCTGGAGTTTCTGGCGCGATCCATGCGCGCCGGCCACGCTTTCACCATCAGCCTCGAAATGCTGGGTGAGGAACTCCCCGAGCCCCTCGGCCAGGAATTTCGCACCCTGTTCAACGAACAGAACCTCGGCGCGGCCCTCGAGGTTGCCCTGACCAACCTCGCCAACCGCGTTCCACTTTTGGACATGCGCTTTTTTGCGTCTTCAGTGCTGCTGCAAAAGCAGACCGGCGGCAACCTGGCTGAGATTCTGACGCGCCTGGCCGAGGTCATTCGCGAGCGTTTCCGCCTGAAAGGCCAGGTGAAGGCCGCCAGCGCGCACGGCCGGCTCACCGCGACCATCCTGATGCTCATGCCCATCTTTACAATGTTTGCTCTTCTCGTCGTTTCCCCCGGTTACCTGCAGGGCATGGCGAAAGATCCGGACGGCCGGTACCTGATCGGGTTCGCCATCTTGGGGCAGCTCCTGGGCAATTATTTCATCCGGCGCATCATCAACATCAAGGTCTGACGCACCATGGCGATAATTATTTCAATCGTGCTGTTCTCGCTGCTGATGGCGGCGATCTCTTATTACGGATATCGCAGTTACGCCCGCCCCGGGCGTTTCTACGAGCGGCTCGGCGGACCCGTGCTGGATGTTGAGGGCGGCGTCGCCGCCGGCACCTTATCTCACACGCCCGAGGTCGGATGGGTTGTCCGGGTGATCCAGCAGGTGGGTGAAAAGGTCCCCATCTCGCCGGATGATGCCGGTGCCGTCCGTCGCGATCTGATCATGGCCGGCTACCGGTCCGATACGGCGATCAAAGTCTTCAGCGGTATCAAGTTGAGCCTCTGCGTTTTGCTCGTCATCTGCGCCTTCGCGCTCAAGTCGGAGATTGCAAACCCGGTGCTGCGCATCGTGGCCATTGCCTTCGCCGGCTTCATGGGCTTTTACCTTCCTGGTTTCATTCTGGATAAGAAGATCGCCAAGCGGCAGGATACCATTCGGCTGTCTCTGCCCGACGCCCTGGACATGCTGGTGGTCTCGGTCGAAGCAGGCCTCGGTCTCGACCAGGCCCTGCAACACGTAGGACGCGAGTTGCAGCTTACGCACAAAGAGTTGAGCGAGGAGCTAAGCCTGGTCAACCTCGAGATGCGCGCCGGCAAACGCCGTTCCGAAGCGCTGCGAAATCTTGCTGAGCGCACAGGCGAACCGGAATTGCAGAAGCTGGTTGCGATCCTGGTGCAGACCGACCGCTTCGGTACCAGCATGGGCGACTCGCTGCGCTCTCATTCTGATTTTTTGCGCGTCCGCCGCAGGCAGGAAGCGGAGGAGCGCGCCGGGAAGGTCGGTGTGAAGCTGGTGTTCCCGATCTTCTTCTTCATCTTGCCGTCCATGTTGGTTGTGGCGGCCGGCCCTGGACTGTTGCAGGTGTTCAAGTATTTGTTCCCATTGATGAAGTCATTCCACGGATAGGAAAGGAGAACCGCCGATCATGAGTGATATGGTAATGCAAACTGTACTTTGGCTCACCGCAGGATTTTTGCTGGTGATGCTGATGATGCGCCGGCGCAAACGGAAAGCCCAGCGGTAAGTTCTTTCCATGCGCGGCAAAAATCCGGTTTCGGAGGCCGGCCGCCCTTGTCTCTTCGTTTAGAAGGGACAGGGTCTGCAACGATAGGCGCTGATTCTTAGAGCCACGATGTGGGTGGGCGTCGAGGATGCTTTCTCCCTTGGGACGAATGCCAGAATCGGCGCCGTTGGCCGGATTTCCGAACTCGGGATGTGTGCTGGAGAGGTGTGCCCGGCAACCAGCCGCCTGGCGCCCCCAACCAGGCACCACCCTCCAAAACCAATGGATATCGCAACCATCATCGGCCTTCAGAATCGCGATGGCGGGTGGTCATACCGCAAAGCCGGAAGCTCGTGGACCGAGCCGACGGTCTTTGCTCTGCTGGCGCAATTATGCGGGCAATCTGATGCGCAAAGCGTCGAACGAGGCTTCACCTGGCTGCGCGCCGCCCAGCGGCCCGATGGAGGCTGGCCGCCGTCCCCTTCGATCACGCAAAGCACATGGTTCACGGCCATGGTGGCGCTGCTGCCCCGTGACGCTCTGGGAGGCTCGCATCATGCGAGCGCCATCGGTTGGCTGATGGGGCAAACCGGACAGGAAACGGACTCATTTGCCTCCAGAATGCGCAGCGAGTTGCTGGGAACCAGTAACCCGCGCGTAGGTTGGCCTTTTTCTCCCGGCGCCGCGGCCTGGGTCACGCCAACGGCCATGAGCATTCTGACGCTGGAGAAAGCGCGGCGGCACCTGAACTCTAACGGCATGCAGAAGCGCATCGAGGTCGGGCGTCAATTTCTGGTGGACCGCCTATGCAAGGACGGCGGATGGAATTATGGCCGGAGCAATGTCTTGGGAGTGGATGCGCCGTCATATCCCGAGACCACCGGTCAGGCTTTGCTGGCGTTGGATGAGGTCGAATTGCCCCGGCTCCGAAACGCGCTGGAAGCGGCCCAGGAGCAAGCGCGGAGCTGTCAGACGTCGGAAGGGTTGAGCTGGCTCCAGCTGGGATTGCAGGCCCATGGGATTGTAGCCGCGAGCCCGGCACGGCGCTTGGCATCCCGCCGCTTAGTGGATTCTGCCCTTTGGATTCTCGCGCAGTCGGCGCTGCGTGGGCATAACGTGTTCTTGGAGTAAAAGTGGACAGCAAAATCACACGTCGTGAAGCGCTCGGGGCTGCGGCAAGCGGCCTGGCACTTACTCGCTGCGGGCTGGTGAGCGGCAGCCAGTCGACGCCGCGTGTATCCATCGTGCGCGCCAGTTACGCGCAAGGCCTCTATGACACAGTCCGGCGGCTGCTCGTGGAGCATCGCGTGGATGTGCGCGGCAAGCGCGTGGTGCTCAAGCCCAACCTGGTCGAGTTCGATCCCGGCACCACCATCAACACACACCCCATGCTGGTGCACGCCGCCCTGGAAGCCTTTCGCGGGTTGGGCGCCGCCGATGTCCGCATCGCCGAAGGGCCGGGCCATCGCCGCGTTACTCTCGACCTCGCCGATGCAGCCGGCTACTTTGAGACGATCCCGCATTTCGAAGATCTTTTCACCGACCTCAATACGGATGACGTTTCCCAGGTGCTGCTGCGCGACCCGTTCTCACGCCTCACTTCCATGTACTTCCCGAATACCGCCCTTGCCGCCGACCTGGTCGTGTCCATTCCAAAGATGAAAACGCACCACTGGGTGGGTGCGACTCTGAGCATGAAGAACTTCTTCGGCTTGGCTCCGGGGAGCGTCTACGGTTGGCCGAAGAACGTTCTCCACTGGGCTGGTATCGATGAATGTATCGCCGATTTTCATAGTGCCTTCCCGCGCCATTTTGCCATCGTGGACGGCGTGGTCGGCATGGAAGGCAACGGGCCGATCCAGGGCAATCCCAAGCCGGTCGGGGTTCTCGTGGCCGGCAGGGATATGACCGCCGTGGACGCCACCTGCTGCCGCATCATGAAAATCAATCCTTCCGGTATCCGCTACCTGCGCCTGGCGGCAGGGCCCAACCATCTCGACGAAGACAACATCCGGCAGATCGGCGAGCACATCAAGAGCGTTCAGACTCCTTTCGAGCTGATCCCGCAGTTCCAAACCATTCGCTTATGAGCACGGTCCTAACAGCCGGCGCCGTACAAGAGGACGCGGGCTTGGTGACGCCGCCAGAGGTGGGTGACGCTCCACCGGAGTTCTTCGCGCGAACTGGGGTCCGCGTTGGTCTGATCTCGGCGCTGGTTCTGGTGCCGTGCTTCTGGCAAGTGCGTATTCAGGCGGGCGATCTTTCGAGTCACCTCTATAACGCCTGGCTGTCGATTCTTATCGGCGAGGGTAAGGCGCCCGGCTTGTTCCTCGCGTTCCAGCGGACCAACGTGCTGTTCGACCTGATTTTGTCCGGACTGATGCGCCTGGCGGGTCCCTGGGGCGCGGAGCACATCGCCGTTCCGTTGACCGTCCTCATATTCTTCTGGGGCGCGTTCGCGCTGATCTGCACTGTCGCGCACCGCCGCCCATGGTACATCCTCACATTCCTGGCCATGCTCTCGTATGGCTGGGTCTTTCATATCGGTTTCATGAACTTTTACTTGGCCACGGGACTGTGTCTTTGGGCCTTCGCGCTGCTGTGGAAACCCACTTGGCGGTCCGCGGTTGGCGCTGTTCCGCTGATCGTCCTGGCTTCCTTGGCCCACGCTCTGCCTGTGTTCTGGCTCGCGGGCGCCACCCTGTACACCTGGATAGCGCGAAAAATCCGCCCGAGGGCGCGGCCCATTCTGATGTTCAGCGCGCTGGCCGCCCTCATCGTCACCCGGCATTTTCTAATGGTGCATTTTGCCGTTCGCTGGTCGGCCGACCAGGTGGTCAGCATGACCGGCGTGGATCAGATGTCCGTTTTCGAATCCAAGTATCACCCCTTGGAATTCATACTGTTAGTGATCTGGTTTGTGCTTTTCCTGCGCGCTGTGCAGCGTAAAGGAGAGGAGCGGATGTTGTTCGGGATTCCGCTCCAGTTATGCATCATCGCGGCGGCGGCCGTGCTCTTCCTCCCCGGCGCGATTCTGCTGCCGGGCTATAACCACCCGCTGCGCTATATCAGTGAACGGATGTCGCTCATCGTAGCCGTGAGCGCCTGTGCGCTGCTGGGCGAAGTCGTGCCCGGCAACCGCGAAAAGGCCGCTATCGCCATCCTGATGGGCCTGTTCTTCTCTTTCCTGTATGTGGACACCCGCGCTCTGAATTACGTGGAGGGCCTGATGGAGCAGAGCGTGGGGCAAATGCCCCCCGGGTCACGCGTGATCAGCGCGCTGTGTGACCAGCGCCGGGACGTGAACCTCCTGGGCCACACGCTCGACCGTGTCTGCATCGGGCGATGCTTCAGTTACGCCAACTACGAGCCTGCGACCGGGCAGTTCCGTATCCGCCCCACCGGACCCAATTCCTTCGTCGCGGCGGAGGACCGCGATACCGGAGCGCTCCAGGAAGGCACGTACGTGGTCAAGCCGGATGATCCGGCTCTTTACCAGATCTACCTGCGTGACCACTACCTCCGCGCGCGCCTGCTCAAGGCCGGAGACGTCACCGGTAAGACATGCTTTGAATCCACCCCGAGCCCCAACAACCTGCTTCGCGAGCGTGTTTATCCGCCGAACTGAAAGTGCCGCTCGCTACGCGGCCAGAATATTGCACAGGTTCCAGATGACCAGGGCGGCGTACCAGTAATTAATCCAGCGGACTAGATGCGAGCGGTTCAGGCCCACGCATACACCCGCCAGGCTGACGGCCACGATCTTGGACGCTGCCACGGCGAAGCTCGGGCCAAAATGCAATAGCGAGCGTACGAGCGGGCTGGCTTCGGATATGCCCAGCTTGAAACCCACCAGCGTAGTGAGAAAATCCAGAATCTGCAGATAAAGAAAGACTTGCACGTACGCCATGGCTTCACCCTCCGGTAGATTCGACATCATGAAATCAGAACTTTAGCCTATGCGACACCACTAAAAATGCCATCGAGCCGAGCGCAATGGCTACGCCGTGCGGCAGGCGCATGGCGCGCGCGCTTCTCACATCGAGTTCTTCGCTGCTGTGGTACGGAGCCCGGAAATGTATGATTTCGTTTAGGATCCAGCCAACGTTCCAGAACGTCTTGCGGATGCGGCCGGCGAACAGAAGCACGATCACCGCCATCACGCCGCCCAGTATGGCCGTCGCCACAAACAGGACGATCCAGTTGCCTGGGCCGACGATCGACCCCAACGCCGCCATGAGCTTGGCATCGCCGGCTCCCATCGCGCGCAGCAAATATAAGGGGAAATAGACCAGAAGCGCGACACCCATTCCGAGCCCCGCCCGGGTGAGGCCCGCCAGATGGAAGGAAAATGTGTTCAGCCCGAACCCCAGCGCTAACCCTACCAGCACCAGCCAGTTAGGTATCCGGCGATAGCGGAGATCGTAAATTCCTGCGGTCACGACAATCAGCACCAGCACCACCTGCATGACAGCCGGTAGTTGCGTCAACATTCCATGGAGTCCTTTACCTTTACCTTAGTTAGCATCGCAAATTTATTCGGGCAAATACACTAATCTTTAGATACCTCCCCCACTAGGTGGCGCCGTCACGGTGCCTCTAAGATAATGGGCCTGTGGAACAAGCCCGCGATTGGATAAATGGGGCTTCCAGCATCGCCGTGCTTACCGGAGCGGGTATTTCAGCTGAAAGTGGCGTCCCGACGTTCCGCGGCGATGCAGGTCTTTGGAAGCAACACAAACCGGAGGAATTGGCTACCCCGGAAGCCTTTCTGAAGGACCCACGCATGGTTTGGGACTGGTACGACTGGCGCCGCCAGGCCATCGCCAACGCCGCCCCGAACCCCGGCCATCTGGCGCTGGTGGAACTTGAGCGCCGGAAGCCGCACTTCACTTTAATTACCCAGAACGTGGACGGATTGCACGACCGCGCCGGCAGCGGCCGGATACTGAAACTCCACGGCGACATCTGGCGTCTGCGGTGTTTGGACTGTCGCGCTGACTGGCCCGACCGCCGCGTACCCCTTCCCAAACTGCCCCCGCACTGCCGGTGTGGAGGTCTGGCGCGGCCCGGCGTGGTGTGGTTCGGCGAGCAGCTCCCGGACGGGATGTGGCTTGAGGCCGAGCATGCCGCGAGCGCCGCCGAAGTGCTGCTGGTCGTGGGAACGTCCGCCGTCGTTTATCCTGCCGCCAGCCTGGTTACGGTGGCGCGGACGGCCAAAGCACGAATCATCGAAATCAACGTGGACGAGACACCCATCTCGCGCGAAGTGGATTGTTCGCTGCGCGGCCCCGCCGGCGAGATCCTGCCGCGTCTCATGTCCTAGGCACAACGGCGTGGAAAACAGGGTCGAGCAGCTCTACCGGCAGCGCAATCCTACTCGCTGGACGAGCCGTCTCGTACGGCTGCTGCAACCGCCCGATCCATTCATCGTCAACCCGCGCGAGTTAGAGATCGACGCGCCGCTCGGGCGCTGGAACTTGTATGTCGGCGGCGCGGGTTCGCGCGTGGATGGCTACGTAAACATTGATCTGTTTGCGCTGCCCGGCGTGGATGTCGTGGCCAACGCGGAACAGCTGCCGTTCCGTTTTTCGACGTTCCAGCGCGTCGAATGTGACGCGGTGCTCGAACACGTCGAGTGTCCCGATCGCGTGATGCGTGAGATCGAGCGCGTTCTGGCGCCAGGCGGGTACGCGCACATCGTGACGCCGTTCTGCCATCCGTTTCACGAATACCCGCGAGATTTCCGGCGCTTCACGCCGGATGGGCTGAAGCAGCTCGCGGGCTCGCTCGAGGTGGTAGGGCAGGGCTGGCGCACCGGGCCGACGGCGACGCTGCTCATCTTCATCCTTGAATATGTGAAGGCCGGGCTGCCCTGGCGGCTGGCGCGCGTTCTAGCGCACGGCGTGCTGGGCTGGCTGCTATTCCCGCTGCGCTATCTGGACCTGTTCCTGATGCGCTCGCCGCGCGCCGGCCAGATCGGCAACCATTGTTACGTGTGGCTCCGAAAATCACTGTAGGGGCGATGCACCGCGTCGCCCATTTCTAGAGCAGCATCCCGATTCTTAACGCCCGCAAATCCTCGAGCAGCAGGTCCGGCTGCAACTCGGCCAGTTCTTCGCGTGTCGAGATACCAGTGTGGACGGCGACGGACCGTGCGCCATTGGCCCGCGCGGCGATGATGTCGCTGGGGGCGTCGCCGATGAGCGAGATGCGGGCGTCGCCATCGATCCAGCCCCGGCGGCGCGCCTGCGCGACCGCCATGCGCGCCAGCTCCGCACGATCCGGCGCCATTTCCGCGAACACGCCGAATTGGAAATAGTGATCGAGTTCCGCGCGCTTCATTTTCTTCCAGCCGATGCGCGTCAGATTTCCCGTTACCAGCCCCACCGGAACACCGCGGCGTTTGAGCCCGTATAGCAGGCGTCGCACGCCAGGGCAGGTTTTCCTTCGGAGATCAGGACAACTTCGGACATATATCGACTGTGCGCGCTCGATGATCGACGGCAGGTGGCGCCGGATCTCGCGGCCGGAGGCGCCAGCATCACTCATCATCCGCGCCAGAATATCGGGGTCGAGCATCCCATGCACCGGGATATGGTCGGTTGTGGTGTCGAGCCCGGTTACGGCGCGCACGGCTTCGACTAGCGCCTGGCGGTGATGCGGCCCGGCGCGGCGGATCAGCGTGCCGTCGATATCAAATAGAACCAGTGCTGAAGATTTCCTGCGCTCCACGGCCTTCGCCTTTTACAATAGCAATTGTGTACGATCCGCAATTTCGCGTGGGCCTCGTCCAGATGGCCTGCTCGCGCGATCCGAGCGAGAACCTGGCCAAGGCCGAATGGCGCACTCGCGAGGCCGCCGGGAAGGGCGCCCAGATCATCTGCTTGCAGGAGCTTTTTCGCTCGCAGTACTTCTGCCGCGAAGAAAGTGCCAAGCTGTTCGATCTCGCCGAGCCCGTCCCCGGGCCGTCCACCGAGGCGCTCGCGCGGCTGGCCCGCGAGCTGAACGTGGTCGTCATCTGCCCGGTGTTCGAGAAGCGCGCGCCGGGCGTTTATCACAATACTGCGGCCGTCATCGACGCGGGCGGGGCCTTGCTGGGACTGTATCGCAAGATGCACATTCCCGACGATCCTCTGTATTTTGAAAAATTCTATTTCACGCCCGGCGATCTCGGCTTCCGCAATTTCGATACGCGCTACGGCCGGATATCGACGCTGGTCTGCTGGGACCAGTGGTATCCCGAGGCCGCGCGTGTGGCCGCCCTGGGCGGCGCGGAGATCCTGTTCTATCCCACGGCCATCGGCTGGCATCCGTCCGAGAAGGCGCAATTCGGCGCGGCGCAGCACGACGCCTGGCGCACAATCCAACGTTCTCACGCCATCGCCAACGGTATTTTTGTCGCGGCGGTGAACCGCGTGGGTTTTGAAGGGCCAGCGGATAACGGTCTCGAATTCTGGGGCGGATCGTTCGTGGCAGATCCGTTCGGGCAGGTGCTGGCAGAAGCGTCGCACGATCGCGAAGAGACGCTGGTGGTCGAATGCGACCGCCGCCGCATCGACGAAGTCCGCCGCAACTGGCCCTTCCTGCGCGACCGCCGCATTGACGCCTATTCGGGCATTCTGACCCGGCTGATCGACTGACATCGATGAAAACTCCGCGCGCTCTGGGCTTCCGCATGCCCGCCGAATGGGAGCCCCATGAAGCCACCTGGATCGCCTGGCCCCACAACCGCGACGACTGGCCGGGGCGGTTTGCGCCGATACCGTGGGTCTATGGAGAGATCGTCCGTAAGCTGGCCCGCGTCGAGCGCGTGCGCATTCTGGTCGAGCATGCGGATCACGAACAGGGGGCGCGCCGCGTATTGCGAAAAGTTGGCGCGGATTTGGAGGCGGTTGAATTCTTTCGCGTGAAGACGGACCGTGTGTGGACCCGCGACTACGGCCCGATCTTCGTGCGCAGCGCGACGGGCGAAGTTGCCATAACCAATTGGCGCTTCAACGGCTGGGCCAAGTATGACAACTGGAAGAAGGACGATGCGGTCACCGCTCAGCTCGCACGCCGTCTGAAAATGCGGCAGTGGCAGCCGGGCCTGGTGCTGGAGGGCGGCAGCATCGACGTGAACGGCCGCGGCCTGTTGCTGACCACGGAAGAATGCCTGCTCAGCCCGGTGCAGGCGCGTAACCCGGGATTGAGCCGGGCTGACATCGAGCGCGCATTACTCGACTATCTGGGCGCCCGCAAAGTGATTTGGCTGCGCAACGGAATCGCCGGCGACGACACCCACGGCCACATCGACGATCTGGCCCGGTTCGTCGCATATGACACTGTGGTGATTGTTTCGGAGGAAGACAGGTCCGATGCCAATTACGAGCCGCTGAGAGAAAACCTGCGGCTCTTGCGCGGGCAGCCGTTGCGGGTTGTAAAGCTGCCGATGCCGCAGCCGGTTATTTTCGCCGGGCAGCGCCTGCCCGCCAGCTACGCCAACTTTTACATTGCCAATAAATTGGTGCTCGTGCCGACTTTCAACGACCCCGCCGATCGCACGGTGCTCACGACGCTCGCGCGGCTGTTTCCCGATCACGAGGTGGCCGGAATCCACGCCACGGAACTCGTGTGGGGGCTGGGAACGCTACACTGCCTGACGCAGCAACAGCCAGCGGGTCGCCCGCGGCGCTAGAACGTGTAAAGCGGCGTTCCCGCCACAGGCTCGGCGGGTACGTCACCCGCGCTCACCGGCTGCGCTTCGGCGATCTGACGGTAGTAGATGCCGGTATCGCCCAGGTAGACTTCGAGCTCGGAAGGCCGCGGCAGCGCGCCCTGGATCAGCGCTTCGGAAAGCGGGTCTTCGATATATTTCTGGAGCGCGCGCCGCAGCGGGCGGGCGCCGTAGCTGCGATCGGCGCAGGTTTTTTCCAGAATGTACTTGGCCGCATCCGGGGTCAGGCGGATCTTGATCTGCTTGGCCACCAGATTCACGTTCACCTGCTCGACCAGCAGACCGATGATCTTGAGCAGATCGTCGTCATTGAGCGACGTGAACAGAATCACCTCGTCCAGACGGTTCAAGAACTCGGGGTTGAAGGCGCGTTTAACCTCCCCACGCACCATGTCCTCGACTTTGCCCGGGATGCCCTCGGTGGCCGGGGCGGAGAAGCCCAGGTGGCCGCGCTTTTCGAGGAAGCGCGCGCCGAGGTTCGAGGTCATGATGATGATGGTGTTCTTGAAATCCACCGTGTTGCCGAGGCCGTCGGTCAACTGTCCGTCTTCAAATACCTGCAACAGGATGTTGTAGACGTCAGGATGCGCCTTTTCGATTTCGTCCAGCAGGATGATCGAGTAGGGCGACCGTTTCACGCGCTCGGTCAACTGCCCGCCCTCTTCATAACCCACATATCCGGGAGGCGAACCGATCAGCTTCGAGACCGAGTGCTTCTCCATGAACTCCGACATGTCGAAGCGGATGAGCGATTTTTCGCTGCCAAACAGGAAGGCGGCAAGCGCGCGCGCTACTTCCGTCTTGCCGACGCCAGTTGGGCCGAGGAATAGGAATGATCCTGCCGGCCGCGCCGAAGCTTTGAGTCCCGCGCGCGAGCGGCGAATGGCTCGTGATAACGCCGAAATGGCTTTTTCCTGGCTGATGATGCGCTTGTGGAGCTCCTCTTCGATGCGCAGAAGCTTGGTGATCTCTTCTTCTTTGATTGCCGTCATGGGCACGCCGGTCCAGCGCGCCACAACATCCTCGATGTCGTCCTTGGTGACGATTCCGGTCGAGGTGTCGTCGAGATTGTACTTCTCGCGCAACTGCCGCATGTTTTCGCGCTCTTTACGCTCTTCATCGGAATAGAAGCGCGCCTTCTCGAACTCATGGTTCGCGATGGCGTTCTCCATGCGATGCACGATGAATTTGATGCGCTTCTGGATGTCGGCCAGGTCGGCGGGCAGCGTCGTCTGGCGCAGCTTCACGCGCGCACCTGCTTCGTCGATCAGGTCGATGGCCTTATCGGGCAGAAAGCGGTCGGGGATGTAGCGATTGGACGTGTAGACCGCGGTTTCGATGGAGTCGTCCGTGTAACTTACGGCGTGGAACTTCTCGTAGCGATCCTTGATGCCGAACAGGATCTTGATGGCGTCGGCTTCGGTGGGCGGGGGAACCTTCACCGCCTGGAAACGGCGTTCGAGCGAGCGGTCCTTTTCAATGGACTTGCGATATTCGCCCGGCGTAGTGGCGCCGATGCATTGGATCTCGCCGCGCGACAGGGCAGGTTTCAGGATGTTGGCCGCATCGAGCGACCCTTCGGCTGATCCGGCGCCCACGAGCGTGTGCAGCTCGTCGATGAAGATGATGGCGTTCTGGTTCTCCATCAACTCTTTCATGATGGTTTTGAGGCGCTCTTCGAACTGTCCGCGGTATTTGGTGCCGGCGACGATCAGCGAGAGATCCAGCGCCAGGATGCGTTTGTCGGCGAGGAAGGAAGGCACGTCACCCTCGGCGATACGCTGGGCGAGACCCTCGACGATAGCGGTCTTGCCTACGCCCGGCTCGCCGATCAGCACCGGGTTATTCTTGGTGCGGCGGCACAGAATCTGCACAACGCGCTCGAGCTCGTAATCACGGCCGATTAACGGGTCGAGCGAATTGTCGATGGCGGCCTGCGTGAGGTCGCGGCTAAACTCGGCCAGTAGCGAGCTTTCCTTGGGCCGGTTGGACGTGACTTTTTCGGAAGAAGCGCGCGCCAGTTCCTCGCGGATCGCCGAGAGGCGAAGCCCGCGCTCGTGCAGAATTTCCGCGGCGAAACATTTCTCTTCACGCAGCAAACCGAGCAGCAGGTGCTCGGTGCCGATGTGCTTGTGGCTCAGCCGCTCCGCTTCTTCGGCGCCATATGCCAGAACGCGCTTGCACTCGTGGCTCAGCGGCAAATCAACAGAAGTTGATACTTTTTCCCGTATTGTTGTGTGGCCTTCGATCTGCTTGCGAATGGATTCGACGGCCGCATGAGAACGAAGAAAGCGGTTCGCGAGCGTTTTGTCTTCCCGAAGCAGTCCCAATAGCAAGTGCTCGGTTTCGATGAACGGGCTGCCGAACTGGCTCGCCTCGTAGCGCGCAAAGAAAATGACCCGCCTGGCTTTTTCTGTGTAACGTTCAAACATACTGCGCAGCGCCCCCGCCGTTTATGAAAAACATCCTACCCTTTTAAGATACTCCCTACCGCCATTCGGCTGCATCGATTATGGCGGTCCGCCAGCCAGCATTCCACCCTCCAGCCGCAAAACACGATCGCATCTTCTAGCAAACGATAGATTATGGGTGACAAGAATCAATGTGAGTTGGTGCGACCGGTGCAGGGAAGTCAGGAGGTCGAAGATCATTTCCCCGGTCCTGAAGTCCAGGTTTCCAGTTGGCTCGTCGGCCAGCAGGACCGAAGGGTTTCCGACCAGGGCGCGGGCCAGCACCACCCGTTGTTGTTCGCCCCCGGACAATTCCCCCGCGCGATGCTCTGCGCGTGCTCCAAGTCCTACCTCCTCCAGCCTCGCCAGCGATGCTGAGGCCGCCTCCGCGTGAGACCCTCCGCGGATCAGCAATGGCATCATCACGTTTTCCAGCGCTGTAAACTCAGGCAGGAGATAGTGAATTTGCCAGACGAACCCGACTTCCCGGTTTCGGAAGTCCGCCAGCTGCGATTCCGCAAGCCCTGAAATATCTTTCGCTTTGTAGTATATCGTACCGGTTGTTGGCCCGTCCAGACCGCCCAATAGATGCAACAAGGTAGACTTGCCCGCGCCCGATTCTCCGACGAGGGCCAGCCGCTCGCCGGGCGCGACCTCGAAGCTCAAACGATCTAGAACCACCAGGTCGGTCGCGCCGGAACGGTAGATCTTGCTCAAATTTTCGACTCGAAAGACGCTCACATTACGCCTGCCTGCCGGAGGATGGGTTCGGCCGCGCGCCGGATTTGCAACGCGACTTCATACGGATCGCCTTGTTGCAGGCGAGGATAAAAGAGCTCGACGGAAAGCGGGCCGCGATAGCCCTTTTCGGCGAGTTTGCGGAGGATGCGAACCAGCGGCGAAACGCCCTCGCCGGGAATCTCGCGCGTACCGTTGTCGAGCTGCTCTCGCGGGATGTCGGGCACGTCCTGAAAATGCACGTGGTGGACTTCGCCGTCGTGAAGCATATCGAGATCCTCGAATTTGCTGAGGCCGGCCCAGAAATGGTAGCAATCCAGCATGGGCCGGACGTGGGGATGCGAGAGCTGGCGCGTCATCTTGAGCGAGGTCGGCAGCGTGCCAATAAAAGTGGACCCGCGCATGAACTCGAGCATCGCCGTGATGCCAGTCGCTCCGACGATTTCGCCTGCTTCCCGGAGGTTGTCGACGCCGCGCGCATAATCGTCGTTTGTAAATTTTTCAGTTGTTCCGCACGGGCAGACGAGGCGATCGATGCCCAGCTCGGCGGCCAGCGCCGCAGTGTGCTTGAGCTGTTCCAGAGCTTGGCTGCGCCCGGGATTCGGCTCGGCGAGACTGCGCACGCCGCCTGAAGAAACTGCTTTGAGACCGAGATCGGCCATCAGGCGCTTCGCGGCAGCGACGCTCTCGCGCTTCACGAATTCCTCCACCAGTGGCGGAATCACTTCGACGTAGCGGATGCCGGCACGTGCGTAGCCCTCGAGCGACGCGCGGAAACTCGATCCGGCCGAAGTCGTCTGGTGCATGGCCAAGTACATGGCGCCGCCAGCAGCCGCGGGGGAGGGCAGAGCCGCGCTGGCCGCGATCAGGCTTCTGCGCGTGAGCATGTAATCAGGATACGTTACGTGTGGCGTATTTCCAGCGCTGGCGGGGCTCTCTCAGGTCGCGCACGATCCGGTTTACCTGTTCGGTCGTGACCTTTGGAGATCCGGCGCGCGGGATTGCCACCAGAACTCCCGATTTCCGCACGAGTTTCACGGGCCGGCGATCCCCGCTGATTCCCGCATGGGCTTGGGAATTACCACCCTTCCGCCACGGTCGATGGTCAGAGCGCATGCCATAACCGTACCATTTGATTGGTTCCCGCGCGGATCTAATAGAAAGAGACTATTTGCCGGCCCATTAGTAGGTTGCATAATGTTCAGAACATCGCTCATGAAGAGGGTCTTAGGGTGGACTGCCGGTTTAGTGTTGCCGGCTGCCGTGGTATTGCTGCTTTCCGGAGCCAGCGCCTCTCGCGAGCAACAGGACCTGCTGTGGCACTATCGCAATTTAGGGAAAGCATTTTACGAAAATCCCACGACGCAGAAAGAAGCGGTAGCGGAGTTCAAGAAGGCCCTGGACCTGGCGTCTGATTCGGCGCGGGAGCGTGTGAATTACGGGCTGGCGCTGTTGCGGGCGGGGCAGACCAAGGACGGCGCAGCCGAGCTTGTCAAAGCCCAGCAGCAGGACCCGAGTATTCCCCACACCTGGTTCAATCTGGGGATCGTCTACAAGAAAGATGGGGATTACGAGCGCGCCATTCAACAACTCGAGGGAATGGCGAAGCTGGCGCCGGACGAGCCGATAACGCACTACAACCTGGGCGTGCTGTACAGACTGGCGGGAAAGCAGGCGGAAGGCCTGAAGCAACTCGAAACTGCCGAGAAACTCAATCCGAATCTAGCCGGACCGCACTTCCAGCTGTTCAACCAGTACCGGCAAGCGGGTCGCCCCGCGGATGCCGCGCGCGAACTGCAGATCTTCCAGGAAATCAAGAAGCGCCAGGCAGGCGCCGCCGTTCCGGAGGACATGGAGTGGTGTTACTACGCCGAAATCTACGAGACCGTGGAGCCTCAGCCGGCCGAGGCTCCGGCGGCACCTCTGAAGTTTGCCGATCAAAAGCTCGCGGGACACTTCGACCCGGCCACGGCGGGCCTCGCCGTGCTGGATTTTGACGGCGACGGGCGCGCGGATCTGATCGCATGGTCGAGCGAAGGTGTGCGGCTCTACAAGGACGGCTCGACTCTGGTGGCGAAATCCGGCCTTGAGAGTTTGAAAAACGTCC
>JACXTT010006817.1_pt1 | contig 16235 bp, 13 predicted proteins | sample 9270951 | NCBI WGS metagenome assembly JACXTT01 (sample SAMN15532306, study PRJNA645909) | rock metagenome | isolation source: weathered quartz diorite | place: Puerto Rico | collected 2017-06-21 | reverse complement strand
GCCGACCACGGCGAACGCCTGGCTCGGTCCCGTCACCACGCCGTCGGCGTCCATCAACGCCCCGCCGATCACCAGGCCGGCGAGGGCCGCTCGAATCCAACCCGCTCGATGGCTCCTCATGACTTGCTCCTCACTTCACCCGCTCGGTCGCCGTCCGCCGCACCGCCCGTCCCAGCTCGCCGAGGAACGCCACCCGCTCGGCGCCCGCGGGCGGCGCGAAGGTGAACACCACGTCGGGCAGCACCGCCGCGGTGTCCCAGTCGTGGAGCCGCACGGTGAACTCGGGCTGCGACGGCTCGTCCTTGGTGGTGATCACGTACTTGCGCGGCAGCGGCCGCTCGCCCTGCTCGATCCACAGCTGTAGATCGACGTCGCCGCGCGAGATCATCACGTGATCGCACGGCGCGCCGTCGACGGTGGCCTCGTCGACGTACTTGCTCGACACCGCGCCATCCATCAGCACCTCGTACGGGTTGGCGTAGAGGAAGTCGGCCGCGGGCGCCTGGATGTCGTAGCGGTTGCGCACCTGATCGATGGTCTCGTCGATCGTGCCCGGCGCGGGCGCCTGGGCATACAGGTTCAGGCGCTTGCCGTAGATCGTGACGGTGTCGCCGTCGTAGTAGAACGCCGCGTCCACCACCTCGCCGCGGCGATCGCTGCGGATCTTGTTGGGCCGGCGCATCGCCACGTCGGAGCGCCCCTCGAACTGCACCTTCTGCCCCGAGTCGAGCACCACCTCGGTGGTGTGCTCCGCCTCGAAGGTGAACCCCTTCAGGCCGCGGAGGTAGTCGCTCATGTTCCGGACGAGCCCGTCCGCCTTGGGATCGATCGCCGGCGAGCCCCGGCTCTCCTCCGTCGTGCGCTCGACCGTCGTCGTGCGCTTGACCCGCGGCTCCTCCGCCGGTCTCCCGTGACATGACGCGAGCGCTCCCAAGAGCGCGACCACCGACCCGATCGTCCTCATGTGCATGGCGATTCCCACGCTGCACGACGCTGCAACGCCGGTGCCACGTCCGGCAACACTTGCGCTCAGGCACGTCCCTGACGGCCGTCGAGGTCATGTTGGGGCGAGTGGGGTGTTGCCCCTCAGCAGGAAGGCGAGCGGGTGAACCTTCACCTCGTCGAACGTGACGCCGTTCACGCCCAGCGGTATCGCGTTGAGGCCCGAGAGCCTGTCGGTCAGGCCCTGCTCGGCGATCGTTTTCATGACAGTCGAAAGAAGGGCGGCTGTGAAGGTCGAGCCGAAGAGACCGCCGACGGGGTTCAGCAGCGCGAGGATCGTCTGCCACCAGTTCATGCTGATGTTCACCTCGACGTCGTCCACCTTCGAGTGCGGCGTGACGCCTCCCGCTGCGATCGTGAAAGTGAGGTGCGCCGAGAAGCTCACCTCGGCGGTGGCGAGAGTGAGATCCCTCGTTCCGAAACCCGTGAGGTTGACTTTTCCGACGGCCAAGTCGTCGTCGAAATCGCTGAATTGCACGTCGTCGGCGGTGCACGTGGCGGCATTGCCGCAGGTGGCGCAGAGATCCTGAACGGTCGTCACTCCGAACGATTGACGCAGCTGCTGGCAAAAGACCAGCGCGTGAAACGCGGTCGGGCTGATGGCGATCCCGACCTGGTGGGGGCCGTCGAGCGCGCGTGAGTCTTTCTTCGTCGCAGATGCGGTCGCGACGTTCGCAGTCCGCACCGATGCCAGGATCGAGAGGACTCCGGGCTGCGATCCGCTCTCGGGGAGCGAGGTGATCTTCAACGCGGCGAAGGTCATCGTACCGTTCACAGGCGGGAACACGCCGGCTTGCCCGGGAGTGACGTTGAAGCCGAACGGCGTAGGGTTACTCAGGCTGGGCAACTGGAGGGTCATGGCCGCCAGCTTGTCACGGAACGTCGCGCGAACGCCGTTGCTGAGAACGTCCAGCAGGAATTGCTGCTGTTGGATCGGCCACCCGATCTTCTCGAGGAACGCGAGGAGCTCGAGCCCCACGAACTGACTGCCACCCCTCACCTGTCCGAAGTCGAGCTGGACGTTCTGCCTGCCGCCGGCGATGGGCGAGAGCTTGAAGGGCACATGAAAAATCGCGGTCCCGCCGAAGGGGGCCGACGTGATGGCGTCTTTGGTCGCCGTGATCCCCGAGAGCTTGAAGGCGATGACGGCCTTTCCATGGACCGGCGACATCTTGAAAGCTTGCAGCGAGTAGCTGAAGGCCAGCGTGCCGGAGCCGAGTAGACTGTTGAACGAGCCGTTCAGCGTGCCGGTGCTGCCCGGTGTTGCCAAGAAGAGCAACTTGACGAGCGTCTCCGAGAAATCCATGCACACGTCGGCGCCCCCGGTGAAGGTGCTCATTTGCGCACCTCGTCGAGACCGAGACCGGTGAGGCGGACGCGGACCCTCACTTGGGGCGACCCGAAGGGAGTGGCTTTGCCGGCCGCGACGTCCTCGTAGCGGAGCGCGGGAAGCCGATCGAGCGGCAACGCGGCGCGCAGCTCGCGCTCGAGGGCGGCGCCGACCTCGAAGCCGGCCTCGCGCAGGAAGCGCAACGGGTGGCAGACGAACAGCTCGACACCGTGTTTGTGCGCTGCGATCGCGTCGAGAATGGCGGGCTCGGCGGCGCGCAGCGACTCCATGCTGACCAGCGTGTGCCTATTGGGGTGCTCGGGCATCACTGTCACCTCACTCAGCTCGTTAACACGCGCGCGGGTGCGATATCGCCGATGCTTCGACGATCGTTTGCCGATCGCTCGATGATGAACCGGCTCACGCCAGCGAACGTCCAGACGGTCGAACGAGTCACGCGCCGGCGATCTCCGCGGTCGCGCCCGCGCTCTTCGGGTCGCGCCTCGCAAGCTCCGCAGATGGACTCCGCCACCCCCGCGCCATCGTCCGCGCGCTCGTCCACGGGCCCGGCCGCACCGCCCACGAGCCCCCGCCCGCATCGCTCACGAGCCTCCGCCGTCGCGCATGCGCCAGGGTTTCCTTGCAAGCGGCCCGTTTTGCAGGTTCGCTTGTCGTAGCCGCTTCTGGCGACGAGCGGGGTCCCGCGTTCGAGCTTTGTGGCCACGGTTGTGGCCAAACGCCCGGTAGGTGCGGTCGGTTTTTTAGGCGATCCGCGCGCGAATCGGTGTGCGTGCGCTCGAGCGCGCTGAGACTTCCGTCGCGCGCAGGACTCTGGCAGATTCGCTCCGCGGCGTTGGGAGCGCACGCGGCGTGGAGGAGTCGTGACGAGCTCGTTGGAACTGGTACTGCGCGTGGGGGAGCACGAGCTCCCGGTGGTCGAGATGAAGGGTCGCGAGGCGATCTCGGAGCTGTTCGAATTTTCCCTCGACGTTGCCTGGCGCGAGGCCGGCCCGTTGCCGGCGGAGCTTGCGCCCGCCCACCAGGCATCGCTGGTGATGACCGCCGGCGGCGAGGCGATCCGCGCGATTCACGGCATGGTGGCGACGGTCGAGCGCCGCTTCGCTGCTGGGACCAGCGTGGCCACGCATCACGTGAGGCTCGTGCCGCGCGCCTGGCGCGCCGCGCTCGTGACGACACAGCAGGTCCTCATGGCGAGCAGCGTGCCCGAGGTGCTTTGCCACAAGCTCGAGAAGCTCGGTCTGGGCGACAGCGACGTCGGGCTGAGCCTTCTCTCCAGCTACGAGCCGCGCGAGTTCATCGTCCAGTACCAGGAGCGCGACATCGATTTCATCGGTCGCATCGCCGAGCACGTCGGCATCTCCTACTACTTCGACCACGAGGGTGGCTTCGATCGGCTCATTTTCACCGACTACAACGCCGGCTTCGCGACCGACGCCGGTTGCGCGAAGATTGCGCTCGCTTCGCGCGCCGACGAGCCGGACACGGTGCTAAGCCTCGCCGCGTCGAGCCACCTCGCGCGCCGCCTTTACGTCGTCTACGACTACAACTACCGCACGCCCGACATCATCTTGAAGGCGACCGAGCTCGTGGACGGGGGCGCCGCCGGCGGCATCCTGGAGTACGGCTGCCACGTCAAGACCATGGAGCAAGCGCAGGCCATCGCGCGCATCCGCGCAGAGGAGCTCACCTGCCGCCGCGAGCTCTATCGCGGCGAGAGCAACATCGCCCGCCTGCGCGCCGGGCTGCTCACCACGCTCGAGGCTTCGGGCGAGCTACCCGACACGCGGTTGCTCGTCACGGTGGTGGAGCATCGCGTGCAGCGGGTCGACGGACGCGGGACGCTGCGTTATTCGAACGGCTTCGACGCCGTGCGCTCGGACCTGACCTTTCGCCCGGAGCGCCGCTCGCCGCGGCCGTCCATCCACGGTGTGGTCACGGGAATCGTGCAGGCGATCGACGGCGGCACGGCTGGCAAGGTCGCGCACATCGACGAGCACGGCCGCTACTACATCAAGTTCCACTTCGACGCGGGCCTGGGCAGCGAGCAGGCGATCCGCTCGCGCCCCGTGCGCATGGCGCAGCCGTTCGCCGGCAGCGGCGACGGCATGCACTTTCCACTCAAGCCGGGCGTGGAGGTAGCGGTCGCGTTCGTCAACGGCGACCCCGATCGGCCCATCATCGTCGGCGCGCTGCCCAACCACAGCAAGCCCTCGGTGGTGACGGCAGGGAGCTCGCATTCCAACCGGCTGCAGACCGACAGCGGCATCACCATCCAGTTCGGCAAGCCGACCTGAGGCGTCACGGATCGGGGCTGAGGCCGGTGCCATCCCAGTGCCGGCCGTCCGGGAGCGCATAGCGGCGCACGGTCTCGTAACGCGCCGGCCGGTCGGGCGCCGTCGACACCGTCTGGGCGGTCGCCTTGCCGTAGCTCTGCTCGCCCGAAAGCCGTGCGCGACGGTGGTACTGCATCACGCCGGCGAAGAGCTCGGCGGCCGATGCGGTACCGCGATCGATGAGGATGGTCACGGGCATGAGGTGCACCGGGTGGCGGCGCGAGCGGATCGGCTCCTCGTCGCCGTCGGCATCGAGGGCGTGCGCCAACACGACCCCCTTGGGAAGGAAATCGCTCGCCAGCGCAAGCGCCGCATCGGCGTCGCCGCCGCGGCAGCCGCGCAAGTCGATGGTGAGCCGCCGGATGCCGAGATTGGCTTCCACTAGATTGAGCACGCGGCGCGCAATGCCACGATCGAAGCAATCGATGCGAATGCGGGCACTGCCGTCGTCGTCCGCGACCAGCTCGGGATTGGGCGATTGCGTCGTGCGGGGCGCTTCCAGCGCACGGATTTCCTGCAAGAGCTCGCCGTCGAGATCGATTCCCGCACTGCCGTCGGGCTGCGCGTATTGGCTTCGATAGCAGATGAAGGTGGCCGTGATGCTGGGCACCACCATGGCGCCCAGCGCATTGTAGTTGTTGCCCGATGTGACGACGAGCAGATGCTCCGCCGGGAGCATGTTGATGAACACGATCGGGCTGCCGACGATGGTCTGCCCGGCCCCTTTGATCATTCCGCTCACGACGCCGCCCATCACGCCGGCTTCCATGCCGGTCGTCATGAGCTTCTTGCTGCCGAGGTTCGTGGCCGGAACGAAAGCGAAGTAGACGTTGAGGGAGAACGGCACTGCCAGCATCGCGAAGGCGAAGTCGGGATAGGGCATCGGCACCGGGCCGGCGGGCGTGGGTGTCTTGGCCACGTCCGGGAAGTGGAAGCTCATCGCGACTGCGCGGTTACAGGCCGGTAGCATCTGTCATCCCAGGCGAACGATCGTGCCGTTGACGAAGAAGGTGTTTTTCACCTTCGCGACCACGCGCCGCGCCCGCAGCCGCCACGGCCCGCGCACGAGCTGATCGACATCGCGGCCGAGGAGGCTCGCCTTCTCCTGGACCAGCGTCCGCAAAGACGACACCTGTTTCAGCAGCGACGCGGCATGGACGGCGACTACGTCGCTGGCGAAGAGCCGGAGGACCGGCGCGTCCACGTGAATCGCGGCGGCCGAAAGGCGCAAGCGGCCTCGTTCGGCATGGATGCCGAGGTCGCGTCCCTCGAGCGCGAGGCGGCCTCGTCCCTTCAGCACGCCGATGACGAAATGGTCGGCGCCGCCGATCACCAGCACCTCGTCACCGGCGGTGGGACGATACGGGCACGCCAGCGCCAGTCGCGCGTCCACTTCCCGGCCGTCGTCGAGCCGCGCAGCGACGCGACCGGCGCCGGCACGCAGCACGCGGGCGGGTCCGAGGTAGCGCGCCGCCTGCTCGACGTTTCTTGCCGCGGTCGCGCTCATCGTATTGACCCATGCAAGGGATCGAATGCGTCGTCGCTCAGCCGCGCCTCGTCCGTTCCCTTGGCGGCGGATCGACTCGCGCCCGACCACTTCGCGCCGTTGTCGCGAATGCCGTGGAGGTTGGTGCCGAGCAGGCTTGCGTCCGTCAGGTCGGCGCTCGCGAGCTGTGCGTAGGAGAGGTCGGCGTGATCGAGCCTCGTGCCGCGAAAGGACGCGCCGGAAGCGTCGGCGTGCTCGAGCACCGTCTCGCGCATGTCGGCGCCGCCGAACACCGCCTGCGAGAGATCGCTCCGTAGGAACAATGCATAGCGGAGTTTGCCGCCACGGAATTGCACGTTACGAAGGGAGGATTCGCCGAAATAGGCGCCCTTGGCGCGCACGTCGCTGAGCACCGCGTCCTCCAGCTTGGTCTCTCGTGCCGTTGCCATGGCCAGCTCGCAGTCGCTGAGGCGAACGGCGCGCAAGTCGGCGCCATTGAAGGTGCTCATCGAAAAGTCGGTGCCTTCGATGGCCATGCCCGACATGTTGCAGTCGTTGAACGAGCACATGCGCAGCGAAAGGCCTCCGAGCGCGAATGGCCGCAGGTCGATTCCGTCGAACGCCACCTTCTCGAATCGCGCGCCGTCGAGAACGATGCCGTCGAGCTTCGCTTCCCTGATCGTCACCTGCGACAGCTCGGCGCGCGACAAGTTCGCCTTCGACAGGTTGGCCTGGTCGAGGTTGGTGAGCGCGAGCTTTGCCCCGCGCAGGTTGGCGCCGGACAGATCCGCTTCGGGCAGGAGGCACAGGCACAGCTCCATTCCGTGGAGGTCGGCGCCGGGCAGCTTCGCGCCCCTGAGGACCACCTGAAAGAGCTTGGCCCCTTGCAGGAGCGCGCCGGTGAGGTCGCAGCCATTCAACACGGCATGCGCCAAGTTGGCGCCCCGGAGGTCCGCGCCGCGCAGGTTCGCGCCGTCGAGAAACAAGCCCTCCAGGTTCTTGCCGCGCAGGTCGCGGCCGCTCCAATCGATGCCGCGCTGGTTTCCTTCGGCATCCTCGGCCGTGCTCGTGACCTGGCAGCGCTTCATGATCTCGGGCAGGACGACGCCGCCGAGCTCGACGTCGACGAAGCGCGTGCCCTCGAACCGCGCCCCGTCGCAGCGCGCGTCGCGGAGATTGCTGTCAATCAGCATGCCGTCTTTCAGATCGACCTTGGAGAGGTCGGCGCCCGCGAGATTGCATTGCATGGCTGCCAGCTTGCGAATCGTCGCGCCCGCGAAGCTGACAGCGCAGAGGTCGCATTGCCGGAGCTGCACGTCGTCGAGCCGCGCCAGCCGCAAGGAGCTGCCGGTGAGCGTGCCGCCGGCGATGGTCACGCGCGTGAGCACCGCGCCGTCCAGATTGACGTCACACAGCTGGAGATGGGCGATCTTCGCGCCGTCGAGCCGCGCTCCCACCAGCCGCGCGCCGTTCATCGTGATGCCGCAGATGGTTGCGTCGCGCAGATCGACCCGATCGAGGATCGCGCCGTCGAGCACGATCTCCAGCGCCTGGATGCCGCGCAGATCCGCGCCCGTCAGGTCGGCTCCGCCCATGAGCAAGCGGCCGAGCTTGGCACCGGCGAGGCGCGCGCCGCGCAGGTCGCGGTCGCGCAGGTCCAGGTCGAACAGGGTCGTGTCCTCGAGCGAGTCGCCGGCACGAATCCGGGCCACCAATGCGTCTTCCGGGCTCATCGTCGTTCGATCTCCGAGCGCTGGAAATTCGCGCGCGTCAGGTTCGCGCCGGCGAAGTCGACGTCGCTGCCGGCCGCCTGGATCAGCTTGGCGTCGTAGAGGCTGCTGTCCACGAAGCGCGCCTCGCTGAGCAGCGCCAAGCGCAGGTTCGCGCCCGACAGCTTCGCCCGTGAGAAGTCCGCGCGCCGCAAGACCGCGCGGTCGAAGCGCGCTACGGAGAGATTCGCGCTGAGGAACGAGGCATCGCTGGCGTCGACCTCGAGGAAGTGAGCCGCCGGCAGGTCTGCGCGGCCGAAGTCGGCGCGCACGAGCTTCGAGCCCATCCACACCGATTGCCTGCCCTGAACCGCGCGTGCTTTCGCACCGCCGAGCTCGCATCGATGAAACGCCGTGCCGGCGATGGACGCTTGCTCCAGCCGCAGGCCCTGGGCGCCGCAGCCCTTGATGTCGCAGCGCTCGAGCATGGCCTGCGTCAGATCGGCCTCGCGCAAGCTGGTCTCGTCGACGATGGCCTTGAACCAACGGACGCTCTGCGCCGCGACGCCGTCGAAGCGCGATTTCGAGATGGTGAGCATCTTGCCCGCCGCGCCGACGAGCGACGCAGCCCGGAAGTCGCAGCGGTCGAAACGGGTCATGTCGAGCTTGGTCGTGTCGAGGCGCGCCCGCTCGGCGCTCACCCGCTTGAGCGAAGCCAGCTTCAAGTCGGCGCCGGTGAGATCGGCGTCGGTGAGGTCGGTCTTGAACAGCGTGGCGGCTCCGAGCCGCGCGCCGCGGAGGTTGCTGCCCCTGAGCTTGGTGCGGCTCAAGATCGCACCCTCGAGGTTCGCGCCGCTCAAGTCCATTCCGGACAGATCGCGATCGGACAGATCGCGGCCGGCGAGGTTCGCGTTCGGCCCCGGCTCGTCGGGCGGCGGGTCGTCGGGCGACCACGGCCGGTAGCTCGGGTCGATCTCGCTGAGCGGGCTCTGCCGCAGCCGCGCGAGCGTGGCATCGACCTTGGCCTGTGCCTCCGGTGTGGCCCGTTCGATCGCTGCGAGCTTCTCCTCCGCCTGGCGCAAGAGACCCGCGATCGCTGCGACCGGCTTCGCTCCGGGCTCGACCATGATCCCGCCGCCGCTGCTCATCCCGACCGTGCGCAGCATGCTGAGGAGCTGCGCCTTCAGGTCGGTCGCGGAGAGCTTGCCTGCGGCCTGCCGAAGAGCAGCCGCCGTTTGCGGCTCGAGCTTCGGCGCGAGCGGGCCGAAGATGAGCTTCTGCAGCGCCCCGAACGGGCCGGCCGGGTCATCGCTCGCCAGCGCGCGCGCCGTCATCGCCTCGAGCTCGGCATCGGACGCGAGCTCGATTCGCTCGGCGCTGTCGGCGAGCTCCTGGAAGCCCTCCGGAAAGGCCGTTTTCATGCCGACCGGATCCGCCGCGAAATCGCGCAGCAGCGACTCGTAGTGCGACATCGGCTTCGGCTGTTCGGCCAGCGGCTCGGTGGCGACGAGCCCGAACTGCACGTCGCTGAGGTCCTCTTCGCGCACCGGCGCATGACCCCGCCACGTCAGGTACAGCGCGTCGTCGTCGAGTTCGGCGTAGAGGGTGTCGAGCCGCATCACCGCTTCGCGCGCTTCGCCGCGGTCGTCGAGCACGAACGCGCGCACCCGAATGCCCGGAAGGGGCACGGACAGACGGGCATGGATCGGATGCATGTTCCGAAACGACACGACCTCGTCGCCGCGCAAGTAGCCGTCGAGCTGCTGGTCGGGCGGCGCGGCGTGGAAGTGGCGGTAGTCGAAGTCTTCGGCGTAGTGCGGGGCACGCTCACGCAGCCAATCGGCCCCGTAGCGCGTGCCGCGCTTGTTGCGCCGATGCGGCCAATACGGGCTCAGCGGCGCGAAGCCGGCGGGAAGGCCGTTCTTGGTGGTGGCTCCGTCCGCGTAGAGGACGTTCGGGAGCTGCAAGCTCGTCATCACGGCCGAGCGCTCGGACCGAGGCGGCTGGTAGAGATCCTTCGCTTCGCCTTCGATCGTCTCGACGTGGTCTTTGCCAATTGGGTTGTCGTGAAAGCCGGGGCCGCCGTAGGCGTGGGCGTAGTCGACCGCCATCGTTCCGATCGGTTGCGGCGTGGTCACGGAGCCGCCCGCCACGCGGTCGGTTCGCACCCGCGTTCCCACGACCCGCAGCGTCTTTTTCCAGGCACCGATCGACAGCTCGACCTCGCATTCCGTCGCGCCCTTCGGAGCGTGGCAATGCCCGCGCGCCACCACCTCGGCGTTCAGCTTGAAATCGGCGAAGTCTCCCGGATAGACGAGATCGCCGACGCGGTCCTCGTCGCCTTCCCGGTGCGCTTCGGCTCGAAGGTTACCTTGACCGAGATGAACGGCGGCACGGCCGAGCTCTGCGGCGGACGCGGGATCGACCTCGGCAACCGCCGCGGTCGCCTCGTCGGAGATCCGGGCGTCACGGCAGAGCGCGAGCGGAGCGCCGCGGCCGAGGTCGTACTTGCCTCGGACCACGATGACCATTTCGAACCTGCCCGGTTGGCGGCAGCAAGGTTTGCGGCCTACCAGGAGATCGGAGAGGTTCTTGAATCGCACGGTCTTGTCGACGGCCGCTCAGGGCTCGCGATTTTCGATGGCGCTGACACTGCGGACAAGGACGTACTCGGTCGACACCAAGCCCGTTTTCGTGTGACTGAGCTCCGCCTCCACTTTGTTCAGGCGCACGTTGAGCTGGTCCACGGTGATCTCGTTCTTCTTCACCGCAACGAGATCCTTCCAGATGTCGACACTGGCGGCCCTGCCCGCGATGTCCAACTTGGCGAGACTGAAACTGAAGTAGAGCGAAAAGCAAAATTCTGTTTTCGCGCCGATGAACACCGATTCTCGCGCGCCGAAGTAGTTCTCGAAGAAATTGCCGTTCCAGTACTCTTCGACGTGAATGCCGAAACCCTCGTGAGCCATGTAGTTGCCGATGTAGAGGTCGCACTCGCGTTCCTCCACCATCACTTTGGCGATGTTGTGGTTGCGGATCGTTTCGCCCTTGGTCGTGGTTCGGATGCGCAAGGGAGTCTTGGCGTCTTTGTCGATGGAAGCCGGAGGGAACGGACGCTTGGCCAGGGACTCGCCGTGCTTCATGGTGACGTAGGAATCGCCCTTGCCGAGGTTCCAAAGGGCCACCCGGACATCGAGGCCGCCGTCGCCGGGCTTCCCTTCGGGACGGCACCCGACGTAACTGTCGATCCACACTTCGCTGTCGTTCGTGCCCGGAACGCCCGACACGTCCACTTTGTCCCCCCACAGCCGCTCGTACGAGTACTTCTCCGCCGCATAGACCTTCTGGACGATCTTCGGCCGTGTTCGAACGAATGTCGTGCCTTGGAGTGAGTCCCAGGAGTTGTCGTCGGTTTCCCACGGGTCCAACTCGTCGTCCCATTCGCCCTTGTCCTCGTCGGACGTGACCGCGCTGGCGTCCGCGTAGGGTCCGGATGCGTCGCCGTCCGTCTTTGCGTCGTAGGGACAGCCCACGATGCTGATGTATCGGTCGCCGTAGATCTCCTCTCGCTTGCTGCCGTGGAAGCGCTGGATCACGTTTCCCTTGATCGTCTCCTCCACCCACTGCCAGTTGCCTTCGCCGTTTCCGGTCGGCAGCTTGCGCCAGTTGATGCTGGTGACGTTGCCGGGTGATTCGATGCTGTTGAAGACCAGGCCTCCCGACCATTCCGTTTGAGCGGTGCCGGCGCCGCGACCGAGGACGATGAGCTTGTAGTTGCCGCCAATCACCTCGATCTTGTCGCCGCGGGTGGTGGTGATCCGATGGCCTTCGGTGTGGTCGCGCCAGCCGACGTATTTGGGGATCGCCTTGGTGATCTTCTGCCGGCTTTCCTTTTCGTAATAGTAGTAGCCGGTCTGCTCGTCCTTCGTCTGCTCGGGGAGAAGATCCGATCCATCGACGCCGAAATTCGACACGTCCGGCGGCTGCGCGAATTTCGTGTAATCCGTGCCCGGTGTCGCATACGGATTGGAGGCGGCGTCGTCGTAGCGATTGCGCGTGTCGTCCGTGAAGCTGTTGATGACGAACGGGGCGAGTAAATCGTCGCCGGTCGTCGCATCGTGCGTGAAGCTCGCCTCCGGAGCGTCCGACGGCGCAGCGACGAAGCTCTCGCTGCCGACGACCGCGGTGTCGACCGTCCCGGCGCTGGCCGAGGGCGACCACTTGCCGAGGTTCAGGTAGCTGTTGAGCGCCTGGTTCGAGCCGGAGCCGAGGTAGTCCGCGACGCTGATCTTGAGGTGCTTTTCCTCGTCGTCGCTGACGGAGGCGTCTTCTTCGATCTGCGTGTACGACATGGGACGAGCTCCTTCAGCCGAGTCGGACCTCGCGGCCGTTGAGGGTCATATCCTCTTCGGTCGTGAGCGTGGCGTTCTCCGCGCGCGACGACCACTCGCCTGCGACGACTTCTTCCTTGGCTCCGGCGTGGACGCTCCACAGGTCGCGAACGCGCTGATAGACCTCGCGCGCGGACTCGACCAAGCGGTCGGCGACCACCTTCATTTTTTCGGTGCGAACGTCGATGCGGGTAGAGGAAAGCTCGATGCCCTCGTCCGCGCGCAGGCGCAGGTTGCGCTCGGCGCGGAGGTGGATGTCGCCGGGGAAGCGGATGTCGAGCTCGCCGTGCGCGCGCAGGACGCCGATCACGTAGAAGCGATCGCCGCGCCCGATGACCAGCAATTCGTCGTCCGCGACCGGCAGGTAAGGCTGCGCCAGCGCGAGCTCCGCGCGCACGCGGCGACCATCGGCGAGCTCCACCAGCGGCGTCGCCGCCTCCAGCGCCAGTACGGTCGCGGCCCCGAGGTGGGTGTCGTGGTCGAGCGCGGGCGCAGTTCCTCGGAAGGTGGTCGCGGCGGACATGGCGTTAGTCGAGGATCTCCGCACAGATGTTGCGCAGCGCGTGGACCTGCTCCAACGTCAGGTGCAGCGTGATGCGATGGGTGTTGGGGCCGTCCTGATACTTGAAGCTCAGCGATGTGAGCGGGACGTCGAGGGCGACGCCGTGATCGGAGGCGCGCACGACGTCGACGCGCCAGTGCAGCTCGCGCACGAGGTTACTGTGGTCGGCGAGCGAGCGCATGAGCAGCTCCTGCCGCAGCGCGCCGACACCGCTGTCGAACATCGCGCCGAGCAGGGCGCAGAGCGCGTCGTGTGTTTCGGTCGGCGTGAGCGCGCGCACGTCGGAGAGAAACGCATCGCGACCGGTGTCGTTGCGCGCCGCGCTGCGCAAGAGGAAGTGGCAAGCGCGCAGCGGTGGCACGAGCCGTTCCGCCTCCACGCCGTGCTCCGAAGCGAAGCGCTTCACCCGGGTGACGGTGCGATCGTCGATTGCGGCCGCCAGGTTGGGCGCCAGCAAGTCCCAGAATCCGCCGCGAACCGCCTCCGACAAGCTGGCGAGCACCGCCAAGTCCGGGCCGAGCTCGACGGTCGCTCGCCCGCCCATCAGTACTTGTAGTCCCGGCCCGTTGGCTGTTACCGCCTTCATGCCCCGGCTTCTTACCCTTCCGGGACCCGGTCTACCACAATGCAAGGCCGGAGGCGCGGGCGTCGTTGCGCCCGAAGCGTTCAGTGGCCGCCCCGGCCCACGATCGGGCATCCTTGCATCATGCACGCGCACGCGAACGACCTGGCCTCGCCGATCCCTCGTGCACCACGTGTTTGTCGAGGACGTCACGGTCTGCCCCAACGCCAGGGACCGATGCGCTGGTTCGAAGTTGTCACCGAACCGGACGACCCCCGCTTTCGCGGGGGCAGGCGAGCCGACGCGAGCGTCACCAGCTGGCGCGCAACGACGCGCCCGTCCATTCGACGCGCACGTGCGATGCGGCGCGGCCGGCGGGCGGGCGCACGAACAGATAGGCGCTGACGCCCGTGGCGACCAGCGCGGCGCCGACGAAGACGGTGCTGGCGGCGTAGAGCCGCTGTCCGGTCGCGCGCAGATCTTCGCGCTCGCCGCGATTGTCGGCCGTCGGATCGGCGTTGAGCTCGTCGAAGCGGCGGCGATCGACGAATCCGGCGATGCCGGTGCCGACCGCGACCGACGTGAAGGCGAGCGCGGCCCCGGCGACCGCGAGCGCGGGAGCGTACGATCGGGGGCGATCGGGCGGGCTTGCCGGAGGAGGCACGATCGCCGGCGCGAGCGGAGTCGTCAGCCGCGCGGGAGCGGGCGGCGTTTCGACGGCGCGCGTGGGTCCGAGGTCGACGTCGATGCGGCGGCGGTCGCCTCGCGCGAGCGCGAGCTCCACGTCGAAGACGCGCAGATGATTCGGATCTGCCGCCGAGATGCGATGGCGACCGGGATCGAGCGCAATCTCGCCGGCCGATACCGACGCTCCGTCGATCACCACCGCGGCGCGCGGCGCGTCTCCGGGGAGGATCAGCTCGAGACGTGGCGTGTCGCGCGCCAGCATGTCGAGCATGGTTTGCGCCTCACGCTCGACCTCGGCGTCGCCGTTCGCGTGCGCCTCTGTCAGCGCCTCGGCGAATCCGCGCGCCGCCTGGGTGAGCTCATCGAGGCGCTCGTGACAGCTGGCCGCGTTGAACATCAGCTGCGCCGAGACCGCGACCGCGCGCGCGCGGGCATAAAGCGCCAACGCTTCGCGATAGCGGCCGGCATCCTCCGCCGCGACCGCTTCGAAGAACACCCGGCGGGCTTCTTCGATCTCCGCGGGCGAACGCGGCTCGGCGCTCCCCGGCCGTTCGAGCACGGCCAGCGACAGCACGACCGCGCCCGCCCCGAGGAGCGCCCCCCAGCTCCGCACCATGAAAATCACGATATCATACCGCACGGGGTCGATTGCCTCCTCGCGCCGGCGGTGCGATTTGTCGGATTGCATCGCCATGGACGACTCGACCCACGATGCGACGAGCGGGACGCTGCTCGCCGCGGTCGGCATCCTCAACGAAGATCAGACGCTCGGCCGCTACGAGCTGCTCGCGCCGGTCGGACGAGGAGGCATGGGCATCGTATGGGCCGCGCGCGAGGCCGGCAAGACCGAGCTCGTGGCGATCAAGACGCTGCTGCCGGAGCGCTCGCGCGATCCACGCTTCGCCCGCATGCTGCGCGCCGAGGCCGAGATGGCGTCGCGGATCGATCACCCGAACGTCGGCGCGATCCTCGACGTCGGCGAAGACGACGGCGTGCTCTACCTGGTGCTGGAATGGATCGACGGCGACGCACTCTCGGCGCTGCTTCGCGCCTGCAAGGCCGCGGGACGCGCGTTTCCGTACCGCGTGGCTGCGCGCATCGCCGCCGAGGTCGGGCGGGGGCTCGCGGCTGCGCACGAGCTCCGCGGCGAAGACGGCGAGCCGCGCGGGATCATCCATCGCGACGTGTCGCCGCAGAACATCTTGGTGTCGTGCGACGGGCGGGCGAAGATCATCGACTTCGGCGTCGCCAAAGCCGTCGAGTGCGGCGATCCGACCACCGAGTCCGGCTTCATCAAGGGCAAAGTCGCCTACCTCGCGCCGGAACAGGTGGCGCAGCTGGAGGTCGACGCGAGAGCCGACGTGTTCGCGCTTGGCACGGTGCTCTACGAGATCACCACGCTCGAGCATCCCTTTCGCGGACCGACCGATCTCGCCACCTTGCTCAACATCGGCTCGTCCAGCGCAGTCGCGGCGCCCGGCGGCGCGTATCCCGCCGAGCTGTGGTCGATCGTCGAGCGCGCGCTGCGAAGCGATCCGGCCGAGCGGTATGCAACGATGGCCGAGCTCGCGGGCGACCTCGAACGGTTCGCCGCGGCCGACGACGAAACGACCGTCGCGACGTTCGTGGCGTCGATCGCGGGCGAGCGCCGCGCCCGGCTGGCGGCGGAAATCGAACGTGCATCGACCGCGGCCGGCGAGCGAGCTCGTCGTCGGCGTCGCGGAGGCGGATCGCGCCGCGCCCGGGCTCGACGTACACGCTTGGCGGCGGCCGGGCTTGCCGGCGCGATCCTCGGCGCGATGGGCCTGTACGCCTCCGAGCGGATCGTCCGGCCCGGCGACGCGGGCTCCGAGGTGCCTTCCACCGAGACGTCCGCGGATCAACCGGCCGAGCCGCCACCGCGCGCCGCGCCCGAGCCTTCCCTTGCGAACGCGCCGCCGCCGGCGCTCAGCGAACAGGCGCGAGCGTCCGCGGTGCCGGCGAGACCCCCGGCGCGCGCACTCGCCACCCCGGCGAGCACCGTCGAGCCTGCGCCGGTCGAAACGGTGCGGCCCGCCGCTTCCTCCAGCCCGCCGCCCGCGCGCTTCAGGACGCCCGGTTTCTGAGCGATAATTCCGGTGGCCGATGATCTACCGATTCGCGCCCTTCGATC
>JACXTT010006816.1_pt1 | contig 16237 bp, 18 predicted proteins | sample 9270951 | NCBI WGS metagenome assembly JACXTT01 (sample SAMN15532306, study PRJNA645909) | rock metagenome | isolation source: weathered quartz diorite | place: Puerto Rico | collected 2017-06-21 | reverse complement strand
CTCACCGAGAAGCTGTTGCTGTTCGGCGGCGCGACCCAGCTCGCCGGTACGGTGAAGGGCCGCAAAGCCGCGCGCCATGCGACCTCCGACTGGATGGAGCTGGAAAAGCAGCGCGGTATTTCGGTGACATCCTCGGTGATGCAGTTCTCTTACCGCGACAAGGTCGTCAATCTGCTCGACACACCGGGCCACGAGGATTTTTCCGAGGACACCTACCGCACACTCACCGCGGTGGACTCGGCGCTAATGGTGATAGATTCCGCCAAGGGCGTGGAGGAGCGCACCATCAAGTTGCTGGAGGTGTGCCGGTTGCGTGATACGCCCATCATCACTTTCATCAACAAGCTCGACCGTGAGGGTCGCCCGCCCATCGAGTTGCTAGACGAAATCGAGACGGTGCTGAAGATACGTTGCGCACCGGTGACCTGGCCGATCGGCATGGGCAAGGGCTTCAAGGGAATTTTTCATCTGCATAGCGACAGCGTGCATATATACAGCCACAGCCACGGCGGTAAGATTCAACAGGGCGAAATAGTGCAAGGCTTGAATAGCCCACGGCTCGATGAGTTGTTCGGTTCGCTGGCCGGCGAGTTACGCGAGGAAATCGAGTTGGTGAAGGGCGCGAGTCACGCCTTCGACTTCGAGGCGTTTCGCGCAGGCGAATTGACGCCGGTGTTTTTCGGCTCGGCGATGAATAATTTCGGGGTGCGGGAATTGCTGGAGGCCTTTGTGGAATATGCGCCGCCACCACTGCCGCGCGTGACCACGAGTCGTACCGTGTCGCCCGAAGAAGATAAATTCAGCGGTTTTGTGTTCAAGATTCAAGCCAACATGGACCCCGCGCACCGTGACCGCATCGCCTTCGTGCGGGTGTGTTCAGGGAACTACAGCAAGGGCATGAAGCTGCATCAGGTGCGGCTCAAGCGCGAGGTCCAGATCTCCAACGCCATCACCTTCATGGCCGGTGAGCGCGAGCGGATTGATGAGGCCTATCCCGGCGACATCATCGGCCTGCACAATCACGGTACCATCCAGATCGGCGACACCTTTACGCAAGGCGAGGATCTGAAATTCACCGGCATCCCGCACTTCGCGCCGGAGCTGTTTCGTCGCGCCCGGCTGCGTGATCCGCTGCGCATGAAGGCCCTGCAAAAGGGATTGGATCAACTCTGCGAAGAGGGCGCAACACAGTTGTTCAAGCCGCTGAACAGCAATGACCTGATCCTGGGCGCGGTCGGTACGCTGCAATTCGATGTAGTGAGCTACCGTCTGCAGCACGAATACGGCGTCGAGTGCAGCTTCGAGAGTGTGCCGGTGGTGACCGCGCGCTGGGTGAGCAGCGGCAACCCGAAAAAGCTGGAGGAGTTTCGCCTCAAGCTGGCCGATCATTTAGCCCTCGACAACGCGGGAGATTTGGCCTACATCGCGCCCACCCGCATCAATCTGGAATTGACCCGGGAACGCTGGCCCGACATTCAGTTTCGCGCTACGCGCGAGCACTAGGGCAAATTCTGCATGCGAGCCTGCTGTTCGACCAGTTTTTCCAGGGTGGTGGTGAAGTCCGCGATGCGCCGCTGTTCCTCCTCGACCACCACTGCTGGCGCGCGGCTCACATAGTCGGGATTGGCCAGTTTGGTTTCGCTGCGGCTGAGGTCCTTGCGGACCTTTTCGATCTCTTTGCCGAGCCGTGCCAGCTCGGCCTGTTTGTCTATCAGCCCTGCAAGAGGGATTAACACCTTCATGGCGCCTACCAGAGCAGTTGCCGATTCGGGAGCGGCCTGATTATTCTCTAGCCAGGTGATACTCTCCAAGCGCGCTAGATTCATAAGATAAGGACGGTGCTGATCCAGCCAGGCGCGATCTTGCTGCGAACCGTTTTGCAGCAAGACCGGCAGCAGTTTAACGGGTGCGATGTTCATGCCGCTGCGTATGCTGCGCACGCCGAGGATGAAATTCATCACCCAATTCATTTCGGTGATGGCGCCTTCGTCTATCTTGTCGGACTGCGCAACCGGATAGGGTTGCAGCATGATAGTGGCGCCCTGTTTGCCCGCGAGCGGTGCGACCCGCTGCCAGATTTCCTCGGTGATGAAAGGCATGATCGGGTGGGCGAGACGCAACAAGGTTTCCAGGATGCGCACCAGAGTGCGACGAGTGCCGCGCAAAAGTAATGTATCCGTGTCCTGTGCGTTGAGCACGGTTTTGGACAGCTCCAGATACCAGTCGCAGTACTCGTTCCAGGTGAATTCATAAATCGCTTGCGAGGCGAGGTCGAAGCGGTAGTTGTGGATGGCCTCGGTGACCTGCTGTTCGGTAAGTTGCAGGCGCGAAATAATCCAGCGATCGGCGAGTGATAATGCGACGTCAGCGCCGGCCTGACCATTGTCCTGGCCCTCGGTATTCATTAACACGTAGCGCGCCGCATTCCATAGCTTGTTGCAAAAATTGCGGTAGCCTTCGATGCGGCCGGTGTCGAATTTGATGTCGCGTCCCTGGGTGGCGAGCGAGGCAAAGGTGAAGCGCAGGGCGTCGGTGCCGTAGGCCGGAATGCCGTCCGGAAAATGTTTGCGGGTGGCCTTCTCGATTTTCTTGGCCATTTCAGGCTGCATGAGACCGGTAATGCGCTTGGCGATCAACTCTTCGAGGCTGATGCCGTCTATCAAATCTATCGGGTCCAAAACATTGCCCTTGGACTTCGACATCTTCTGGCCTTCCGCGTCGCGCACCAGGCCGTGGATATACACCTCTCGGAATGGAACCTCGCCGGTGAATTTAAGCCCCATCATAATCATGCGCGCGACCCAGAAGAAGATGATGTCGAAGCCGGTGACCAGCACGCTGGTGGGATAAAAGGTTTTCAGCTCAGATGTTTGTTCCGGCCAACCCAGCGTGGAAAACGGCCACAGCGCGGAGGAGAACCAGGTATCGAGTACGTCTTCGTCTTGGCATAGTGAGGTGTTAGGCGTGAGGCGTGAGGCGTATTTTTGTCTCACAGCTTGTTCGCTGTAACCCACGAAAATATTACCCGCGTCGTCGTACCAAGCGGGAATACGATGACCCCACCAGATCTGGCGTGAGATGCACCAATCTTGAATGTTACGCATCCATTCGAAATAGGTTTTGCTCCAGTTCTCCGGCACGAAACGGATCTGCCCGTTCTCGACCGCCTTGATTGCCGGTTCGGCCAGCGGCGCGACTTTGACATACCATTGATCGGTGAGATAAGGCTCAATCACCGCATGGGTGCGGTCGCCGCGCGGCACCATGAGTTTGTGCGGCTTAATCCAGGCGATGAGATCCTGCTGCTCCAGATCGGCAATAATTTGTTTGCGCGCCTCGTAGCGATCCAGAAAGTTATATTTTGAATCAGGCAACAGGATACGCGCATCGCGGGTGAAGATATTAATTAATGGCAGATCATGGCGCGTCCCCACCTCATAGTCGTTAAAATCATGCGCGGGGGTGATCTTCACGCAGCCCGAGCCGAAGGCCGGATCCACATAGCCGTCAGCGATGATGGGTATCTCGCGTCCGGTGAGCGGCAGCTTGACGGTTTTACCGATGAGTTTTTTATAGCGATCATCATCAGGATGTACAGCGACTGCTGCGTCGCCCAGCATGGTCTCTGGTCGTGTGGTGGCGACAGTTAAAAATCCGCTGGCGTCGGCGAGCGGGTAGCGGATGTGCCACAGGAAACCATCTTCTTCCTGAGAGACCACTTCGAGATCGGACACCGCAGTGTGCAGCACCGGGTCCCAGTTGACCAAACGTTTGCCGCGGTAGATGAGCCCTTCATCATACAGTCGCACGAATACTTCGCTGACCGCCTTGGATAAACCTTCGTCCAGCGTGAAGCGTTCGCGCGACCAATCCACCGAGGTGCCCATGCGACGCAGTTGGCGGGTGATATGCCCACCCGATTCCTGTTTCCATTTCCAGATTTCGGCGACGAACGCCTCGCGGCCGAGATCATGGCGTGTTTTGCTTTGTGCGGCGAGCTGGCGCTCCACCACCATTTGGGTTGCGATACCGGCGTGGTCGGTGCCGACCTGCCACAAGGTATTGTCGCCTTTCATGCGATGATAACGGACCAGTGTATCCATCAGCGTGTCCTGAAAGGCGTGGCCCATGTGTAGACTGCCGGTGACATTGGGCGGAGGAATCATGATGCAGTACGGCGTTCCCGCTCCGCGCGGCGAAAAGTGATTATTCTTCTCCCACGTCTCATACCATTGTTTTTCGATGGACTGGGGGTTGTAGGTTTTTTCCATATAAATGCAAGTTACAAGTATCAAGCTTCAAGTGACAAAAAATTTTCTCTTGCTACTGGTCACTTGTAGCTGTTTTTATAGTATGGGATTCGAGCGGATAGCCACGGTCACGATAAAAGCGGTAGCGTTCGCGCCCGGCCGGCTTGCCTGACTCACCCGGTTCAATGATCTCCGCAACCCGGGCAAAGCGGCTGAAAAAGGCCGGCACGTCCTGACAGAGGTTAATCAGCACATCCATGCCCGCCTCAGGCTCCGCGCCGCAGCCAATATGTATAGGCAGGTCCGCTGGCCTGCCACTTTTGTAAATGCCGTGAGGGATAAAGCTGCCTTGCCTGAAGCTCCATAACAAGTCGTCGAGCTGCGCGGCCTGCTGCTCGGATAGGCTGTGGATGTAAAGGCGTTGTCCTTGTGTGTAGACCTTCTCGGCAAGACGGCAGGTGAACAGCAGAGGATTTTCGGATGCGCCGTGTTCCAGGATGTAGAAATCAATCCGTGTCACGCAGCAACCTTCGCCTTCTTGGGTACGCGGTTGAGCAGGAACTGCATGAGCAGCGGCACCGGGCGGCCCGTGGAGCCTTTCTGATCGCCGCCGGTCCAGGCGGTGCCGGCGATATCCAAATGCGCCCAGTGAAATTTTTTGGTGAAACGCCACAGGAAGCAGGCGGCGGTGATGGTGCCCGCCTCGCGGCCGCCGACGTTGGACATGTCGGCGAAATTGCTCTTCAGTTGATTCTGGTAATCATCCCAGAGCGGCAGTTCCCAGACCCGGTCGCCGCTATCGTTGCTCGCCTTCTGTAGTTCTTCGATCAGCGGCCGATGGTTGCTGAGCAGACCGCTGGCGTGGCGGCCGAGAGCGATCACGCAGGCGCCGGTGAGGGTGGCGATGTCTATGACCACGTCGGGTTTATAACGCTCGCTGTAACTGAGCGCGTCGCACAGAATCAAGCGACCCTCGGCATCCGTGTTGAGAATTTCAATGGTCTGGCCGGAGAGGCTGGTGACAATATCGCCTGGCTTGACGGCGCTGCCGCCCGGCATATTTTCGGTGGCCGGAATAATGCCGACCACGTTGACCGGTAATTGCAGCTCCACGCAGGCGGCCAGCGTGGCGAGCACGCTGCCCGCGCCCGACATGTCGTACTTCATCTCATCCATCTTGTCGGCGGGTTTGATGGAGATGCCCCCCGTGTCGAAGGTGACGCCCTTGCCGACCAGCACAACCGGTTTATGAGTTTTCCCGGCGCCTTGGTACTGCAAGGTAATCAGCTTGGCGGGTTCGCGCGAGCCGCGCGCCACGGCGAGCAGCGCGCCCATGCCGAGCCGCTCCATGTCCGCTTTTTCAAGCACCGCGACCTTGAGCTTTTTGTGGCGCTTGCCCAGTGCTTGCGCCTGCTCCGCGAGATACGAAGGCGTGCAGATGTTAGCAGGCAGGTTGCCCAAGTCGCGTGCCAGCTTTACGCTTGCTGCGATGGCCAGACCCTCTCGCAAACCCTGCTCGGCCTGTGCGCGCGCGTTGGATTGGGTTAGGCCCCAGATTATTTTCTTGAGATGAGCGGGAGTATTTTCTTTCTTGCTCTTCAGGCGATCAAACTCGTAGAGGGCATGATCGGCAACCTCCACAGCCTGGCGGATCTTCCAGCGGAAGTCGCGCGCCTTGATGTCTAACTCGGCGAGATAAACGATGGCGTCCGCCGCGCCGGTGGTCTTGAGCACACTGGCCGCCTTGTCGAGTAGTTTGCGATAATGCGCTTCGTCAAGCTCGCGCTCCTTGCCGCAGCCCACCAACAGGATGCGCTCGCAGAGCGTACCGGGGACATGGTGCAGCACCAGGGTCTGCCCGATCTTCCCCTCCAGATCGCCGCGCTTCAGTAGCTGGGTAACAAAGCCGCCGCTCACTTGATCCAGGGACTGGGCGGAGGCAGTGAGGTGACGTGCCTCGAAGACTCCCACCACCAGGCAGGCGCTGCGTTGTTTCTCGGCGGGGCCGATCTTGATGCTGAATTCCATGTGTTCTCCCGGTTAAAAAGCTTGCGGTGTGAAATGCGGTCTGCGAAACTGAGTTGTGTTTGCCATAATCCGGGTTAGTTTACCTCAAAAAGCCTCATTTGTAGCCGCCGGCGATGCCTATCATAGACCGCTATCTCATTAAAGAAGTGGCGCTTACCCTGCTGGCCGTGGTGCCGGTTCTGCTGCTTATTTTTTTGAGCAACCGGTTTGTGCAATACCTGGCCGAAGCGGCGGCGGGCAAACTTCCTTCCGATGCGTTGTGGGCCTTGTTGGCATTCCGTTCCATCAGTGTACTTTCCCTGTTGTTGCCGCTGGCGTTTTTTCTCTCCGTGGTGCTGGCGCTCGGACGCCTGTATAAGGACAGCGAAATGACCGTGCTGGCCGCGTGCGGCATAAGTCCGCTGCGCATCGTGCAAACCATAGGCGCGGCGGGGCTGGCGATGGCGCTGCTGATGGCCGCGTTAACCTTTTATATCGAACCCTGGGCGAACGGCCAGATCAGTGAGATCAGGAAACGCGCCGAGGCGACCTCCGAGACCAAGCTCATCATGCCGGGGCGTTTCAAGGAGTCGCGTCAAGGCGATCATATTCTCTATGTCGAATGGCTCTCGCCGGACCTGGAAAAGATGCACAACATCTTCATTCAGAGCAGACAGGGCGATACCATCAATATTCTCTCCTCGCAAAACGGCTATCAATACGTTGATAAGCAAACCGGCGATCAGTACGTCGTACTGGAAGACGGCAATCGCTATGAATGGACGCCCGGTAGCAGCAATTTCAAGATCATCAAATACATGAAATACACGGTGCGCATCGAGCAGAAGTATGTTCCCGTGCAACATACGCTGCGCGAAGTCACGGGCGTGGATCCCTTGCTGAGGACCTTGGGAGGAGGCGCCAGGGCAGAGTTGCAGTGGCGGTTTTCACTGCCGATTTCGATGCTGTTGCTCGCCGTGCTGGGCGCGCTGCTGGCGCGCACTACGCCCCGCCAGGGCCGTTACGGCAAGCTGTTTATCGCGATTTTGGTCTATGTGATCTACGTGAATCTGATGACGGTGGCGCGATCGTGGGTGGAGCAAGCGGCGACGCCTTCCTTGCTCGGCATGTGGTGGGTGCACGGAGTGGTGCTGGGGGTGGTGGCCGCGCTGTTCACGCAGCAAATGGGGCTGAAGCTGTTACGGCCGGACTTCTCCGCATTGCGAGCGCTGCCGCGGGCGGATTGACGCATGCGTATTCTGGATCGCTATCTCGGCAACACCGTCGCTCTCAGCACGCTGCTGGTCACGCTGATCTTGCTCGCCTTGTTCTTCTTTATAGACTTCGCCGAGCAACTGGGCGATGTCGGCAAAGGCAATTATGACTTGGCGCAGGCGCTACAGTATGCCCTGCTCATCCAGGCCCGCCACTTTTACGAACTTTTTCCGGTGGCGGTCTTGCTGGGTACTTTGCTGGGCCTGGGATGGCTGGCGAGCAACAACGAACTGATTGTCATCCGCAGCGCCGGCGTGTCGTTGGCGCAGATCACCTTATCGGTCATGAAGTTGGGGGCCGTGATGATACTCGCCGCAATGGCCGTCGGCGAATTGCTCGCCCCGCTCAGCGAACAGTATGCGCAAAACCAGCGTTCGATCGCCTTGAGCGACCGCATCACCCTCAAGACCAACTACGGATTCTGGACACGTGACGGTCAGAGCTTTATCAATATCCGCACCATTCTTCCCGGTGACCGCCTCGGTGACATCTCCATCTATGAATTCGACAAGCGCTATAACCTGCGGGTGACGACCCACGCCGAACGGGCCCACTATGAAAACAACACCTGGCGTCTGCAAGGCATCGCACAAAGTTATATCGGCGATAACGGTGTCACCACGCGCAGGATCGAGAGCGCGGCATGGGAGTCGCTGTTGAGCCCCGAGATCATCAGCCTGGTGGCCATCAAACCTGACAAACTCTCGGTCTGGGATCTCTACAGGTACATCGGCTATTTACGCGACAACGGACAAAGCGCCGTGCGTTACGAGCAGGCCTTCTGGGGGAAACTCGCCGCGCCGTTCGTCACCGCGGTGATGATGTTCCTGGCGGTGCCCTTTACGTTTGGCGCACTGCGCACCGCGGGTATGGGGCAGAGATTGTTGATCGGTAGCATGGTAGGCATCGGATTCCATCTATTCAACCAAACCTTCACGCAAGCAGGGCTGGTCTATAACTTTAACCCGCTGCTCACCGCCGCGCTGCCCGCGCTGCTGTTTTTTGGCTTGGCGACCGTGCTGATGCGCCGGGTGCAGAAATAATATGGCGCTCCCTAGGGGACTCGAACCCCTGTTATCGCCGTGAGAGGGCGGTGTCCTAGGCCACTAGACGAAGGGAGCAGGTGCAGCGGGATTGTGGGGCTCTGCGCGGAAAAAATGCTATTATACGCGAACGACCGCGCTACTCAAGCCGGTTTGTAGCACGATAAGGGCGCCTCGAATTTCGAGACGCCCTTATATCGGATTGTGCCGGAAGGCACAATTCGATGTTCGATAAGGGTATCGCCATAAAAAAAGACACAGCCACAACGAGCCCCCTGCGCCATACCGACCACACCATCGCAGCAAGCCTGATCAGCGAGAACGCGATGCGGGTGGTGAGCCGGCTCAAGGGAGCAGGCTATGACGCCTATCTGGTAGGAGGCTGCGTGCGCGATCTGTTGCTCGGCCGCGAACCCAAGGACTTCGATGTTGCGACCAATGCCCGTCCCGAACAGGTGGAGCATCTGTTCCGTAACTGCCGCCTGATCGGGCGGCGTTTCCGTCTGGCCCACGTGCGCTTCGGCCGCGAGATCGTGGAAGTCGCCACCTTTCGCGGCGGGGCCGCTGCCGAAGCGACTGACGAACACGGAAGTGCTAGTGCCGCGGAAGGCAGGACGCCGCGAACGGCCGATCACAACGACAGCGGCAGAATTGTCCGGGATAACGTCTATGGAACGACTCTCGAAGAGGATGCCTTGCGGCGCGACTTCACGGTCAACGCCTTGTTCTACGACAGCGGCGACGGCAGCGTCATAGATTACACCGGCGGTCTCGCCGACCTGCGGCTGGGTTCTATGCGGCTGGTGGGCAACCCGCCGCTCCGTTACCGTGAAGACCCGGTCCGCATGCTGCGTGCCGTGCGCTTTGCCGCCAAGCTGGGCTTTCGCATACACCCGCACAGCGAGGCGCCACTGTTCGAGCTGGGCTATCTGCTGGAGGATATTCCCTCCGCGCGTTTATTCGAAGAAGTGCTCAAGCTATTCATGGGCGGGTGCGCGGTGCAGACTTTTGAATTGATGCGCCACTACCAGTTGTTCCGCTACCTGTTTCCCCAAACCGAGACGAGCCTGGAGCAGCCCGGCCCTCACATCGGCCTGCTCACCCATGCGCTGACCAATACCGATGTGCGGATCGCGGAGCATAAGCCTGTCACCCCGGCATTTCTTTTCGCGGCCCTGTTGTTGGGGCCGATGCGGCTGTTGGCCGAGCAACTGTGCGGCCCCGGGCGCGACCAACCGGGAGGAGCGCTAGCGAAGGGTTAAACGGGTGTCGCGGGAGGCAGGACGCCGGGAGCGAGCGGCGAGGTTCAGGCGCTGGAGGTGGCCGCCGATAGTGTGATCTCGCGGCAGATCCGCCGGGTCGCCGTGCCGAAGCGTTTTACCGTGCCGATGCGCGAGATATGGGCCATGCAGCCCCGCTTTACGCAGCGCTCGGGAAAGCGGCCGTTGCGGCTGCTCGTCCATCCCCGTTTCCGTGCCGCCTATGATTTTCTCCTGTTGCGCAACGCCGCGGGCGAGCCGTTACAGGAACTGTGCGACTGGTGGACCGAGCTGCAAACCGCGCAAGGCCCCGACCAGGAGACGATGATTAGTCGTACCAAGACGCCGGCCCCGCGCAAGCGCCGCCGCCGGCGCTAGGCAACTTTTCCCATGCCGGCGGTGCGCGCCTATGTGGGCCTCGGCAGCAATCTGGATGACCCGGAACGGCAGATTATCCGTGCCCTTAGCGAACTTGCCAAGCTGCCGCGCACGCGGTTTATCAAGCACTCCCGTCTGTATCAGAGCGCGCCGCTGGGCCCGCCGGCCCAACCGGATTATGTGAACGCCGTAGCGCTGCTGGAGACCGGTTTATCCGCAAAAGAATTGCTCGAGCGATTATTGGAGATCGAGTACCGACATGGGAGAATACGTAGCGATGAACAGTGGGGTCCGCGCACGCTCGATTTGGACCTGCTATTGTATGGCGAACAACACTATGCGGACCGTCACTTGACGCTGCCGCATCCACGGCTACACGAGCGCGCCTTTGTCCTGTATCCTTTAGCCGAGCTTGATCCCGAGTTACACATACCCGGCAAGGGTCCCCTGCGAGAACTGCTCAAGCATTGTTCCAAACAGAAACTGACGCCGTTGCCGATTGCACTCTAATGGATAGCACCGACCCGCACCGCTATATTGTCGTGGAAGGCCCGATAGGGGTAGGCAAGACCAGTCTCGCCGCACGGCTCGCCGATTCCTTGGGGGCCTCGTTGTTGCTGGAGGAAGCGCAAGACAACCCGTTTCTTGAGCGTTTCTATCAAAACCCGCGCCAGGCGGCCCTGCCGACGCAACTATATTTTCTGTTCCAGCGCGCCCGTCAGATCAAGGCGCTGCGCCAGCGGGATTTGTTCCGGCCGGCGCGGGTGGCCGATTTTCTGATGGAGAAGGATCGGCTGTTCGCGGAGCTGACACTCGATGACGACGAATTGCGCCTGTATCAGCAGGTGTATGGTCAGCTCACCCTTGACGCGCCCGCGCCGGATCTCGTCATCTATCTACAGGCCCCGGTGGAAGTATTACTGGCGCGCATTCAAAAGCGCGGCCTGAGCCATGAACGGCTCATCGAGACGGCGTATCTGCAACACCTGGTGGATGCCTACACGGAGTTTTTCTACCACTACGCCGCCGCCCCCTTGTTGATCGTCAACGCCGCCGAGATAGATCCCGTCAACAACGAGCAGGATTACCAGCAATTACTGGAGCGCGCCCGCGTGGTCCAGCGCGGGCGGCATTATTTTAATCCCCTGCCCATCGCCTTATGAAGCCGATTACCCTCACGACTCTGGGTGAGATGAAGCGCCGGGGCGAAAAGATCGCTTGCCTCACCGCCTATGACGCGAGTTTCGCCCGGCTGCTCGACGACGCCGGTGTGGAGCTGCTCATGGTGGGTGACTCCTTGGGCATGGTCATACAAGGCCACGACAGCACATTGCCGGTCACGGTGGCGGATATGATCTACCACACTCGCAACGTGCGCTGCGGCGCCCGGCGCGCCTTCGTGGTCACCGACATGCCGTTCATGAGCTACGCGAGTCCCGCGCAGGCCATCGGCAATGCGGCGCGCATCATGCAGGAGGGCGGGGCGCAAATGGTGAAGCTGGAGGGGAGCGCCTGGCTCGCCGAGACCGTGCGCGAACTCAGCCAGCGCGGCATTCCCGTGTGTGCGCACCTCGGCCTGTTGCCGCAGTCGGTGCACCGGCTCGGCGGTTACCGCGTGCAAGGGCGCGACCCGGCGAGCGCTCAGACTCTACTCGATGACGCCAAAACTCTGGAGCAAGCCGGCGCCGGTTTATTACTACTGGAATCGGTGCCCGCCGCCTTGGCCGCCGACATCACCCGTCACGCCACGGTCCCGGTAATCGGTATCGGCGCCGGGCCACAGACCGATGCCCAGATAGTAGTGCTCTACGATCTGCTCGGCGTTACCGAAAAACCCCCAAAATTCGCCAAGGATTTTCTAGCGGGCGCAGCCGGTATCCGTGCGGCCGTGCAGGGCTACATCCAGGCGGTCAAATCCGGTCACTTCCCCGCCGCTGAACATACCTTCATCTAGATGCTTACGGCCACCACCCTGGGCACCATGCGCGCGCAACTTGCATCCTGGCGCGCGCAAGGCGAACGCATAGCCATGGTACCGACCATGGGCAATTTGCACGCCGGTCACCTCAAGCTGGTGGATGCAGCTAGAAAACAGGCCAAACGGGTCGTGGTGAGCATTTTTGTGAATCCTTTGCAATTTGGGCAGAATGAAGACTTAACATCATATCCTCGCACATTTGAAGAGGATAGCCGCATTTTAATAGAAAATAACGTAGATACATTGTTTGCCCCGGTGCTGGAGGAGATGTACCCGGAGGGCATGGCCATTCACACCAAAGTGGACGTTCCGGAACTATCAGACATCCTCTGTGGGACAGCGCGCCCCGGCCACTTCCGGGGTGTGGCCACGGTCGTCAACAAACTGCTCAACATCGTGCAGCCGGACCTGGCCGTGTTCGGCGAAAAGGATTACCAGCAATTACTGATTGTCCGCCGCATGGTCAAAGACCTCGCCATGCCGATCGAGATCGTGGGCGTACCCACGGTGCGCGAGCCGGACGGACTCGCCATGAGTTCGCGTAACGGTTATTTATCGGCGGAGGAGCGTCGCCAGGCCCCCCAGATCTACCAGGCCCTGTGCGCGGTGCGCTACCAGCTCGGCAAGGGATGCGATCTCACTGCTGCCGCCGAAGCAGGCCTGGTGTGGCTGCGTGACGCAGGCCTGCGGCCCGATTATCTCAGCGTGCGCCGGGCGCAGGACCTCGCTCCTGCGAGCCCGGATGACCGGGACCTGATCGTTGTTGCTGCTGCCTGGCTGGGTAATACGCGCCTGATAGACAATCTTAGAGTGACATTGCAGGCCGGTTCCCAAAGTTAGATAATAGTAACCTCTCTGGAGGTTCCGCCATGCAATACACCCTGCTCAAAGCCAAGCTTCATCACGCCCATGTCACTCATTCCCAACTGGAATATGAGGGCTCGTGCGCGATAGACGGCAAACTGCTGGATGTGGCGGGCATCCGCGAGTACGAGCAGATCCACATTTACAATCTCAACAACGGTGAACGCTTCACCACCTACGCCATCCGCGCCGCGGAAAATTCCGGCATCATCTCCGTCAACGGCGCCGCGGCGCACAAGGCCAACCCCGGCGACCGCGTCATTATCGCCGCCTATGTGGTATTGAACGCCCATGAACTTGCCAACTTTCACCCCACTCTGGTGTACCTCGACCAACACAACCGCATCACCCACTGCCGCAACGCGATCCCCGTGCAGGTGGCTTGAGACGGTGTACGCGGCATCAGGGGTAGCTTGGATCAAGCGAAGCGGATCCGACATTTGCCATGGGTGAAGTAGTTCCATTCAAACGCCCCAGCCTCGCCGAACGCTATCGCGGCAAAACCCTGTGCGACAGTGGCTTCCATAAATGGGAGATCGTGCAGGAAAAATCCTTCGATGTAAAACAGGGCAAACTGGTCACCTCATACCGCTGCGCCCGCTGCCAGGCAATCAAAAACGAAACCCGCTGAGCTGCTCGCAGACGGTCATCGCGCGCAAAGAGTTTAGCCGATGATGGTTTTACGGTTACCAACACTGAGGGGAGATAGATTGCCAATATTTATAGTGGCGTTTCTTAGTCCATATCAGAGTAAATATCCCTGAGCTGAACGCGGGTGTAGCGGCAGTGGGCTCGACAAATGTGCATGAGGGTGCAGCCCTGTTGCTCGACATTTACCGCGTCTACGGCACAGCACTCGACAGGCTAGGCTGGAATGGCATAGAGCAAGTACGATCGCTGATGCAACAGGCGGTCTCTAATACTGATGTGCGGAGTGCCTTCAACCTGACCGGATTTGGGCTCTTCTCAGCAGGAACAACCGCAGGAACGGAGAACAATGATGCGTTTGCCGGTGACGCGACCGCTAACTCGTTCAGCGCAGGGGCTGGTGACGACCTAATTGATGGGCAAGCTGGCAACGACAATCTGTCAGGCGCAGCGGGTGATGATCTGATACTTGGCGGGGCAGGAAATGACACGTTGAATGGAAATGACGGCTGCCGACAAGCCCGTCATGGGGTCTGGAGAAAAACCACAGGTCTGAATGGGATGCCAGCCGCCGTCACCCGGGCAGTCACAATGAATCACCTGCAATGTGAGCCAGCCAAGGACTGGCGCCGGATGACCGGCAGCCACATAATCTGTGATAACCATTGGACACCAAGCGCAACCAACGTTTTTCTGGGGCGGCAATGCCGCCAGGGCGCAAGCAGTGCATCGCTTAACGCTTGATCCTGATGGGTGACTGGTGCGATTTATTCGACGCCAATAGTTGAAAAAACGGGTGCGATACTACGACTGTAACGGTGTTGTTGAAGTAATATCAGGCAGCCGGGCTGCCAGTTTTTATTGCTCACTTGACAGGGGTAGGCTAATGGGTGAGCCGCCCCTATTTTCCCGGACACCCAGATAGGGGTGAGCCTTTTCCCAATAAAGGCTTCCCGGCATTGATGGGCGCCATCCCGCAGGCGGCGGAAGGGCTGGCCAGCGGCACCTCCACGCTAGCCGCGCACATGGCGGGCAAGCTCAGGAAATAATATTCAGGGCTTTTGCTCAAAACCCGCTTGCGCAAAATGCCTGTCGAAGGTCAACGCCGTTTTGAGCCTGAAGCGCTTCATCACGGCAAAGGAAATGCAGTCAGTCAAGGAGTAGCGTTTATCGTCATGCCGCTGCAATAATCTCCAGCCCTCCCGAAATAAGTTTTCGTCCACATGCACGAAATTGACCAAAGGGCTGGTGAGCAGATTGTTGCCAATGTCTACCGCCTTGGCATGGTGTCGGCGGCTATTGAAGAAGGTCACGATTTCAGCCAGCACATAAGACGTTGTTACCAAAGTGTAAGGCTGTTTTTGTAGATGCTACCAAAGGGTCAAGGCAGAGGCATGGTATTGATCATCCATCGCCTCCAAAGCGATGACAAAACTGGTATCGAAGAAGAAGATGCTCACTTGCCTTTATACAAATAAGCATCATGTAACAGCGCCCCGTCCGCAACGCCACCCTTGACCGGGTGGGTGCCCAGCTCAAAAAGAGGGTCGTCTATTGTAGAAACGGGCGCTACCACAACACAGCCTTTTTCCTTGCGGATTTCGACCTCTTTAACACCTTTCAGCATGCGCTTGGGAATCAGCACGCCTTCAGCTTTTACGGCCATTTTCATACCAGTCTCCTTACAACACGATTGCAGGTATTGTAGCATGAGGGGCGCGTCACCGCAGAGCGCAGCGCCGCGGTGCAGCGCCGCGGGCGTAGTGACCCAGTACCGCTACGACGCCTTCGACCGGCGCGTAAGCGTCGAAAACGGCCTGGGGCAGCGCGTGCGCACCCAATACGACCAGCGAGATTATTCCAAACCCACACGGGAAAACCTTTGACTCCACTAAGCGCACAGCATTATGTGTGGGAAAATTACCACCACGCTGATAGGGCTGTCGGCATGCCAATGAGTTTTTAAAGAGGGAACATTGGATGCATAACAACAATAAAGGACTTAGGTCTGAGTCCTTTTCCCGCTTCCGCCCCTTGCTACTGTTTGTGTTTATTGGTGCGGCCCATACTTTCGAATGGTCACATACCGTAGAGGCGTGGGGTTCTTTGTCTCAGGTCATTTATGAGAGCCCCAATGCCTTTATGTCCAGTCAGACTGGCTATATCAGGGTAAATATCCCTGAGCCTCCAAGCGGATGCCCCATGTGGAGACCAGGATGGAATTATTCAGAGCTTCCCTAACAGATAATTCGGCGGGACAAGTAGGGTGTTCGCCGCGGGATGAGCCAGGTCCGGATTCGGATAGTCGAGCGTGTAGTGCAGGCCGCGGCTTTCCTTGCGGGCCAGGGCCGAGCGGATGATGAGGTCGCTCACCAGCACCAGATTGCGCAGTTCGATGAGATCGTTGGTGACGCTGAAATTACTGTAGTAGTCGGTGATTTCTCGCTGCAATAATTCCACCCGGTGCTTGGCGCGCTCCAGGCGTTTGTTGGTGCGCACGATACCGACATAGTCCCACATGAAGCGCCGCAGTTC
>JACXTT010006815.1_pt1 | contig 16238 bp, 14 predicted proteins | sample 9270951 | NCBI WGS metagenome assembly JACXTT01 (sample SAMN15532306, study PRJNA645909) | rock metagenome | isolation source: weathered quartz diorite | place: Puerto Rico | collected 2017-06-21 | reverse complement strand
CATGGCTTCTGCACGCTGCCGCAGCTTGCGTGGGGCACGGAGCTGTTTGGCCCGCTGCTGCTGAAGGATGACATCGTGGTCGAGCGGCCCACTTACCGCGACTTCAGCCTGCACCTGCCGGAAGGCCCGGGGCTCGGTCTCGCGCTCGATGAAGACAAGCTTGCGCACTACCGGCGCGATCGCGCTTGAACAATCTGATTCACAAAGAGGAACGCCATGCTTTACCTGGTCCGGATGGATGTGAACCTGCCGAACGACATGCCCGCCGCGCAGGCCGATGACATCAAGGCGCGCGAGAAGGCGTATGCCCAGCAGCTGCAGCATGAAGGCAAGTGGCAGCAGCTGTATCGCGTGGTGGGCGAGTACGCCAACTACAGCATCTTCGATGTGGCCTCGCACGACGAGCTGCATACGCTGCTGTCCGGCTTGCCGCTGTTCCCGTACATGAAGATCCACGTGACGCCACTGGCCAAGCATCCGTCGTCGATCCGCTGAAACGCGGCCCGGGACAAGAACAACCCGCATCGCGCGGGCACGCAGAGAGGAGACCATGAAGACGTTGTTCCAGCGACTGGCCGGCACCGGCCGCGCAGGCGCGCTTGCCCTGGCGGCAAGCCTTTCGTTCGCCGCACCGGCCGCGCAGGCGGCCTATCCCGATCACCCGATCCGCTGGATCGTGCCGTTCCCCTCGGGCGGCGCCATGGACAACATCGCACGCACGCTGGGCGAAGACATGTCGCGCACGCTCGGCCAGTCGATCGTGGTCGAGAACCGGCCGGGCGCCGGCGGCAACATCGGCGCCGAACTCGTGGCGCGGTCGCCGGCCGACGGCTATACGCTGATCATCGTGGCCAATGGCATGGCCGTGAACCAGGCGCTGTACGGCAAGCTGTCGTACGACCCGGTCAAGGACTTCGCGCCGGTCTCGCTGCTGGCCGTCGTGCCGAACGTGCTGGTCGCCAACAAGGCGCGCCGGCAGGAAACCACGGTCAAGGAAGTGATCGCCCACGCGAAGGCGGTCCCTGGCAAATTCACCTATGCCTCCGCGGGCAACGGGACATCGATTCACCTTGCCGCGGAACTGTTTACGTCGATGGCTGGCGTGGATATGCTCCACATCCCCTACAAGGGCAGCGGTCCGGCCATGACCGACCTGCTGGGCGGGCAGGTGGACTACATGTTCGATAGCATCACTTCGGCCAAGCCGCAGATCGACGCGGGCAAGCTGACGCCGATCGCCGTCACGACCGCCAAGCGCTCGAGCGCGCTGCCCAACGTGCCGACCGTCGCCGAGGCAGGACTGCCCGGCTACGAACTGTCGCCGTGGTTCGCGGCCTTCGTGCCGGCCAAGACGCCGCAGCCGGTGATCGACACGCTGAACCGCGCGATGCTCGAAGCCCTGCGCAAGCCTGCCGTGCAGAAGCGCCTGGCCCTGATCGGCGCCGAGCCGATCGGCAGCTCGCCGGCCGTGCTGCGTGACCACCTGGCCAAGGAAACCGAGAAGTGGGGTGCGCTGATCCGCCAGCGCGGCATCCGCGCCGACTGAATCCAACCATGCCCGCCCTGGCGGGCAGCCTGACATGACCCATTCCGCTCATCACGTCCGCACCGGCACGGCAACCAGTGCCGAGGTGTCCATCCACTACACGATCGAGGGCGACGCCGCTGCGCCGGTGCTGGTCATGTCCAACTCGCTGGGCACCACGCTGCAGATGTGGGACCCGCAGCTGCCGGCGCTGCTCAGACATTTCCGCGTGCTGCGCTATGACACGCGCGGCCATGGCCGTTCGTCGGTGCCGGCGCAGCCGTTCGGCATGGCCGAGCTCGGTGCCGACGTGCTGGCCGTGATGGATCATGCCGGCGTCGCGCATGCGCACTTCTGCGGCCTGTCGATGGGCGGCATGACGGGCATGTGGCTGGCACGGCATCACGCCGATCGTTTCGGCCGTTTCGTGCTGGCCAATACGGCGGCGCTGATCGGCCCTGCATCGGTTTGGGACAACCGCATCGCCACCGTGCACCGTGACGGCATGGCGGCCATCGTGCCTGGTGTGCTGGAGCGCTGGTTCACGCCGTCTTATCGCGCCTCGCATGCGCAGGGCATGGCGCCCGTGCGCGACATGCTGCTTGGCTGCGATCCGGTTGGCTACACGGCCAACTGCGCAGCCGTGCGCGATGCAGACTTGCGCGCCTTCCTGCCGCAGATCGACGCGAAGCTGCTGGTCATCGCCGGTGAACAGGATGCGGCCACCACGCCTGCACAGGGCCAGGAGGTCGTGCAGGCGGTGCCGGCGGCGGAATACCTGTCGCTCGACGCCGCGCACCTGTCGAACTGGGAGTTGCCGCAGGCGTTTGCTGAAGCGGTAGTGCGGTTTCTCGGCGCGGACTGACCGCCAGGCAGCCAGCACAACCGCTCAGGTGAAGCGGTAGTCCGTTGCCACCATGGGTGGCCGGACCAGCACCGAACTCCCGTCCTTCTCGCCCTGCGACAGACCCTTGCCGCGTCGCCGAGCGCTCATCCGAGCATGCTGGCAAGGTCTGCACGCTTTCCCCTTGCGCGGCCTGCCGCAATGCCCGGCACTACGCGTCCGGCATAGTCCGTCCCCGACCTCCCTTCAAGTACGCCAGCACCCACGGCGCCACACTGCCTTCAGCTCCTGTCGCCTGAACTGAAGGAGGGTGGGCCGGGATTCGTGAAAAATCCTCCACATCTCCGCTAAGCTGCTGATTTGAATAGAAAATTGATCGTTGGATCAAGCGGCGGAACGCATCTCCGAAGGTCCGGCAGGTAATCGCCGAGCCGGCTGATGTGTTCGCGCCGGTAAGGCGAAAGGACCTTCAGCACCTCGGCATCGACGGGGTGCCCCTTCTCCTGCAACGCCTTGAGCTTGCGCGACATCCACTGGACGTTGTAGAGAATGACCATGTTGGCGACGAGCTGGGCAAAATCGTTGGCACCGGCGGTGCGAAGCAGCCGTGCAAGCCGAAAGAGAGTGGCAAATTGGCGACATCCCCCCCAACACGGGGGTAAGGATCTGCGGGCGATCCCATAAAGTAGTGTTGGCCACTTATGCGGGCCAGACCAGAAGTGCCGCCGAGGCACCGTCGCGCGATATCCCTGGGGGACGCACCGTGAATGGCACATACAACCCGCTGCTGGTGTTTCTTTCGCTCGTCGTGGCGTCGCTGGCTTCCTACACGGCGCTGGAGCTGGCGAGCCGTATCTTCCGGCTGTCGTCGCACTGGCAGCAATTGCCCTGGCTGCTGGGCGGGGCGGTAGTGATGGGCGTCGGCATCTGGTCGATGCACTTTATCGGCATGCTGGCATTCTCGCTGCCGGTGCGGATCGGCTATGACCTGGCGACCACCGCGGTGTCGGTGCTGGTAGCCAGCGCGGTGGCCTTTGTTGCGCTCGCGCTGGCCACGCGCGGGAAGCTTTCCGCCACGCGGATCGGCCTTGGCGGAATCGCGATGGGCCTGGGCATTGCAACCATGCACTATGTGGGCATGGCGGCCATGGAGATGTCGCCGCCCATTCGCTATCAGCCGGGGATCGTCGTGGCTTCGGTGGGCGTTGCCATCGTGGCTTCCACTGCCGCGCTGTGGATCGCATTCATCCTGCGCGGCGCGGGCGATGCCCCGCATCTGGTGCCCAAGCAGATGGCTTCAGCGCTGGTCATGGGGCTGGCGGTCACCGGCATGCACTATACGGGCATGAGCGCGGTGGCAATCGAGGCTGGCAGCGTCTGCCTGTCCGTCAACAAGCTGGACGCGGAGTGGCTGGCGATGATCGTGTCCGCCAGTGCCTTGCTCCTGCTGACAGGCACCTTGATGTTCCTTGGCTGGCATGCCAGCAGCCTGGCCAACTCCCTGCGGCGGGCCAACCATAGGCTGCAGCACCTGGGCACCCACGACGCGCTGACCAACCTGCCCAATCGCGTGCTGCTGGCCGACGAGATCGGCAATGCGATCCGGACGTCCCGGCGCGGTGAGGGCTCTTTTGCCGTGCTGTTCCTAGACTTGGACGGATTCAAGACCATCAACGATTCGCTGGGCCACGCGGTGGGCGACGAACTGCTCAGGACCTGCGCCGAGCGCCTGAGCGGCAACGTGCGCAAGGATGACGTGGTGTCACGGGTGGGCGGCGACGAGTTTGTCATCTTGCTGCGCAACGTGTCTGATGCATCGTTCGCCGGGGCCATCGCCACCAGCCTGCTGCGAGTGCTTTGCCAGGAGGCAATCCTCCATGAGGTGCGGCTGAGCGTGAGCGCCAGCATTGGCGTGGCGCTGTTCCCGCGGGATGGCAACAATACCGATGCCCTGCTGCACAGCGCGGATGCCGCCATGTACAACGCCAAGCAAGGCGGGCGTAATACCTACCGCTTATTTGAGCCGGGCATGCACGCGGACGCCATCCGCACGCTGACCCTGCAGCGCGATCTGCAGCGCGCGCTGGAAGAGGAGCATCTGAAGCTCGTCTTCCAGCCGAAATTCTGCGTGGGCCGGCGATCCCTGACCGGCGCCGAGGCGTTGATCCGGTGGCACCATCCGGACATCGGCAATATCCAGCCGCTGGAGTTCATTCCGATTGCGGAGCGCTCCGGGCAGATCATCCAGATCGGTGAATGGGTCATTCGCGACGTGTGCCGGTGGCTTTCCCTGTGGAAGCGGCAAGGACTCCCCAAGGTGCAGATTTCCATCAATCTGTCCCCGGTTCAGTTCAACGTGCCGGACCTGGTGGAGCGCATCGACGCCATTGTTCGCGCGGCGGGGGTGTCGCCTGGCCAGCTGATGTTCGAGATCACCGAGTCCGTCGCCATGCAGAACGCGGAAAGGACAGCCGAAACCGTCCGGAAATTCCATGCCAGCGGATACGACATGGCCATCGATGATTTCGGCACCGGCTACTCCAGCCTGGCCTACCTGCAACGCTTCCAGGTGCGGCAGATCAAGGTGGACCGGTATTTCACCCAGGAGTTGGACCTGCACCAGACCGAAGGCCAGGCGCTGTTGTCTGCCATTGTCACGCTATCTCACGCGTTGCAGATGCATGTCGTGGCCGAAGGGGTCGAAACCGACACGCAGATGGCCAAGCTGGCGGCGCTGGGTTGCGACGAGGTGCAGGGATACCTTTTGTCCAGACCGCTCGTGGCGGGGGACTTCCAGCTGTATTTGGCTGCTGCGCGGGAGGGGCAGGACCCGTCGCGCGATGTAGCGGCAGTGGGGGGCGACGCATCAATCTTCCTGGATGCCGGGAAAATGATTGCCGGATAGTCCTGCTAATCGAGAAGATAAATTCCCGCTACGCTACAGTCCGTACCCGCTGCCGGAGACATTCAGATGGCCGCCCCTCTGAAGCGGCCGCTGTGTCCGCGCACATCTATCTGTATCCCCTGACTGCAGCCCGGCAACAAGACGTGCGCACTAGCGCACGTCTGCGCTACGCATACTCCCACACTACGGTCCATCAGACATCCTCCCTCCGCGGGTCTGAATTTTCCGAGGGGGGCATTCAGCAATTGCCCAATGTTCCCAAGTCCATAGGAAACCTACTATCCCTGCAGCCCCGGTCCTGATTGCGCACCGGTGCCGCTGCGGGACCACGCAGAGCTTTCGCGATACCCATCTGCAAAGGAGACCTGGCATTGATCAAGGTGTTGATTGCCGACGACCACCCGATCGTACTCAGCGGCATCCGCCAGGAACTGGCCCGGAGCATCGGGATGCGGATGGTCGGCATGGCCAGGAACTCCACGGAGCTGTTTCGTCTGCTTGAGACCACGGCCTGCGATGTCATCGTCACCGACTACTCCATGCCCGGCGGCAAGATCGGCGATGGCCTGCCGATGCTGCAGCTCCTGCGGCGGCGCTTTCCGGCGACCCGGATCGTGGTGATCACGATGCTCGACAACCCCGCGCTGATCCAGGGCATCCGCAGGGCGGGCGTTTCCGCGATCCTCAGCAAGGCGGATCCGCTGCATCACCTGGTACCCGCCATCCGCGCCGCATTCAGCGGCCGGCGCTATCTGCCGCCATCGCAGCAGGCCGAGGCGGACGCGGTCGCGGCGGACTTGTTCGGGACAGAGCAGAAGCTCTCCCAGCGCGAGCTGGAGGTGCTGCGCCAATGCGCCGCGGGCGTTTCGCTGGTGGAGATCGCGCGGCAGGCAAACCGCAGCAGCAAGACCATCAGCGCGCAAAAGAGCATGGCGATGAAGAAGCTCGGGCTGACCAGCGGCTTCGAGCTGTACCAGTACGCCGTCGAGCACGGCCTGCTTCCCGGAAGACAGTAGCGACCGCTGGCACGGCCTGGCTGCCGTGCGCCCCGGAACAGCGCAAGAAATCGCACACGGAATAAGGGATGCCTTATTCAGGCCGCAGATAGCCGTGAATACGATTCTTCTCATTCTGTGGCCTTGCGTAGCCGAATCAGCGCAAGGCCAAGAATCCAGGAGCCAGTGGACCGGGCCAGACCGACCCGATCCCGGTTCCGCCGTTTTCCAACCCCAAGACAGATCCAGCATGATGACTACCAAGCTCTTTACCGCACTGCTCGTCGCGGGTGCCGCGATCGGTTCGCCGTTCGCGCAGGCATCGGACGGCACGATCACCTTCAAAGGCCAGATCACCGATACCACCTGCACCATCACGACTGGCACGGCGGGCAGCTTTACCGTGACGCTGCCCAATGTGTCGAAGACCAACCTGGCCGCTGCCAACAGCACCGCCGGCACCACGGGATTCACGATCGCGCTGAGCAATTGCAATCCGGCCAGCGGCAACGTCCATGCGTTCTTCGAGGCCGGCGCCAACGTGGATCTGGCTACCGGCCGCCTCGTCAACACCGACGGCGTCGGCAGTGGCGGTGCGGCCAACGTACAGATCGGGCTGCTTAACCCGTCGAATGGCAGCGCGATCTCGATCGGCGCTTCCGACGGCACCGCGCAGAACTCGCTGGCCCAGCCGATCAAGCCGGACGGCACGGCGCTGCTGCCCTATGCGGCCCAGTACGTGGCAACCGGGGGTGCGGCAGCGGCCGGCTCGGTCTCGTCGAGCGTGACCTACATCCTGTCCTATCAGTAAAGCTGTGTGGCCGGAGCGGTGCCGCCGTCCGGCGCGCCGTGCTCCGGCCACGATGACGTTGCCATGCCCAGATACATCCTGTTCAAGCGGCGGCCGTTCGCCGCCATCCTGCTGGCCGCGCTGTTCGCGCTGAGCCTGGCGGCCGCTGCCGAGGCGCAGGCTTCGGTGGTCATCGCCGGCACCCGGGTCATCTACAGTGCGCGCGACCGCGAAGTCACCATCAAGCTGACCAACGAAGGCAAAGCGCCCGCGCTGGTCCAGTCATGGCTCGACAACGGCGACCCGGCCGCGCCGCCGGCCAGCATCAGCGTGCCGTTCGTGCTGACGCCGCCGGTCGCGCGCATCGATGCGGGCAAGGGCCAGAGCCTGCGCATCGTCTACACCGGCGAGCCGCTGCCCGCGGATCGCGAGTCGGTGTTCTGGCTCAATGTGCTGGAGATCCCGCCCAAGCCGAGCGCCGACGAGGCCGGGCCGAACACACTGCAACTGGCCTTCCGTTCGCGCATCAAGTTCTTCTATCGTCCCGCCGGGCTCAAGGGCGAGGCCGGCGAAGCCCCGGCGCAGCTTGTCTGGCGGCTCGCGCGCGCCGATGGCCAGCTCCAGCTGGAGTGCCATAACCCGACCCCGTTCCACGTTTCGCTCGTCAGTGTCGAACTGGCGCATGGCGGCAAGCGTGCCGTGAATGATCGCGGCGCCATGGTCGGTCCTGGCGAGACCCGCCGTTTCACGCTGCAGGGCGATGTCCCCGCCGGCCCGGACAGCAAGGTCCGCTACCACACCCTCAACGACTGGGGCGGCTCGAACGACGGCGAAGCCGCTCTGTCCGGCCCCAATTAGCCAAGCCGGCCGGCGGCGCGCACGGCGCCGCCGGCCGGTCCCTCAAGCAACCTCCAGTCCCCAGATGCCGCTCCATGGCAGGGCGGCGGCTGCCACCGATGCAAGCAATCGTGATGCGAGTCAGAACAAACCACTGCCGATTCCCGCCGCGCCTGTGCCCGCTCTGCGTGGTGGCGCTGTCGCTGTTTGCCGCATCATCAAGCCGGGCGGCCACCACCGGACCGGCGGAGATCGAGTTCAACGACGCCTTCCTGCGGCAAGCGGGGGGCGCCAGGCTTGACGTTTCGCGCTTCAACCAGGGCAACGTGCCGCTGGCGGGCACATACCAGGCGGACCTGCAAGTCAACGGCGCGTGGCTCGGTACCACCGAGGTCGAACTGCGCCAGACCGGCACCGGTTTGCGCGATGTCCAGCCTTGCTTCGACAGCGCGCTGCTCGATCGCGCCGGCGTGGATGCCACGCGCCTTGCGCCGGAGGCTGCCGAGCGGCTGGCCCGCATGTCCGCGGCGGATTGCCTCGCCTTGCCGGAACTGGTGCCGGGCGCGAGCGCCGGCTTCGACAACGGCGAGCAGCGGCTTGAACTGAGCGTGCCGCAGTCCTATCTGCACCGCAGCGCGCGCGGCTATGTCGATCCGCGCTACTGGGACGAGGGCGTCAATGCGGCCCGCCTGCAGTACAACGCCAACGTCTATCACACCGACAGCGGCGGCATCTCGTCGACCCAGGCTTATGTCGGCCTGAACGCGGGCGTGAATGTCGGGCCCTGGCGCTTCCGGCACTACGGCAGCCTGTCGCACGACGCGGTAGCCGGCAACCGCTACCAGTCCGTCCAGACCAGCCTGCAGCGGTCCATTGCGTCCTGGCGCAGCCAGCTCGTGGTCGGCGACGCCTTTACCGATGGCGCCATGTTCGACAGCTTCGGCTTCCGCGGCGTACAGCTCGCCAGCGACGACCGCATGCTGCCGGAGTCCCAGCGCGGCTATGCGCCCACCGTCCGGGGCATCGCCAACAGCAATGCGCGGGTGCAGGTCCGGCAGAACGGCAACATCATCTACGAGACCAGGGTCGCACCCGGCGCGTTCGAGATCGACGATCTTTACGCGACCGGCTACGGCGGCGACCTGGAAGTGCTCGTGACCGAGGCGGATGGCAGTGTGCGTGCCTCGCTGGTGCCGTATGCGCCCGCGGTCAACGCGCTGCGCCCGGGCGTCTGGCGCTATGGCGTGACCTCGGGCCAGTACCGGAACACCGGCGTGCACGACACGCCATGGTTCATGCAGGCGACAGTCCAGCGCGGCATCTCCAACCTGTTCACCGGCTATGGCGGCGTACTGGCAGCCGAAAACTACCTGTCGGCCGTGCTGGGGATGGCGCTCAACACGCCATTCGGGGCGCTCGGCGCCGACCTCACCCATGCCAGCACGCGGCTGGTCAACCAGCCGGACCGCAGCGGCCAGAGCGTGCGCCTGTCCTACAGCAAACTCGTGGCCCCGACGCGCACCAACGTCACGCTGGCAGCCTACCGGTACTCCACCAGCGGCTTCCTGAATTTTGCCGATGCCGTGGCAACACGCAGCCTGGACGCCTACGGACTGGATTCGCTGCTGCACGGCGTCCGGCGCGGGCGCCTGCAGCTGACGCTCAGCCAGGGCCTGCCGGCCGGCTACGGCAACGTCTACCTGTCGGGGTCCACCCAGGACTACTGGAACCGCGGCGGCCGCGACACCCAGTTCCAGGCCGGCTACAACGGCAGCTACAAGCGCGTGAGCTACGGCGTCTCGGCCACCCGGCAGATCAACCTGGGCAGCGGCAAGTGGGAGAACCGGATCCTGCTCACGCTGGGCGTGCCGTTGGGCCGGGCGCCGCAGGCCCCTTACTCGCAGACGAGCCTGCAGCGGGATTCGGCGGGCGTCACCAGCGTCCAGGAATCGGTGACCGGCGCGCTCGGCGCCGACAACAACCTGACCTACGGCCTGAACGCCGGCCACAGCAGCGGCGGCGACAGCACGGTTTCCAACAGCATTGCGGCCAATGCCGCCTACGTCTCGCCGGTGGCGACGCTGACGGCCAACGCAAGCCGGAGCCACAGCTACAGCCAGGCCGGCGCCGGGATCTCCGGCGGCATCGTGGCGTATGCCGGCGGTGTGACATTCATGCCGACGCTGGGCGACACCGTCGCCATCGTCGAGGCCGCGAACGCCGCCGGCGCGCGCGTGGTGAATACCAATGGCCTGCGGCTGGACCCGTGGGGCCATGCGGTGGTGCCGAACCTGGTGCCGTTCTCGCGCAACCAGATCGAGATCGATCCGAAGGACCTGCCGCTCAATGTGGAGCTACGGTCCACCATGCAGCAGGTGGCGCCGACCTCGGGCGCGGTGGTCCGCGTGCGGTTCGAAACCGGAAACAGTGGCCGCGTGGCGATCGTGCGCGTGCGCATGGCGGATGGCCGGCCACTGCCGTTCGGCGCCGAGGTGTTCGAGGCCGACGGGCGCCTGGTCGGGACCGCTGGCCAGGACGGACGGCTCATCGCGCGAGGGCTCAGGCAAGACGCCGGCGTGCTGACTGCCAGGTGGGGACCGCGGGCCGCCGATTCCTGCTTACTCGGGTATTCACTGCCGGTGCCGGGCGGCTCCCAGAGCCAGGCGCTGCCGCAGGCCGCCGGGGTGTGCCGCGACCGTGGCGCCACCAGGCCGGCAACCAAACCCATCGATGCGGATGCACAAGGAGCACAACGATGAAGCGTCTCAGTGAGCGGGCCGGCGCGAAGGTGGCCTGGCATGGCCTGCCGGCGGCCACGCTGCTGTTTGCCCAGCAACTGGCGCATGCCGCATGCACGGCAACGCCCGCCATGCCATACCTGCAGGCCATGAGCAATATGGCCGTAGTGACCACCTTGCCGGTTGGCAGCACCATCCCCGGCACGGTGCGCAACTACACCATCACCGGCGCATGCAGCAACGTGCCGCCTTACGTCGTGCCCGGCGCGCAGATCGTGTCCTGCTACTACGGAACCGGCACGGAAGGGCCGCCCGGTGTCTACTCGACCGGTGTCGCCGGCATCGGCATCCGTTTGCGCAACGCGGCGGGGCAGGCGATCACCAATGCGGCGGGGGTGCGATGCGACACGAGGGGGATGGGCCTGGGCAACCTTAACGCCGACATGACGTACGCCGTGTCAGTCTCGATCGAGTTCGTCAAGACCGGGCCCATCAGCGGCGGCCCCCTGGATCCGACGCAGACCCAATTCGGCTTTGGCGTCTATGGCGGCTCGACGGACGGTGCATTGGGCGGCGGTGGCATCAACTACATCGGCTTCAGCGGCAACGCGGTGCCGCGGCCGATCACCTGCAACGTCAACTATCCGGCAACCGTCACCCTGCAACCGGCGCGGGCTGCGGATCTGCGTCCGGCCGGGGCCACGGCGAGCACGACGCGGTTCGCCATCAGCATCGCGTGCGACACATCGGCCAACGTCGGCATCACCTTTGACGGTGCGTCCGGCACGCCGGTACAAGGCGCCGCGGCGGGCGTGCTCGGGCCGTCCAATGCCGGTGCGGCGGGGGCAGCGTCGGGCGTCGGCTTCCAGCTCGTGAGCGGCACCAGCTACCAGCCTGTGCCGCTGCAGACGCGCAGTCCGCTGGGGAGCCTCCAGGCAAACGTACTGACGACGTACCCGTATGCCGTCCGGTACATCGGCCTGGACAACGGCCTGCCGGTCACCGCCGGAACCGTGACCAGTGCCGCGACCTTCACGTTCGACTATCAGTAGGCCTTGCGCCTACTTCTTCAGCCGATACGCGAGCTGCGGCCGCGTAATGCCCAGCATGCGCGCCGCCGACGACAGGTTGCCGCGCGTCGTGTCGATGGCCATCTGCATCAGCCTGGCCTCGATCTGCGGCAGCGAGACCTGCTGGTCGATCAGCTTCTGCAGCAACGCGTCGGCATCCTCTGGTGCATCGGTGGGGGCCGCCTGCTGGCTTGCGAACAGGTGGGACGTGTCGATCAGTCCCGCCGCGGGCGCGAGCAGCACGCCGCGCTCGATCATGTTCTCGAGTTCTCGGATATTGCCGGGCCACTGGTATTGCATCAGCGCGTCGCGCGCGCGCTGGCTAAGGCCGCGCACCTGCTTCTGGTAGCGCGCGTTGAAGCGCTGGATGAAGGCCTGCGCAAGTTCCGCAATGTCCTCGCGCCGCTCGCGCAGGGCCGGGATGGACACTGGGTAGGTGCTGATCCGGTAGAACAGGTCCGCACGGAACTGCCCCTGCCGGATCGCCTGCGCGAGGTTGACGTTGGTGGCCGCGATCAGCCGCACATCGATCTTGCGCGTCTCGACGCCGCCAAGGCGCTCGACCTCGGCGTTCTGCAGCACGCGCAGCAGCTTGACCTGCGCCGACGGCGGCAGGTCGCCGATCTCGTCGAGGAACAGCGTGCCGCCGTGCGCACGCTCGAAGCGGCCGGGGCGCGACTGCTGGGCGCCGGTGTAGGCGCCTTTCTCCACGCCGAACAGTTCCGATTCGATCAGCTCGTGCGGAATCGCCGCGCAATTCACGGCAATGAACGGCTTCCCGCTGCGCGGGCCGTGGTCATGCAGCCAGCGCGCGAACATCTCCTTGCCGGCGCCGGTTTCGCCGGTCAGCAGCACGGTGATATCGCTGTCGGCCGCGGCCGACAGCAGGGCGAAGGCTTCGCGGAAAGCCGGGGACTGGCCGATCAGGTTGCCCTGGTTGGCGCCGCACAGCGTCTCGCGCAGCGTGCTGACTTCCTGTTGCAGCGTGAGCAGGTCGCTGATGACCGAGTCGGGCTCGAAGTACTTCAGGTAGTCAGGGTCGTCCCATTCCTCGGCCGGCTTGCCGACGATCCGGCACAGCGCATCGAGCCGGCGCTGGCATTCGGTTTCCTTATAGATGACCAGCCGGTCCATGAAGGTGCTGCTGTAGCCCGAGGCATAGCCGAGCTGCACCCAGCAGCCGCCTTCCTCGCGGCTAAGTTCTTCGTTGTAGGGGGCTTCGCCTTCCCAGGAGTCCTGCCAGAGGAACTCGCCGTAGAAGTGGCCGGTGTCGCGATCGATCTCGAGCCGTACCGGGTCGACGCGCGTCACGCCTTCCAGCATATGCAGCTGCGGGCCCAGCAGGAACGCGTCGTTGGGCGACGTCTCCAGTTCCTGCTTGCGTTCGCGCTTGACCATCTCGGCGTCGCGCATGCCTTGCGCATAGCCCATGCGGATCAGCAGGCCCTTGCCGCGTTCCAGGCCCAGCGTGTCCAGGATCTCCTTGCGCAGGTAGCTCAGGGCCTCGGTGTGCATCAGCACCATGCGGGAATCGCCCAGCCGGATCTGCGCGGCCTTGGGGTCGATCGTCAGCAGCGAAGCCAGGTCGAACGGCGGCTGCTTGGGGGGCGCGGTCATCTCCATCTCCAGAATGCCTGCGGGCGCGAATCGATCCGGAGAGGAACGTCCTGAGCCTCGGTTTTCCGTAGCCTAACACGGCGGTTCGGGGGCCACGCAAGCGCATGCGTGGTGCCATGAAAGGCATGGTGCGGCGCAATATCGATGGATTTGATCATTTGGTGAAAACCGGCGTTTTCATCTCATCAAATGGTCAAGCGACCGCACCGCAAGAACCCCCGGCAGTTTCCCGCCATCCCTGATGGCACATGGCCTGGCGGCCCATGGCACGGCCTTCGCTATATATCTCGTCACCAAAAACAGTGCGCACCAGCCGGTGTGCAACGCAACCGGAGCGAGACATGACCACGCCCATTGCCCTTGACGCATCGCCAGCGCCGCGCCGCACGCAGCCCTACGTCCGGGTGACGTCGCGCAACCCGCAGTGGGTCGAGTTCGAGTTCTCGCTCGGCGACCCGGCGCTCTACGTGGAGCTGGTCATGCGCCCCGACCAGTTCAGCGCGTTCTGCGCGGCGCAGTGCGCCATCTCGGTATCGCATCTGCTCGGGCGGGCGCTCGAGCGCGAACGCGACAAATGGAGCGAGTCCGTGGCCTGAGGCCACGGCAGAACTTGAAGGCCACCAGGGAGACAGGAGCAACCCACCATGCAAATCGATATCCGTACAGACAGCGTCAGCCCGATCCGGCAGACCTTCGCCAACCTTCAGCGGCGCCTTGGCGCCGACAAGCCGGCCACGCGCTACCAGGAGGCGATGTACGACCTGCAGCCGGAAACCAGCTTCCACTACCGCCCGTTGTGGCAGCCGCAGTACGAGCTCTACGACACGCGCCGCACGCAGGTCGTGATGCAGGACTGGTACGCGCTGAAGGATCCGCGCCAGTTCTACTACGGCAGCTACGTCAACGCACGGGCACGCCAGCAGGACACGATGGAAAAGAACCTGGAGTTCGTGGACAAGCGCGGCCTGCTGGCGTCGCTGCCGGCGCACCTGCGCGAGCTGCTGACGCTGGGCGTGGTGCCGCTGCGCCATGTGGAGTGGGCGGCCAATATGAACAACGCTGCCATCACCGCGTATGGCTTCGGCTCCGCCATCACCGAAGCGGCCATGTTCCACACCATGGACCGTCTCGGCATCGCGCAGTACCTGACCCGCATCGGCCTGCTGACCGGCGACAAGGAAGCCGTTGACGCCGCCAAGACGGCCTGGATGGAAGACCTGGCCTGGCAGCCGCTGCGCCATGCGATCGAGGACCTGATCGTGCATGACGACTGGTTCGAACTGCACGTGGCACAGAACCTGGTGCTGGACGGGCTGCTTTACCCGCTGGTCTACCAGCGCCTGGATGCGCGCCTGTCCGCCGACAGCCCGGCGTTCTCGCTGGTCACCGACTTCATGAGCGCCTGGTATGCGGAAACCGCGCGCTGGGTCGATGCAACGGTCAAGACGGCCGCGCAGGAGTCGCCGGCGAACACCGGCGTCATCGCAGGCTTCGCCTTTGCCTGGCTCGACCGCTTCCAGCACGCGCTGGCCCCGCTGGCGCGCCGCCTGTTCGCCGACGAAGCCGAGGCGGCACTCGGCGAAGCAGTGGCCGCGCTGACCAAGCGCCTGGCTGGGCTCGGGCTGGCCCGCACCGCCGACACGGCATCTGACACGCCGGCCCCCGCGGCGGCCGCTGCATGACCCCAGGAAATCACGCCATGACCACACAGATCGTATTCATCGCCCTGCAGGCCAACGAAGAGATGCGTCCCGTCATCGACGCGATCGAAGCCGACAACCCGCATGCCACCGTCAACCGCTACCCGGCCATGGTCAAGATCGACGCGCCCGGGCGCCTGGAGATCAACCGCGCCAGCGTGGAAGAGCGCATGGGCCGTGCATGGGACGTGCAGGAACTGCAGCTCGGCCTGATTTCGCTGGCCGGCAATATCGACGAAACCGAAGACCAGTTCGTGCTGGCCTGGCATTGAGCCGGAAACACCAGGAGACAAGGACATGACCACCGCCACCGCTACTGCCACCGCCGCACGACAGGCCATGCGGCCCAAGCTGTCGCTCAAGGAGAAGTACGCCATCCTGACGCGCGACCTGGGCTGGGAAACCACCTACCAGCCGATGGATACCGTGTTCCCGCACGACAAGTTCGAAGGCATCGTGATCCACGACTGGGACGGCTGGGAAGACCCGTTCCGCCTGACCATGGACGCGTACTGGAAATTCCAGTCGGAGAAGGAACGCAAGCTGTACGCGATCATCGATGCGTTCCAGCAGAACAATGGCCAGCTCAACGTCACCGACGCGCGCTACGTCAACGCGCTCAAGCTGTTCCTGACCGGCGTTTCTCCGTTGGAATATGCGGCACACCGCGGCTTTGCCATGGCCGGGCGAACCCTGCGCGGCGTAGGCGCGCGCGTGGCTTGCCAGATGCAGTCGGTCGACGAACTGCGCCATTGCCAGACCCAGATCCATACCATCAGCCACTACAACAAGTACTTCAACGGCTTTTCCGACTGGCGCCACCTGCACGACCGCCTGTGGTACCTGTCGGTGCCCAAGTCTTACTTCGAAGATGCCATGACGGCGGGGCCGTTCGAGTTCATCACGGCGATCTCGTTCTCGTTCGAGTACGTGCTGACCAACCTGCTGTTCATGCCGTTCATGTCGGGCGCGGCCTACAACGGCGACATGGCCACCGTGACCTTCGGCTTCTCGGCGCAGTCCGATGAATCGCGCCACATGACGCTCGGGCTGGAAGTGGTGAAGTTCATGCTGGAGCAGGATCCGGCCAACCGCCCGATCATCCAGAAGTGGATCGACAAGTGGTTCTGGCGCGGCTACCGGCTGCTCACGCTGGTGGCGATGATGATGGACTACATGCTGCCCAAGCGCGTGATGAGCTGGAAGGAAGCGTGGGA
>JACXTT010006814.1_pt1 | contig 16239 bp, 18 predicted proteins | sample 9270951 | NCBI WGS metagenome assembly JACXTT01 (sample SAMN15532306, study PRJNA645909) | rock metagenome | isolation source: weathered quartz diorite | place: Puerto Rico | collected 2017-06-21 | reverse complement strand
TTGGTATGGCCAAGGTGATTAATGGGGGTAGTTGATTAGGTCAAGTTGGTTGATTAGGTTGATTGAGTTAAATGGTTGAGCCGTCTAATAATCTAAATTGGTCAACCTAATCCAACTCAATCAACTAAAACTTAATAAACTTATCAATCTGCTCATTGGTAAATTTCAGGGTATCTTCTTTAAAGAAATCGCCCTCTGAATCTAACTCCTTGTGAACAGAGGGTATGTGGATTTTTAGCGGCATTACGTGCAGATGGATATAATTGCAGATACCGGTAAAATGATCAACCCCGCGAATGTTGCCATACCGACCAGATGATATGCCTACCAATGCCGCTTTCTTTTCGTAAAAGCTCTCCGGAAAAGAACAGGCATCTATAAATACTTTGAGCACTCCCGGAAAACTGCCATTATATTCAGGGATCACAAAAAGGAATTTATCCGTTTTAGTAACAATGTCCTGGATAGGCTCAAACTCTTTGCTTCGCTTGCCGTAGAGATCTGTTTCGATCAGGTTAGGTGGCAATTCTGATAGCGATAATAATTGAGCATCGGCTCCTTTTTCTCTTAATTTCCGGTGATAGTATTGAGCGACCTTGAGTGTTGAGCTCCCGGGGCGGTTAGTGGATGATATAATGGTGATCATTTTTTAATTAGTGAATGAGTGAGTTAGTGAATGAGTGATTAAAAAGAGTTCATTGGCCGAAATCGTGGAAGTTCTTAAATGATGAAAATCTTATTCAAACCATTCGCTAATTCACTCATTCACTAATTCACTAATTGTTTTTGTTTGTAATTTGCCACAAGCTGTGGATTTCTGTATAGTTAAAATATGTATCTTTAGCCCGGTAAGTTACCTTTGCGAAGGTAGAAATTTCTACTTTCATTTCGCGTTGGTATAAACCTACACCTGTAAAAAAATTGGAACATACGAATGAGTAAAATTATTGCTTTAGCCAACCAAAAAGGCGGCGTAGGAAAAACTACGTCCTCCATAAACCTGGCTGCAAGTTTGGCAGTTCTGGAATACAAAACACTACTAGTAGATGCCGATCCGCAGGCCAATTCAACATCAGGTATAGGCTTTGATCCCCGTACAATTAAGAACAGCGTTTATGAGTGCATTATCAATGATATTGATCCGCATGAGGCCATTCAGAAAACAGACACCCCTAATCTCGATCTGCTGCCGGCACATATCGACCTGGTGGGCGCCGAGATAGAAATGATCAATCTTGTTGATCGCGAGTATAAAATGAAAGCCGTGCTCGACAGCATTCGCAGCGAGTACGATTTTATCATTATCGATTGTTCGCCATCGTTGGGTTTGATCACTATTAACGCCTTAAGTGCAGCCGATTCGGTGATCATCCCGGTTCAGTGTGAGTACTTCGCTTTGGAAGGTTTGGGTAAGCTCCTGAATACGATAAAAATCGTTCAAACCCGCTTAAATACAGCATTGGAAATAGAGGGCATATTGCTAACCATGTATGACGTGAGGCTCCGCCTTTCAAACCAGGTGGTTGAAGAAGTAAAAAATCATTTCGAGGACATGGTTTTTGAAACAATTATTCAGCGTAATACACGTTTAAGCGAAGCACCCAGCTTTGGAATGTCGGTTATAATGCACGACGCCAATAGCAAAGGGGCCATCAATTACCTAAACCTGGCCCGCGAAATTGTACGAAAAAACGGAATGTTAAAAGGCGAAACCATAGCCACAACAGAAACTATATAAATAAATGAGTGCAGAGAAGAGAAATGCTTTGGGTAGGGGATTAGGCGCCCTGTTGAATGATTCTGTAAGCGTACTTCCGAATAAAAATGAGATTGGCACGAGCTCCGACGTAAATGCGATGGGCTCTGTCAACGAAATAAAAATTGCCGAGATAGAAGTTAACCCATTTCAGCCTCGTACTGATTTTGATCAGGACGCTTTGTCTGAATTGGCAGATTCCATAAAACTTCAAGGATTAATTCAGCCTATTACTGTACGTAAGGTAAACGCCCACAAATTTCAGCTGATATCGGGCGAGCGTCGTTTACGCGCGTCAAAATTAGCCGGACTGACACAGATACCTGCATATATACGTACAGCAAACGACCAGCAAATGCTGGAAATGGCTTTGATCGAAAACATTCAGCGCGAAAACCTGAATGCGATAGAAGTTGCCCTGAGCTTTCAACGGATGATAGATGAGTGCAGCCTGAAGCAGGAGGAACTAGGTGAACGCGTAAGCAAAAACCGCTCAACCGTAACCAATTACCTGCGCCTGCTGAAATTGCCTCCAACCATCCAGGCTTCTATCCGTGATAATCAGATCAGCATGGGTCATGCAAAAGCACTTATTACAGTGGCAGATCCTGCAAAACAATTGTATATCCACCAGCAGATTATGCAGCAAGAGCTGTCAGTGCGCAAGGTGGAAGAAATGGTGCGCGAGATGCAAAAGGCACCCCTAAAAAAGGAAGGCAAACAACCTGAACCGCTGTCTTTCCAAGTACAAAAAATACAGGATGATCTTGCATCTAAATTCAGCACAAATGTTAAACTAAAATTAAACAGCCAGGGAAAGGGCAGTATCGAAATCCCTTTCTTATCCGGGGATGATCTTAACCGCATCCTTGAAATGCTGGATTGGTAAGCATGTATAAATGTTTGTTCATTTTCTGGCTACTGTTGGGGTTGGCTGTTGCCGCAAAGGCTCAACAGCCGGATACCATTGCTGTGAAAAACAAAAAAGACAGCCTGAACCGGATGAAAGACTCCGTAACCTCAAAACGCTATTATCCTAAAATAACCAAAGAAAAGATCTATCACCCTGATTCTTTACACGATCCGCACAAAGCAGTAATGCGTTCGCTGATGATACCCGGCTGGGGGCAGCTTTATAATCACCGATGGTGGAAAGTACCTCTTATTTATGGCGGCCTTGGTTCATTAGGTTGGGTGGTAGTTTTTAACCAGAACTATTATAAAGAATTTTTGAAAGAGGCCCTGCTTCGCGAAAAAGGCATTGCCGGCACCAATAAGAATGATCCGGCTCTCGCCAACGTCTCCAAGGATGATGTGGTAACCTGGACTAACCTTTACCGGCGTAACCGAGACCTCGGCATATTGGGTTTTATCGGCGGCTGGGGTATTCAAATGGTAGATGCCTACATTGATGCCAAGTTTATGCACAGTTATTCGATGGATAATAATTTATCATTCAAAATAAGCCCGGGCACAATAGGCCAGCCTGTTTATGCACTAAACAGCAATACAACATTTATTCCGGCTGTAAAAATTACTTTTACACTTAAATAAGTCTCTAAATATCCTTTCAGAACCAAGACTTAAATGGAATAAAATATATCTTTACGCCTGCTGTTAACGAACAATCATAAATAATGAACATTGCATTATTAGGATACGGAAAAATGGGTAAGATCATCGAAAAGATCGCCACAGACCGTAAACACAACATTGTATTAAAAATCGATCACGATAATCAACACGAGCTTACTGCCGAAAACTTAAAAAAGGCAGATGCAGTGATTGAATTTACCACCCCCGCTTCTGTTTTGAGCAACATACAGCATTGTTTTGATGCCGGCGTACCTGTAGTAGTTGGCACTACCGGATGGTACGAGCATCTGGAGCAGGTAAAACAAAATTGCGTTGATAGCGGAAGCACCTTATTATATGCATCCAACTTTAGCGTTGGAGTAAATATCTTCTTCCACATCAACCAGAAACTGGCAAAACTGATGAATAATTACCCATACTATGATGTGCAGGTAGAAGAAATTCATCATACTCAAAAACTCGATTCGCCAAGCGGCACTGCGATCACTATCGCTGAAGGCATAATCGAAAACCTTGACCGTAAAAAAGATTGGGTAAATGTATTAACAGCTGAAGGCAATGATGCCGACAATAGCAGCCTGAAAAATGAGCAGGTGCTGATCGAATCCTTCCGTATCGATAGCGTACCGGGTACTCATACCGTAATATACGACTCTGAAGTGGACACCATCGAGTTTAAACATACCGCACACAACCGCAATGGCTTTGCACTGGGCGCCGTATTAGCTGCCGAATGGGTTCATAATAAAAAGGGCTTTTTCTCTGTTCAAGAGATGTTCAATTTTGATATTTAAGATAAACCATCATTAAAATATACCAGCGTGAGTATCATAGAGCTTATCCTTTTCCTTGTATTATATATCATATTACCATTTGTTGGTTTTGCAAAACTATTTGAAAAAGCAGGCCGTCCCGGCTGGCAAGGCTATATCCCGATTTACAACGCCTATGTGATGATAGAACTCACAGGTAAGCCCAAATGGTGGATCATTTTAATGTTGATCCCCGGCATCAATGTTCTGGCAATTATTGGCATTACTATCGATTTGCTGAAATCATTTGGCAAGTTTTCGTTAAGTGAATGGTTTGCCGGGGTAGTACTGCCATTTATCTACCTGATTAAATGGGGTAATGATAAGGAAACCAAATACCTAAGCCCTTCACAAACACCTGAATTCAGGGAAAAATACAACAAGCAGTTAAAAAAATCATCATCCCGCGAGTGGACTGAGGCCATTGTTTTTGCGGTGCTGGCAGCAACTATAATCCGCACCTTTTTTATTGAAGCTTATGTGATCCCAAGCGGATCAATGGAAAGCACCTTACTTGTGGGCGACTACCTGTTCGTAAGCAAAATGAACTATGGCCCGCGCTTGCCAATGACGCCATTATCGTTCCCATTTGCACAAAATACAATGCCACTTATCGGCACTAAATCATATTCTGATATTATAAAACTGCCTTATTATCGCCTACCCGGTTTTAGCGATATTAAAAAAGGGGACGTAGTAGTATTCAACTTCCCGATGCAGTCTGACTCGCCATATTATCGTCCGATTGATAAGGAGGATAATTACATTAAACGTTGCCAGGGCACACCGGGTGATACGCTTTCTATTGTAGATGCACAAGTTTATATAAATAGTAAGGCCAATCCTAATCCGCCCCAAAGCCAGCCATCTTATTTAGTAACTACCGATGGCAACCAGATCAATCCGCAAATACTGACAGACCTGCATATTGAACCGGGGCTGGCTAATGGCGAAATGCTGATGACACGCCATGCGGCGGCTACATTAAAAGGATATTCGAATATTAAATCGGTAACCGAATATATACAACCCAAAAACACCTTCAACCCGGAGGAATTTCCCCACGACCCACACCTGAAATGGAATGTGGACAATTATGGTCCGATCATTATACCAAAAGCAGGCATGACCATTAAGCTGGATAGCCTTACTTTCCCGGTTTACAGGCGAGTTATAGAGGTTTACGAAAACAACAAGCTGGAACTAAAAGACAACAACATCCTGATAAACGGCCAAAAAGCCGCCAGCAATACATTTAAGCAAAACTATTACTGGATGATGGGTGATAATCGTCACAATTCGGAAGATTCACGTTTCTGGGGGTTTGTCCCGGAAGATCACATAGTAGGCAAAGCTTTGTTCATCTGGATGAGTACCGATTCAGCAGGTTCATTCTTCAACTCTATCCGCTGGAACAGGCTGTTTAGGGGAATACATTGACAGATTGCGAAAGTTGGCTTTCGCAATGTTAAGCAATATAAAGACCTTGTCATTCCGATTGCAAAGTGAGGAATCTTCTACCGCTGTGCATGTTCAAGAGCCAGGTGAAGATGCTTCACTACTTTTCAGCATGACAACGAGGGTATGGAATCAACTATTTAACGTCTCCACGCCAAACTTCTCAGCAATCTCATTCAGGTCTTTTACCACAGCATCCACTAGTGGAATTCCATTGATTTTCCTATGTGCTTCCGCTTCTAATTCAGGTTCGCCGGGGATGATGACTTTTTGATTGGGGTCGATAGTAGCAGACGATTTAAAGCGACTAATCCAGTTATCCATGTGTTGCTTAAACTCATCAACAGGGCGGAAGCCATCTACCCGCATGGCGCCTACAAAATGACCGATACCTGTACCCACCGGGTCATTCGGCGGATCAAGGAAAGCAACAAATGGTGGCACCCACGGGCCATAGTTAGCACCTGATAGTACAGCAGACAGAATATCGACAGTCGCACTTAAACCGAAGCCTTTATGACTGCCGTGATCACGGTCGCTACCCAGTGGCAATAAAGCGCCGCCTGATTTTAAAGCATGAGGATCGGTAGTTGGTTCTCCCTGTTTATTTTGTATCCAGCCTTCGGGAACTTGTTCACCGGCCCGTTGAGCAATCTCCAGTTTGCCATTGGCCGCCGCTGAGGTGGCCATATCTACGATTACCGCAGGATATTTTCCTGCAGGAAAGGCATAACACATCGGGTTGGTACCTAACAAACGCTCACTTGAAAAAGTTGGCGATACCAGCGGACTAGCGTTGGTCATCGCGAAGCCGATCATATCCTTTTCCACTGCTTTCATGGCATGATAACCAGCTATACCGAAATGATTTGAATTGCGTACGGACACCCACCCTGAGCCATATTTCTCCGCTTTTTCAATAGCTACTTTCATGGCAAACGGAGCGACAACTAAGCCTAAGCCAGCGTGACCATCAACCGTGGCAGTGGTCGCTGTTTCATGTACGACTTTGATATCCGGATTGGGGTTGATCCTTTTCTTCTCCCACAGGCGTACATAGCCTTGTAATCTGGCTACGCCATGAGAATCAATTCCTCTTAAATCAGATTTGATCAATACATCCGCAGCCAGGCGCGCGTGTTCGGCACTACAACCCATTGCTGTAAAAATATTTTCGGTAAAACTGCGGAGGGTAGATTCGGAGATAAGCATACGGGCAAATATAGCAACCTTATGCAATCAGTTTAATACGTTTCCGGTTTGAATTCAATGAAGCTTGTTTATCATAGAACGATTGTTCAAAGCCTTTCCTGTATGATAATAGATTTTCTGCACAATATGTCTTAATGCAGACTTTGGCAAAGTACCCGCTACACTGGTCACTATGCCAGCCGTTGTAATTTTACGGATCAGGTTATTATTGGCGTCAGCTACATATAAGTTACCCAATGCGTCTATGCTTATTCCGGCAGGATCATTGAAAGAAGCCTGAGTACCAAAGCCATTCTGTGCGCCTGCCTGACCACTGCCTGCAATAGTGGTAACTGCTCCGGCCGGGCTTACCGCACGGATCAGGTTATTGATATCGTCTGCCACATAAACATTTCCGGATGCATCAACCGTTAAACTACTTGGGAAATAAAAGCTTGCCGCAGTAGTGATACCATCTTTTGATCCGATGTCGCCACTACCCGCTAGCGTGGTCGTTGTGCCATCAGGAGTTATTTTGCGGATTAAATTATTTAGCATGTCGGCTACGTACACATTGCCTGCAACATCTACAGCCACCCCTGTGGGGTTATTAAAAGTAGCGGCCGTTCCGGCGCCATCGTTCGATCCCGCATTCCCATTGCCCGCAAGCCTTCTGGTGTTGCCGGACTGATTAATCACACAAATTCTGTTATTCCCCGCATCGGCCACATATACGTTTCCGGATGCATCAACTGCTACGCCGGTCGGCCCCGAAAAAAGCGGCGCGTTTGTTACCGTATTGCTTGAATCCACAGCGACTACCGTACCTGCCAGCGTGCTTACCGTACCGTCAGGTGTAATTTTCCTGATCAGGTTGTTACCGGCATCGGCTACATACACGTTACCTGAACCATCAACCGCCACTCCGGTTGGTTTATTAAATGATGCCAGCTTACCCAGGCCATTAATCGCCCCCTTATTCCCCGTTCCGGCAAGGGTAGATACCGTGCCATTGGTTGATATTTTCTGTATCCTGTTATACCAGTAATCGGCTATATAAAGATTCCCGGCAGCATCAACCGCCACGTCAGAAGGTGACGAAAAAAGGGCCGGTATTACTGCAGTTGAATCCGTTGAACTGGTAATCCCTGTGGAGCCGGTAATTCCTGTGTTATAGGGCGTAGGGTCATATTTACCAGGGATTTTTTTAATGTCAGTTTTGATACACGAGGCAACAACAGCCACTACCAACAAAGTAATTGCGGCAGGTAACAATCGCCTAAAAAGAAGTAAATATCTCAATGCTGATAAAATAAACTGGTATTTGTACGTTGACTGCGTAAGCTATGTTCGCCGGTCAACCAAAGATAATATTTGAGTTGATTATGTCAGAATGAGTTGATATAGTTGATTAGGTCTTTTCAAATTAGAACTCAATCAACCACTTAACTTGATCAACCAATCAACCATCTAAACGTTTCAGTATTTCCAAACCTCCATCCCATTGCCCGTATCCCGAGCCGACATTGATATGCCCAGCTTCGCCGATATTAATAAATTCGCTGCCCCAGGCATCGGCAAAGTGTTTTGCACGGTCAATGGTCGCATAAAAATCGTTGGAGCTGGCAACTACAATAGATGTGAAAGGTAGCTTTGCCAGGGGCATTGGAGCAAAACCAATCACTCCTTGTGGAAAAGTTTGCGCCTCAGGGTCGGCGGGTGCTACCAGTAAAGCAGCTTTTATTTTAGTTTGATACCGTTCAGCCCATTTGGCTATGGCCGAACATACCGCACTGTGACCAACCAGTATTACCTTTTTAGGATCATAATTTGAGACAGCTTTTTGGATGTTTGCTACCCATTCATCCCTGAATGGCGTTTCCCACTCTGCTTGTTCTATCCGGGTGAAGCCATATTCTTTTTCCCATAAAGATTGCCAATGCTGGGGTCCCGAGCCGCCAATACCGGGAAGTGTCAGAACAGTAGATTTGAATTGCATTATTTTTCAGTCAGTACGGTGAATTTAAAATCCAGCGGTTCAAAATTGCTGATGAGCTCATCGATAAATTGCTGACCCCATTTTACATAGAACAAACCAAAGTTTTCGGTGCGCTCCTGCAGACTGTCTTTTGGGAAAAGCTCAGCCTTAATGTGGTCGATCTGCTCCAGGCGAGTATGATAGTTTTTCTTTTCGGCCCTGATCAGTTTTTTCTCCAGCCGGTCTATAGCATGCTCCAGCCTTGCTTGTATAGCGCTTGTGGATTGAGCCAATGTAGGATCGATCTTTGATGAACGAAGTTTTATTTTTTCGAGGGTTTGGAGTAGCTCGCTCCACTCCTCTTTTAATGAAAGTTCATGATCACTGTGTTGTTTTATCCAGTCGGTTTTGATGGCATCCGTACTTTTGAATAATTCAGCTAATGGCAATTCCATCCTCACTACTTTTGAGGCCGATTGCTTAGGAATAACCAAACCTGAGTTGCGCAGTATCAATATTGGAAAATCAACATTGTAATGTTCAAAGTTCGATTTCAGCTCCAGCCAGTATACCACTTCAGCGCCACCACCCACATAGGCAATATTCGGTAGAATATATTCCTGGTATAATGGCCGCATTACCACATTCGGACTAAAGTGTTCAGGCGCAACCTGAATCTCTTTCTGAAGTTCCTTTTTTGTAAAGCTGATCTCGGTATTCAACACTTTGTAAACATCGTCTTCAAATATGATGCGCTCACGCAGACCATCGCTGAGATAGAAAAAGTTGATCTCGCGTGGATTTACCTGTATATGTACGTGTAGCTTTTTGAGCTGCTCATTGGTGGTCTCAATATTTTTTGAACTGTGCTGTTCAACTATGTCTTCCTCAATAATATGGGCGAATTGTTTTTTCAGATCGTGATCATCTGCATCGATGATCACCAAACCATATTGCCCAAACAAGGCATTTACCAGGTAGCGGGTAGCATCAGCAAGCTTGTCAAATTTACCATAAGCCGTTTCTACAATTTCCGCCAGTTCTTCGGCATGATGATCCAATCCTAAAACCCCCTTATACTGATTCAAAGCCTGGCGCATGGAAACCGGATCGATACGCCCGGTCGCTCCCGATGCCTCGTACCACCAATGCACTTTTTTTCCGCCTATATTGGTGTAGTTGATCTCTGCAAAATCATGGTCTTCGGAAGCCATCCAGTAAACAGGCACAAAATCTTTATCCGGGAATTTCGCCTTTAATTGACTTGCCAGCTTGATCGCGGTAACGATCTTATAGATAAAATAAAGCGGCCCGGCGAAGATATTCAGCTGGTGGCCAGTCGTAATTGTATAAGTATTTTCCGACCTGAGCAGATCGATATTACTATGCACTGATGTGTATCTCCGGCTATCGAATTCAGGAATAGATTGATATTGTTTGGTCAGAACCTGTGCTAAAAGATCACGGCTACCTATTACTTTCTTGTTTTGAAGCAGTACTTTGAAGCCCTCCCAATCGGGTCTGTAGCTATAAAACGGGCGTAATTCAGGCTTATCTTCCAGGTAGTCAGTAACCGTTTGCGAGAAATATCCAGTTTCTTTGTAGCTTATACAGGCTGCATCCATGTGTTTGATTTCGGATTTGGGATGTTCGATTTCGGATTTAATTGTAGCCTCCATCATCTAGTTTATTACCCGAAATTAGATTTTAAAATCTGAAAACAATAACCGCCCGGCTAAAATCCGGTTATTTTACAATCTGTCCATAAAGGTCGAAGTCTTCCGCGCTGTCAATCTTCACGTTAACAAAGCTACCTACTGTAGCATAATGCTTTTTGGCGTCGATCAGCACCTCGTTATCCACTTCTGGCGAATCAAACTCCGTACGACCAACAAAATAACCACCATCTTTTTTGTCGATAAGGACTTTATAGGTTTCCCCTATCTTTTCCTGGTTCTTCTCATACGAGATGCCCTGCTGAATTTCCATAATGGCGTCAGCACGTTCCTGCTTTACTTCTTCGGGAACATCATCTACTAAAGAGTGAGCATGTGTTTTCTCTTCATGCGAGTAGGTGAAGCAGCCCAAACGATCAAAACGGGTTTCCTCAACCCACTGCTGCATTTCCTCAAAATCCTGCTCGGTTTCACCAGGGTAACCGGTGATCAATGTGGTACGCATTGCAATGTTTGGCACTCTATCGCGGATAGCATTTACCAGGTCAATGGTCTTTTGCTTGGTAGTTCCGCGGCGCATGGATTTCAGCATATTATCGCTAATATGCTGCAGCGGCATATCCAGGTAATTGCAAATATTTTCCCGCTCATTCATCACGTCCAGAATCTCCATCGGGAAGCCGGAAGGATAAGCATATTGCAAACGGATCCACTCGATGCCATTTACATCAGACAAATGGCGAAGCAACTCATCCAGGTTGCGTTTATTATAGAGATCAAGACCATAGTAAGTAAGGTCTTGTGCGATCAATATCAATTCTTTAGTTCCGTTTTTTGCAAGGTATTGCGCTTCCTTCACCAGGTCTTCGATCGGTTTAGACACATGTTTACCCCGCATCAAAGGGATAGCACAAAACGAGCAGGGCCGGTTACAGCCTTCGGCTATTTTAAAATAGGCAAAATGAGTTGGTGTGGTTAGCATACGCTCACCTACCAGCTCATGACGGTAATTAGCACCTAAAGTGCTTAACAGGTTTTGCAGATCATTTGTACCAAACCAGGAATCAACATTGCTGATCTCAGCTTCCAATTCTGGTTTATAACGCTCTGACAAGCATCCGGTAACGATCACCTTTCCTACCTTTCCCTGCTCTTTTAGCTCGCTGTATTGCAGGATCGTATCTATCGATTCTTGTTTGGCATTATCAATAAACCCACAGGTATTGATCACGATGATATCGTCGCTGCTTACTTTCTCAGCCTCGTGCACCACGTCAAAATGATTGCCTTTAAGCTGGCCCATTAGGACTTCCGAGTCGTGGGTATTTTTTGAGCAACCAAGGGTTACCACATTTACACGTGGCTTATTTATTTTTTGAGGCTGATTAATTTCTTTTGTTTTCATATCGCACTACACTGTTCCTGTATTTGTCTTCGCTTTTGTTTATTGTTTGAATAATGAATCTACGAAGGCCTTCCTGTCAAACAATTGCAAATGTTCCACCCCTTCACCCACACCTATATATTTTACCGGGATTCTGAACTGATCTGATATCCCGATCACCACACCGCCCTTGGCTGTGCCATCCAGTTTGGTTAATGCCAGCGCATTCACCGCAGTAGCTTCGGTAAACTGCTTGCATTGCTCAATGGCATTCTGCCCTGTCGAAGCATCCAGTACCAGCAATATCTCGTGCGGTGCTCCCGGCACAACCTTTTCCATTACATTTTTGATCTTCGTCAGCTCGTTCATCAGGCCAACTTTGTTGTGCAAACGACCGGCAGTATCAATGATTGCTACGTCATCGCCGTTAGCCACTGCTGAACGCAAGGTATCATAAGCAACAGATGCCGGGTCTGATCCCATTGCCTGTGCTACCACCTTTACGCCAATACGTTCGCCCCAAAGCTGAATTTGTTCCACAGCTGCAGCACGGAAAGTATCAGCCGCGCCGATTACCACTTTGTTGCCGGCCTGCTTTAATTTATGCGCCAGTTTGCCTATAGTGGTGGTTTTGCCCACCCCATTCACACCAACCACCATAATCACATAGGGCTTATGGTTACCATACTCAAAATTGGTAAAATCGTTACTGTTGTTTTCGGCCAGTAAATGTTGTATCTCGTCGCGCAGCAGGTTATTCAGTTCTGAAGTGCCTACGTATTTGTCGCGGGCCACGCGGTCTTGTATACGTTTGATGATCTTCAGGGTAGTGCTAACGCCAACGTCAGAAGTTACCAGCACTTCTTCCAGGTCGTCAAGCACATCATCATCAACAGTCGATTTGCCCGCAACTACTTTTGTGATCTTTGAAAAAAAGCTGTCCTTGGTTTTTTCCAAACCTGTATCCAGTGCCTGCTGTTCCTGCGGCGTACTTTCTTTCTTCTTAAAAAAATCGAATAATCCCATGGTTTAAATTTGCAGATGTGCGGATGTGCAATTATTTAATGTGCAAATATGCAGATTAGTAAATGTGCCGATGCCATACTTTCATATTATTATCCTTATGCAAATCATTTGCAAATCGGCTCATCATAAAAATTCATTTGCACATCTGCACATCCTCGCATTTGCACATCATTAAAATTCATTTGTACATCTGCATATCCGCCTAACAAAAAAAGCCCTCTCGTAAATACAAGACGGCTTTTATATATTTTTCAGATCTGATTAGTGACTTTTACCAGCGTTGATCGCATCCTTAACGTGGTCGTTATGTACGATTACTTCTTTGAATGAATAAGCACCGGTTTTAGGCGACTTAGTCATGGTGATCACTTTTGAATATTCTTTGCCTTTTCCTGTTTTCAGGGTTGCAACTACTTTCTTTGCCATGTTCTTTTAATTATTGAGTTAGTGAATGAGCGATTGAGTGATTGAAACCAATCAACCTATCAACTTAATCAACCAATTATTACTTAATTTCTTTGTGAACGGTTACTTTCCTTAATACTGGGTTGAATTTTTTCAATTCCAGTCTTTCAGTAGTATTTTTCTTGTTCTTGGTAGTGATATAACGAGACATGCCTGGCAGTCCGCTTTCTTTATGCTCGGTACACTCTAGTATTACCTGAACCCTGTTACCTTTTTTTGCCATCGTATTTTTAATTATTGAGTTATTGAATTAGTGAATTAGCGATTGAACTCAATCAACCAATCAACTCATTCAACTCTATTAAATGTATCCTTTTTTAACGTATTTATTGATACAAGCAGTTATACCATTCTTGCTGATGGTTTTAACAGCCGAAGTAGATACTTTTAAAGTGATCCACTTATCTTCTTCAGGAATATAAAACTTCTTCAGCTTTAAATTAGGGTGAAACCTGCGTTTGGTCTTAACATTTGAGTTAGAAACGTTGTTACCAACCAGTGAACCTTTTCCTGTTAAATCACAAATTCTTGACATGACAATCGATTTAATTCAATCCCTTTTTCTAAAAAGAGTTTGCAAATATCCGAATTCTCAATCAAATATTCAATAGAGAATTTAAAAATATTTTTGGGTTGATGCGGGGTGATTGGCGCGAGGCGTTGTCTGAATCAGAATTCGCAGAATTTGTGAATGATTATAATTCAATTAGTTCTATAAATCGATGAATTCAGGTTCTGACAATCTTGGGGTATTAGATGTTATAAAATTATTAATTTATCCTACTAAACCCACTCCTTTCACAATAAAATTGCTAATTTTCGCACACCAATTTACTATTTGATATTCCGCTGTGCTTAGTGAAATGTTCGGTCATTGAGTAACAACAAAATCTATCAAAAAATATAACCATGAAGATCACTTCTTTTGAAGAGTACCAACAAGCCTATCAGAAAAGCGTTGAACAACCCGAAGAGTTCTGGGCCGATATTGCCGGGAATTTCCAATGGCGCAAGCCCTGGCTAAAGGTGCTGGAATGGAACTTTACTGAGCCAAACATCAAATGGTTCAGGGGAGCCAAACTGAACATCACCGAAAACTGCCTCGACCGTCACCTGGCAAAGCTGGGTGATAAACCCGCTATTATGTGGGAACCGAACGACCCAAATGAAGATCACCGCGTGCTTACCTACCGCCAGTTGTACGATAAGGTTTGCCAGTTTGCCAATGTGCTCAAAAACAACGGCGCCAAAAAAGGCGACCGCATTTGTATTTATATGCCGATGGTACCTGAGCTGGCGATCGCAGTATTAGCATGTGCCCGTATAGGTGCTATTCACTCCGTTGTATTTGGTGGTTTTTCGGCGCAATCTATTGCCGACCGTATTAAGGATGCTACCTGCAATATCGTGATCACAGCCGATGGCGGCTTCAGAGGAACAAAAGAAATTCCGTTAAAATCCATTATAGATGATGCATTGGTGCAATGCCCTTCCGTGAAGAAAGTGATTGTTTTGACCCGCAGCCGTACACCTATCTCGATGATAAAAGGCCGTGATGTGTGGTGGGAAGATGAGATCAAAAAGGTAGAAACCCAGGGTAACACTGTTTGCGAAGCCGAAGAAATGGATGCCGAAGATATGCTGTTTATCCTGTATACTTCAGGCTCTACCGGCAAGCCAAAAGGCGTGGTACACACCTGCGGCGGTTATATGGTGTATGCAGGCTACACCTTCACGAATGTGTTTCAATACAATCCGGGCGAGATCTTTTTCTGTACTGCGGATATCGGCTGGATCACCGGTCACTCATACATTGTATATGGACCGCTTTCTCAGGGCGCTACTACCTTTATGTTCGAAGGTATACCTACCTGGCCAAGTCCGGGACGCTTCTGGGAGATTGTAGAAAAATACAAGATCAACACATTATATACTGCGCCAACGGCTATCCGATCGCTGATGAGCTTCGGCACGGATGTGGTAAAAAGCAAAGACCTGAGCTCATTAAAGAAATTAGGCTCTGTTGGTGAACCGATCAATGAAGAAGCATGGCACTGGTTTGACGAGAACGTGGGCCACAAAAACTGCCCGATAGTGGATACCTGGTGGCAAACAGAAACCGGGGGCATCATGATATCGCCAATCGCGGGTGTTACCAAAACCAAACCGACCTATGCAACGCTACCGCTTCCAGGTGTTCAGCCTGTTTTGGTTGATGAGCACGGGCAAGAAGTACATGGTAATGGCGTAAGCGGGTTCTTATGTATCGGCTTCCCTTGGCCGGGTATGCTACGCACTACTTATGGCGATCATGAACGCTGCCGCCAGACTTACTTTTCATCCTATCCGGGCAAATATTTCACAGGCGACGGCTGTTTACGCGATGAGGACGGCTACTACCGCATCACCGGTCGCGTGGATGACGTATTGAACGTATCCGGTCACCGTATAGGCACAGCGGAAGTAGAAAATGCCATCAATATGCACAGCAGTGTGGTTGAATCAGCTGTGGTGGGTTACCCGCATGATATAAAGGGACAAGGTGTATATGCATTTGTGGTGAGCCCCAACAAACACGGTGACGAAGAACTTACCCGCAAGGATATTTTGATGACCGTTACCCGCATCATCGGCGCCATAGCCAAACCGGATAAAATTCAGTTTGTAAGCGGATTACCTAAAACACGCTCAGGAAAGATCATGCGCCGCATCCTGCGCAAAATAGCTGAAGGCGATACATCGAATTTAGGTGATACCACTACCCTGCTCGACCCGGCTATTGTGGAAGAGATAAAGGCGGGGGCTCTTTAAGAACCCGGAAACAAGGGCAAGAATTAAGAAAAAGCAAAGGCCCATGAAAACGGGGGTTTTTAATTTTTTAATAATATAACCTTTTT
>JACXTT010006813.1_pt1 | contig 16240 bp, 14 predicted proteins | sample 9270951 | NCBI WGS metagenome assembly JACXTT01 (sample SAMN15532306, study PRJNA645909) | rock metagenome | isolation source: weathered quartz diorite | place: Puerto Rico | collected 2017-06-21 | reverse complement strand
GGACCTGCGTTCACCGTTACCGCGGATCAGGTGCTTGAACCCAGTGGAGTGCGCGCCCGCCGAGACATTGTGCATCACTCCGGATCGGTGGTAATCCTGGCCATCGAGGAGAGTGGCTCAGAGCCGCTGGTCCTGCTGGAGAGGCAGTATCGTCACGCCGCTCAGCACATACTCTGGGAACTTCCCGCGGGCAGGATCGACGATGGGGAGAAAGGCCTGGTCGCAGCCAAGCGCGAACTGCTGGAGGAAACCGGATACACAGCCGTGCGGTGGAAATGCGTTCTACGGTTTTACGCGAGCCCCGGTTTTTTGGCGGAAACCATGGATGTTTACTCCGCCCGCGGGCTCCGCCAGGGAAAAGCGCAGCCAGAGGCGGACGAGGTAATCCGGTGCCAGATGGTGCCGCTCTCCACCGCCGTCGCCATGGTCATGAAGGGCACGATCCGGGACGCTAAGACGATTGCCGGGGTGCTCTGGCTCAACCAGTCGCAGCATGGCTGAAACCCGCACCCATGGCTGATTCTAATGAACCACCGTCTCTTGACAGCCTCCCTTCGATGGCAGCACAATGGCCTCAATTGAAAGGGTACGCCTCGGTGAAAGAGCACGTGCCCGGGGGGGGCGTACATGGAACGCATGAAAGGTACGGTAAAGTGGTTTAACAATGCCAAGGGTTATGGCTTCATCGGAAGAGACGATGGCGCCGATGTGTTTGTCCACTACAGCGCAATCACCTCAGAAGGTTACAAGAGCCTTCAGGAAGGTGATCAGGTAGAATTTGAGATCACGCAGGGCCAGAAGGGTCCGCAAGCCGCCAACGTTACGAAAGCTTCCTAGGTCCGTGTGAAATATTTTTAGCAGCGCCGGCATCCTGTCGGCTGGCGCGAGGGTGTTTCAGCCTCGTTCGAGGTAGCGAACCCGTCGAAAGCCATCCTTCCCCTCCAGCCTCAACTTGTTTACTCTTTACTCCGCATGGATAACAAGGCGATTGCCGGCATCCTTTACGAAACTGCAGCCCTGCTTGAGATCGACGGTGCAGACTCGTTCCGCATTCGCTCCTACCGCAACGCTGCCGAGGCCATTGAAGCGCAAACCCAACAGATCGCCGACCTGATCGACGAACCCAAGAAGGTGCTGGCCATCTCCGGCATTGGCAAGGGCATGCTGGTGAACATGCAAGAAATGTTCCGCGAAGGCAAGCTCTCTCTGCATGCGGAACTGCTTAAGAAGTACCGGCCATCCATGCTGGAGTTGCTCAAGATCCAGGGTCTGGGGCCGAAGACCATCGCTCTGATCTGGAGCGCTTATCAGGTCAGCGACGTGGATGGTGTGGAGCAACTGGCGAAGGAAGGAAGGATACGCGAACTCCCGCGCATGGGAGAGAGACAGGAACAGAAGCTTCTCAAGGCCATCGAGGACTACCGCCGCGTCGCCGGCCGATTCCTGCTGGATACGGCGGAACGAGAGGCGGAGAAAATCATCGAACACCTGAGCCATTACCCAGGGGTCGAAACGATCACCCCAGCTGGCTCCTTGCGCCGCGGCCGCGAGACCGTGGGCGACCTCGACATTCTGGTCACGGGCCAGGCCTGTTGCGATGACGCCAGGCGCGAGGCACTGATCTCCCATGTGATCAAGCTGCCTGGTCTGATGGATATCATCGCTCGCGGCGACAACAAAGTCAGTTTTCGCCTGCGCGGTGGCATGCAAGTGGATGTGCGCCTTCTGCCGCCGGAGTCTTTCGGAGCAGCCATGCAGTACTTTACCGGCTCCAAGGGTCATAATGTCGCCCTCCGGCAGCGGGCCCTGAAAATGGGTTTCACTCTCAGTGAATACAGCCTGGCGACGATCGACACGGAAAAACCGGTCGCAGGGAGGACCGAAGAAGAGATCTACGCCAAACTCAGATTGGATTACATTCCTCCCGAACTCAGGGAAAACCTTGGCGAACTGGACGCCGCCGAAACCCATACCCTGCCTGCTCTGATCTCGCAAGCTGACTTGCAGGGCGACGTCCACATGCACACGGTCGAAACCGATGGACGTAACACCATTGAAGAAATGGCGGAGGCGGCCAGCGGACATGGCTATCTATACATGGCTATCACTGACCACTCGAAGAACCTGGCGTTCGCCAACGGCCTCGACGACAAACGCGCCGTAGAACATATCAAGCACATTCGCGCCGCCAGCGACAACAATGGCAAGATACGAATTTTCGCCGGTATTGAAGTGGACATCCTGGCCGACGGCACACTCGACCTCTCCGATTCAGTACTGGAGCAGATGGATCTTGTGATCGCAAGCGTGCACTCCCACTTCAACCAGAGTCCCTCGGAGATGACGGACCGGCTGCTCAAGGCCGTCAGCCACCCCCATGTTTCGCTGCTGGGGCACCCCACCGGACGACTGTTGCTCCGGCGCGACGCCTTCTCGTTCGACATTGAGGCCGTACTGAAAGAAGCGGCCCGGAAAAAGGTGGCCATGGAACTGAACGCCTATCCTGACCGGCTGGATCTCAACGACCGCCATCTTCGGCTTGCAAAAGAGCACGGCGTGAAGATCGTGATTAGTACTGACTCTCATCACACCTCCCACCTGGAAAAGATTCGCTTCGGCGTACTGCAAGCCCGGCGCGCCTGGCTCACGAAGGACGATGTGCTGAACACCCTGCCAGTCCAGAAGTTCAGCAAGGCTATGAAGCACGACTGGTAGACTTCCCAGCAATTCCACGGTTGCAACTTTCGCATCCCTTCTTGCCGGCTTGCATCTACTTGAAAATGGAATTCAGGCAGCTTGGCCGCTCTGGCTTGAAGGTTCCCGCTCTCAGCTTTGGCACCGGTACGTTTGGCGGAGGCACACAGTTCTTTCGCGCCTGGGGGACGAGCGACGTGGCCGAAGCCAGCCGTCTTGTCTCCATCTGTCTGGAGGCCGGGGTGAATCTATTTGACACCGCCGACGTTTACTCGAACGGTCTGTCCGAGGAAATCCTGGGCAAAGCCATTCAAGGGCGACGTCACGAGGTTCTGATCTCCACAAAAGCCACCTTTCGGTTGGGGGAAGGGCCGAATCAGCTGGGATCGTCGCGACATCACCTCATTGAGGCCTGCGAAGCCAGCTTGTGCCGTCTGGGCACCGATTACATTGACATCTACCACCTTCACGGCTTTGACGCCCTCACCCCGGTGGAGGAGGTACTGAGCACACTCAACCGGCTGCTTGAGAACGGAAAGGTTCGCTATATTGCCTGCTCGAATTTTTCCGGCTGGCACCTGATGAAATCGCTGTCCGCCTCAGATCGTTATGGATGGGCGCGCTATGTGGGACACCAGGTGTACTACTCGCTTATCGGGCGCGAGTACGAGTGGGAACTCATGCCGCTGGGTGTGGATCAAGGCGTCGGCGCGTTGGTATGGAGTCCGCTCGGTTGGGGCCGGTTGACAGGAAAGATTCGCCGCGGCCAGCCTTTGCCGTCCAGCAGTCGGCTACATCAGACTGCGGAGCAGGGACCGCCGGTGGCTGATGAATATTTGTTCCGCGTGATCGACGCTCTCGACCAAGTAGCCGGCGAAACTGGAAAGACCGTGCCTCAGATCGCATTAAACTGGCTGTTGCAGCGGCCGACCGTTTCCAGTGTCATCGTTGGAGCGCGGAATGAGGAACAGTTGCGGCAAAATCTTGCCGCAGAGGGATGGTCGCTTTCCAGGGCCCAGGTGGCTGCCCTGGACCGCGCCAGCGAGCGCAAGCCGGTATATCCCTACTGGCATCAGCAGCAATTTGCCGAGCGCAATCCCTTCCCGGTTACGCTTGAATATGCAAAGACCGCCGGGTAACCTCCCCGGTCGAACCCAAGGAATGCTGGAGCCTGCATGAGCGTAGCACCAACCATCCGCTTCGTGGAGCGAGAGGACCTTTCGCAATGGCTTCCGCTGTGGGAGGGCTACAACAAATTTTATGGTCGTTCTGGCAAGACAGCCTTGCCCGATGAGATCACACAGATGACCTGGGCTCGCTTCTTTGACGCTTACGAACCTGTACATGCCATGGTTGCGGAGTATGAGGGCCAGTTAGTCGGACTAGTTCATTACATTTTTCATCGCAGCACCATTTCGATCACACCAACCTGCTATCTCCAAGACCTCTTCACCAAAGCGTCGCTACGAGGCAAGGGAATTGGAAGAAGGCTGACTCATGCAGTCTACGAGCAGGCGCGACTTGCCGGTGTGAAGCGCGTCTACTGGCATACTCACGAATCAAATCGCACGGCCATGAAGCTCTATGACCAGGTTGCCGAGCGCTCCGGATTTGTTGTCTACCGTAAGGACATTTGATCTCGTTGCCGCGGGCGGCTCATCCTGAAAGTCTTTCGTGGACACGCGATGCCCGGTCGGACGCCATGCATTGCCGCGGGCGCGGCTGGCGGGAAAACCAACACCAATGGGTTTCGTGCCAGAAACAATATAGAATCGGCCAGACGAGGCTACCATGCCTGAAGACACCCCTTCCTTGCCGCCATCCGATCCTGGCCCAGTGGCTCAACCCGCTGAAGACGCAATTCATGAGCCGCCCCCCAACCCGGGCCTCGATCTCGGCCCCGGTCCCGGAATCAGTATCGGAGAGGAATTCGGCACCGCCAAACGCAACCTGCCTCCGGCAAAGATTGTGGGCATTGTCCTTGCGGTCGCGGCTGTGCTCGTCGGCATAGTGGCGTTCCTGCAGCGGGCGAAACCGCAAGGCGGCGGTTCGGTCGACCATATCACCGCAGTCGAAGTTCCGGATCAGAACTCGGTTTTGGTGGCCGTCAATGTCACAGTACGCAACTCCGGCGAAAAGCCCTTATGGATCCATGACATCACGGCGACGATCAAAACCGACAGCGGTGGGGATCTCACCGATAAAGCTGCTTCCGCGATTGATTTTGATCGTTATTTTCAGGCCTTCCCCTCTCTGAAGGAGCAGGCCCTCGCGGCGATTCCGCCGGAGACCAAGATTCCTGTCGGGGGGCAGACGCAAGGCACTGTGATCGTGAGTTTTCCAGTCACTCGAGATGGGTTCGACAAGCGAAAGTCATTGAGCGTGATAGTTCAGCCCTACGACCAGCCGCTGCCCCTGGTGCTTACGCAGTAGGTCAACGGCGAACGCCGCAGAATACCTGCACGACTCGCCCCTGGGCCGCACTGGCTTCATTGCTCTCCGGGTAAGCTCTCTGCGTCGAAATCCGCCCCAGCCTCATCTAACCGTCTGGAGAAAACATGAATCCTTGAGGTCACGAATCGCTGGATTTGTCGTCATCGTTCAGTTGGTTTTGTTCCTGGCACATTGGTTCCTCTATGAGACGTGGATGGCTTTCTGGGGCGCGCCCGGATCGTCGGTACTCTCCACATTACAGCTGACGCTGGCCTTGCTGTCGGTCAGCTTCGTTGTGGCCTCGTTGCTCGCCTGGCGAAGCTCGCACTTGGTGGTACGTGTCCTGTACAGGATCTCCGCCGTGTGGCTGGGAGTTTTGAGTTTCTGCTTCCTGGCGGCGTGTTCGTGCTGGATGGTGTTTGGCGGAGCCCGCCTCCTCGGATTCCACCCCAACCGCCGCGTACTGGTGAGCTTCTTTCTCGGAATGGCCCTGCTGGCAAGCCTGTACGGCGTTGTAAACGCAGCCTGGACGCGGGTGCGACGCGTGGTTGTCAAATTGCCTAACTTGCCGGAATCGTGGCGGGGACGGGTGGCCGCTCTGATTAGCGACACCCATCTCGGCCACGTACGTGGCGCTCGATTCCTGCGTCGCATTGTGACCACGCTTACCCGCCTGCAACCGGACATCGTTTTTATCGCAGGCGACATGTACGATGGCACGGTTGCCAAGGTGAACGAACTTGCCGCTCCCCTGGCCAGGCTTGCGGTTCCCTGGGGGGCCTACTTCGTTGCTGGGAATCACGAGGAGTTTTCCGATTCCACCAAGTATTTTGACGCCGTGAAGCGATCCGGCGTTCACGTACTGAATAACGAGAAGGTCACCGTTGACGGATTACAGATCGTCGGCGTTCATTACCGGGATTCCACCAATGACGACCGCTTCCGCGCCGCCCTGCGGCACGCGGCCTTGGACCGCACTCGGGCCAGCATTCTGCTCACCCATGCGCCGGACCGGGTGGGCATCAGTGCAGAAGAGGGTATCTCGTTGCAACTCTCCGGGCACACCCACGGCGGACAGTTCTTCCCGTTCACTTGGATCACGTCCCGGTTGTACGGCAAGTTCGTCTACGGATTGCAGCGCCTGGGAAGCCTCATGGTATACACGTCCTACGGCGCGGGTACATGGGGCCCGCCCCTACGGGTCGGAACCCAGCCGGAGATTGTGCTGCTGCAATTCGAATAGGGCGGGATAGTTACTGGTGCTTTTTCAGGAACTTTCTCCGTGCCAGGTGAGTCGCAGCGGTAGGTTGGATCTCGTCGTACTTAAGACAACTGATGGTCCCGTCTACCTCAAGCACGGCCAATGCGACCTCATGGAGGCTGACGATTCCGTGCTCCCGCAGAGCACACTGCAACTCATCCATGGTGACGTGCTCTCGCGCCATGTGCAGGGCAATGACCTTGCCGTCGTGGACCAGCAAACTCGGCTGGCCCTGAATCAATTTGCGGAAGCTGCGATTCCAGCCCGAGACCTCAGCCACCAGATAGTTCATCACCAGCAAGGTCGCTGCTGCGACGACACCCCCGAGTACTGACGTATCGGGACCCGTCATGGCGTTCTGCACTGCGTTGCTGAGCAACAGGAGCAACGTGAGGTCAAAGGGCGTCATCTGCCCGACTTCGCGCTTACCGCTCAGCCGCATACCCAACAGCACAACGCCGTAAATGACGGTTGTTCGTAGCGCGATGCCGATCAGAACGTGCCCGCCGGGATACATTCGCCCTACTGGTTCGCCCCGCTCGGTTTGCCTGTGACGGGCGTTGGTGCACCCTTGGGCGGGCTCAGATACCCAGTTGCCTTGTTCTTATCGACAGTCCAGATCACCAATTCGTACAGCATGCGGTCGCGCCCGCTGTAGAACTGGATCGGCTCACTCACGTTACGGTCTTTCTTTTCGATGGTCTTGTCGTCCGAAGTTACGTTGAGGGTAAATTTGCCTTTCTTCGCGTCCGTCTTTCTCAATTGCAGACCGACGGTGGAGACTGCCTGCGACTTGGCTCCCTTGATCAAGGTGAACTCGTAGTAGTTGCGATCGCCTTTGTGCTTGAGCACTTCGAGGTCTTCCCGCGTGTTCGCGACTAAACCACTCTGCACCCCCAAGTCGCCAATCGTGCTTTGCAGCCGGGCTTTGGTCGCTTCCAGGTCGGCTTTAGTCGAAGCGACATCGGTTTTCACGCCTCCGACGTCGGTCTTCACGCCGGCCACTTCTCCGTTGACCGCGCTGATCTGTTGCTTCTGCTGCTCGGCGAGGCGGGCTTCCGACGCGCGCTGCTGTCGCATCAACTCGGCCGAGCGAGATGCCATTTCCTTCTTGGTGAGGCCCACCTGCTGCGCCAGAGTCTCATCGTCGGCTTCAGCCGACTGCATGCGCTTGCCCAGATCGGCCAGCTGCGTGCTGCTGGCGGCCTGATCCTTGCTCATCTTGTCAAGGCGTCCGCGCAGGTCGAAAATGAAATAGAGCGAGCCCACGACGTAAAGTGCGGCCAGTGCCAACAGAATCCATTTTCCTGTGCTACTTTCCGACACCTGCACGCCTTCGTCTGCCATAAGGAACCTCCGCCCGTTGGGATGGAATATTGAAACAATTGTTGAATACGGGGCGCGGAGTGTCAATTGCGAGAATGGTGCAGCGCGGTGACGTTAGGCCAATGGAAATGGGGCACGCCCGGACTCTAGAACCGCCATTGTGATTACCACTTTGACAATCGATAGGACGAGGCGGCTGGTTCTGCCCAAGCGGTGCGAGACGCGCTGCGAATCAGTCCCGGCGACTCTTTCCGCATGACCCTGCGACCAGCCCGGGGGCGGGACTGCTCCGCCATTGTGTCTGCCGCAGCAGAAGAGGTATTCGGAGCAATGACATGCGACGCTTTGCTGGCCAAGTGTGCGCTCAAAGCGAATGCAACAACCATTTACCCATGGAATTTGTAGCACGTTCAGGCACCTAGGACCGGAGGTAGCCCGGCGGGTTCAAGCACCGTGACACACCTGCCTACAGCTTCAGCTTTCTCAGCCGCAGCGAATTCGTGATCACCGAAACCGAACTCAAGCTCATCGCGGCCGCTGCCAGAATTGGGCTCAGGAGCAACCCGAAAAAGGGATAGAGCACGCCCGCCGCAACCGGCACTCCCAGGGAGTTGTAGAGAAATGCGAAAAACAGATTCTGCCGGATATTGCTCATGGTGGCCCGGCTGAGTTTGCGCGCTCGCACGATGCCGGCAAGGTCGCCCTTTACCAGGGTGACCCCGCCGCTTTCCATGGCAACGTCAGTGCCGCTGCCCATAGCGATGCCCACATTAGCCTGAGCTAAGGCTGGCGCGTCGTTGATGCCGTCGCCTGCCATGGCGACGATACGGCCTTGACGCTGCAGACGCTGCACGACTTCGGCTTTCCGTTCGGGAAGCACTTCCGCTTCGAATTGCTCAATGCCCAGGCTCTTTGCTACGGCTTCAGCGGTAGCGCGGCTGTCGCCCGTCAGCATCACCAGACCAAGGCCCTCAGCCTGAAGTTCTCGCAATGCCTGCGCGGCCGAAGACTTGACGGGATCGGCAATACCTAGCAATCCAGCCATTTGGCCATCGATGGCAGCGAAGACGACGGTCTGGCCGCTGCGGCGCAGCCCTTCGGCGTTCGCCACCACTGACGCCGTAGAAATTCCGTTCTGCTGAAGCCATCCCTCGTTGCCGACAACTATCCGCAGGCCGTTTACTTGTGCACTGACGCCTCGTCCGGTACTTGATTGAAACTCGTCAACCGTCGAGAGGACGAGAGCACGATCGTTCGCCGCACTCAGGACCGCGGCACCGAGCGGGTGCTCGCTTCCCTGCTCTACGCTGGCCACTAAGCGCAGGAGTTCGGTCTCGCTTTGCCCGGGTGCGGGGACGGCAGCTACGAGGCGTGGCTTGCCTTCAGTAAGTGTGCCGGTCTTGTCCACTACCAGGGTGTCAACTTTTTCGAGCAGCTCAAGCGCTTCGGCATTCTTGATTAGCACTCCGCTTTGCGCTCCGCGTCCCGTTCCCACCATGATCGCGATGGGCGTGGCCAGTCCCAGTGCGCAAGGGCAGGCAATGATCAGCACAGCCACCGCGTTGACCAACGCGTGGGCCAAACGAGGTTCGGGGCCAAAGAACATCCACACTACGAACGCCAACACCGCGATCGCGATCACCACCGGAACAAACCAGGCAGCTACCCGATCTGCCAGCCTTTGAATGGGAGCGCGGCTGCGCTGCGCCTGGCTTACCATCTGTACGATGTGCGCCAACAAGGTTTCGCTGCCAACACGCTCCACCTGCATCACCAGAGAGCCGGTTCCATTCACTGTCGCTCCAATCAGGCGGCTACCTGGTTCTTTGATCACAGGAAGGGATTCACCCGTGATCATCGACTCGTCCAGGACGCTGTGCCCGTCGAGAACGGTGCCATCGGCCGGGATTTTCTCGCCAGGGCGCACCCGCAGCCGGTCTCCGGGCCGGACCTGATCGAGCCGGACGTCTACTTCCTCGCCATCCCGCAGCAGCCGTGCCATTTTTGGCGACAGGTCGAGCAAAGCTCGGATGGCGGCTCCGGTCCGGCTGCGGGCGCGCAATTCGAGCACCTGCCCAAGCAGCACCAGGGTCGTAATCGCCGCAGAGGCTTCAAAATACAGCGGCGGCATTCCGCTGGTCTCGCTCATCCCTCGCCCCAACGACGCAGGAAATACTTGCGGGAAGGCCGTCGCCACCAGGCTGTACCCATAGGCCACACCGGTTCCCATAGCGATCAGGGTGAACATGTTGGTGGCGCGATTTACGACCGATGTCCAACCACGCTGGAAAAACGGCCACCCGCCCCACAGTACGACTGGCGTAGCCAAAACCATTTCGATCCAGCTCAACCAGGCACCTGGCAGAATGCGCTGCACCCGCATTCCCGGCAGCATGTCAGCCATCGCGACCGTCAGCAGCGGAGCGGTGAGGACCAGGCTGATCCAGAAACGTCGTGTCATTTCTCGCAGTTCAGGATTTTCTTCCGCTTGAGCCGTGATGGTGCGCGGTTCCAGCGCCATGCCGCAGATGGGGCAACTACCAGGCCCTGGCCGGACAATCTCCGGATGCATCGGACAGGTGTACTCCACCCGCGTGATGGAGGCCGGCATCTCGGGTTCAAGCGCCATCCCACACCGTGGGCAGGCACTGGGCGCAGTGGCTCGGACTTCCGGGCACATGGCACAGACGTAGGCCACTGGTTTGAGAGGTAGAGCCGGAGCCGCGCCGGCTCCCGGCCTCGGCGTTGCGGGAGCCAGAGTAAGACTGACCAGCGGCCCGCCCGAGCGCATTTCTGAGGCAGAGGCCGGACGTCCCGACAAATAGGGCGAAGGCTCGGCGCGAAATTTTTCCAGGCAATGAGCGCAGCAGAAGTAATACACCTTCCCGTCGTGCTCGAACCTGTGTTTCGCCTGGGATGCATCCACGTGCATGCCGCATACCGGGTCCTTTTCTACAATTGCGGACTTGGCACACTCTTCCATCATGATTGCGGGCAGCTCGTAGCCCGACGCATATTGAGCATATTAGATTCACTCCCCGTGTCATCGATTGTTGTATCTTTAAAGGTGCAGATCCGGCAATCAATTTAAACTCGAAGTGTCCGATGACGCAATTGGAAGTTGCATACCGTTACGCTACCCCGCCCAGCGAGACGACCATGCGCGCACTCGACAATGTCCGAGAAGTCTATGGTATTCGCAAAATCAGTTTTAAGGAGAGCGAACGCATCATTCGCGTCGAATTCGATGCGTCACGATTCAAGGAGCCTGTGATTGCGGGGTTGCTGAGGCGCTCTGGCCTGGACTTGGGGGAGCTGTTGGTTCTTGCCTGAAGCGGAACACCGGCTGCCAGAGAACCATTGGAACGCAGGACTAGGGACACTTACCAGTCCAACCTGAGAGATGTTCGGAGACCGGGGGAGGGCGGGAGGACTTACTCTCGGGACGAAAATGCAAGGGGCGCTCAAGAAAACCTCTGGCCGAAGTTTTTTCTCTGGAGCGCCCCGTTGCGCGCCACTTCGTCTGTTGGTTACTAAAGCATCCCCGGTGCCACTCTCAAACCGCTGAAAACACTAGGCGCAAATTTGCCGTATCGGGTAGGAATTGCCCCCTAGGGGGAAAGTTTTACCGCCACGGGACCTGTAGGCAAGCTCCGTGCCGTACGTCTGTGGAAATCCTTCAAACCCCTTGTTGGTAGCCATGTCTGGCGTGCGGAGAAAAACCGTTGTCGGACGAGAAGTCGGAATCTCAGCCTGGCCCCGCTCGACTTAGTGCTTCGGCTACGCTTCCACAACCCGTCAGGTATGCGTTATTCAGAAAAGTCCGTTTAGCACCGTGCCCCGGAATAGACGGCCAGGATGCACTGCTCCGCCTGGTGACATGTCCTTTGTGGAGCGGTGTTTCGGAACCGTAGCTGTATGCGGTGCTGCCTCCGCATCCATTCCTGCAGTGGTCGGGGTCGGATAGAGATGTTAATTGCCCGGTCCATGTGCCGCCCTGGCAAATTGGTGGCATCGAGGAAGTCGAACGGGGCGGAACGCAACCTCAACCGATTGACCATGACGTTGTCTTAACCTGCCAGTGTCCCAACCAATCGGGCTTGAGGTTTTTTCCATCCCCTCTCGGCGTCGACGGGGCGAATCCTGACCGGGAGGTGGTAGCACGCAGGATCATCTCGCAGACCTCAGGGGTCGGCCACAATGCATTCCCTCCGCTATAATCAAATGCAAGTGAATATGAGCTCGACGACGCAACGTAACGGCGTAGAGGCGTCAAGAATCTTGCCTCTTGGCGCGATAGGCACCGACTTTGGCGACGTACGCAAGGAGTTCCAGGCCCTGGCTTCCCGATGCGGCGTCTTCGATCTGGGCTCGCGGGCGAAGATTTCGCTCACCGGGGGTGACCGTACGCGCTGGTTGAACGGCATGGTCACGAACAACATTAGAGACCTCGCGCCGGAGCAGGGTGTGTATGCCTTCCTGCTCAATCCGCAGGGGCACATTCTGGGTGATTTGTACGCATACAACCGGGGAGAATCGCTCCTGGTTGACACGGACCGGTCGCAGCTCGAGAAAATCATGGCCGTGTTCGACAAGTACATCATCATGGATGACGTCGAGCTCGCAGACGTCAGCGAGCAGCTGACAGCGATGGGAATCTCCGGACCGGGAGTTCGCGATGCTCTCCGCGCGGCAGGGCTGGAAATCCCGGGACTCAACACCCAGGGTCTTAGACCATTGCAGTTTTTCGAACTGCAGTGGCAGGGGATGCCTCTGACCCTAGTCCACGGTGACAACCCGCTGGTGGAATCCTTTGAGCTATGGCTCGCGCCGAGCCGGGCTGAAGCTGTACGCCAAGCCTTGGCGCATGCCGGAGCAACGCCAGTGGGAACCACGGCATGCGAGCTGTTGAGGATTGCCGCGGGAATTCCGCGCTATGGCATCGATGTCCGGGAACGCGATCTGCCGCAGGAGACCGAGCAGGAGCGTGCCCTGAATTTCGTCAAAGGCTGTTACATTGGCCAGGAAATCGTTGAGCGTATTCGCTCGCGGGGCCAGGTCCGACGCAGGTTTAGCGGCTTCGACGTTACCGGAGAGTTGCCGAAACCCGGGAGCAAAATCCAGGCCGACGGGAAGGACGTAGGTGAAATTACCAGTGCCGCCTCGCTGCCCTGGGCCAGCGGTGATCGTCGGGTGGCATTGGGCTATATCCGCCGTGAAGTGGCGCTCGGCAAGGCGCTCGATGCCGGCGGGAGTCAGGCTTTTGTAGCGGCTCTGCCGTTTGCTGTGCCATCCACTTTGCAGGCAACCCGGGAATCGAAGTAATCGAAGAGAGCAAGAAGGAAAATAACCTGGCAGACAAAAGGACAGAGAGTTTCACCGTGACCGACCGGCGGCTGTTCACGCCGGATGGCGAGCTACGAAAGGAAGTGAGCGAAGAGGAGATTGCGACTTCCCGGGCGACTCCAGCTCCAGCTCCCCCTGCGTCGCGGGAAGCGGTTTCGCATGCGAAGTCTTCGATACTAGAGTCGCCGGCCCAATCCGCAGGCACGCTCGATCCATCCGTTCCGCCAGCACCGACCGCCACGGAGCAAAAGGAGCAAGCCGACGCTTACCGCAAATCGTCCCGGGAGCTCGATGCACGGGTGGAACTCAGCGGCCACTCCGCCAAAGAAATGGAGATGACCTTTGAGCGCTTCATGGCTTCGCTGTATATGAGCGCCATGCTGCAACTGGGTTTGATGCAAGAAGAGCGCGGCCAGCCGCGAATCGATATTTTAGGCGCTCGGCAAACGATCGATACGCTCAGCCTGCTCGCGGAAAAAACCAAGGGCAACCTCACCGCAACGGAAGAAAACTTCTTACAAAACTGCCTCTACGAGCTGCGCATGGCCTATGTGGAAGTCACCAACGCTCTGGCACGGCCACCGCAAGCGGCGGGCGCGAAGCCATCGATAAGATGAAACGATGAAGGCGATCTTGACCGTGCTGGGCAGCGGCACATCCATGGGGGTGCCCACGATTGGCTGCAATTGTCCGGTGTGCCGTTCCTTGGACCCGCGCGACCGGCGCACTAGGCCCTCCATTCTGATTGAGTATGCCGGGAAATCCGTCCTCATCGATAGCACGCCTGATTTTCGGCAGCAGGCGATCCGAGAAAACATTCAGAGGCTGGATGCGGTGCTGTACACCCACTCCCACGCCGACCATATTCTCGGTATCGACGATCTGCGGCCGCTGAGTTTTCGCCACAAGCCGGGACGCCTGCCGCTGTACGCCCATCCGGACGTGGCGGCTTTTATCGGCAACATGTTCCGCTACATTTTCGATGCGGACTACAAATTCGGGGGCCTGCCCCAGGTTGAACTCAAGACTCTGGACGGAACGCTCGAATTATTTGGAGCAAAGTTCGAGCCGGTGACTGTAATCCACGGGGAAACTGAAATCTATGGCTTTCGATTTGGGTCGGCCGCCTATCTGACCGATCACAGCCTGGTTCCGGAATCGTCTTTCGAGAGATTGCAGAATCTTGACATCTTGTTTCTGGACGCGCTGCGCTACAAACCGCATCCCACGCATTCTACGGTGGAGAATTCGCTGCGCATTGTGGAGCGGGTAAAGCCGAAGCGGGCATTCTTTACCCATATTTGCCACGATCTGGGGCATGAAGCGACTAATGCGGCCCTGCCTGAGCACGTTAAGTTGTCCTATGACGGGATGAGACTGGAGTTTGAGATTTAAAGAAGCAAGGCACAGAACCGAGAAGAGGGCAAGAATCGCAAGGTAGTTCTTTGCGGGTTTTTCGCGGTTTTTGTTGAACAGTTTAGAGATGCAAGTCTTTCATAAACTCGAGGATGTTCCCGCCGGCTTTGGGCCGACGCTGGTGAGCATCGGCAATTTTGACGGCGTGCATCGCGCGCATAGCCACGTGTTGAGCGAAATCGTGAGCCGGGCGCGGCAACAGGGCGGTACTGCAATGGCGGTGACATTCGAGCCTCATCCGGTGCGCATCCTGCGACCCGATTCCGGACTCAAACTGATCACGCCGACACCGGAGAAATTGCGACTGCTGAAAGCGAGCGGGCTTGACGCCCTATTGCTGCTGCCCTTCGGACGAGATCTGTCCTTGATGACACCGCGCCAGTTTGCCGAGGAGATCCTGCACAAGCGTCTTCATGCCCGCGAAGTGCACGAAGGCTTCAACTTTCACTTCGGACACAAGGCCGAAGGAAACGTGACCCTGCTCGCCGAACTGGGCCGCGAACTGGGGTTCGAGGTCAAAGTCTATCCAGAGATGAAATTGCGCGGAGAGCCGGTTTCCAGTACGCAGGTGCGCAAACTCCTGGGCGAAGGCCGGGTCAGCCGGGCGCGACATCTGCTCGGGCACCCGTTCAGTATGCTTTCCACACCCGGGCGTGGGCGAGGCTACGGATCGAAATATACGGTGCCCACAATCAACCTGAGTCGCTATGAAGAGTTTGTTCCCAAAGACGGTGTCTACATCACGCGGACGCGCGTGGCTCAGGAATGCTTCGATTCGGTGACCAACGTGGGCGGCCGGCCCACCTTTGGAGTGGAATCGTTTGCCGTGGAGACCCATTTGTTGAACTTCCATCCCATCGAACTGGGACCGGAGACCGAAGTCGAGATCCACTTTTTGCAGCGGCTGCGCGATGAGATCAAGTTTCCCTCGGTGGATGCCCTGCGTGAACAAATTGCGAAAGATGTGAGGAAATCGCGGCGCTATTTTCGGGGTGTGCAATCGCTTAGCCGCTAGGGACGTTTCTGGAACATTTCTTGACAATGGACATCTTGTCACGCGGGCACAAGCACGTCGGGGCCGCTACGCTTACCCTTCAGAGTGTGCACTTGTTTGCGCTTGTCCTCCTTCTGATGAAGGGGAGCGATTCCGCTTCCTGGTGGCAGATTCAGAACAGCGGGCTTGACACAAATTTGCGCGGCGTGAGCGTCAAGCCCCTGGCGAGCGTCGGCAAGGATCAATACGTTGTCTGGGCATCCGGCTCAAACGGAGTGGTTCTTCGTTCGAGCAACGAAGGCAAGACGTGGGTCCGTTCAACCGTGCCGGGTGGCAATGACCTGGATTTTCGGGATATCGAAGCCTTCGACGCCGACACGGCTTACCTCATGTCGAGCGGGGATGGTCAAAAGTCCCGGATTTACAAAACGACGAATGGTGGCAACACCTGGAAATTGCAATACTCCGACGAGCGTCCTGGTTTTTTTCTCGACTCGCTCGCCTGTAGTTCGAGGACGGCGTGTTTTGCAGTCGGCGATCCGATCGGGGGCAAGTTTGTCGTCTTAAGAACGGACGACGGTGAGCATTGGACGGTACTTGCCACCGACAAGATGCCCACCGCCCTTCCCCAGGAAGGCGCATTTGCCGCCAGCGGCACTGCAATCGCCCTGTGCACGAGTGGCGTTTACTTTGGCACTGGCGGCCCCCAAGCTCGCGTATTTTACTCGGCTAACCAGGGGCGCTCCTGGAAGGCGACTGGGACTCCGATG
>JACXTT010006812.1_pt1 | contig 16242 bp, 24 predicted proteins | sample 9270951 | NCBI WGS metagenome assembly JACXTT01 (sample SAMN15532306, study PRJNA645909) | rock metagenome | isolation source: weathered quartz diorite | place: Puerto Rico | collected 2017-06-21 | reverse complement strand
GGTGAAAGGCCGCGGTTTCGTCCAACGGGTTCTTTGCGTGGTGTTCGCCGCCGAATCACGCCATCCTGTTTCTTCCAATGCTCGGCGGCGGCGAAACCACGCAAAGAACCTTATTCGTTGGGCATACCTAACGGCCCTCAAACCAAATTTCATATCGCGTCCTTGTCAAAGACTTTTACCGCCGCCTCTGTCGTGCTGCTTGAGAAACAAGGCTTGCTCAGGTTCGGTGATCCGCTTTCTAAATTCGTCCCCGATTTCCCGAACGGCGACAAGGTCAAAGTTTCACACCTGCTTACGCACAGTTCCGGCGTGCCTGACTTTTACGCTCTGCCGGAGTATGAAGAATCAAAAACGAAGCCAATGACAGTATCCGATTGGCTTACGCTGCTAAAGACAAAACCCCTGGATTTTGAGCCAGGCACACAGAGCAGCTACAGCAACTCCGGTTACGCACTGCTCGCTCTTATTATCGAGAAGGTGTCGGGCAAGAGCTACGACGATTTCTTGCGCGAGCGGATCTTCGCGCCGCTAAAAATGGCCGACAGCGGGGTATGGGATGATGCGCGGGTTATCGCGAATCGCGCTTCAGGCTATGACCCGTGGCTTAATCAGTTGATTAACACTCCCTACTATGACAAGTCTGTGCTGTTTGGTAGCGGCTCACTCTACTCAACGGTTGACGACCTGTACGCCTGGTATGAATCTATTCGCGCCGGAAGCCTCTTTCGGGTGGATTTACTCGCCACGCCTTATGGCTGGGGGCCGCGTAAAAGGTTCGGGCGTGATTTGATAGAACAAGGGGGGAATGATCCAGGTTTCGCCTCCAACCTTTCCGCCTATCTAAAGGATGAAGTGTGCATCATAGTGATGAGCAACGTCCGCACGGGTGCGATAGATAAAATCAAAGACGACTTGGGGGCCATCGTTTTTAAAGAAAAGTACGAAGCGGCGGTTGTAAGGAAAACAATCGCGGTTGACCCGAAGACGTTTCGTGATTACGTAGGACAATATGAAGTCAGTCCAAAGTTGATCATCACCGTAAAGACAGATGGTCGGAATCTCTACTTGAAAGGCACAGGCGGATACTTCCTACCGCTTGACCCGCTCTCCGAAACGAAATACTTCTACCGCCAGTTTTACGTGCCGATAGTATTTGATAGAGACAAGGAGGGGAAGGTGAGTCAGTTGCTGTGGGCAGGTCAATATCCATTTAAGAAAAGCTCTAAGTAAGAGCCGCTGCACAACATAAGAATTCAGGCGGGGCGGCGTTGTGAGCCATTACCCCATCTGGAAGCCGTGAGAGCCTTGGAGAGAGCTGGCTTTCGAATCATCCGTCAAGGCAAACACATCGTTATGACTGATGGTAACCGATTATTAAGAATCCCTCGCCGCAATCCGTTGAACGCAATAACGATGGGCGGGATCGCGCCTGGGATGCTGGATTGATCTTTTCCGAGGGTTTTCTCGAAGAAAAACTTGATCCCGCACAGGGCGATGGTCGATGCGGCTCGCGAGTACTTCTTAACGTTCTTCAGGTAAAGAAAATACTGTCGGAGTTCTTCGTCGGTGATCAGATCGGGAGACTTGTGATAGTGGCGGGCCAGTTGGCTGACGCGCGCAGTTATCATTCCTGGGTACGCTCGAAGTATCCTCTCAGCTAAAGACACTCGATCATTCTCTTTCTGAGTTCGGTCATTGCTACACCTCTGTTGAATAGAGTTTGGTCAAACTCAGTGTAGCGAATCAGACTTTCAGATCGGGAATGATCGAGTTATTCTCAGGCGTGCTCGGCTCTGCGCGTAGCGCTTAGTTCAACAAACGACATGCACCGGAGCCGCCGAATTTCTTATGATTGCACGCCGCCGTTCGGCTGCCCGGTGATGTCGAACGTTACGCGCGAAACTTTAACCATGCTAGAGGACGAAAAATCACTTACAAAGGTGCACATCAACCTGCCGAATCATTGGACCATCGATGGTGAGTCTTTATGGGCGCTGCCGTTGAGGACGATCTTTACGAGATACGCAATACGCCTTTTCATGCATACGGAATCAATTGGGGAGATATCATTAGGGCACCGGGATCGCGGCGCAGATCCGGAAGGCCCAACAAGACCAGAAACGAGATGAATATCCTAATCTCGCCGAACTTTATGCAGATCGCTTGCTCAAACAGATAGAAGAGAGTTTTAGAGAGAAATAGATGAGCAAAGTGGCCTAACTCAGGGATCGAACGGAGCGCGCAAGCGAGTTTTCTTATCGTCCTGTCAGTGTTGCGTTCGCGGCCCGGTCGTCCCAACCGTTCGGCGACTTTCGTTGTACGCCCAATGTTGATGAAAGCCCTTGCAGCAACAATGGTCGTTGCGATCAACATCGTGGTAGCGGTGACCTGCGCAGCACAGGGCGGGGGCACCGAGCAGCCCATTGACGTGACTCCGCGCGCACTGTTCGCCGATCCCGCTCTCTACGATCACAAATTGATTCGTGTGACGGGTCAGGTGTCGCACGGATTCGAGAACTTCACACTCAGGGACCCGACGCTTGATGCGAACGCTTTCGTTTGGCTCGAGTACGGCGGTCGTGTGGCCTCCAAGACGACCTACTGTTGCGGTTCTGCTCCTGGAGAACTGCGTACTGGTGTGCTCACGATTGATGGGATCGCGATTCCACTCAAAGCCGACAAGCAGTTCCGCAGATTTGACGCCTTAGTCAAACGTAAGGAAGCCATCGTGGCCCAGGTAACGATGGTTGGGCGCTTCTTCGCGGGCGAACGAACTTCGAGCCCGAATGGTGACACTTGGACTGGATACGGTCACCTTGGGTGCTGCAGCCTTCTCGCTATCAGACAGATTGTGTCAGTCAAGCAAGTCGACCGGACCCGTGACGCCGCCGAACAACAACTTAAGAATTCGTGCAATCGACGACTGTCGAGATCGACCCAGATGCACGAGAGTAGTATTGGGTTAATATCCGGAAGCTTCCTAAGAAGAAAACCCAGGCCTCCTTTAAGTGCGTCGGGAAATACTCGAAATAGAGACGGTCTGTTGGTGCCCGATGTGTCGAACTATCGATGCAGCGGAGCGCGCGCGGCGCTCACCAATTGACACCGTCCTGAGCGCGCGCGCCCGCTGATCGTATCGTTAGACGGAGAAATGCGCAATACCCTGCAGATCGGAACGAATGCGATTTGGCGCTCACCTTAAACCTGGTTATGCTGTTTGCAATGTTAGTTGTTTCCCAAGAGGCAATCAATTCTTGAGTAGTATAGTCGGATTAATCAGATGGGCAATATCGTTACCGCCACCCATTCGCAGGGACATCATTCTCTACGAAATCGAAGTTCAGCTTTACAGATTTTGGTGCAAATTGACAGGCAAGCACTTTAAGCGCCCTGTAAGCGAGCGAGTCAGCCGTGAGCTAGGGAAATGCTACCTCGTGATCAAGAAGGTACCAGGAGTATCGCTGTGTGTATTTGGTAGATGCTTCCAGGTGTTGAGGCTGGTCGAGTTGGAAATGGTAGAACTAGATTGTCCGGGAAAATCAAGCGCGGCGAAGACGTTCTTGTACGAAGGGGGATGCGAACATTGCGGGCGGGCGATCAAAATGACAGAAAAAGACAGACCGCTAGGCTGATGCGCCCCAACAACCTGTGTCTAACTTCAGCATGCAGCAGAGGCCGCGGTCGCAGTTCGTATAATACAGCCAATACATCGCGCGGCCCCGCTGATGCACATCGTTAGGGGCGTGCATTCGTCATATGGGTATAAACTTCGTGGCACTAATGGGACACAACCTTGATGAAGAGCAACTCTATGCTATGCCCACGTTGCTTAACTCCACTTGGAATCAATCCCAGCAATTCCTGCCGGTGCTGGAGGGCTATCCTGTACCAGGCTCCGCGCCCGATGAATGGGGGTGGCGTAGCACAGGCGACATCCCTCTTGCTGACGAGCTTAAACGCGTCGGGAGGATTACCATAAATTCTCCCGACTGTTTTATCGGCCACGTGGGCATGCGAAGCCTCGACCTTTATCACATGGCGAGATGGTGGTCGTTTCTAACGGATGAACCTGTTAGACGCAGACTCCAAGGCGTTTGTCGGCATATTGCTGTGACACTGGGGTCTGCTCGAATCGCTTACATTCCGGATAGTAGTTATAAGCCTGAGCTTGCGCGTGAACTCATCAATGAAGGCAAGACAATCGATGAGATTGTGGACTGGCGGCTTGCGCACTGTGGCCCACCTGCCGCTGACATAGGTTTGATTCTCCGGCCGGGGGCGGAGGGCTGGAACGGTAATGGCTACTATGTCGAAGAGCTTCGTGATCCGCATTCAAGAGAAAGTGTCGTTTAACTCTGGGTGCAGCGGAGCCGCGCTAGTAGGTTCTTTATATTGCGGTCCTATTGCTTGGGATTGCTCTCGTATCAACGCGCGGCCCGGTGATGTTGCCGTTAGACGCTGGCATCACGAGTTCTTGTGGGACCTATGATACGATAGCGGTTCCGATTTGACTGGAGTTGCCCATGAATTTCATTGTTGAGACCGAGCAGGAACAAGATGGCCGATGGCTAGCTGAGGTCCTAGAGCTTCCGGGGGTGCTGGCGTATGGTGACACACCAGAACAGGCTAGAGCCAAGGCCCAAGCTCTGGCTCTTCGCGTGGTTGCAGAACGACTCGAACATGGAGAAATCGCGCCTGATCTAGTGAGCGTTTCATTTGCCGCCGCATGAGTCAATGGTCCGCAACGAAAGCAAAACGCCTACTCGCAGCGCTTATTCGAATCGGCTGGGGTATTAAACGACAATCAGGGTCACATCGGACTCTATTTCGGCCCGGCTGGCCAGACGTGGTGTTTGCGTTTCACGACAATGAGGAGATAGGTCCTCGAATGCTAGCACGCTTGGCTAAAGCAACCGGTCTGAAGCCTGAAGATCTGTAGCTCCCCACGCCGCGTCTAACTTCGGGATCGACCGGAGCCACGCAATCCGATTTCGTTGGATCTTCAGTTGTTGCGTGCGCGGCCCGGTCATCAAGAAGCGTTAGGCGCTTGAATCCTGATGATCTGCAAAGATGACGTAATTCCGCTACTATTGGATGCATGCCCTTCGTATCAGGCGCGGTGGGAGGTCTATTGCGCCGAATCTACTTATGAACCCGGCCTTGTGTATCTCGATCTTGCAGATTTCGCAGACCATCTGGTTGAACTTCTGCGAGGAAATAATACCGAAGAGTTTACGCCGGTATTCGAAGTTATCGAGCGGATGCACTTGGATGGTGACGACTACGTTCGCGAGGCAGCAACGATTGGGGCTCTGGAAGGGATTCAAAATCTCGCCGGAAACAGCGGCGTCGATCCCGACCGCTTCATTCGTTTTCTGGGGAAGGCGTCGAAGAGACAATGGAAGAAACTCAATGACTTCTGGGGTGGAAAGAGGCAGCGCCTCTGACTTGCCACGGACTCGCCGAACTTTCGATGCAGCGGAGGGCGCGCAGCCCTTTTCAGATTAATCGATCTCAAGGCGCGCGCCCGCTGATCGTATCGTTCGGTTGCCTCTGTCTTAAAGTTGTATGGGTAACCTCTCACGATTAGTTCCGAAAGATAAGCTCGATCTAGCCACGGCTCGCGCAGCTGTCGATGTGGGCTATCCCGGAGTCGCGCCGATCCTTCCCGACCTGCTCCGATGGTTGCAAGACTGCAATTGGCCGGTCGCACACGTGCTCGCGCCGTTCTTGGCATCAATCGGCGAACCGCTTGTCCCGCATGTAGCAAACGTTATGAAGAGCGACGACTATGTTTGGAAATATTGGATGATTGCCGCAATCATGAAGTATTCTCCGGTAGTGGCTCGGTCGTTTCGAGGTGAACTTGAACGACTGGCCAACTGCGCTACTGAGGTTGAATCTCACGAGGAACTCGATCAATTAGCGCACGAAACCCTTGACCTTTACGGTTGGACAGCATAGTCGATCCGCAACCAAACAATTGCGTGCAACGGAGCGCGGTGAGCGAGTTTCATAAGGTTCCTTGAGTGAGTGCCGCGCCCGGGGACGCTGACGTTCGCTGGCGCTCGATTCTATGAAAACTGAGTTGCCATTTGACGACGACCGTACCGAGTGGGACGCCGCGTGGCGTAATCGTCCGCTGCGTCGACTTAACAATCCTGTTCGAATCGACGCTTCGCCAACCCCGAATGTCGATTGGGGCTATCTTACTCGAGTCGATATTGCGGTCGATCCGTCTCAGTTCGAACAAGCGGTCTGGCGTACGAGCTATATTTGTGCGTTCTGTGGGTGCGTAGCAACAGACGCCACTCGGCGAGTAGCCGTGACGATTTATCCGTATTTCTCCAAAGGGTTTTCATATGGCATGGGTGCTTGGGCACACGAATCGTGTTTTGATGCGTGCGAAGAAGTCACGGGTCCTGCGCCGATTCCCTGGTAACCACGCCAGCGAACTCTTGCGTGCACCGGAGCTGCGCGAGTTCATTCCTTATGGTGAACAGTCCTGTTGCTTGGATTGCACTCGATCAAAGCGCGGCCCGGTGACGCTGTCGTTCGGCTCCGTCCGTCGCGATATGAACGAGCATAACGAGCACGTTTGGGGGTTTTTGGGCGCAGCGGCGGAATTCTGCCGGCTCGTCGAGGCACGTGACGACTTCGATCGACTTACATTGTGTCGTCGTTCGCTCGAGCTCCTTTCGAGGTTGGTGAACTTGGCGCTGGCACTCTCGAACGTTGAGCCTGACACGACCGACGGTCCGCCTGACCGACTCTCCCATGATAAATGGTCCGCGATCTTCGGAGACCTTGGGCAGCGGTTGGGCGACGCTCACGGCTACTGGATGGTATTCGATCCCTATGATCCAGACGATCACGATTCGATTGTGTCATCGTTTCTCGTTTGAGACGCACTGGGGACAACAAGTGGTATGCCGTCAAAACACTCTATTGCTTGCTCTATGGACTGCAGGCGATATCGGATTGAGTCCCGGTGCGCCACGGCGCAGCCGAACTTGCGATTGCAGCGGAGCGCGCGCGGGGGGCTCGATGGTAACATCTAGCGGCGTTGCGCGCGCGCCCGCTGAACCCGACGTTGGGTCGACAAGAGCAAGGAGCTATAATGAGGCCAACTTGGGGCTTGGTAGCATTCACCGTCGTTCTTACGACCGTAGGCGACTCGTCGCTTGACGTAGCACAGCCTGCCGGCGAGACCGAGCGTAACCGAGAGGTCGTGCGCCAACATCTCGAGCTCCTGAATCGGGGTGACTGGAAGCAGGCGGCCGCCCTGTTTTCGTCAGATGTGCGCCACCATCTTGGAAACTGGCAACAGGGTACAGAGAGCATCGTCCGAGGGCGAGACACGCTGACCGACAACCTCAAGGACATCTTTCGAACGTTCCCTGATTGGAAGATGGAGATCGTCGAAATGGTAGCAGAAGGCGAGTCGGTCGTCGTTCGTTGCAAGGTCAGTGGCACTCACCAGGGCGTTGGCGTGAAGCGCATCAATGGCGGATTCTTGGTCGGTGTCCAGCCGACCGGCAAGCGGTTCGTTGTCCAGCATATGCACTGGTACAAGGTGCGTGAGGGGAAAATCATCGATCATTTCGCCAGCCGCGACGACCTTGGAATGACTCAGCAACTTGGCCTGCTCCCTTCCGGCAATCGTTGAACGGTCTGTACGGAGCGGCCCAACAACCAGCTACAGCCGCCGAGCGGCGCGGCCGACTCAGGCTGATTCGAGCTACGGCGCGCGCCGCTCGCGGCTGAGCGGCAGGCGTTATGCCGCTTGACCGGCGTGAGTTGAACAACAGCATGGCGCTACCAGAAAATGTACAAACGCTCCTGCATCGCGGTGAGCCTCTCGCCGCTGAACTGCCAATGCCGCGCGAGGGATGGCGGGCGTGGGTGTGGATCAAACCTGTAATGAAGGCCGGTCGAACCTATGCCCAGACACTTGAGGAATGGACCCGGACGGGCGTTGCGCGGGCGTCATACGATGAAACGATCTCACACTTTATCGTTCGTTATGTTGAACTGTCAGAGTGGCACTTGGACGACCGGTGGTACTTTGACCTCGACCTCGCGATAAGGGACCGCCCGATTGTGGATAGATCGACAACCGCTTCGAACGAAATGGAACTCGAGCAGATGCTGAGCCAATGGCTATCGGATCCGACTCGGTTGGAATCGCCGAGCGCGGTAGACTATCCAGATCCGCCCAGACCCTCGGGTGGCTAAGGGTATGATCTTAGAGGTTCACAAGATCAAAGAGGAAAACGATGAGATCGTTGCTACCGGCCACTTCATAGCGGACTCTACAGACCCCTTATGGCGCTTCTCGGATGCCGGAATGCATAAAGATTGTTTCCTCGGATGGGATCAAAGACAGGAATTTATCGACAAGTATAACGAGACGATAGGAAGTATTACTTGGGGAAATGGGACATATCACCAAATGAAAGATGACGGAGCGATAGTTTCGCTTAAACGGAGGGAACAGGAGTCGGAGCAGAAAGACTCTTTATCTTGAAAGCGCCGTCTAACTCTGCGTGCACCGGAGCCGCGCGAGCTCGTTTCTTATGATGCGGTCCCGGTGCCCGCCGCGCGGCTCGCGACCCAGTCAGAGGGAGGAAGACATGTCGCCCTTCTTTATCGCCCTTGCACTTATGGTGGCTGCATCGCTGCTGCTGGCCATGGCAGCCGTGGTACGGACAGTCTGGCTACGTGCACGCCCACCGGGAGCGAGCAAGCTTCGCGCCAGACAATCGCCCGCCTACTCGAGCCGGTCCGATTCCCTCTTGCTCCTTGCCGTGGCGATGTCCTGGTACAGCGTGGCGGCAGGCTGGGCTGGGCAGCTGGTGTGCTACCCGATCTATGCCGACATGAGCGAGTACGGTCCGCAAGCCTTTCATACTTATAGCCACGGCTATCTTTCTCGGTGGGCCTCGGGAACCTGGCCCGTCGGAGTGATGTGTCTGGCTTGGGCAACGCTCCTGTGGGTGCCGTTGCGCAATGTCCCGAGGGCCTAGTCTGGGTCATCGTCGGTTTTTGCCTTGCGTTTGCGGCGGTCACGCCCCCTGCTGCGATCGCTCAAGACCACATGTTCTCCGAGGGCTTCTCGAATGATCAGTACGCCCGACTCATGTTGCGGAACGGCTTTCGGACCGCCATCTTCACACTCATCGGCGTGCTTGCACTGGTGGTGATGCGCCGACGTTTGATGTTCGCCGAAACACAGAGCGCCTAACAATAACACTCATGACTTGGTAAAGAGGTTCCGGACGAGAGTCAGCGACGGCGTCAGCTGCAGGAGCGCCCGAAGGAGGAAGACGTGGTGAGAGGACAAACGCAGCGAACCGCCACCGTCGGCGTCGCCGAGCACGGTAGCTCGGCGGTGCTCGTCACCGTCGCGCCCGGCGGCGAACTCCTCGATCGCCGGCGCATCGAGCTCATCGATCGCGGTCTGCCGACGCACCCGCCTCACCACGAAGGGTCGTGGGCGGTGGGCCGTTACCTGAATTCGCCTTGGGCGCGTACGGTTTCGCTCGCGGAAGCGGTGGCCCTCGTCGAGCGCGTGCGCGCGTCCGCCGCGCGCGGCGCGCGAGAGAGTCTCGAGGCGCTGGCCGCGGAGGTGACCGTGCCGATTGCGAGCATCGCGATCCGCGCCTGCCCCAAGCTTCCGCCGACCACCGAAGAGCGGATCGCCGACAATCGCGCACAGACCACCGCCGACTCCGTCATGTATCGCGAGGCGCTCGCGACCGCAGCCGAGGCGCGCGGCTGGTCCGTGCATTGGTACGACCGCGAGCGCGTGTTTCGCGACGCAGCGGCGGCGCTCGGCCGCGAGGACGTCGACGCTTTCCTGCGCGCGATCGGCCGATCGATCGGGCCGCCTTGGCAGGCCAAACACAAGCTTGCGGCAGCCGCGGCGCTTGCGGCCACAGGGCGTCGCGCGCCGCGGCCGACCGCCGGATAACACGCCGTTGGAGCCGACCGCTGAAAAGCGCGGTGGCTCAGCGGCAAACCGTTTATACCGCAGCACATTCCGATGACTGACGAGCTGGTCGGACTACAGAGGTGCGCAGGCCATTGTGACTGGGAGCATCAGAACGGCGTGACGTCACTACGCTCGATTCGGGTTGGCGTCGTTATCGATATCGGTGGTAGCGGAGAGGGTTATGCAAACGCGGACGTTGTATGTAACCGGCCGGGAGGAGTGGCGCGCTTGGCTCACGAAGTACTACCAATCCGAGACCGAGGTTTGGCTGATCTTCTACAAGAAGCACACAGGTCGGCCTCGCATCTCTTACGATCATGCTGTCGAGGAGGCCCTGTGCTTCGGTTGGATCGATAGCATCGTCAAGAGCCTGGACAACGCGAAGTTCGCGCAGAAGTTCACCCCTCGCCGCGACAGCTCCAGGTGGTCGGCGCTGAACAAACAAAGGTTGCGCAAGCTGATACGCGAAGGCCGAATGACCGAGGCCGGGCTAGCGAAGGTCGACGTCGTGACGCTTGGCGAGGTTGCACAGGCGAATCCGAGCGAGGGGAACGCGGACATCCCGCGCTTCGTCAAACAGGGGTTGATGACAAACACGAAGGCGTGGAAGAATTTCCAGGGCCTCAGCCCATCCCGTCGCAAAGCTTACATCCGTTTAATAATGGACGCGAAGAAAGAGGAGACGCGCGAGCGTCGGTTGCGAGAAGCCATCTCCCTTTTGGAGCAGAGCAAGGGCGATCCGGATGATATCCCTCCATTCGTGAAACACGCGCTGATGGCAAGCGCGAAGGCCTGGGAGAACTTCCGGAGCCTCGCGCCGTCCTATCGCAGGCACTACGTGGGGTGGATCATGCACGCCAAGAAGGAGGAGACACGCGAGCGGCGGCTGCGAGAAGCCGTCTCGCTCCTGGAGCAAAACAAGAAACTGGGCCTTAAATGACATCAGAGAGTCGTGTACTCGAATTGTGCTCTTATCGCGCGCGGCCCGGTGACGCTACCGTTAGGGAGCTGAATATCGCGTCGAACTCTGACAGAATCGCCATGGCGACTAGACCAGGTAAGAGCAGAAGAATCATTGTCAACATCGCAACGAGCGCCGACGGCTATATCGCTCGGCCGAACGGCGACATCGACTGGCTTACGAGCCGACCAGCTCCCAAGGGGTTCTATGGGATGGGAGAGTTTACCCAGTCCATCGACACGAAATTGATTGGTCGGAAGAATTACGATATCAGCTTGCAGATGGGCGCGAAGTTCGATTCAAAGACTCCCCACTATGTGTTCTCTCGGCAGGCGCCAACAGCACTAGTGCCATCTGGCGTCGAATTCGTCACCGGCGCCATTGCCTCGTTCGCGAAGCGGCTGAAAAACCAGAAAGGCAAGAACATCTGGATGATGGGCGGCGGTGACATCATCGCTTCGTTTCTGGACGAAGGTGCGATCGACGAATTCATCATTAGTGTTTTCCCAGTTTTTATTGGCGAAGGGATACCACTGCTCGCTCATCGCCATCGCCATGTTCCGCTTCGGCTCCGTTCGGTGAAACCATTTCCAGACGGGGTTGTGCAGCTTCATTACAACGTTGAAAACATGGCTTGATAGGAGGAACTATGAAACATTCAAGCAGACTTTGTTCGCGCGCGCTGTTTTTTCTCTTGACGACGCTCGTTGCGGGACTGGCAATCTCGTTCAAGGCCGCGCGGGCGGAAGTACCAGGCGGACCGCCAACGTTCAGCAATCCGTTGAACATCGATAACGCATTCTTTCCGTTCCAGCCGGGCGGACGGAAGGTCTACTCAGGTGGTGACCACGGGACGAAGACCTCGGCCGTCGACGATTTTCGCACTGAAACCCGGACGTTCATATTGAACGGAACGAATGTGGCTTGCCACATCTTGGCTGAAGAAGGCTATGAAAATGGCGAGTTGGTGGAAAGGTCTTTCAACCACTTCGCCCAGGCCGATGACGGGACGGTCTATTACTTCGGCGAGATCGTGAACCTCTACGAGCATGGCGTCATCGTCAGCCACGAAGGAAGCTGGCTCGTGGGCGGTGCCACGCTCCCCTCCGACCCGCCCGGGATAGGTAACGCTCCCAGACCCGGCCTGTTCATGCCCGCGAACCCGGAACTGGGCGACGTGTTCAAACAGGAGGACCTGTTCCCGGTCGTGGATGAGACGGACGAGGTCGTGGGCGTTGACCTGGACGTGCTCGTCCCCGCAGGAAAGTACGACGGCGCGATCGCGATCAAAGAAAGCTCGCGGCTTGAACCGGCCATCGAACTCAAATGGTATGCGCCCGGCGTCGGCGTAGTGAAGGTGCGGGCCAAAGGCGAGACGTTGCGACTGGAGTTTTCCACGTTGGTCCCGCCGCCGGATTAATGACACAGCAGGCGCCTTCTCAATGGGCAGGCGTGATTCGTTTCCCCCAGAATCTTTCAGCGGACTGCCTTTGCCTCCTGCTTCTTTGATCCGCTCCAAGCGTTGCACCTGTGGCCGCCGGCGTCTCGACGCAAGCGCCAAAGGTGGCTGGCGCTCCGAGCGCTGGCGAGGGTTCGCTCGATGCGTGGCTCGATTCGGTTAGTGCGCTAAGCTAACGATCCCTTCTTCGGTATTGTCTGCCGAGATGGCGCGATGATCATGCTAAAGGATGTTGGCGTAGGTCCGCGCCCAAACTGCAAGCGAGAACCAGCGGCCCGCTGGGACGCCTACGCTTCAAACATGTGCGCAATGCGTTATCTTGCAGCCTGTTTCCAACAACGCGCTGCATGCGAGTGTCAAGACGCACGCGCTTGAGCGCAAACGTTAGCTTGCGGAAAGCGGAAAAAGGAGGCTCGATGACTACGACCACGATGAAGCCGCGTGTGACATCCTTCGCTCCCCAGTTCCTGGTCGACGACCTTGAGCGCTCGATCGCATACTACCAGAAGATCGGCTTCACGTTCGGCGAGCCGTGGGATGGTTTCTACGCTATCGGTCATCTGGACGGACTGGAGCTTCACTTGAAGGAAGCGCCCAAGAACCAAGCGGAGCGCCGGCACCGGCGCGACAACGAGCATCTCGACGCCTCGGCGGGCGTTGACGGCATCGAAGCGTTTTACGAGCAGTGCGTCGCCAACGGTGCAACGATCATCAAGCCGCTCACGGCCACCGCGTGGAACACGAAGGACTTCTATGTCGAGGACCCCGATGGCTATATCATCTGCTTCGGCGGCCGCCCGGCCGCAGGCTAACCATCAGACCCGCATCCAGGCTGGCTTGAAGCGCAACTTAGCTCGGGTTGACGCGTTTGCCACGTTGCGATATGAGTAGCTCTTGCGGCGATGGACTAGCTACTCCTTCGCAATCCAACTTCGTGCGACCATCATCCGGCGGAGGTTCGTATGCCTAAACTCGTAAAGCTCGGACGGGCATCGTCTGTTTGGCGTCTTGTCCTGGCCTCGTGGCTAGCACTGGGCGCATTTTCCGGAAACGCGATCACCGCTCGGGCGCAACAACCGCGCCGAGCCATCGAGCTGAAGGACTTCTATCGCGTCGAGAGCGTCGGCAGCCCGGCCATCTCACCCGACGGTAAGCTCGTGGCCTTTGTGCGGACTTACATCGTGGAAGCCGAGAATCGACGTAATAGCGAGATTTGGCTGGCGCCCTCCGATGCTTCATCAGCTGCCAAGCGAATCACCGATCCGGCTTTGAGCTCTTCAAATCCTCGTTGGAGTCCAGACGGAAAACTGGTCGCATTCACCACCGCGCGGCGCCGAGGATCAGGTGCAGATCCAGATGATGCAAGCCCGATATGGTTTCTCCGCGTGGGTCAGCCCGGCGCCACACCGTTCCAGCTTCAAGGTGTCGGTGGCACACCAATCTTCAGCCCGGACAACCAATGGATAGCTTTCACGAAACGAACTCCACCCGCGGCGAAGACACCGAAGCAATATGCGTCCGACTTCGAGAAGAAGATCGATGAACGCTTCAAGGGGCGCATGTTCGACTGGATGGAATACCGTTTTGATCAACGCGGCTATCTCCCCGATCCGCGCGATCCGATAGCAACCCCGCCCGAGGAGCTCTACATTGTGCCGACTTCGGGCGGAACGGCAAAGCAGATAACCCAGATCGGCGTGAATGTTCAATCCGCCGCCTGGCGTCCTGACAGCGGTGCGCTGGTGATTGAGGCCAACGCTCACCAACGCGACGAATACACCTATGAACGATCTGACTTGTGGATCGTAACCAGCGGCGGCCAGATCAAACGTTTGACTGATGACGGGTTCAACTACAGCGCACCTTCGTTCTCACCCGATGGTCACAATATCGTTTTCCGCCGGCAGCAAAATCTGAACGCGGTGATTGCGACAAAACAGAATCACGGCGGAGAGGTCGATGTTTACCGCATGCCGGCCGAGGGCGGTGAGATGCAAAATCTCACTGCTAGCTGGGACATGCTGCCAGGCAACACTTCCTGGAGCGCGGATGGGCGCTTCATCTATTTCAGCGGAGGTATCGGCGGCAGCAACCACTTGTTCCGGGTTGCCGCCGCGGGCGGGACGGTAGAACAGGTCACCAGGGGCGAGCGCGGATTGAGCGGCTTCAGCATATCGGCAGCGTTTGATCGCGTCGCTTATGCGGCGACTGATTCGACCCACCCTTCTGAGGTCTTCGCGGCCCTTCTTGGAGGTGCGGATGAAAAGAAACTTTCAGGCTTCAACGATGCCCTGACAGGTGAAATGAACTTCAGTCCCGCGGAGCGGATTCTTTATCCGAGCGAGGATGGCACTCAAATCGAAGGATGGGTTTTGCGTCCACGCGACTACAATCCGGCCAAAACGAAGTATCCGCTGATCTTGAACATTCATGGCGGACCTCATGGAGCCTACGGCAACGACTTTTCGTTTCAGTTTCAGTTGCTCGCAGCCAACGGCTACCTTGTGCTTTACACGAATCCGCGAGGTTCAACTGGCTACGGCGAGAAGTTTTTGTGGGGCACGTGGGGAGGCTGGGGAGTACTCGACTATCAGGATGTGATCGCCGGAGTGGATTACGCGACCAAGCGTTATGCAGTTGATGAAAAGCGGTTGGGGGTGACCGGTTATTCGTACGGCGGATTCTTGACTGATTGGATAATCACTCAAACGACTCGGTTCTCCGCGGCGATCGCCGGTGCAGGGATTTCAAACTGGATCAGCGACTACGGCACCGCTGACATCCCCCGCACCAAAGAGAGCGAATTCTACGGCCCGCCATGGGAACCGAAGAGTAGAGACTTATTGGTCAAGCTCTCACCAATTACCCACGTAGGAAATGTCACTACGCCGACGATGTTCGTTCACGGCGAATCCGACATGCGAGTACCGATTGAACAGGCTGAGCAGATGTACACCGCGTTGAAGAAGCGCCGCGTACCCGCGATGTTTATTCGCTATCCCGATTCGTATCACGGCGGTTGGACTCCGTGGAATACGGTGCATCGCTTTTATCACGAGTTGAAGTGGTGGGACGCGCACCTGGCGGGCGGCGCTGAAGCCGGTCGTGCGGCTTCAGTAGTGCGCCCACAATGACGTTTGAGGTCACTGCATCAGAACCTCGACTTTCGCTCCCACTACCAGCGCGCGTCGACATCACACATCCGCTCGCACACGGTATGACCGCTGCGATAGGAGCTCAGGTCGGCAAAGGCAAAGTCCTGCTGTTGGGTCCTGAAGTATTGAAGCGAGCTCAGCCGCACGGCACCTTCAAGTTTCTGTTCAACGGGATCTTCTACGCCAGCGCCGCTTCAGTTCGATAGTGCAAGATGGGAGACTGCTGGCTCTCCACAAAGTATCCGCGCCCCCCCAATCAGTGCTCTCCGAGGTCTATGGCTGTCAAGGGGATCCCTCGAAACTGATAGACCACTGATGCGACGGATTTGACCAGATCTTGCCGATGCGGTCTACATCACCGCGAAATCAAACTGTTCCTGATGAAGATTAGGATCGGGCTCGATTGTTACCGGGGTACCGAAATGCGCTTCGACCTCTTCCATAACTTCGCGCTCGGTTGTACGCAGCGACTCCGCTACGTGTGGGGAGACTCGCAGCATCACGTCGCTTGCGCCCGCCAACTGCTTCGACATTGCCTTGGCTTGCTCGAGTATCTCGAAGCACATCGTTTGGGCTGATTTCACCATACCCGCGCCCGAGCAATACGGGCAGGGTGTACACAGCGTGCGTTCGAGCGACTGCTTCACGCGCTTGCGAGTTATCGCGACCA
>JACXTT010006811.1_pt1 | contig 16244 bp, 11 predicted proteins | sample 9270951 | NCBI WGS metagenome assembly JACXTT01 (sample SAMN15532306, study PRJNA645909) | rock metagenome | isolation source: weathered quartz diorite | place: Puerto Rico | collected 2017-06-21 | reverse complement strand
GCATCACCGGACTGCCGGAAGGCGACGGCATCCGCGGAGGCGTGACCCCGCAGGACATCACTGGATTTCCACGCTACGGCCGCCAGTCCACCAACCCGCAGGCGCAGTTTCCGACGACGGTCAATTCGCGGTTGAATTACTCGAAGGTGCTCGGCCGCCACAATCTCAAGACGGGTTACGAATGGCTCGGCCTGTACATCCAGGTGGACGACACCAACCCACTCTACGGCATCGACGCCTTTGGCGGCGCGTATTCGCGGCCCACGACAGGAGTGCCTGCGGGCGTCAACAATTCCTGGTACCAGCTTGCGGACTTCTACTTTGGCGCGCGTAGTTCCTATCAACTCGCCACTCAGGTGCAGGCGCAGGTCCGCCAGAAGGGCAACTTCTTCTATGTGCAGGACGACTTCAAGGCCACGGGCAAGCTGACGTTGAACATGGGCCTGCGATACGACATTTTTACGCCGGTTCGCGACGCCAACAACAAGCTGTCGAATTTCGACCCCACGCAGAACAAGCTCGTGCTGGCTTCGGATGGCGACAAGGCGCTACAGCGCCAGCCCTACAACAACTTCGCGCCGCGCCTCGGGGCTGCCTACCAGTTGAACTCGAAGACCGTGCTGCGCGGCGGTTACGCGTTTGGCTGGAACTTCTGGAACCGCATGGCCTCGGCCGAATTGCTGAACACCAACGCTCCGTTTGTGACGCGCTTTTCGACTACCAACAGCCCGGCGAACATTGGGGTTCCGTGCACCGGCGACAACTTCCAGAATTGCTTCCGGAGCCGGGAACAGGGCTATCCGACGAGTCTGCCTTCGAATGTGATTCTGTACATGGACCGCGACACGCCCTGGGGTTACATTCAGAACTGGCACTTCACCGTGCAGCGCAAGCTGTTCAAAGACACCGTGCTCGATGTCGCCTATGTCGGCAACAAGGGCAGCCGCCTGCCAGTGCTCGGCGACTTCAACCAGGCTCGCCCGATCACGCAGGATGAACTGGGCCGCGGTTTGACGACGCTTGGCACGCTGCTCGCGCGCCGGCCGTACCAGGGCTTCAACAACATCACCGGCATCGTGCCGACAGGCTTTTCGAACTACCACTCGATGCAGGCGAAGTTCGAACATCGCGGCAGAGACCTGACCGTCATCAGTTCGTTCACCTGGTCGAAGGCGATCGACAACGTCGGGCAGGTGCTCGAAACCACCAACGGCGGTTCGCCGAACCCGCAGGACATCCGCAACCCGAACAACGATCGCGGGGCGTCGAGCTTCGATCAGCGCTTCAATTCCACCACTTCGTTCGTGTACGACTTGCCGTTCGGCAAGGGACGCCGCTTCGGTAGCGGCATTCCGAAGGCGCTCGATGCGGTTGCCGGCGGATGGCAGATTTCGTCGATCATCAACCTGTTGAGCGGCCAACCGTTGAACCTGCGCTATCCCGACGCTTCAGGCATTGTGTCCGACGGGCAGCCGGACTTTCTAGGCAATGTGGCCTTGCGCCCCAACTACATCGGCGGCGACTTGCTGTCGAACGCGACGACAGACCGGCAGTTGAACTTCTTCAACCGCGCGGCGCTGGCGACGCCTGCGGTGACCGCGCCGTTCGGTACGCTGGGACGCAACGTGGTGTATGGCTTTGGGCTCCAGCAAACCAATCTGGTCCTGTCCAAGAGCTTCGCTCTGCCCTTCCGCGAAGGGATGCGGTTGCAGTTCCGCAGCGAGTTCTACAACCTGACCAATCACACCAACTTCACGGCTCCGACCGTCGATATCACGAGCGCGGCCTTTGGACGTTCGACTTCCACGCTCGATCCGCGGTTCGTGCAGTTGGCGCTCAAGCTGTCGTTTTAAACCTGTCACAGGCGCTGCGCGTACACATAATACGCGCCGCGCTCTGTCCCGTCGGGCGAAGTCAGCCATGTGCGCAGTTCGAATGGTCCGGCAGGCAACCTCAGTTCGAAGACAGCCGCGACATCGGAGGGTTTCACGGCGGCCGTTCGATCCTGTCCGCCAAGTTGGATCCTCGCCTTGACGATCGGGATCGCCACGCCCGGCGTCTTTTCACGATTCGGCTCGGAATCGGTGAATGGGGCATTCAAGGGCAGGTCGAGTTCCCTGGGCCAGCGCCGGAGTTCGAACCGGTAACGTCCCGATCGAGCCGTCTCAATCGCCCAGAAGCCGTTCGCCATCGGGCCCCGGCGGATGCTGCGTTGGTTCCACACTTTTTCCGCATCGCCGCCGTGCCAATCGTGCGCGGTGAGTGTGGACAAAGGTTCTTTCGCATCGCCGATCACGATTCGCGCGTAGGCGTTGCCGCGCGCGGAAACCAGGTTCCACCACTGTTCGTAGTCCGATTTGAGTTTGGCGACCACGCTCGGGTTCGCGGCGGCGATGTCGTGGCGCTGGCCTGGATCCTGCCGGATGTCGTAGAGTTCGAGGGGCGGATCGCCTGCCTGCCCTCCAAGGGTAGGGCTGACCAGCCGGTATTGCTGCGTCATCACCGATGCCTGCCGCCATTTGACAAGATTCTCGCCGCGTTGCGAATCCGTGACGATCGTACGCTCGGGCCACTCGATTTTCTTGTTGGGCGCGAAGTACGTGGCAAGCGACCTGCCATGCAATTTCGCCGGAGCAGGATGCTGGAGCCGTGTCATCGACAGCAGAGTAGGCAGCACATCGATGTGCGACGCCAGCAGGTCGAGGCTATAGCCCTTGTCGTAGCCGCCCTGTGGCCAGTGCAGAAAGAATGGCACGCGATGGCCGCCTTCGTACGGGCTCCCCTTCATGTCCCGCATGCCGGCGTTATACACGTCCGCGCCGGATGACGTGCCGTTGTCGGTGGTGAAGATCAGAATCGTATTGCGGTCGAGGTTGCTGGCGGCCAGAAACGCCCGCATGCGGCCCACATTGTCGTCGATGTTCTCGATCATGCCGTAGAAGCCGGGATCGGTGAGTCCCTTCACGCCTTTGTACTTCGCTGCATAGGCGTCCGGCGCCCACATCGGCCCATGTGCCGCGTTGGGAGCCAGATAACAGAAGAACGGTTTTCCCGCATGCGCCGAAGCGGCGATGAATTGCTGAGCGGCGGTGAAGAAGACGTCGGTGCAGAAGCCCTCGTACTTTTGCGGCTTGCCGTTGTGGAGGTAAGTGTCGTCCTGATAGTCGTTGCCGAAGTAATCCGGCGTCTGCCAAACGCCTCCCCCGCCGAGCACGACGGTCTCTTCGAAGCCGCGATCCTGCGGGCGGAATGGGTAGTTGTCGCCGAGATGCCACTTGCCGAAGATGCCGGTGCGATAGCCGCCCGCTTTGAAGCAATCCGCCATCGTGATCTCGTCGCGATGCAGCAAACTGCGCCCCTGGATGGTGTGCCAGGCGCCTGCCAGATTCGTATAGCGGCCCGTCATCAGCGCCGAACGCGTTGGAGAACACGTCGGGCTCACGTGATAGTTGTCGAGCCGTAGCGACTCGCTGTAGAGCGTGTCGATGTTGGGTGTTTTGAGAACCGGATTGCCATGGCAGCCGAGGTCGCCGTAGCCTTGGTCATCCGTCATGATGAGGACGATGTTCGGCGGGGCAGGCGGACGCGGAGAACGGGTTTGCGCAGCCGCGAACGCTACTACAGCGGCGGTCTGCTGCAGAAACAGGCGCCGGGAAAGTGGCATAGAGACAGCTTAGAATGCCTGGCCGAGCGAGAAGTGGAACTGAAACTGATTGATGCGCTGCGGCGCCGAGGAACAGCGCGGGCGAGTGGGATCCACCGTATTGGGTCCGGCGCAGAGCAACAGTTCATCGCGGGTGCCGACGAAGCCGTTGAAGCGGGCGGAATTCGGGCCATAACCGAGATCGACGCGAAGCGGACCGATTGGCGTTTTGTAACGAAAGCCAATGCCGACGGCATGCGCCATGTAGTCGAAATTGTTCACGTTCTTCTGATTGTAGGCGAGTGATATGGCGCCGACGGAAGAGTACACGTTGCCGGCGTCGTGAAACAAAACGCCCCCGAGGTTGTCGCCGATGAGGGGAAAACGGAGTTCGAACGAATTCATGAGCAGGGCGTTGCCGCCGAGCGGAAATCCCGTGACGTCGTCCCTGGGTCCGGCCTGATTGTTAGGAAATCCGCGGTGCGAGAACGAACCACCCGAGAAGAAGCGTTCCGGCAGGGGGATGCCGTCCTGGCCTCCGGTCTGCTCGATCACGCCGAAGTTGAAGCTGCGCGCGAAGGTCAGGTATTGATTGATCCGGTGGTAGGTTGCGTTGCGCGCGACCAGGCGCAGGAACGAAGTCTTCGAACCGAAGTACGTGGACGAAAATCCAAAGTCGATGGTGTTGTAGATGCCGCGTTTGGCGTCGAGAGGATCGTCGCGGCGATCCTGGATGAAGGTCATCGAAAAGATGCCGGTGCGAACGGGTTGCGAAAACAACGGGATCAACTGCGGATTGATGTTGAGCGAATTCTGGTCCACCTCGACACGGCGAAAGGCATAGCGGTATTGCAAAGTGTTGGCGCGTGAGAGCTTCTGACCTAGTTGAATGGATCCTTCCTGGCGGCGCGCGGCGAAGGTTCGCACGTCGCGGGATGAATCCCAGAGGCCGATGATGGTGAGATTCAGATTCTCGGAGTTTTGAAACTGCGGCGCGAAATACGAGAGCAACGCGCGTTGCTGGATGTTCGAAGCGCGGGTTTGCAGGCTCAGCGTATGACCGAGGCCCAGAAAATTGAGCCGGCTAACGCCCAGCAGGATGCGTGGCGCAAAACCCGCGCCGCCCGCGGGCGCGTTGAAACTGGTGCTGCCGCCGATGCGCGCAATTTCCGCGCCGAAACCCGCGTTGAAGGAATACCGTCGGGCTTCGTCCAACTGGTACAGGACGTATTTACTGTCTTCCGCGCCGTTCGGGTTCTGCACGGCGACCTGTACCTTGGCGAATATGCCGAGGTCGTAGAGGCGGCGCTGCGTGTCGGCCAGACTCGCGTCGGCAAGAGGCTCGCCTTTTGAAAAACGAATGCGATCTTCGACCAGATTCGGCCTGGTGATGTTGAGTCCGCTGACGAGGACGTCTTTGACATACTGCCGTTTCCCCTTGCGCACGACAAAGCGGAGGTTCACCTGCGTTGGCTTGTCTCCGTCGAGGACTGAAAACTCAAAGACGGCGTCCGGATAGCCCTGGTTGAAGTAATAACTGAGAATCGTGTCGCGATCGCTGAAGATGTTCGATTCGCTGAATGGCTGGCCTTCGAGCGAACTGATCGAAGTTTGAAAGTACGCGCGTTCCTCTTCCGTAATGCCCTCGAAGTCGAGCTTTCCTACGAACCATTGATTCCCCTCGGCGATCTGCAGGGTGACGACGATGTCGTTGTGTTTGGCCTTCACCGCGTCCTCTGTGCGGGATGTGACTTTGGCTTCGCGAAATCCATTCGAACGGTAGAGGCCGGCGATTGCTTCGATGTCTTTGTCGAGCATTTTCTCGCTGTAGCGGCCGCGGCGGTATCGCAACGAAGTGGCGGGCGTCACCGCAAGGCGCTCGCGGATGGTGCGCGCGTCAAAATAGCGGTTGCCTTCGAGATGCAGGCCGACCAGGCGATGGCGCTCGCCCTTGGAAAGCACGTATTCGACAACCTGCTCGTCTTTCTGGACGGGCAGGAGTTCGAAGCCGACCTGGGCGTCGAAATAGCCCTGCGATTGAAAGTACTCGAGCAGGTTGCGGCGGCCTTCCACCAGCAGATCCCGATCGACCGAACGTTCCTGAAAGATCGGAACGAGCTGCTTCATCTGGTTGCGCGAAACTTTTTCGCCGCGGGCGCGCAGTTGCACCCTGGGCCCGGCTTCGATGGAGAGATGAGGAGTGACGGTGTTGACCGCGTCTTTGTATTCCAGGCGGTCGAGAGTGACGCGCGACAGCAGTAAATCCCGGTTTTGAAACGACCGCTGAACGCCTTCGACACCGTTGCGGACTCGCGATTCGGTGACCGTACGCCAACCCATGAGGCCGAAGAAATTGCGCCAGTGGGTGGCGCGGAGGATCGCCGCGGAGAAGGGAGTGCCGGTAATCGCGACGCCGTCGAACTTCGCCCGGTTGCCGGTGTCGACCTGGAAGGCGATCTGCGCGTTTTGGGTGACGGGCTCCCGAACCACTTCCGGCCTGATCGACGCCTTGTAAAAACCATTGGCGCGGAGACGTTCCTGCATGTTGTCGATGGCGGTCTGGATCGCGCTCTCGTTGAATTCCATCCCCAATTGCAGCTTGGTGGCGCCGGACAACTGGCCTTCATTGGGCGGATCTTTTGTGCCGATCACCGTCACCTGTCCGACGAAATAGCTGGGTTCGGTGATGAACTTGATGGCTACGCCATCGGGCTGCTCGGTGGCGTCCACCGCGATATCGGCGTATCGCCCGGTGGTGAACATGTTCTGGATGGCGGTGCGCACTTCCTGCATGCGCAACGGCGCGCCTTGGCGCAATCCGGTCAGTTTCGCGAGTTCCACTTCTGTAAAAGGCTGGGTTGGCGGCTCGAAGGAAACCGACTCGATGACGCGGCCTTCCTGAGCTACGGCGGAGGCGGCCGCACATGTGGAAATGGCAAGCAGGATATAGGTCGCTGGCAACCGCACGCGCTTCAATTCTAGCAGCGCAACGAGGGTGCAGCCCCTGTTAGGCTCGAAGTATATGGAATCGCGCTATTCCCGCCAGATCCGGTTCAGCGGCATCGGCGAAGCAGGACAGGCGAAAATCGGGCAGGGCCGGGTTGCGATCGTGGGCTGCGGCGCGCTGGGAAGTTTTCAGGCGGAGATCCTGGCGCGGGCCGGCGTAGGTTTGCTGCGGCTGATCGATCGCGACTACGTCGAAGAGAGCAACCTGCAGCGTCAGTTTCTGTACTCCGAAGCGGATGCCGCCGAGGGTTTGCCCAAGGCGGTTGCGGCGCAGCGGCGGTTGGAGAAGGTGAATTCGCAGGTGCGCATCGAGGCGGAGGTCGCCGACCTCACGCCTGCCAACATTGAGGATCTATTCGAAGAAGTGGACCTGATTCTCGACGGCGCCGACAATTTTGAAACTCGCTATCTGATCAACGACTGGGCAGTGTCGAATGGCAAGCCTTGGATCTATGGTGCGGCGGTTGGAAGCTATGGGATTACGATGCCCGTGATTCCGGGCGTGACTTGCTGTTTTGCCTGCGTGTATCCGGAACCTCCTCAAGGCGCGCAGCCGACGTGTGAAACTGCAGGCGTGCTCGGTTCCGTGACGGCGTCCATCGCGGCCTGGCAGGCTGCGAGTGCGCTCAAGATTTTGGCCGGCGGCGTTCCCGCCCGCAAGATGACGACGATGGATCTCTGGTCTGGCGTCACCCGTCAAATCGCGCAACCCGCGGCGGATCCGGCTTGTATCGTATGCGGGCAGCAGCGAACGTTCCGGTACCTGGATGGCAAACGCCGCGCGCCCATTAGCTTGTGTGGGCGTAACGCGGTGCAGATCCACGAGCGGCTGCGGCCGGTGAATCTTGCGGAACTGGCAGCGAGCCTTGCCTCGGTCGGCACTGTGCGCGCCAACGAGTTCGCGCTGCGGTTACAGGTTCCGCCGCACGAGATCACGGTGTTTCCCGACGGGCGGGCGATCGTCAAGGGCACCACCGATACGGGCGTGGCGCGGAGCCTCTATTCGCGCTATGTCGGAAACTGACGCTTCACGAATCGAAACCGGTTGCCTTCGAGCCGGTACGTCCACTCGCTACCAAGCAGGAGGAGCGCGGAATCAGGGTTGTCTTCGGCGGGTAGGCCGGCCTCGACGAACGCGGTTCGCAGCGCTTCGACGATGGACTCTCGCTCCCAGTCCGTCGCCCAGCGTTTGCCTTTGACGCCGGTGAGGCCGGTTGAATAGGGACAGTCCCAGGCGAGCGCTCCGCCTCGTGCGGCTTCGTTGGCCGTCATGCACCAGGGCGCCATTTCGAAGCGGTTTTCATAAACCGTGCAACGGAACTCGCCCGTTGCGTGGCTGCGTTCCAGAAAGCGGCAGTGCAGTTCCGGAATGATCACCGGTTCGTCTCCGCCAAGCAGAATCGGAGTGTGGCACGACATGCCGCAACGGCGGCACAGGGCTTCATGTTCGGACTTGTCAAGAACCCGAAACACCGGGGTTAGCCTCGCGCCGACATTATATCTTTGACCGAGATGCCGACGAGCGCGAGCGTCAGGCCGATCATCAGCGCGACGGCGCTCCACGCGATGATGTTGTACACGTGCGAATTCGTCCACTCCTTCATGACCCGCGGCTTGTTGATGAGGATGGTCATGAAGATGAGGATGAACGGCAGCAGGATGCCGTTCACGACCTGCGAAAACAGGATCATTTTCACAAGCGGAAACTCGGGAATCAGAATCACGCCGCCGCCGATCACGATAAGGCCGGTGAAGAGCCAGTAAAAGATGGGCGCCTCGCCGAACCGCTTATTTACACCTGATTCAAAGCCCAGCGCTTCACAAACGGTGTAGGCGGTCGAGAGCGGCAAAATGCAGGCCGCGAAGATCGAAGCGTTGAAGAGTCCGACGGCGAAGAGACCAAAGGCGTATTGGCCAAACGGGCGCAAGCCCATCGCAGCGTCGGCGGCGGATTCGATATCTCGAGGTCCACTCTTCCAGATGCCTCCCGCGCAAGCCACGATGATGAAAAACGCGATGACGCTCATCACAATGCAGCCGACGATCACTTCAATGCGCGATTCCACATATTCCTTGGCGGATACGCCTTTTTCCACGATCGCCGCCTGCAGGTAGAACTGCATCCACGGCGCGATTGAGGTTCCCACCATGCCGATCAGCATCGAGATGTAGCCGGTGTCGAACATGAGCCGCGGACGCACCGAATCGATCGCCGCCTGCTTCCAGTTTGGCTCTACCAGGAACCCTGAAACGATGTAGGCCACATACACAATACACGCGAAAAGAAAGATCTTTTCGACGCTTGCATAATTGCCTTTCACGATCAGCAGCCAGACCGCGACCGCGCCCAATGGCACGGAGATATAGCGGCTGACGTGAAACAGCTCGAGCGATGAGGCGATGCCGGCGAAGTTCGCCATCACGTTGGTGAGATTCGCCACGACGAGGATCGCCATCAGCACGAACGTCGTGCGCAGGCCGAACTCTTCGCGGATGAGGTCGGAAAGCCCCTTGCCCGTGACTGCGCCCATGCGCGAGCACATTTCCTGCGTGACGATAAGCAGCAACGTGATGGGAAGCAGGGTCCACAGAGGCAGGTAGCCGTACTTCGAACCCGCTTGCGAATAGGTGAGAATGCCGCCAGCGTCGTTGTCCACTACCGCCGTGATAAAGCCCGGTCCAATGACCGAAAAAAAGACTGCGATGTGATAGCGGAACCGCTTGAGCAACCTTCAATATCGAACATCATGCGCGGGGTTGGCAAGTGCCGCGCGTTACGATTGTGTGAGTGGACGAGACGATCTTACGATACCGGTGCAACATCTGCGGGCAGCAGAATGACGTTCCGCAAGCGGAGTTCCACCGGGAGAAGCCGTCGTGCGTCAAATGCGGCTCGTCGGTTCGATTGCGCGCGCTCGCATTGCTGATTGCGGAGGAGCTCACCGGCGCCCCCCTGGCGCTGCCGGATCTGCCAGTGCTGCGCGGCCTCGAAGGCATCGGAATGAGCGATCCAGACCATCTGGCTGCGGCGCTCGAAGCGAAGTTCCGCTACGCCAACACCTTCTATCACAAGGCGCCGCTGTTCGACGTGCTGCAGCCTGAAGCCTCGCGCGAGTACGACTTCATCATCTCGAGCGAGGTGTTGGAACACGTGCCCGCGCCTGTGGACCGCGCCTTTCGCAATCTGGCGTCCCTGATCAAGCCCGATGGCGTGCTGCTGCTGACGGCGCCTTACAGTTTGGCGGAACAGGCCACGGAACACTTTGAGGGTCTGCGCGATTTCGCCGTGGTGGAGCTCGCGGGCGGCTGGGTGCTGGTGAACCGGCGTGAGGACGGCAGCATCGAGACGCGGCAGGATCTAGTGTTTCACGGCGGCGAGGGGTCCACGCTCGAGATGCGTGTGTTCACCGAGGCCGCATTGCGCGAACTGTTACGCGAGGCTGGGTTCCTGCATGTACGCATCGCCGGCGGCAATCATCCGCAGTTCGGCATCTACCAGAGCGATCCCTGGTCACTGCCGATTGCCGCGAGAAAGCAGGCGCCCGAGCCGCGTCCGCTATACGCCGAATTGGCCGCTTACTACGGCGAAACCCGGCAAAAACTCAACAACTCCGAACGGGATTTGCGAGTTCTCAAACAGGAATACGAGCGGCACGTCGCGTGGGCGGAGGAAAAAGTTAGACAATTGGAAGAGGACCTCAGGCAGCGGACGGCCTGGGGCGAGCAATCCGGCAGAGACTTTGAAGAGCGGACCGCATGGGCGATCCAACTACGCGATGAGCTGGCCGAGGCGCGCCAAGAGTTGGAAACGCTGCAGGCGGAAGTCGAAAACCGCACGCATTGGGCGCTGGGATTGCAGGCCGAACTGGATCAGGAACGTGCGGCGAAGCAGCGAATCGAAGCGTCGCGAGTGATTCGCGCGGCGCGCATGTTCGGATTCGTTCGCTAGCCGAGATGAGCAGAGACCCGGGAGACAATTGAATTGGTTTTACGCAGAAGGTTCGACTGGAAGCTGAAGACTCGCACCCTACAGCTCGGAGAACGGACCCTGATTATGGGCGTCCTCAATGTGACGCCGGACTCGTTTTCGGACGGCGGCCGCTATGATGATCCGGACCGCGCGCTGGCGCACGCGTTGCAGCTCGAAGAGCAGGGAGCGGACCTCATCGACGTTGGCGCGGAATCGACAAGGCCCGGCTCCTCCCGCATACCGGAGGCCGAGGAACTGCGGCGGCTGGTTCCGGTTTTGAAGAAGCTCAAGAACGAATTGCGCATCCCGGTTTCGGTGGACACGTACAAGTCCAACGTGGCGTTGAAGGCGCTCGAATACGGCGTTGAAGTCATCAATGACGTCAGCGGGCTTACCTGGGATCCGAACCTCGCGAAGGTCGTAGCCAACGGAGACAGCGCGCTGATTATCAATCACATGCGCGGCACGCCCGAAACCTGGCATAAAATGGGGCCGCTGGTGGATGCGATCGGCACGATCGGCAAGGATCTCGATGCCTCGGCGAATCGGGCGCGACGCACCGGCGTGTTGAAAGAACGCATCGTGATTGACCCTGGCCTCGGGTTTGGCAAACGCAAAGAACAGAACGCGGAAATTATCGGACGCCTGCATGGCCTGGCGTCGCTCGAGATTCCGATTCTGGTCGGCGCGTCCCGCAAGCATTTTCTCAAGCAAACCGACGAAGAGGGCACCGAGTTCGCCACGGCTGCCGCGGTGACCGCGTCGATTCTCAACGGAGCGCACATGGTTCGCGTGCATGACGTGAAAAATATGAGGGCAGTGGTCGACGCCACGGAAGCGATTCTTCGCTCCGTGGAGGAATGAACGTAACGGCCGTCATTCCGAACTATAACGGCGCGCGGCGCCTGGAGAGGCTGTTGCCTCAGTTGGCCGGCGAAGTGGACGTGCTGGTGGTAGATAACGGCAGTACGGACGAATCCGCATCCGTGGCGAGCGCCGGAGGCGCCCAAGTGATCGCCCTTGGACGCAATTATGGGTTCGCCGTCGCGGTCAATGCGGGCATCCGGGCTGCGACCTCGGCAGGGTCATCCAGCGCGTGGGTAGCAATTCTGAACAACGACATCTCACTGGGCGGCAATTTTTTCCGGTCGCTGATCGCCGGAGCAGGATCTGCCTGGTTCGCCGCGCCGAAAATCCTGTCTGCGTCGGATCCTCACAAAATCGACGGCTCCTATGACCTCCCCACGCGGGCGGGGACGGCCTATCGCGCCGGCGCCGGCTTTGCCGATGGCCCGTATTTCAACGATTCGCGCGATATCGCCTGCGCGCCAATGACGGCTGCACTGTTCCGGCGGGAACTCTTCGACAAAGTCGGGCTGCTGGACGAAGCCTTCGGGTCGTACCTCGAAGATGTAGACTTTGGCATTCGATGTGCACTGGCTGGGCTCCATGGGCGTTACGTTCCATCAGCCGTTGCGTATCATGAAGGCAGTGCGACGCTGGGCGGCGCCTGGTCTCCTGGCGCGACGCGATGGATTTCGCGCAACCAGGTTCTGCTGGCCCGCAAGTACGCGACCGCGCTCTGGCCGGTGGTCTGGGGGCAGGCTTTGTGGGGGCTGCTCGCGATGCGGCACGGAGTTTTCGGCGCCTGGCTGGCAGGCAAAGCCGACGGATTCCGAACCCCAGTTTCGATTCAGTGTCGTCAAGATTGGCTAGAGACTGTCCTTGATAGCGAGAGGCAAATCGATGCACTACAACGCCAGAACGGTTGGGATTGGTACTGGCGTCAGTATTTCCGTTTGTCCCCGGCGGCCGTCGCGAACAAGCAAGGAGGCGCTTGAGTGTCCACTTCCTCCCCTGGCGCTGCGGGCCGAACCGATATCGTTATCGTCACCTACAATTCCGCCAGGGTCATTGCCAGTTGTCTCGAATCCCTGGTGCGGGTTTGGGAAGGCGGCGCGAGCGTGACGGTGGTGGACAATGCATCGCAGGACGAAACGGGGCAGGTGGTCAGGAATTATGCCTGGGCGCAGTTTGTCCCCAACCAGGAAAACCGGGGGTTCGCCGGCGGCGTGAATCAAGGGGCGCAAATGGGCAGCGGGCGGTATGTGCTGCTTTTGAATCCGGACACCGCGTTGCTGAGCGCTGACCTCGGCCGTATGGAGGCTGCGTGCGAAGAGCACGGGCTGGCCTCCGGGTTATTAGTGGATGAGGACGGCGAGCCGCAAAGGGGCTTTTTTGCCCGGCGGCTGCCCACCCCGGCGGCATTGAGCTTTGAGGCGTTGGGCCTCAACCGGTTGTGGCCCTCGAACCCGGTGAACCGTAAGTATCGTAGGTTGGATTTTTTTGGGCGCGAAGAGGCTTTTGTCGAACAGCCTCCGGGCGCGTTTTTGATGGTGCGTAGAGATGTCTGGGAACGGCTGGGCGGGATGGACGAGACTTTCTATCCCGTTTGGTTCGAAGATGCAGACTTGTGCCGGCGGGCGATGGATCACGGCTACAGGATCCGTTTCACGCCCGATTGCTGCGTGCAGCATGAGGGCGGCCACTCGGTTTTACGGGTGGATGAAACAGTTCGCGGAGTACACTGGTATGGTAGCCTTCTAAGATACGCGACGAAACATTTTCGGCCTTTCTGGTTCGGAGTGGTTTGCGTCGCAGTGGCGGTAGGCGCCGTGGCCAGGGCGCTGGCAGCCAGGTTTGAGGCGGGGCATGGCCGGGCCAGGACAGCTCTGATGTACGGTACAATCGTGCGTTTGGCGGTGCAGTCTCTTCTTACGGGCAAAGTTGCCCCATCCGGCGAGACATTGCAGGCGAACGCCAAAAGTGTAGTTTCGGCAGTACGGCAGTAAATATAGGGTTGCGAATTTGCAACGTCGAAATTCATGATGGGGACACAAGATCGCCTGCATGCCGCTTAACGACTTCGTTTCGGTCACGATTGTGACCTACAACAGTGGCCGGTTTATCAAGAGATGTCTTGAATCGGTCTTAGAACAGCGTTATCCGAACCGCGAAATTATCGTGATCGACAACGCTTCCACGGACGGCACGACGGATATCCTCGAGCAGTTCGACGATCGCGTCAAGATTATCTACAACGAAGAGAATATCGGGTTCGCCGCCGCTCAGAACCAAGCCATTCATCTGTCGCGCGGGGAATGGATTCTCACGTTGAATCCCGACGTGCTGCTGTTGCCCGGTTTCATCCAGGAACTCGTCGACGCCGGCAATGTGGACCCCAAGTGCGGCACCGTTTGCGGCAAATTGTTGACCATTCTCGCCACCTTCGACCTGCCGGAAAAGCAGCTGGTCGATTCCACCGGCATTTATTTCACTCCGATGCTGCGCCATCTCGATCGCGGCAGCCAGGAAGTAGACAACGGCCACTACACGAAACCCGAGTACGTCTTCGGCGCCACGGCCGCAGCCGCTTTGTATCGCAGGTCGATGATCGACGACATCTCGCTGGATGGCGATTTCTTCGATCCGGACTTTTTTGTATACCGCGAAGACGCCGATGTCGCCTGGCGCGCGCAATTGATGGGCTGGCGCTGCGTGTACACGCCCGAAGCCCGCGGCTATCATGTTCGCAACGTGCTGCCGGGCAACCGCCGCGCGCTGCCGCCCGCCATCAACATGCACTCGGTGAAAAACCGGTTCCTGATGCGCATCAAAAACATCACGCCGGGCTTGTACCGCCGCAACTGGGTTTCCATCACCACGCGCGATCTTGTCGTGTTGGGCGCCTGCCTGTTGCATGAACACAGCTCGCTCAAAGCCTTTTGGTATCTGATTGTGAACTGGCGCCGGTTTCTCGCCAAGCGCGATGCGATCATGAGCCGCATGCGTGTCGATGAAGAGTACATGGCCAGCTGGTTTTCCTACGAGCCTGTGGCCAGGGCCGCTCCGAAGTTTCAGTCCCGCTTGCAGGCGCTCAGGGCTTCGTCGGGGGCCGGTAATAGCGGCGGCGCCAATGGCGCGGCGCAGACGTCCAAGGCGCGAGCCGCGCGGCGCGCGTAGTTTGCTTTCCCAGTGAAGGTCGCCATCCTCGGTATCCGTGGCATCCCCGCCAACTATGGCGGCTTTGAGACCTTTGCCGAGGAACTTTCCCCTCGACTCGTTGCGCGAGGCCATTCGGTCACGGTGTACTGCCGCGAGCGCTACTCTGGCGGCGCCAGGTACAAAGGCGTTGACCTCGTCTACCTTCCCACCATCCGCCACAAATACCTCGACACGCTGGCGCATTCGTTCATTTCCACGCTGCACCTGCTGGGCAATCGCCACGATGCAGTGTTGTACTGCAATGCCGCCAACGCAGTGTTCACCTGGCTGCCGCGCTTATTCGGCATGCCAGTCGCGCTGAACGTGGACGGCCTGGAGCGCAAGCGCAAGAAGTGGAACGCGGCGGCGCGAGCCTGGTATCTGATTTCCGAATGGCTTTCGACGAAGTTGCCTTCGCATATCGTGACGGATGCGGTGAAGATCCGCGATTACTACCTGGAGCGGTACAAGGCGGATTCCACCTTCATTGCCTATGGCGCGGAAACGGGCAAGGCGCCTTCGGCGGAGGTCCTGGGGCGGTTGGGGCTCGCGCCTGACAAATACTTCCTCTACGTGAGCCGTCTAGAGCCTGAGAACAACGGGTTGCTGGTTCGTGAAGCGTTTGAGAAGCTCGCGACTCCGATGAAGCTGGCGCTCATTGGAGACGCGCCGTATGCGCACGGGTACATCGCGCAGATTCGGGATACGAAGGATCCGCGAGTGGTCATGCCGGGTGGGATATACGGCACGGGCTACAAAGAACTCCAGTCGCACTGTTTTGCGTATGTGCACGCAACGGAGGTTGGAGGGACGCACCCGGCGTTGATCGAGGCCATGGGCCGAGGCGCGGTGGTCTTGTATCTGGACACGCCTGAGAACGCGGAAGTCGCCGGCGACGCGGGGATCGCGTTTACGCACGAGAATCTGGCGGAGAAGATGACCGAGGTCCTGCGTATGTCGCCTGAGGGGCGCGCCGTGTTGGGGGCGAAAGCGCAGGCTCGCGTCGAAGAACGATATGGCTGGGACTCGGTGACCGCGGAATACGAGCGGCTGTTTCAAAAGCTGGCGGCTGGAAGAAGCTGATCCGATTCAAAATATTCAAGATGTCAAAGATCCGTGGGGCGGCGGCCTCTGCAGGTTCGCCCCGGTATGTTTGTTGTGCCTTCATCATCGAATCCGCAGAAATGCCGCCCAACCAAAGACCGGCTCATAGAATGCAGGTACGCACAACCACCCGAACGCAAGCGTGGACGCCCTCGGAAATATCCTGCTGCGGTTGAACCGGCAACTCCCTCCACGTCAATAACCTGACTCGGCTCTTTTTCGAAGGAGAAACACATCTTCGAACGAGCGTGCTTCCAGGAATCCAGTGTCGCTATGGATACTGCCCAGGCGTCCGCAAGGTTCGGAAAGGCGTGACGGGGCTGCCATCCAGGAATTTCTCTCGCACTTCCTTCAGGAAGGAATCCAGAAAAAAGAGGAGACCGAAAGACCATGACGAAACAACTCTGGTGGACCCGCAACCTCGCCATCGCACGATCCAACGCAACAGCGTCGGACCAACGGCGCGTCGCCCTGCTT
>JACXTT010006810.1_pt1 | contig 16244 bp, 11 predicted proteins | sample 9270951 | NCBI WGS metagenome assembly JACXTT01 (sample SAMN15532306, study PRJNA645909) | rock metagenome | isolation source: weathered quartz diorite | place: Puerto Rico | collected 2017-06-21 | reverse complement strand
GCGCGCGATGTCTGAGGCGGGAGGCGATCTAAAGAAAGCGACGGCGATTCTCGATTTGTACGACGTTAGTTCGCTTCATCATCTTCTCGATAAATTGGGACTCACGGATCTGAAGACTTAGACGGGGCGATGCGGATATTCTTGGCGCAGCGCCGTCAGGTTATGACGAAGCTTCGCCAAGGTCTGGCGCCGTAGCAGATATTTATGACGAAGCTACTGCAGACTTTGGCGCCGCAGCGTCATCCTTAGAGGAAGCTTCGCCAAAGTCAGACGAAGCTTCGCCAAAGTTTCCCGAACCGGCGGATTGTTTTGACGAAGCTTCGTCTGAACGTGGCGCAGGTGCTCCAGACTTTGGCGCGCCTTCGTCATCTTTTGGCGAAGCTGCGTCATCCTTTGGCGAAGCTTCGCCAAGCTTCGGCGCCACGCCGTCATGTTCAGGCGAACCTTCGTCAGACTTTGCCGCGCTCGCTTCCTAAATATCTTGTTCATTTGAACAAGGAATCCCACCTCAACATCGATCCTTGAATAGCTAACGTGCTGAAAATGGATTTCGGGTGCCTCATCAACGTGCGGGTCGCGAATGCGAACCGTTGGGCAACAGTCCCTTTACGCCCGCGTTCAATCGACAAAACGAATTTTCTATTTTGAGCTCGAACTCGGGCGTAAAGCCCGCGGCTACTTCAATGACGGCAGAACGGCGTAACCGGAAACCGGCAGGTTCGTTCTGAACCAAATCACGATGTCGGCCTGCAGGTCGGGCTCTTTTTCAAACATTGTTGCGGCGTGGCCTGCGCCTTTCAACATCGTGAGCTTGCTGTCCGAATTTGTGGAGAGGCCCACAATCTTTTTGATCGATGCCGCCGCAGCCGTGTCTTCCTCACTGGCAGCGCCGAAGACCGGCATCTTGGCTGAATTCTTAATGAATGTTTCACCATCAGCATCGGTTCCGCCGGAGAGCAGCACGAGGGTTTTAATTTCCGAGTGCCGCCGCGCGGCTTGAACCGCTTGATTGACACCACAACTGCCGCCGACAACTCCCATGACGGTCTTGTTCACGCGCTCTTGCGTCGTCAGAAAGTTGAACGCAGCATCAACGTCACTCGGCATTTTGTCGCGCGAAGAAGCCAGATCCCGATACTGAGTGTTTTTGCTGCCTCCGAAGCCGCGGAAGTCCAAGGTGAGGGTGTTGTACCCGGCCGTGCTGAGCATGGTTCCGAGCATGTCGTAAATCTGCCGGTCGGCGTTGCATTGGTGCAGGAGAAGAATTCCGGGGCCGGCTTTTCCGGCTGAGTATAGTGTGCCCTTCAAGGCGAAGCCGTCGGCTGCTGTTATCGTGACTTCTTTCTTCTCGGCAAATAACGTCGCCGTAAAAATCACGAGAATCACTGTTGCGAAACAGAATCTCTTCATTTGAACCTCCGTTCAATTAAGGCAAACGCCAGTTGGCGCGTTTTCGCATTGCATTGAAGGACGCTGCCGAATCCTGCAGCACCTGCTCGACAGGCAGCGAAGTGAGTTTCCCCGCCCGCTTCAAAACGCGTCCGTCGACGATGACCGTATCGACGTTGGCCGGTTGAGCGGCCTCGACGACCATGTGGGCCGGATCGGTGAATACGCCCAGATTGATGCTGTCCGTGGAGATCATAATGATGTCCGCGCGTTTTCCCGGCTTGATCGATCCCACGCGATCGTCGATTCCCAACGACCGCGCACCTTCAATCGTTCCCAACTCGAGTGCTCGTCTTGCGGTTAATTTGAATTCGCTGTGGCCCCTCGCGTTCTCGTTATTGCGAATCATTTTCAGGATATCGAATGGATTCGCATCGCCGGACAACACCGTCGTGTCTACGGAGAAACCAACGCGAACGCCCGCATCCAGGAACTCGCTGATCTTCGCGAAACCGTATCCGATCCGCAACTCGCTTCCCGGCGAGACGCTCACCGATGCGCCCGCTTTGGCGACCATCTGGATTTCCACCGGTGATGCCGAAACTCCATGAATGATCTGCACATCCTTTCCGAGCAGGTTTTCTTTTGCGTGTGCCTCGATCTGTCCTTTTGCCTCTTCGCTGCTTCCGATGTGGGCCGAAATCGGAAGGCCGAGCTTTCGCGCCGCGTCGAACTCGGTGCGATAGACCTGTTGGGGAAGCGGCGTGTTGCGGAACATGCCTCGCCATGCGAATCCCAGCGTGATCAAGCCGTCATTGGAAAACGTCTCCCAGCTGCGATGCAGCGCTTCGAGATCCTGAAGATTCACGGTCTGCGTATCGGGTAATCCTTGAGCCCAGCCGTAGGACCAGCGCGCGCGGAGTCCCGCGTCTTTCAAGGCGCGAATATCCGCCTCGGCGTGCGGGCGGCTTCGTACATTGTGGCAATAGTCGTGAACCGTAGTGATGCCGGACGACAATGCTTCTGCAGCTCCGAGCCGCGTACCGTTGTACATGTCTTCCGGCGTCATGACCGCGCCCAATGCGGCCGCTGTTGGGAAATATCCTTGATCGGCTTTCTCCCCCGCGAAACTGCGCAGCAGCGTGTTCCACATGTGCCAGTGCGTCTCAACAAATCCCGGAAGTACGATCATGCGCTGACCGTCGAAGACCGTTGCGCCGGGCGCTTTGAGGCCTTGGCCGACCGAGGCGATGGCTCCGTCCTTGATATGAACGTCGCCACTGGTAATATCCCCGAGCGCCGGATCCATCGTCATCACGTACGCATTTCGAATGAGCAGCTCGCGGCGCGCAGGCAGAGCATTCTTCCTTTGTTGAGTGAACAACGTACGCGAGGCAGCCAATAAACTGAGATTCGTTAAAAATGCGCGTCGATTCATATTCAATTACGGGTGATCGTAGGTTGAAGCAATTTTGCGTGTCAACGCAAATGCAATCGAAGCTATCCTAATTCAACGCGTGCATAAACGACCTCGCTCTTCACGACAGCGCTATCTCGAATTCGTTCAGGATTACAAACACCGTCGTCTCGACGATTCGCCGGAGCCCATGAATACGCGACGGGGCAAGCGCCGTCAATATCTTCGCGAGTATGTCCGCTGGCTCTGGCCGCATCGATCCGCCGTTTTCGTATTCTTCACTCTCGCTCTTTTCGCCGCGGGACTCCAAATGGTGGACCCGCTCTTCATGCGCTATATCATCGACCGGGTTCTCCTGAACGCGTCGTTGGATCCGGCATTGCGCGTCAGCCGCCTTACTTGGGCGGGAGGATTATTTCTTGCCGTCGTCATTTTTTCGAACCTGCTCAACGCCTTCAAAGATTACCGGCAGCGCATCCTAAACACGCAGGTCATGTTGGCGCTCCGGCGGTCGATGTTCGACCGATTATTGCACCTGCCGCTGCCGAAACTCTGGGACATGAAGACCGGCGGCATTCTGTCGCGTCTGACGGGCGACGTGGATACGACGACGGGTCTGCTGCAGATGGCTATTGTCTCGCCCGCGATCTCGGTGATCCGGCTCATCATCGCTGTGGCCGTGCTGATGGCTTTGAACTGGCGGCTGGCTTTGACCGCGCTCGCGATCATCCCCGGCGTGATGATCATCAGCTTTATCTCCGCGCGGCGCATCAGGCCGATTTACCGTTCGGTTCGCAAGGAGGTCGAACAAATCGACGGACGGGTGGGTGAGACATTTTCCGGAATTCGCGTCGTTAGAGCATTTCGCCGCGAGGTGCGCGAGCTGCTGGATTACATGCGCGGGCGGCACACTGTGCTGCGGAAAGAAATGTTCGCACAGCGGCGCGAGATGGTGATCTGGACGTCGTGGGGACTGCTGCTCGGTGCTGTGAACGTGATCATCATCTGGTACGGCGGATACCTCAGTCTTAGCGGCCGTGCTTCCGTCGGCGACATCATGGCCTTCCAGTGGTACACGTTCCTGCTTTTGAATCCTGTGTGGAACATCGTCAATTCCTTCTCTGAACTTCAGCGGTCGCTGGCGGCGATGGAGCGTGTCTTCGAAGTCCTGGGAATGGAGAATGACAAGCCCGACCGGCTTGATGCGGGCGATGCACCGCGAGTGGTGAACGAAATCGAATTCGAGAACGTCGAGTTCGAGTATCGCGAAGGCCGTCCGGTTGTTCGCGATTTCAACGTCGTCGTCCCTGGTGGATCAGTTGTCGCGCTCGTCGGCCGAAGCGGCGCCGGCAAGACAACCGTGACGGACCTGGTGGCGCGCTTTCACGATCCCACGCGCGGGCGGATTCTCGTCAATGGTTCCGACATTCGCGATTTCAAATTGCGGTCGTATCGCGATCTCCTGGCCGTGGTACAGCAGGAAGTCTTCCTCTTCGACGGGTCGGTCCGCGACAATATTGCCTACAGCCGGCACGACGCGACGGATGAAGAAGTCGAAGATGCCGCGCGGCGCGCCAATGCGCACGAATTCATCGCAAGACTTCCGGATCGATATGAAACGTTCGTCGGAGAGCGCGGCGTCAAGCTTTCGGGAGGCCAGCAGCAGCGGCTCGCAATCGCTCGGGCGATTCTGGCATCACCGCAAATCCTGATGCTCGATGAAGCCACGAGCAACCTCGACACCGAAAGCGAGCAACTTATTCAGGCTTCGATGTCAACGCTCCTCGCCGGACGAACCACTTTCGTGATCGCCCATCGCCTCTCGACGGTGCGGCGCGCCGATCTGATCCTGTTGATGGAAGACGGGCGCATCATCGAGCGCGGCGATCACGAACAACTCATGGAAGCCCGGGGCGCTTACTACGGCATGGTCCTCCGCCAAATGGAGTCTCAGGACGACGACACCGAAAAAGTCCTCCGCTGAAGCCTCTCTGTGATCTATCGGTCCAGCAGTCGTTCGGTGAGCGTGCGGCGGCGCGGCGAGAATTGCGAAACGGCGCCATATAAATAAGGACGGAATTGGGAGACGGTGTAACGCACGTAACCCGTTTCACGGATGCGGTTCAGCGTGGTTCGATAATGATCCAGTAGAACGCCGGCAACAACCGAGCCGGTTTTTCCAACAGCCAAACGGGCCGACGCCGAGAGCCACCTTGCTTTTCGGGGAATATCGGTTATGGTCGACAGCGCCATCACCGATGACATCTCGAAAATCGTTCGATTTTGAACGCGTGCTTCCGTTTTAATGCTCGTCCAGAGATCCCGCAATGTATCGACGGACGGAAGGTTTCGCGGAGGAATTCTGGCGAGATCACGCCTAACGGCTGTCCACTCCTTCCGCAGTGTCTTCAGATCCAGCGGAGGCGTGTTGATCGTCGATGCCAGCCGCCCGGAAAAGGCCTGAAGACCATCAAGCACTTCATCAACCGTGTTGAAGTCCGTCTGTCGATCGAGCAGCCCTTCCTCTTTTAGAGCGACTGAAATCTCCCGGATCAAATATCGCCCGCTTCCGGATGCATCGGCGAGCGCTGCCAGAACCCATACGGGCGACGCGTGAAATGCGAGGATCCCAATCAACTCAATTCCATTGCCGGCCGTCCGTCTCAGCAGGAAATCTTCAGTGAGTTTTTCCGCGCTAGGATAGGTACCTTCGACACCGCCAACATCTTCGATCAAGAAACGCAACGTCGCTTCAACAAGATTTCGATAGAGTTGTCCGCTCCGGATGGAGTGCGGAATCGTGACGTCGCCAAGCTCACGCAGCAGTCCGGCCGCGACGGCTGTTACCGATCGCAATGTCCTTTCCGGCAGCGACAATAAGAAATGTGCCAGACGGGCCATGGCTCAAGAATCATGCGCTCTCTGGATAGACAAGTGAAGACGAAGGTTGACTAATTCGGCGCCTGCGCGTTCAATGACATAAGCAATTCCAAAATCAGAACCAGGGGGTTCACATGACCGCTCGATTCCTCGCATTACTGGGTTTCGCCGGAATTCTTTCGGTAGTGATGGTGTCATCCCAAATCGTTATCGCCCAGGCTCCAAAAGCATATCGGGCTCCGCGCACGGCGGACGGCCAGCCGGATCTGCAGGGCTATTGGACCAACACCACGTACACACCATTGCAGCGGCCGAATAACGTGAACAAGCCGTTTTTTACAAAAGAGGAAGCGGAAGAAATCTTAAAGAAAGCGGCCACTGAAGAGGGCGAGCAGACGGTCCCGGGAACCATACCCGATGTGCACTACGACTTCACTCAGTTTGGGTTGGACCGAAGCCAGGGCGCCCTCTCATTGAACCTACGCACGTCGCTGATTGTGGATCCACCGGATGGAAGACTGCCACCCATGACGCCGGCAGGACAGAGTCGAGCCGCCGAGCGCGCTGAAGCGCGAAGGCGAATGGGTGGTCCATTCGATGCCGCGCGAAATCAGTCTCTCTCTGTGCGATGCATCAACATGGATCGCGACGGACCGCCGATGCTTGCCGGGGCTTACAACAACAATTATCAAATCTTACAGACCGAAGGATTCGTGATGATTCTCGTTGAAATGCTCCACGACGTCCGCATCATTCCCTTGGGCAAGCAGCCGAAGCTGTCGGAAAACATACGTCAGATGACAGGAAGCTCCCGCGGCCGATGGGAAGGGGAGACGCTGGTCGTCGAGACGACGAACTTCACGGACAAGACGGCATTCCAGGGATCCAGCGAGAAAATGCATTTGACGGAGCGCTTCACACGTGTGGCCGCAGACCAGATCCGCTATGAATTCACCGTCGATGATCCCGCCACTTGGACACGACCGTGGACCGCAGAGGCGCCCTGGAAAAAGACCATCGGCCCGATATTCGAACATGCTTGCCATGAGGGCAACTATGGTCTAGCAAACACGCTTGCCGGAGCTCGGGCCGAAGAAAAAAGAGCCCGCGAAGGTGTAAAGAAGTAGTGCAATAGCGCCTGAAGGTGAACGCACCAAGCGGATATGCCTGTCAATGTCCTTGCAGGGCCTTCAGCAGATCCAGGTTGCCACGAATGATTATTTTAGTGGCCGAGGGAATACCGCTGCTGGGGCCTAACCAGTGCTGCTCATATTCGACGCCGAAATCGACACTGAACGGTTTCGTATTCGCGGCTGCTTCAGCACGACGGTCGATGACCTTCAAACCATTTACCATGAATCGGAAAAAGAAACGATTTTGGGGATGATCGAAAGCGACCAGTTGCCCGGCGCGTCTGAACCGGTCATCCCTTCGGAACCCGAAGCTTGCATCAAAGACTGGAGCAAGTTGGCTTTGTTCTTCATGAATGATATGAAGAGGATTGTCGTAAATGCGGTACGCGGCAGCGTATTCGTAGTAGAGTTCAGCCTTCCCAGCGCCGTTATCGAGGCCTATGTACAATGAACCTTTGCCATTCCCGTCCTCGATTATCTGACTTTGTGAGTTGAGGCGGATCTGCCCCAACGTGGGCGACACCGTGAGTTCGGACCGTTCCCCGATGTGAAAGTTGAAGCGGGGCGCAATGTTCCATATAAAAGCCTGCTGAAACGCAGGCTGCGCTTCAGTGGTTGTCGCAGTCGTATTCGGCTGACTGGTGCTTTGCTGGCCTGAAGTATCAGGTTTAACTAACGTCAACGCTGGCTGAAACCCAAATTTTCCACCGAAGCTCATATCAACCGAGTGTGAATCCGAACCAAAGTGCTGCGACTCCCAAATAATGTGCGCCGTTGCGGATGTATTGTTCGCACTCGAGGCGGCGACGGTAGCAGATGCGGTACTCGACGGCGTTGCCGATGTCGACGCAGCTCCGACCGTTTTTGCTCCTGAACCAGGATTACCGACATCGCCGAAGACGACACCGCTGACTAGAGAAGCTGCGAAAATCTGTCGCAGCCCGCGGTGATCCATAATGCTATGTAAACTGCGTCGTACGTTCTGAAAATCCTGCTCAGCAGTAATGAGTTCCTCGCCCGTTGCCTTTTCTAAAGTCTTCCCCCCGACGAGAATGTGATCCAAACCTTTAGCCGTTGGCGTTGTGGTATTCTTGCCTTTCTCCGGCAACTCTTTCTTCGCAAGTTCCCACCATTCTTTGAGATTTTCATAGCGTTCGTGCTCGTGCCGAATCTGTTGGTCGATATTTATGTCAGCACCCTTTGGCAACATATTTATGGCTAATGGGTCGGACTTACTTTCTCCAGGACGCTCGCGAGTGAGCATCTCACGAGAAATCGTATTGACGGTTTCATCGCTTTTGGCGCTTTTCTCCTTGTCTTTGATATTCGTCTGCAAATCGCCCAGAAAAGCCGACTCATCCTCAATGCATTTCTTCAAATCATCAATCTTTGCCTGATCGAAATATTCCTTCAGGCCGCGCGGCCTATTCTGAAAATACCTAGCCTCGCAGGTAGGGTCTTTTTTTCCATTGCTGTTTTGTTCGCTCGCGATACCTGCCTCGCTCCAAACGGCTGACTGAACCAATACAATCACTCCAAATATAAGCCTTGGAATTCTCATGGACGCTCCAATCGTTCTCTGAATTTTTGTGTGCGTTCGCAGAAACGCGGCGCACATTAGCACTGCGGTTGTAAAGGTGTCGATGCCCTGAGCGGCTGTCTCACAATAATTCGGACAAATTCGGGATCTTACCGACCCAATTTCTGCTGTTCAAAATCGATATGCGATGGGCTCAGGCGACTGGGGTGACGATAGGTGCTCGGTGTAACGCCCTTCGACTTCTTGAACGCTTTCTCAAATTTGGTGCGGTCAGAGTAGCCGAGTATGGCGCTGATATCTCCGATACTCAGCGTTGTGGTGGTCAGAAGGTCGGCGCCGTGTGCGAGTTTCGCCTGCAGCCGTGCGGTCCGGAAGCTCATGGCCGCATATCGCCTGAAATCGTGCCGGAACCAGCTAAGACTGACACCCACCAGTTGTGCGGCTTCGGATTCTGTCAGTTGTCCTCGTTGCTCCTGGAGAGCCCTCAGGACCAGATCGAGTCGTCCTGTGCGCTGCTGTGCCACGAAATGCCTCCTGCAAATCTCGATCTCAAGTACGTACTACTAAAAGAGGACGTGAAAATGTCGCTCGAACACGCAAAAATATTTGAGAACAAGTGCGCGATGCTCCGCCAGAACCGTGGATCACGCCGCGCGTATCAGGAATTCAACGGCAACCATAGTTACATCAACTGGCGCGGCAGCTTTGGAGAAGGGCTCATCGCCTTATTGGGTCAAAATTGATATGGAGCGGATATGAGAAAACTGTGGCTTGCGATCGCGAGTGTGGCTTTCTTGCAAACAACTGTTTGGGCACAGTCGCGCGTAAAGATCAACTTTAAGGCGGAGTCGGAGCGATTCAATGCCGCCACGGAGGAATACCGTCAAATCTGGCAGGTAGAAGGCGACCGGATGATTGCTGCCATAGAGCAGGCTACCGGATTGAAGTATCCCGAGAAGGAATTCAACGCCATTGTCTTTGAAGGCGTCAGCGAATCGGGACGCGGGCGTGTACCGATGAAAATGCGCGCCAGTTATTCAACGGAGATCAAGAAAGCCACACTGATGCACGAGATTGGTCATCGACATCTATCGCAACTGCGGAAGCGTCCCAAAGAGATTGACGAGCATCGCTTGCTGTTTCTGTGGCTGTACGAGGCATGGGTGAAATTGTACGGACAGGCATTCGCAGACGATGCCGTCAAAGTCGAATCGGGGCGTAAGGGGCTCTACGATTACGACACTGCCTGGAAATGGGCACTGGCCATGAGCCCCGCGCAACGCCTGGCAAAACTTCAAGAGATCATCAAGCAAAACTGACAACTAATTATCGGGAGCGGACTTCAGGCACGCGGCCGCTCAGTGGCAGTCCGTTCGGTTCAGGCGAGTAATCACTGGAGACGACGAGGATGCTGCATCGCGGAATCGGAAGTGACACTACGTGAAAAACAGGGCTTCCAATAACCTGTACTCCCCCATACGAGGACGGCGCAAATAACAAGCGTGCTCCCCACTTTTAGTTCTGCGATTAAATCTTCTCCGAGGTCACGATTGAAAAAAGAGGCCCTCCTGAAGCAAAAACGAATCGCTCTTTCAAATTCCGGCCAATTCTTAAAAAACAATCTCCCTATGAACACGTAGCAGGGGACGTTCGCGATACAGAGAATAATAAGCCGAGCGGGCACTCCGATACCGACTGCAACTGGGACTGCGAAAACCGTAGCTAAGACCGATATAAAAAGAACGTGTTGAGCGCGCGGCGAAACCAAACGACTCCTCCTGGTCCGCTCATCCCGGACTCGTCACTCATCAACCCGGTTCGCAAAGTATCGACGACCAACATCCATCTGAACACCAGTTTTTTGCGTCATTCCGACACCTGTCGATGCGCAAACGCTGGATCGCGCAGGATTACCGAGGTCACAAGATGCTAGCCACGAGCGGCCAGCAATGTCACCATGGCCGCTCTCCCGTTTGGAGAGAAACTCAGAGACACAAAGGCACAAAGAACTACTCAAAATAGATACGCGTGATCTCACCCAAGGTGTACGTTATAACCCACACTTGGAGGGCGACATGAAAATCCGGAATCTCATCGTTGGGCTTTGGTTTGTGTGCTGGGCTGCCGGCACTCCACTAACGGCGCAGAAGGTCGAGCATCCGCTCGATCCGCTCAACTTTCAGGAATATTGGACAGTGCTCGAAGTTTTGCGAGACGCGGGCCATCTGAATGAGGAAACGCGGTTCTCGATCGTCAATCTGCGCGAACCAACCAAGGAGCTGGTGTGGAGCTGGTCGCAAGGGAAGGACTTTCCCCGCCAAGCGGGCGCGGTAGTGCGGCAGGGGCCGGACTCATTTGAAGCCGTCGTCGATCTCAAGCAACGCCGCGTTGTGTCGTGGACAAAACTCGAAGGCGTTCAGCCAAACTGGCTGCGCGAAGAATTCAAGGCGATGGAGAAGGAGGTCAAGAAACATCCCGACTTCATCGCTGCGATGAAGAAACGAGGCATCACCGACTTCAGCTTCCTTGATTGCACGGGTTTGCCTCCAGGTTACTTCGGTGGAGAGGAAGAGCGCGGCAAGCGAATCGCCCATGTCCAGTGCTCGGATCAGAGGGGCGTCCGCAACGCCTGGCCGCGTGAGATTCCAGGCCTTACTGCTATCGTCGATCTGAATGCGAAGAAGGTGCTCCGCGTTGTCGATGAGGGCGTCACGCCGCTGGCCAAGGCTGTCGCCGATTACGATCCCGCGTCGATCGGAACAGCGCGCGAAGTCCGCAGTCCGATCCGCATCGATCAGCCTTTGGGTCCCGGCTTTCAGCTCCAAGGCCACGTGGTGGAGTGGCAGAAATGGCGATTCCATGTGCGATCGGATCAGCGCGTGGGAACCATCGTGTCCACGGTTACTTATAATGACGGCGCCCGCCGTCGTCCGATCATGTACGAGGGTCATCTCTCCGAAATGTTTGTTCCGTACATGGATCCTTCATTCGATTGGCGCCGGCGCAATTTTTTCGACGCAGGTGAATTCAATTCGGGAGGATTTGCGAAGCCGCTGCTGCGTGGGTTGGATTGTCCGGAGAATGCGGTCTATATCGACGGGCTGATTTCTACAGATGAAGGACGTCCGAAGACTGTATCCAATGTGCTCTGTCTTTTCGAGCGAGAAGCGGGCGATATGGCTTGGCGGCATTTATCCGACGACCCCGAAAGCCGGCGAAAACGCGATTTGGTCGTAAGAAGCGCGGCGGTCTTGGGCAATTACGATTACGTCTTTGACTGGAGCTTCCAGCAGGACGGCTCGATCCGTGTATCCGTCGGCGCTACCGGCATCGCAGAAGTGAAATCCACATCCGTAGCGAGAGCGGACGACCGCCCGCCGGCGGGCGGCAGCGGCCCGGCCTTGGAAGCAGCCGATGCCTATGGTCGTTTCGTCGATCAGAACCTCATCGCCGTGAATCACGACCATTATTTCAACTTTCGCATTGACCTTGACGTCGATGGCCCGGTCAACAGCTTTCTCGCCGATCAGCTGGTGACGAAAACACTTCCCCCAGACAATCCTCGCCGCAGTATCTGGGTGCGCGAACCGATGTTGGTTCGCACAGAGAGCGAAGCGATGATGCACGCGGACATGGGAAAGCCTTCACTATGGCGAGTCACCAGCGCAACAACGAAGAATCACGTCGGCTATCCCACCATTTATCAACTCATGCCTGGGATGAACGCCGCGACGCTACTGACGCCCGACGACTACGCGCGGCGCCGCGCAGGTTTCATCGATCACGACCTGTGGGTCACGCCATATCGCTATGAAGAGCGGTATGCCGGCGGTGATTACCCGACGCTGAGCACGGCCGGCCAGGGTCTGCCTGCCTGGACGAAGGCCAATCGCAAGATCGAACTGACGGATATCGTATTGTGGTACACGATCGGAATGCATCACATGGTGCGCGCCGAGGACTGGCCTGTCATGCCGGTTCTCTGGCACAGCTTCGAACTGCGTCCATTTGATTTTTTCGATCGGAATCCGGCGCTCGATCTACCGCGCTAACGATCCGTCATACACGATCAGAAAATCACCTTCAATGTGAATTGCACCTGACGCGAGGAGCCGGATTCACCGGTCGGAAATCGCGTTTGCCGGATGACGCCGAACGTTGTGCTGCCGGGCGTTGCGGTCAATCCCGGATTGCCGAAATTGGCATGGTTGAAGAGATCGAAGATCTCCGCCCGGAACTGCGTGCGAATGGATTCGCGGATTGTCGTGTTCTTGAGCACAGAAAAATCGACGTTGTGGAACGCAGGTCCGGTAATGGAATTCCGGCCGAGGTTGCCGAAATGCAAAACGCGGCTCCCGTTCACGAGGCTCACCGGTATTCCGAACGTGGAGCCTGCCGGACAATTCGCAGGATCGGTCGGATCGCACACGCCATTACTGAACCACTGGTTGACATCGCGGATCATTTTTATGGGCGCAATGATGTCCGGCCGGATCGTCGCCACGCCCGTGAGGTTGTTGATGTTCGTGCTGGACGTGCTGCCGGAGAGGATGTTCAGCGGATTTCCGGATTGATCCTGCACGATCGTCGATAACTGCCAGCCTTCGACCAAACGGTTCCCGTTGAAAGGCAGCTCGTAAATCGTGCTGATCACGAATCGATGCCGGGCGTCGAAATCGGAAAGCCCGCGATTGCCGCGAAGGTTAAAGCTATCCTGAACGACAATGCCCTGGTTCGTGCGCGAGTTGTAATCGATCGATTTCGAAAACGTGTAGGACGTGTTGAAAGAGAGATGCCGGGCGAATCTCTTGTTCGCAGTAAGCCAGAGCGCGTTGTAGTTCGAATTACCTCCGCTTTCCCGCTGAGTGATGTTGGTCAATCCGGTATTGGCTGAAATGGGACTCGACGCAGATAGACGCGCGAAAGGACGCACACCATTGAGAAACTGGTTCAAATTGCGCGTGATTTGCAGGTGCGTTCCTTTGGAGCCATAGTAGCCGACGGAGAGTCCAATTCCTCCCTTCATTTCACGTTGGATATTCAGATTCCATGATTGCACGTAAGAATTATCGAAATTCTTATCGATTGAAGTCGGAGCGATCGTGCCGCTCTCCCGCACATCGCTGATCGCGCGCGCCAGTGTTGTCGTCGTGCCTGCGGGCAACGCCAGCGGCACGCTGAGCGGCGGATTTCCGGAAAGAGCGGCAGCGAGGTCTCGCGGCTGCTCGGTGAGAATGGCATAGCCGCCCCGCACGGACATCCTGGCATCATTCGAGGGATCCCATGCGAAGCCGATTCGCGGTTGAAAGTTTTTGGCGTTTTGTCGGTAGACCTTGTCGAGGCCCGAACCGACACGCACGAGTGAATCCGTGTCGGGATCGAAAATGATGAAGCGGTTGTAACGTTCGGTCGGCGTCATGTTCCAGTCGTAACGCAATCCGAGTTCGAGTGTCAGATTCGAACGCATTTTGAAATTGTCCTGGATAAACATGCCCCACGATCTCAATAGATCGGAAGTCGACGTACTGCCGAGCGTCTGCGTGAACGCATTTGCGCTATCCGCGATGAATGCGCTGGCACTGGCGAACGTAAATGTCCCATTGTTGGTTGAGAAGTTGTTCGACCACGAAGGACGAAACTCGCCACCGATTTTCAAAGAGTGCCGTCCGCTCAAAATCGTAAGCGTATCCGCGGCAGTTGCCGTCATGATCCCACGGCCCGTATCCGCCGGACCGCCGATGACCAGGCCGATGCCCTGAACCGTGATCGTCGGCAGCGCCAACGGCTTGTTGATTCCGTTGTTGATGCCGAAGTCCGCGGGATTGAGAGCGGCATTCGGCTTGAAAGTGATGTATATGCGATTGAACCCGAACCGGGCTTCGTTGACCGTGTTCGATCCAAACGTGTGCGTCTCGCCGAGCGTGAAGATCTGCCGCTGCCCGCCGCGAGTATCGCCAAAGCCGGGAACAGTCTGGGTACCCTGAGACGTCGGTTCTGTCCGGCTGTCTCTCTGATTCGCATAGTAGCCGTGCACTGTATCGTTAGTACCAAGCCGGTCATTCACGTCCAGCGTGTATTGGTTGTTTCCCACGGGAGCAACGCCGGGACCGCGAAACGTGTTCGGGCCGCTGTTGGCGAGGGGTATCAGCGGGAGTAGCTTCATTACCGCCGGGTCCGTGACCGCGGCTCGCTGAGCATCCGTCAAAACGCCACTATTGAGCGTCAATGCCTGCGTGTGCTTGAGACCTTCATAGCTGAAGAAGAAAAACGTCCGGTCTTTCACGATTGGACCACCGAGCGCTCCGCCATATTGATTGCGGCGGAAAGCGGGCTTGGCGACATCGAAAAAATTCCGCGCATCGAAGACATCGTTTCGCAGATAGTCGAAAACTTCGCCGTGGAATTGATTGGTGCCGGACCTCGTCGCGACATTGACGATCGCGCCGGAATTACGTCCGTACTCGGCGCTGAAGGTCGAATTCGTGACCTTGAACTCGTCGACGGTATTGATCGAAGGTTGAAACGTGACCTGCTGATTTGAAATATCGTTCAAATTAATCCCGTTCAGCATGAAGTTCACGCCGTCTTCACGGTTGCCGGCGGTGTTGAAACCGAAGAACCCTTGACCGCGCAATGGAGCCGCGAGTCCGGCATTCGCCGGTGGAGTGACCGAACCTGGAATTAACATACCGAGATCCAGAAAGTGCCTGCCGTTCAGCGGAATTTCCTGCACGGTCCGCTGGCTGATGACCTGTCCCACTGTAATCGTCGTGGTTTCGATTGTCGCCAGTTCTCCCGCGACAGTGACCTCTTCAGTGACGCCCCCGACTTCAAGCCTGAAGTTTCGAATCACGATCTGGCCGACCTCAAAGGTCAGGCCGCTCACGATCTGTGGTTTCATTCCCGGCAGTCGCACGTCGATCTGGTAAACGCCGACAGGCAATGCTGCGAGTTGGTAGTTTCCTGTTTCATCACTCAGCGTTGTGCGTTCGTCACTCGTGCCTTGATTTCGCACCGTGATCGTGACTCCCGGCAAGACGGCGCCCGATTGATCCGTAATCGAGCCGCGCAGCGTTGCATTCGTTGTTTGGGCTCCCAGGGCAGATACACCAATAAGCAATACAGCCACAATTCTAGTAGTCACCTTTATGCTCCTCTCAAGTGGTTCCTCAGCAAACGGGGGGAGGGATTGAGAACCGTTTATGCGACTGAAGTAAATATGTCAAGAAAAAGCCAGGGCGGGTGGTGGGTCAATTTGAATTTTGATCGCGTTTCAACTGAGCCTTATTCCCCTCCTTCAAAAGGGTAACAACATACTTGAGAAATCCGTCGACGCAGGGGAAGTTGAAATTGGACGAATCCTGCATCTCAAATCCGAGATCCAAAATTTCCAATTGGACCCGTCCAATTTGCGATTTCGGATCTCGGATTTGAGATGCAGGATTCGTCCAATTTTCAATTTCTCTTCTGTCTTTGGTGTTGGGATTGGTCAAGTATATTGATGTCCTTCAAAAGGGGGGAATATGCCCGACTTCAAACTCCGGTCAAAATTTCAAACTGACCCACTACCCCAAGCCGTCGCCGTAAATCTCGGCCTCAAGCTGGGCGACGTCGCGACCGATAGCTCCGCCTACCTGAGGCTCGCGGTTCGTTAAGACGGCCTCCGTGAAGTCATCGATCAAAGGCTGGTGAAGGTTCGAGTGTGGCGGGTGGTTCTCTGTTCGCTCGCCCGCGGCAGTCCTGATAATCATCATTCCCTTGTTGAGCGTGGGGATGTGAATTGATCCGTCGCTGCCGAAGATATTCATCGTGTCTTGTGACTCGCCGGCGGCGTGGGTCACTGTCAGGACGCCGCGCATTCCGGCTTCAAATTCAAACAGCGCAA
>JACXTT010006809.1_pt1 | contig 16245 bp, 9 predicted proteins | sample 9270951 | NCBI WGS metagenome assembly JACXTT01 (sample SAMN15532306, study PRJNA645909) | rock metagenome | isolation source: weathered quartz diorite | place: Puerto Rico | collected 2017-06-21 | reverse complement strand
CTGGGCCAACATTCTTCTGGAATTCCGTTCATTGTCCGGCCCGCCCTGTTTGCGGCAAACGTGATGAGCGCTGAAGACGGCGGAACAGTGGGCGAAAAGAACCCTCTCTGGCAGTATGGAGATAACCTGAGCTGGACGCGAGGCAAGCATGCCTTCAAAGGCGGCGTCGACGTGCGCTTCGGTGCGACGAACACGTTTAGCTCGCAGCAAAATATTCCCCGGGTCGATCTTGGGCCGAGCTCATTCGTTGGAAACGGCATCAATGCATTCGGACGCCAGTTTTGGGCGGGCTCATTGGGAATCGCCGTGAATGCATTCAACACGCAAAACTTTCCGGGCATCAGCGGCCCCGACGCAAATAGAGCAGGCGACCTTTTGCTCGATCTATCGGGTTCGGTTGGAGCGATCAACGAGCAGTTCAATATCCGGGATCCAAAGACAATCGTGTTCGAGGACTACCGAACGATCTACAAGAATTGGTCGAACATCCATCAAAACGAGTTCAGTGCCTTCTTCAAAGACGATTGGAAAATTCGACCGAATCTCACGCTCAACCTCGGCATCCGTTATGAATGGTATGGCGTGCCGTACGACGCCAACGGATTGATGGCAGCACCCAAAGGTGGAGGCGATGGTTTGTTCGGTCTCTCAGGCAGTAGCTTTGCAGATTGGTTCCGTCCAGGCATTCGCGGGCAATTGATGACAGCGGAATTCATTGGGAAAGGGTCTCCAAATCCCAACAAGCTGCTCTACAAAAACGACTGGAACAACTTTGGTCCGGCTGTTGGCTTTAGCTGGTCGTTGCCTTGGTTCGGCAAGGAGAAAACGGTCCTTCGAGGAGGATACGGCCTCTATTACACGGGCATCTTTGCCGGCGGCGGAGGCTTGGGATTCACGTCGGCGATTACTCAGTTCCCCGGCGTGACACAAACTGCAACTCACATCACCACGAATCCCGCAGAAGTGGATATTCGAAATATTGTTCTTCCGATTCCCGAGCGATTGCCGGCCGGCCAACTTCCTTCTGTTCCCGTTACAACGCCGGTTGTGAGCCAGCCGACTTATGCATGGGATAAGAATCTCGTTGATCCATACATGCAAAACTTCAGTGTCGAGTTGCAACGCGAGCTCATGTCGAATCTGACGCTGGAGATTCGATACGTCGGCACCAAAGGCACGAAGCTGTATTCCACGATTGATCTGAACTCGCCGAACACGATCGAAAATGGAATCCTCGACGCTTTCCGCATGACGGCCGCTGGACAAGACGCCCCGTTGTTCGACAGCATGCTGCGCGGATTCAATCTCGGACTGGGAACAATCAACGGCACAACGATCACGGGTTCCGCATCGCTGCGAATGAATGCTCAGACACGCGGTTTCCTTGCCAACGGTAATCCCGCCGGACTCGCGAATTATCTGGGCAGGACTGCGCCGTTAGCGGGATACGCAGGCGACTACGTCCGCACTAACGGATATCCCGAAAACTTCGTCTTCACGAATCCGCAACTCGGACAGGCGCTGCTTTTTACGAACCCCAACAACTCGACATACAACTCGTTGAACGTGGCTGTGACGAAAAGGCTGTCGCATGGCTTTACGAATCAATCGACCTACACCTGGAGCCGCACCATCAATACCAGCATCGTCAATCCGAGAGTGCGAGGTAACAAAACATTATCGGCGCAGCATCGGACGCATGACTTCCGTAGCAACGGTACGTTCGAATTGCCGTTCGGTCCGGGGCGGATGTTGTTCCCCAAGACTGGGCCGATCCTGTCGCGGCTTGTGGAACGTTGGCAATTGGGCGCGATCTTCAATTGGACTTCCGGAGCGCCGCTGACGATCACCGCCGGCTCCAATCCCTACGGCATCGCGAGCAATTTTCCTGATGTCGTTGGGCCCTTACCGAAAGACTTCGGAAAGGTCACAAAGACAAACTTGCCGCCTGGAGTGATCACGTACTTCAATGGCCTGCAACAGGTGCTCGATCCTGGACGCAACAGCATCACAACCGCGCAGTCGCTCCAAAACTTTGCCAGTAACTTCGCAATTACAGATGCACAGGGCCGGCTCCTTCTGGTCAATCCCGCCGGCGGAACAGTTGGGAGTTTAGGCGAAGCATGGTTGGAGGGACCGGCGAGGACTTCGCTGGATGCCAATCTCGTCAAGCGCGTCAGAATCGATGAAACCAGAGAAGTGGAGCTTCGTCTGGACGCCATCAATGTTTTGAATCATCCAAATTTCGGGAACCCTACGGCGAGCATCAATTCGACGCTTTTCGGACGCATCGGGCTGCCGACCACATGGAACCGCCAATTCGTGTTCAATGCGCGGCTGAATTTTTGAACGTGCTCAATGTGCCCTGGCGGCTTATGGGCGTGACCTGCTAAAAGTATAGGAGAGGTTTTAGCCATGTCCGAAGAAAACCCCACGACAACACCATGCCCAAAGTGCGGCGGCCGCGGGTATCGCTACATCGAGGAGCAGGAAGGCGTTGTTAAATGTGAATGCAAGAACGAAGGCCGCGTCGGCCGTTTGCTCGCAGCGGCCGAGATTCCCAGGAAATACGGCGACTGTCGTCTTGCCAGCTATGTGCCGCCCCCTGACAATCCCCATCTACAACACGCCCATGCGGCAGCTGTCGAATATGCGAATGGATATATCAAGCATCCCACTGCGAAAGGCCTCTTATTTCAGGGGTCGCCCGGGTTAGGCAAGACACATCTGGCCGTTGGTATCATCCTCGAGTTGATCGAGCGGGAGCTTGTGTCATGCTACTTTTGTAACTTTGCTGGCGAACTGCAGAAGATCCGGGATTCGATCAGTGGTGAACGGTCGTTAAATTTGCCCAAGCTCGTTCATGACGCCGACGTTGTAGTCCTTGACGATTTCGGCTCGCAGCGCTGGTCCCCCTGGGTGCAGGACCAAATGTCAAACGTCATCAGCGATCGTTACAACAACGGTCTACCCACGATTATCACCACGAATCTTAACGACAGGGCATCGACGGAGCGGAATGAGTTGCGCGCCGCTGCAATGAAAAAGCTTGGCGTGATGGATCATGAAGGCAACATCGACAACTTTGCCCTGGCGCGGTACGAAAAGATCGGGATCTTCTTTGCCGCCGTACGCGACGAACCTGAAACACTCCAGGATCAAATCGGCGACCGCCTGCGATCCCGTCTCTACGAGATGTGTGACGTAGTGCCGATGGCCGGAAAGGACTATCGCCGGATGCAAGTGGATCGTTTTTGGAGCATCCGCCGTCGAGAATGACACTGCCAGACGACGACAACTGGCATTGGCACGAGTGCAGTCGATGTGAGGCCATCCTGGGTTCCCCGCCGCGCCGTCGAAAACCCGCCATTCGCGTGATTGGCGCAATTCGCGGCTGGCTTTCTCCCGCTACTTAGGGAGTAGGCCAAGTACGGTATATACTCACCGTCAACTTGGAGGCCCCCGATGAAGATTCCAACGATGAAATGCGTTTTAGGAATTCTCGCGTTCTTGTCGGCTGTGCCCGCGTTTGGAGCCTCGTGCGACAGCCTGGCAAAACTCGCGTTAAAGGACACAACGATCACGATGGCCCAGGTCGTACCTGCCGGCCAGTTCTCGCCTCCAGGCGAAAGGCAAGGCGGAGGAAGAGCGGCCAATCCCTATAAGGACCTTTCCGATTTCTGCCGCGTGGCTGTGACCATCAAACCTACGAGTGATTCCGATATCAAAGTCGAAGTCTGGTTGCCGGTCAACGGTTGGAACAGCAAGTTCCAGGCTGTCGGGAACGGAGGCTGGGCCGGAGTCATCAGCTATTCCGCCATGGCCGAAGCGGTCCGAGCAGGGTATGCGAGCGCCTCGACAGACACCGGACATGTAGGAGGACGCGGGACGTTCGCGTTAGATCATCCCGAAAAGCTCATCGATTTCGGGTGGCGCTCCGAACACGAGATGACCGTGAAGGCAAAGTCCATCATTCAAGCGTTCTACGGCAGCGCGCCGAAACTGTCCTACTGGAATGGCTGCTCGACGGGTGGCCGGCAGGGTCTCAAAGAAGCGCAGAAGTTTCCCGATGATTACGATGGCATCATCGCGGGAGCGCCGGCCAACCGGACTGCGATCTCCTTGTGGATTGCCCACGCCGTACTGAAGGACCCGGCCAGCTACATTCCTCCCGCCAAGTATCCTGTCATTCATCAGGCCGCTCTCAACGCGTGCGATAGCCGTGACGGGCTCAAAGACGGACTCATCGACGATCCCACGAAGTGCAATTTCGATCCGAAGGTGCTGCTCTGCAAAGCCGGTGATGGCGCCGAATGTCTGACCAGTCCTCAGGTGGAAGCGGCAAAGAAGATCTATTCTCCTGCCGTCAATCCGCGTACGGGACAACAGCTGTTTAACTCTCTGGTGCCTGGAACCGAATTGGGCTGGGGTGTTCAGGCCCAAGGTCCGGAACCTTCGGCAAACATCTACGATCAGTACCGATACGTCGTTTTCAAGGATCCAAAGTGGGATTGGAAGACTTTCGACTTCGACAAGGATGTCGTGCGTGGCGACCTTCCAGAAAACCTGGTGATGAATGCCACGGATCCCGACATGAAAGCGTTTTTCGCACACGGCGGGAAGCTGCTTCTCTATCACGGTTGGAGTGACACCAATGTCCCAACGCTGAACACCATCAAGTACTACAAGAGCGTCGTGGATAATCTGGGTGGCGCAGTCAAGGCATCCAACAACGTCCGGCTCTTCCTGGAGCCTGGAATGGGTCACTGTGGCGGTGGCGAAGGCCCCAACGCGTTCGACAAAGTGGGCGCGCTCGAGAAATGGGTTGAGCAGAGCAAAGCGCCTGAGGTGCTAAATGCCTCGCATAGCACCGACGGCAAGGTGGACCGCAGGCGGCCGTTGTGCCCCTATCCCCAGGTTGCTAAATATAAAGGTACGGGCAGCATTGACGAGGCCGCGAATTTCGTTTGCAGTGCGCCATAGTCTGCTGTCGACGCCATAATGTTGTGATTTCAGGGAGGGCAATAACGTATATTTCACGGCATGAATAGATGGCTGTGGCTCGCCTTCTTCCTGATGGCCGCTATCGTAGGCGCCGCGGCCATCCTACGGCCTCGCCATGCTGATCAAACGCCGCAGAGCGTCGCGAACTCTTCGATTCCTGCGGAACCACCAGGTATTGGGTGCCGGGGACTGATAGAACCGGAAGACGGGGTCTTACGTGTCGCGGCGCCATATCTGAATGGACGCCCCTCGTTGATCAGCGAGCTTCGCGCGAAGGAAGGCGATTGGATTCGGAACGGACAGATCTTGGCCGTACTCGACGGCTGGCAATCGTTACAAAAAGGTGTTTTGCAAAGTGAGGCCGACGTCGAGGTAGCGCGCAAGAGACTGGCCCTCGTCAAAGCGGGCACGAAGACGGCTGATATCGATGCTCAGCGAATGGAAGTTTCACGTTGGGAATCCGAATACGAAATCGCCCAGAGTGAATACCAACGCTCCGAACGCCTGCGCGAAAACAACATCATTTCGAATTCTGATCTGGATCAGAAACGATTGGTCCTGGATCGAAACAAACGGACTTTGGATGCGACCAGGGAGCGGTTGAAAAGTCTGGAAGACATTCGCGCCGAAGATGTCGATGTCCGCTCAGCGGAACTCTCCGCGGCGATGGCCCAGGTGGATCGCGCTCGAGCCGAACTCGAGCGCATGATCGTCCGGTCGCCTGCAGGCGGACGAGTACTGAAAATTCACGCTCATCCCGGCGAAGAAGTCGGCCCGCAAGGAATCTTGGAGCTCGGAAAGACCGATCGAATGTACGTCATTGCAGAAGTGTATGAATCCGACATCGGGCGCGTTCGCGTCGGGCAAAAGGCAACGGTATCCGGAGACCTGCTCCCGGAAAAGATTACGGGTACGGTGACTGAAATCAGCGGTCAAGTCACGAAGAGTGAGTTGCTGCCGTTGGACCCTGCCGCCTTCGCCGATACACGCGTGATGAAGGTCAAAATACAACTGCAAAACAGCGAACGCGCGGCCGGCTTGATCTACGGTAAAGTCAACGTCGTCATTTATCCGTAACCGCTATGAAGACGCGGATTCCTCTCGCCTGGCTACAACTCACTCGAGAAAAACGGCGGTTCCTCGCCGCATTGGCCGGTATCGCATTTGCTGTGGTGCTGATGCTCACGCAGCTTGGATTTCAAGATGCTCTGCTCTCCAGCGCACCGTTGTTGCACTCTCATCTCGTCGGTGATCTCGTCCTCATCAATCCGCAATATCAGGACGTGATATGGACCAAGAGTTTTACTGAGCGCCGACTCTATCAGGCCCTGGGCTCGAATTCTGTGGAATCGATCGAGGCCGTTTACTTGGGCCTCGCTCCATTCAAAAATCCATTCGATCGCAGTGAACGAAACATCTTCGTGATCGGGTTCAAACCTCATGCTGCCGTACTGAACGCGCCCGGCATTCCCGAGAATTTAGACAAGATTCGAGATCAGGGAACGGCTCTGTTCGATTCGATTCGCCGACCGGAATTCGGCCCCGTCGCTGAGACCGTTCGACAGAATGGATCCCTCGTCACCGAAGTCGGCGGACGTCAAATAAAAGTAGTCGGCATATTTCAGCTAGGTACCTCCTTCGGGGCGGATGGCAATCTGGTTGTGAGTGATGAAACCTTTTTGCGCATGTTTCCTAATCGCCGGCGTGGAATCATCGATGTCGGATTGATCAAACTGAAGCCGTCGGCAAATGTGGAACGCGTAAAAACCGAATTGCTCCGGATGCTTCCGCCTGACGTTCGCGTGCTTACTCAGAATGAGTTTGTGGAACTCGAGCGGACATACTGGACCACGAACACGCCCATAGGTTTCGTATTCAGACTTGGTGTCTTGATGGGAATGTTCGTTGGCTGCATCATCGTTTATCAGATTCTTTACAGTGATGTGACCGACCATCTGCCGGAATACGCAACGCTGAAGGCCGTGGGCTATCGGGATCGATTTTTGTTCAAAGTGGTACTGCAACAATCGCTGATCTTGTCAATCTTCGGCTTTTTCCCCGGAATCCTAATTTCCTTTTTCGTTTATAACGTTTCGCGGGACGCTACTCTGTTGCCTTTACAGATGACGTTAGAGCGCGTCATCGGCGTCTATGTGTTGACCGTCGTTATGTGCGCGATCTCCGGCGCACTTGCGATGCGACGCTTGAAAGCCGCGGACCCCGCCGAGATTTTCTAAAAATTTTCGGGTAGAGGAGGTGCGCATCGCGGTAGGGTCACTCAGGCAGAATTTTCAGAGCGACACGCCGCCCAAGTCGAGTATCTTGAGCAAGATATACCTCGCCCATTCCGCCGACTCCGAGCCGATCCACGATCTCGTAATGAATGATCCGTTTGCCAATCATCAGGGGCGCGATTATAGCCGAACCTTGTTCCTTCCGGGACTACTACTCGGAAAACTAGCGCTATGGCCGTCTCGTCCGTACAATAGGCGCGCTAATGCGCACCACCGAAGGTCCAGGATTGGACTCCTCATCCGCGCTAGCGCCGCGCAGGAATCTGCGGCAGGCGGCGTGCGCTGCAGGACTTGATCCGTCGTATTGGTATCCCGTCGAGTTTGATTCAGCCCTCGGGCGCGAAAAGGTCATTGGCATACGATTTCAGAACACGTCGGTAGCCCTCTATCGGGATCGTCATGGAAACGTCCGCGCGATCGAAGACCGTTGCGCACATCGTCTTGTCAAGCTGTCGCACGGTTTCGTGGAAGGTTGCAACATCCGGTGCGTTTATCACGGCTGGACGTATGCACCGGACGGAACGCTGTGCAACATCGAGCACGAGTCATTCGGCAAGCCTTTCCCTTCGGTAAAGCTCCGCACCTTTCCGGTTCAAATTCGCTACGAGTTGATTTGGGTATTCTTTGGCGACCCTTCGTTGTTAAAACAGAGACACCTTCCCGACATTTCCGAACTGGAAGCCAAGCGGCCATGGTTTTGCATGCCGCAGGTCATGGTGTGGAAAGCCTCGCCGACCATGATTGTGAACAATTTCATGGACTCGACCCATGTTTCTACCTTGCACAACCGGCAATTCTGGACGCGCTCGTTAAAGATCGGAGCTGTTACGGAATGCCATGCGGACTCCGATCGGGTCTTCGTAAGACAGAACGTCGAGATGGATTTTGGAGGACTTCTCCGTTACACGGGTCCCACGCTCAAGACAAACAAGCAGGACACTTGTTACGAATATCCTTATCTATGGGCGACAGTCGGCGGAGCTTACAAGCTATGGACCCTGATGTTGCCGCTCGACGAGCGCACAACGAAAGTGTTCCTGCTCAGTTTGTGCGATGGCGTCAAAATCCCCTTTACTCCATGGCTGGCGCCTCGGTGGACGCGGCGTTTCCTAGTCCCGCTCGCACTGCGATATCTCGTCGGCCCGTTGCTCGATGCGGATGGATGGTCGGCCGAAATAGAGCAGGAGGGTTACGAGGAACACCCCGGCGTCTCCCCAGTCGATCCGCATCCCGCGCCCACTCTCTGTTATCAGCTCACGATACGTAAGTGGGAAGAACACCTCGCGAAAGACTAGGGACGAATTCAACTTCCTTCGTTCGCTTTAGCTGGACAGAGATGATCGATCGGTTGGCCGATCGGTCAAGTACGTTGATTCGGGCTGGCTGGCCTCTAATAGAAGCGGGAGTGTCACGGTAAACGTCGCTCCCTGATTTTCTCCGGCGCTGAAGGCTTGAACCGTGCCGCCATGCATCTTTACTAAATGGCGGACGATTGCCAAACCCAAACCGAGTCCACCGTGCTTTCGCGTGCGAGAAGTGTCCCCTTGCCGGAAGCGGTCAAAGACATATGGCAAGAAGTCGGCGCGAATGCCTTCTCCTGTGTCGGTAACTGTAAGTTGTGCATCGGAGCCCTTGCGCTCGAGCCGAATTTCGATTCGTCCTCGCTCGGGTGTGAACTTCGCAGAGTTTGATAGCAGGTTCCACATGACTTGTTGTAGCCGGGTGAGGTCACCTTGAATGTGGCTGGCGCCGGGCTCGAGGATCATTTGCAATTGAATTTCTTTGGCGTCGAGGACGTAACGCAAAGACTCAACGGCGGCGTTGATCACGGATGTTAATTCAATGGGCCTTGAATCGAGCGGGAGTTTGTCGGAGATGATGCGCGAAACGTCCAGGAGATCGTCTACCAAGTTAGCTTGCGCTCTCCCGTTGCGCTCGATGGTTTCCATGGCGCGTTCTGCCGTACGCGCGTCGAGCCGGCCCGTGCGCAGTAAGTGAGCCCATCCCAATATCGAGGTGAGTGGCGTGCGCAACTCGTGTGAAACGATCGCGAGGAACTCATCCTTCACCTGATTAGCCGCCTCTGCATCCGCGCGCGCTTGCTGCTCGCGTACGAGAAGTTGGTCGCGCTCTTTTTCGCCTTGCTTGCGCTGGGTGATATCCAAGAAAACGCCAATGCAGCCACGAACGTTCCCTTGCTCATCCCGTAGCGGGGTGGCGCTGCAGAGCTCATGAATCACCGTGCCGTCGCTGCGAACGATTTCCAATTCCTGATCCAGAACATCACGCCCCTCGCGGCAGGCTCGCTGCATCGGAAGATCTTCCGGCTGAACCTCCTTTCCGTTGCGCACCATCCTGAACGGCAGCTTGTCTCCAGTGGGTCCGCTCTTCGAGAAGTTTCCGGTCTGACTCGTTCCGAGCATGTACGCAAACTCGGGATTGCCCCAGATGAAATTGCATTCGGGGTCCATCGCTACCGCGATACCTGCAGGCGCTGTGTCGATCAAAGCTTGGAACTCATCGATACGGCGCTGCAGCTCGGCGTTTAATGTCCGGATCTGTTCTTCAGCGGTCTTACGGTCCGTTATATCCATGAGCGACGCTATCCAACCCAAAACAGCGCCGTGCTCATCAACGTCCGGCATAAAAGCGGCACGCATGAAACGACGGCCTACGCGTTGGTAGGGTACTTCTGCTTCATATTCGACTGGATGGCCCTTGAGTACACGCTCGACGTGAGGAGCGATCGTCCGGTAAGCTTCCTCACCCATGACTTCCGAGATAGGCTTGCCAACAATCTGGTCGCGCGTGAGGCGTAACATATCCGCATACGCACGATTCACGAATCGATACCGCAAATCGCGACTACACTGCGTAAGCATTACGGGAGTGATGTCGGTGATGAGTTGAAGCTGTGTCTCCTTGCCCCGAAGCGCGGCTTCCGTGCGCTTCCGCTCTGCCACAATAGCCGCCAATACCAATGCGGTGATTGAAGCGGCAGCTACAAACACCTGTAACAGCAGCAGAGACTCATTCGGGCTGTGCACAGCAAACGGGCCGAATCCTCGCCTCGTTCCCCATATTGCAATTCCGGACAACACTGTGACCGTTGTGGCTGCACCGCGTGGACCGAACCGGAACGCGCCCCAGAAGAGAAAAGGCAGCATCAGGTGTTCTAATGGATAGCCGGCGAGCTTCGGGAGAAACAATCCTCCAAACACAAAGTCGGAGACGATGAGTAGCGACGCCAGCAGCGATACCGCTTCGACAAGTTTTTTCGGGCTTGAATCGTCAGCGGTACTGTCAACCCATGTCAAGAGCAATGGCGCCATGACTAGGCCGCCCACGGCATCTCCCAGCCACCAGGTCAGCCATAGCGCAGCAAAGTCAGCCCAAGCTGCTGCGCCACCGAAGCACAGGCTCAAGTTACCAATGCTAGCGCTGAGTGGAGTGCTGATGCCGGCTGTAATGAGGATGAATCTCACGACATCTTGTGCGCGATAAAACGGATTGTGTAGGCCAACAAACCGGTGAAGCAAAAAGACAGCAGAGACCGCCTCTAACGTGTTCCCCGCAGCAATACCTCCCGCCGTTGCGACAGAGACGCCGGTTGCGAGATTGACGAGAAATGCTCCCAGCAAGATTGCCGGTGAAATGCGATAACCCAGCCACCACACAATCGCGATCGCGAGACCCGTCGGCGGCCATACCGGCGAGACATTCGCGTGAATGAAAGCTTGTGACAGTCCCAACTTAGCTGCGAGGAAATAGATGCCCGTAATGAGGAGTAACCAGACTGGATAATACCTTGGTTTCACGACGAGGCTATCTTACTTTAGCTGCATTCTAGGAGCGCCGGCTTTTCGGTCAAGGGCGACCTCTTATCTACCGGGGTCGAATGGGATGCTGAATCTGGACACTCACCTCGTCGTGGCTCTGCTGGAGGGAGCTGTAAGCGCCCGTCTTTGACTTTTTGTGTAAAGCCGAGACAAGCCCTCAGTGGTGGACACCCGGCGCTTCGTGTCCGGTGCGGGCAACGTACTCTGCGTACGAGCCGGGATAAAGGTGAGGCTCGGCATCCGTGCCACTTTCTCCGCCCAGTTCCAGGACGCGATTGCTAAGACCTCGCAGGAACGCGCGGTCGTGCGAAACGAAAAGCATGGTGCCGTCGAAATCTTTGAGCGCGTCGATAAGCAGTTCTTTGGTCGCGACGTCTAGATGATTCGTCGGCTCATCCAGCACCAGGAAATTCGGCGGATTCAGCAGCATCCTTGCCATCACCAACCGCGTCTTCTCGCCACCCGAGAGCGCGCGGATCTTCTTGTCCACATCCTCGCCGGAAAACTGAAACGCGCCCGCCAGACTGCGAAGTGAACCGATGGATTCGTCCGGGAAATCTCGTCGAAGCTGTTCGTCAATCGTCAGGTTTGGATCGAGCAGGTCGAGAGCCTGTTGGGCAAAATAACCCATCGTCAAACTTGCGCCGAGACCCACCGTGCCCGAATCCGGAGTGACGGCGCCCGCGACCATTTTCAGCAGCGTGGATTTTCCCGCCCCGTTCTTGCCCATCACGCACCATCGTTCTCCACGACGAACGTTCAGGTTCAATCCATCGTAAACAAGCCGCCGGCCATAGGCCTTCCGGATGTTTTCGAGTGTGACGACCTGATCGCCGGATCGAGGCGGCTGCCGAAAATCGAACTTCACGACACGACGCTTCTTCGGCAATTCGATCTTCTCGATCTTATCCAATGCCTTGACGCGGCTCTGGACCTGCGCCGCTTTCGCCGCATGAGCGGAGAATCGTTCGATGAATCGCTGCTCCTTTGCCAGCATCGCCTGCTGCCGCGCGTATGCCGCCTCGCGATTCGTCTCGCGGATCTGGCGTTCCCTGACATAAAAGTCGTAGTTGCCGGAGTACACCGTGATTTCGCCGTCATCGATCTCCGCAATCTTGGTGACGACGCGATTCATGAATTCGCGATCGTGCGATGTCATCAAAAGGGCGCCGGGCAGTGATTTGATGAAATCTTCGAGCCAGACAATCGACTCGATGTCGAGGTGGTTCGTCGGTTCGTCCATGAGCAGCACGTCGGGCCGGCCCAGCAGCACACGCGCCATTGCGACACGCGTTTTCCAACCGCCCGAGAGTTCGCCGGCGTCGCCGTCAATCCGTTCGCTATCGAAGCCGAGGCCTAGAAGCACTTCGCGCGCCTGGCTTTCGAGCGCGTATCCGCCGAGGTGATCGTACTCTTCCTGCACGTGGCCGAAGCGCTCCAGGATCTCATCCATTTTCGCGGCTTGTTCGGGATCGGCCATCGCATGCTGCAGAGCTTCAAGCTCGTGATGCAGATCGCCAACGCGACCGCTGCCGGCGATCGCTTCATCGAGCACGGAACGTCCGGACATTTCCTCCACGTCTTGCCGAAAATATCCGATCGAAAGTTGCTTCGGGACCGAGACGTCACCCTCGTCTGGCGACTCTTCGCCGACGATCATGCGGAAAAGCGTCGTCTTGCCGGCGCCGTTCGGACCGACCAGGCCAACCTTTTCTCCGGGATTGAGTTGAAACGATGCATCGACGAAAAGAATCTGGCGGCCGTACTGCTTGCTGATGCGGGAAAAAGAAATCATATGAATGTTGAAATAAAACTCAGCGCCGCGCCCGTCAGCGGGTCAATGAACGCCAGCCGGCGGGCAATCAATTGCAACGGCGGATCTCCTTCCCGCTTTTCCCAAATGATCGGATAAAAAGGATCCCCAACGATTGGACAGCCGATCGATGCCATGTGAACCCGCAGTTGATGTTTCCTGCCGGTTTTGGGAAATAATCGAAACCGGCCCAATCCCTCGCGTAATTCGATCAACTCAATTTCAGTGATCGCATTCGCCGACCCGTCGACGATCCGCTGTCGAAACCACGGTTCGCCGCGCTCCATTCGATTCTCGATACGCCAATGCGTTTTCTCGACAGGCGACGTCGTGTGTGCCCAGGCGAGATATTCCCGCTCGACGTTTCCTTCAGCAAACAACCGATGATAATTGGCTCGCGCGGCCGGTTTAATGGCAAACAAGACGAGTCCAGCCGTTTCACGGTCGAGCCGGTGCATCGGTGCGAGATCCGGCAGCCCGGTGCTTCTTTGAAGGCGTACGAACAACGAGCGCTCGAGATGTTGTCCGGAAGGTGTCACGGGCATGCCGTGCGGTTTATCGACAACTAATATGTCGTCGTCGCGATAAACAATCTGCGGTTCCTCGAGCGTCGGCGGCTCGGATGCCACTTCCTTCCGATAGAAAACCGATATGCCGTGCCGGTACGGAGAATCCTCACGAAGCGTCGTGCCGTCGCTAAGCGTGATCAAGCCTTGCGAGACTCGCTCGCGCCAGATGGTCGCGTCTACTTGCGGGAAGCGCGCGAGCAGGTATTCGAAAATGGTCGGAGGCGCTGCGTCGAATTTCGGAAGGTACAGGCGAGACGGGCGTAACAGCATCTGATCCTCAGTATACCTGTACTGTAGCGGCGGTCTATGAGCGCCGACAATCCAGCAACTTGCGTTCGGCCGCGGGCCTCGAGCCCATTTGCGCAGGAATTTTTCCCACACTGACCTGTTACCTTCCGTTTCCGAGGAATTGCCTGAGATAACGATTTCAGGCTAGAGTGGCTACTCCATGATTCTGGTCACGGGGGGAACCGGTCACTTAGGGGCGAATCTCGTTCGGCGTTTGCTTGACGACGGACATGCCGTGCGAGTGTTCTCGCGGCGAAACGATCATGAGGCCGCACTCGAGGGTTTGAAGGTTGATCGCGCCTACGGTGATCTGCGGGATCTGCCATCCGTCAAGGCGGCGGTGCGCGGATGCGACCGCGTCTATCACTGCGCAGCGAGAGTCTCAATCACAGCCAGCGGCGAACGTGAGATTTACGATTTCAACGTCATCGGAACCCAGCACGTGCTACGCGCGGCGCGCGAAGGCGGCGTCTCTCGTGTCGTCGTATCGGGATCTTTGAGCGCCGTCGGTTATGACCCGGCTAAACCGAGTGACGAAGGCATGGCCTTCTACCCGTTCGATAAGCACCTGCCTTATGCCACAACAAAGGCTTTCGTCGAACACGAATGTCTCAAAGCTGTTGTCGAGGGGTTGGATGTTGTTATCGCCACATCGTGCGCCATCATTGGTCCGAACGACTTCGTTCCTTCTCGAATGGGAAAGATGCTCGTGGATTTCGCCAATGGCAAATTGCGAGCCTATGTTCCCGGCGGTTTCGAATTCGTAGCCGCCAGAGACATCGTCGAGGGACACATCCTTGCAATGCAGAAAGGGCGCTCGGGGCAGCGTTACATTTTCAGTACCGAGTTTTTAACAGTCGATCAATTGATGGCACTCTGCGAAGAAGTGACCGGACGAAGCCGGCCGCGACTGCGTGTGCCTTCCGCGGTGGCCGAAGGCATCGCCCACGTCAGTAGTTTCGTACTGACGCACTTCTTCCCTGCAGTGCCGCAACGCTTCACGCCAGGATCAGTGAGATTGTTACGCATGCAGCGCAAAGCCGATTGTAGTAAGGCAAAACGGGAGCTTGGGTATCAACCTACGACTATCGCTCGCGCGGTCCGTGACGCCTACGAATGTTTCGTACGCCGCGGCGTGATTGTGCCGTCCGGCAAGCGGCGAATTTGGGTCTCGCGGCCGAGGGAGTCGTAATCTGTGCAAGCGGCGATTCATCGGAAGAAGGCGCCACCGGAGCTTTCTGGCGGCTTTCCGTTTATCGGACACGCAGTGGAATTCCACCGCAATCCGGTGGGGCTAATCCGTCGCGGACGCGAACAATTCGGCGAAATCTTTTCGTTCTTGTTGGCGGGCAAGAAGGTGGCTGTTCTGACCGGTCCTCAGGCCAACGAAGCTTTCTTTCATGCCGGCGATGACCAGTTGAGTGCAAAAGAAGCTTATCAATTCACAGTGCCGATCTTTGGCCCCGGGATCGCATACGACGCGAGCCCGGACGTGATGAGTGAACAGCTTGGGTTTCTTTTTCCCGCGCTTCGAGATCAACGCTTGCAAGCTTACGCCGGTTTTATGGCGGAGGAAGCCGAGGCTTACTTTGATCGATGGGGTGATTCCGGAGAAATCGATCTTCCGGCAGTTACCAACGAACTGACGGTTTTCATCGCCAGCCGGTGTTTGATCGGCCATGATTTTCGCCAAAATCTGTCCACCGAATTTGCGCAACTATACCGTGACCTCGAAGGTGGTTTGAACCTGATTGCGTTTTTCCAACCGCACCTGCCGCTCCCTTCATTCAAGCGCCGTGACCGTGCGCGCGTGCGCATGGGCGAACTGATCTCCCAAATCATTGCGGCACGCAGAGCCAGCGGCACTGAAGGTGAAGATTTCCTGCAGACCCTAATGACCGCGCATTATTCGGACGGCGCATCGCTTTCCGACGACACCATCACGGGTTTATTGCTCACCGTGATCTTCGCGGGCCAGCACACCAGCGCAGTGCTTGCAGCATGGACGGGAGTATTGCTTCTTCAGCATCCAGAATTTCTTCCGGCTGTTCTCGCAGAACAGCAGGGAGTTTTCGGAGGGCGCCGCGAAATGTCGTTGGACGCGCTGCGGAGGCTGAATGTCTTGGAGCGAGCAATCAAAGAAGCCGAGCGAATGCGTCCTCCACTAGTCATGTTGATGCGAAAAATTTTACGTGATTTCGAGTACTGCGGATATTGCGCCCCGGCCGGCGGCCTGGCGATGGTTTCACCAGCTGTATCGCATCGGTTGCCGGATGTTTTCCGCGAACCTGAGCGTTACGACCCCGGCCGCTTCGCACCCGGGCGCGAAGAGGATCGCCAAAGCCCGTATCGGCTGATTGGCTTTGGCGGCGGGCGGCATCGATGCATTGGGATGACGTTTGCTTACCAGCAGGTCAAAGTCATCTGGAGCATTCTTC
>JACXTT010006808.1_pt1 | contig 16245 bp, 12 predicted proteins | sample 9270951 | NCBI WGS metagenome assembly JACXTT01 (sample SAMN15532306, study PRJNA645909) | rock metagenome | isolation source: weathered quartz diorite | place: Puerto Rico | collected 2017-06-21 | reverse complement strand
TCCGCATGGACGACATGCAGAACATCCAGGCCCGCGACGTCGTGGACCTGGCGAATTACGCGCAACAGGTCAGCATGCATGTGCTTGATGGCCTGGCCCGCGTGGTGACGGCGTCGCCCGTGCTGGCCACCTCGGCAGCGGCCGCGCTGTTGATCAACATCATGGTCCAGCGCCAGCAGGGCCGGCGAAGCTTATGAAAGTGGTTTGCGGTTTTGGCCCCATCTGAACAGGGATTCCTTGCATCTGAGCCTCCCCTCGCTCCAGCCACCGTGCCCGGGCGCGTCGCATGACGCGCACGGCATGGCTGCTGGCGCTGCTGTCCGCCACGACGCTGGCCTGCGCCGCCCAGACCCCGGTGGACGGCCGCCTGCTGGGCCTGAGCGACGCCGAGTTGCAGGCCGCAGTGCCCGAGGCACACCGCACCCGTAAACCGCTGCCCGGCCCGCGCGGCCTGCGCGGGCTGTGGGACATGGCCGAGACCCCGCTGGCGGGTCTGCCGTTTGGCACCACCTTCTACTTCCGCGGCAACCGGGTGCAGCGCATAGAGCAGCTGTGGACCTCCGCCCCCGGGCAGTGCGCCGGGCAGCAGGCCTTCAGCCGCATCACGGCGGCCATGGACGCCCAGTACGGCAACGGCCTGGCCTCCGGCGAGGACGGGGACGCGCAGCTGTCCTCCGTGTGGCTGGCCGGCGACTTCGACGTCGTGGGCTACTTCACGCGCGCACCGGCACCCTGCACCATCCGCCTGGTCTACCAGTGGCACCTGGTCAAGGACGCCTCGGAGCTGTAGCGCCTCGCACGGGCAGCCACTGGACCAGCCCCAGCGCTATTTCAAAGACGGTGAAGCCCAGCACGATGGCGTTGGCACCGGCCCACACCGCATGCAACTGGGCGGCCGCAAACATCATGCGCGCAACCGCATCCAGACGCCCCAGCCGCACAGTGGCGCCCTGAATGCGCGCCAAGGCCCACACCAGCACCACGGAACCCATCAAATTGGCCAGCAGCACATGGGTCGCGTCCAACGCGTGCAGTTCACCTGGAAGGGACAGGGCCGCCGAGAGATCGACCAGGCGGGCGTAGAGCCAGGCAAAGGTCCAGGGGGTGGCAAACGGCCACGTGACCAGCAGGTCATACCAGGCGCTGGCGCGCACCCACTGGAGGTATCGGGATTCATTCATGCACATGTTCCTTGAGAAAAAGTAGATAGAGCCGACAGCTTCGGGCCTGAAGTAAGCTTCAGGGTCAAGCAGTTTTGGGGGATTCCCGTGCAGATTGGTGCTTTGGCAACAGCGACCGGCCTCAGCCGCGAAGCGCTGCGCTTCTACGAGCAAAAGGGGCTGCTGCGGGCCCAGCGCCTGGACAACGGCTACCGCGACTATCCAGAAGAGGCGGTCATGCTGGTGCAGTACATCCGCACCGCGCAACAGCTGGGTTTTTCACTGACGGAGATCGGCCATGCCCTGCCGGAACTCTGGGACAGCCCGGAACCGGGCCCGGCCATCCAGCAGGTACTGGGAGAAAAGCTGCGCGACATCGACACCCGCATCGGGGCCCTGCAAGCCCTGCGCACCCAATTGGCTGCGCGTCTGGGACTGGCATGTCCGCTCACCGACCGTGCAGACTTGGGCGCACAGACCTGAGCGTGCCGGCCCAGACTTGAAGCCGATATCCCGGCACCGCCGCCCGGATTGGTGCAACGCACAAAATCCGTGCGCCCTCCTTGATTTCACATAAAAAGCCGCTCCAGCCCCAGCATGAATTGCACATGAAGCTATATATTTAATAGCAAAATCCGCCAAATTTCCCTGGCACAGACATTGCATAGATAAGGCCGAAGACCCTTCGGGGTCGTACGCAACAGATGGTCCAACGGCGGGCTGTCACCGGCGTACCCAGGACAAAGGCGTCCCCACGGGTTCATTGCGCGCAAGCGCGGTGAACCCCGTGTGGACGCCTTTTTTGTTTTCTGCTTTTACCTTTTGCAACTTCTGGAGCTGTGTGCCATGACTGATCTTCTGAAAGCCAAACTCAACCGCCGCGCCGTGCTGCAGACCGCCGCCGTGGGGGCTGTGGGCATCAACCCGGCGCTGCGCGCGGCGGTGTACGCAGCCGGCTCCGACGCACCGGAGAAGGCCGAGGTGAAGATCGGCTTCATCCCGCTGACCGACTGCGCCAGCGTGGTCATGGCCTCGGTGCTGGGCCTGGACCAGAAGTACGGCGTCAAGATCATCCCCAGCAAGGAAGCCAGCTGGGCCGGCGTGCGCGACAAGCTGGTCAACGGCGAACTGGACTTCGCCCACGTGCTGTACGGCCTGGTCTATGGCGTGCACCTGGGCGTTGGCGGCCCGAAGAAGGACATGGCCGTGCTGGCCACGCTGAACAACAACGGCCAGGCCATCACGCTGTCCAAGAAGCTGGCCGACAAAGGCGCTGTGGACGGTGCCAGCCTGGCCAAGGTGATGGCCAGCGACAAGCGTGAATACACCTTCGCCCAGACCTTCCCCACCGGCACGCACGCCATGTGGCTGTACTACTGGCTGGCGGCCAATGGCATCAACCCGATGCAAGACGCCAAGGTCATCACCGTGCCACCGCCGCAGATGGTGGCCAACATGCGCGTGGGCAACATGGACGGCTTCTGCGTCGGCGAACCCTGGAACCACCGCGCCATCATCGACGGCATAGGCATCACCGCCACCACCACGCAGGACATCTGGAAGGACCACCCCGAAAAGGTGCTGGGCACCACCAGCGAGTTCGTCAAGAAGTACCCCAACACGGCGCGCGCGGTGACGGCCGCGATCCTGGAGGCCGGCCGCTGGATCGACGCCAGCCTGTCCAACAAGAACAAGATGGCCGAGACCATCGCCGACAAGAGCTATGTCAACACCAGCGTGGACGCCATCAACCAGCGCATCCTGGGCCGCTACCAGAACGGCCTGGGCAAGACCTGGGACGACCCCAACTACATGAAGTTCTACAACGACGGTGCGGTGAACTTCCCCTACCTCAGCGACGGCATGTGGTTCCTGACCCAGCACAAGCGCTGGGGCCTGCTGAAGGAACACCCGGACTACCTGGCCGTGGCCAAGCAGATCAACCAGATCGACATCTACAAGCAGGCCGCCACCGCCAGCAAGACCCCCGTGCCCAAAGAAGCCCTGCGCGCCGCCAAGCTGATGGACGGCGTGGTGTGGGACGGCAAGGACCCCAAGAAATACGCCGACAGCTTCAAGCTCAAAGCCTGAAGCCCACCCCGCGAAGGAGCCCACCATGGTCAGTGCAGTCTTCCACTCCCCGCTCTCGGCCGCCGTCGAGAGCCTGCCGGTGGCCCCACCGGCAGGCCACAACGCTATAAAAACAGAAGCTGTTGGCGCAATATCCACAAGGCCTGCGAGCCCAAAAACCGCGCAACAGCCGCACGTTGCCGACCGGGCGGCCTACGACTGGCGTGGCCTGTTCCTGGCCGTCATTCCCCCGCTGCTGGGCCTGGCGCTGCTGGTGGGCATCTGGGCGCTGGTCAGCATAGGCACCAAGAGCAGCATCCCCAGCCCGTGGGAGACACTGCAGCAGGCCATCACCATCTTCAGCGACCCGTTCTACCGCAAAGGGCCGAACGACCAGGGCGTGGGCTGGAACGTGCTGTTCTCGCTGCAGCGCGTGGCGCTGGGCTTCGGCTTGGCGGCTGCGGTGGGCATTCCGGCAGGTTTCCTGATCGGCCGCTTCACCTTCCTCGGCCGCATGTTCAATCCGCTGATCAGCCTGTTGCGCCCGGTGTCGCCGCTGGCCTGGCTGCCGATAGGCCTCTTGGTGTTCAAGGGTGCCAATCCGGCCGCCATCTGGACCATCTTCATCTGCAGCATCTGGCCCATGGTCATCAACACCGCGGTGGGCGTGCAGCGCGTGCCGCAGGACTACATGAACGTGGCCCGTGTGCTGAACCTGTCGGAGTGGAAGATCGTCACCAAGATCCTGTTCCCCTCGGTGCTGCCTTACATGCTGACCGGTGTGCGCCTGGCCGTCGGCACAGCCTGGCTGGTCATCGTCGCGGCCGAGATGCTGACCGGTGGCGTGGGCATAGGCTTCTGGGTCTGGGACGAGTGGAACAACCTCAACGTCAAGAACATCATCATCGCGATCTTCGTGATCGGCATCGTCGGCCTGATCCTGGAGTACGCGCTGATCAAGATCGCCACCGCATTCACATTCGAGGAGGTGAAAACATGAGCAGCCTGAAATACATCGAGATCCAGAACGTCGCGCAGACTTTCAAGACCAAGAAAGGCCTGTTCCCGGCGCTGCGTGACATCAACCTGACCGTGGCCAAGGGTGAATTCGTGGCCCTGATAGGCCACAGCGGCTGCGGCAAGTCCACGCTGCTGAACCTGATCGCCGGCCTGACCACGCCCACCGCCGGCTCGCTGATCTGCGCCAACCGCGAGATCGCCGGCCCCGGCCCGGAGCGTGCCGTGGTGTTCCAGAACCATTCGCTCCTACCGTGGCTGACCTGCTTCGAGAACGTCTACCTGGGCGTGGAGCGCGTGTTCGGTGCGGCATCCAAGAGCACGGGCGCACCATCCGAAAACAAGGCCCAACTGAAGGAGCGCACGGAAGCGGCGCTGGCCCTGGTCGGCCTCTCCGCTGCCGCGCAAAAGCGCCCAGGCGAGATCAGCGGCGGCATGAAGCAGCGCGTGGGCATTGCCCGTGCCCTGGCCATGGAACCCAAGGTGCTGCTGATGGACGAGCCCTTTGGCGCCTTGGACGCACTGACCCGCGCCAAGCTGCAGGACGAGCTGCTGGAGATCGTGGCCCGCACCCACAGCACCGTGGTGATGGTGACGCACGATGTGGACGAAGCCGTGCTGCTGTCCGACAAGATCGTCATGATGACCAACGGCCCGGCCGCCACCATAGCCGAAGTGTTGCGCGTGGACCTGCCCCGCCCGCGCAACCGCGTGGCGCTGGCCGACAGCCCCGAATACCTGGGCTACCGCAAGGCCGTCATCGATTTCCTCTACACGCGCCAGGCCCACGTGGAGAAAGCCGCCTGACGCACAGCCTGCGGCGCGCCGTGGGGGGCGCCGCACACCCATCAGTACAAAGGATTTTGGATTTATGTCGGGTTCTCGCAGTTTTCTGAAAAGTGGTCACGCGCCAACCTTGTTTGCCGCGTTCCTGTATTTCGCGTTCTCCTGTTGCATCTGGGTACTCAACGGCGCCATGGCGCCCTTCATTTCCGAGACCTTCAGCCTGAGCCCGGCGCAAAAGGGCTTGATGCTGTCCGTCCCCATCATGGCGGGCGCGCTGATGCGCTTTCCGCTGGGCATACTGTCCCAGTACATCGGCCGCAAGAAGGCGACGCTGGTCGAAATGTCCATGATCGCCGTGGCCATGCTGTTCGGCTTCTTCTTCGTCAAGAGCTTCAATGACCTGCTGGCCATGGGGGTGCTGCTGGGCATTGCCGGCGCCAGTTTCGGTGTGGCCCTGTCGCTGGGCTCGGGCTCGTTCCCGGCCAAGCACAAGGGCCTGGCCATGGGCCTGGTCGGCGCGGGCAACGTGGGTACTGCCGTGTCGGTGCTGGTGGCGCCACCGCTGGCGCAGGCTTTTGGCTGGACCGCGGTGTACGGCATTGCCGCCGTCGCCATCAGCATTCCCATGGTGGTGATGATCGTCTTTGCCAAAGAGCCGGACGACCTGGACAAGCACGCATCGTTCAGGGAGCACATTGCCTGCCTGTTCGAGAAGGACGGCTGGGCCTTCAGCCTGATCTACGCCATCACCTTCGGCGGCTTCATCGGCCTGACCACCTTTCTGCCAACCTACTACTACGACCAGTTTGGCGTGAGCAAGGTGCAAGCCGGACAACTCACCATGCTGGCCGCCTTCATGGGGGCAGCGGTGCGCGTGCTGGGCGGCTGGATATCGGACCGCTGGGGTGGCGTGAACACCCTGCAGGTGGTGCTGGTGACCGTCAGCGCCACGCTGGTGCTGTGCGGCCTGGCCAGCGGCTCGCTGGCGGCCACCACGCTGCTATTCATCCTGTGCTTTGCCGCTTTGGGCGCCGGCAACGGTGCCGTGTTCCAGCTGGTACCGCTGCGCTGGCCACTGTCCACCGCCGTGGCCGGCTCGATGATCGGCGAAGTCGGTGCGCTCGGCGGCGGCCTGGTGCCCAACGCCATGGGCCTGTCCAAACAGTACGTCGGCAGCTACTCCGGAGGCTTCTACTTCTTCGCCGCGCTGGCGGTCGTCATGCTGGTGATGCTGCGGGTACTGCAGATCCGCTGGACGCGCACGTGGGCGGAGAAAGGCGGGCGCGCACGCATGGCGTGAACCCGCGCGGCAGTGCAGCACGATTGGCCTGCGTACCGCCCTCGCAGTGCCGACCAGGCTGGCGCAGAAAGTTATTTCGGTAGAAAAAGCAGCCAGTACACCAAGAGCAGATTCAACAGCGCCGACGCCCCCAGGGCCACTTTCCAGATGGCGGTGGGGTCACGCTGCAACAGCGGTGTGGCAGACGGTGCGGACAGCGGCCGCGAAGCCCCGCGCTCCAGCGCCAGCAGGAACTCTTCCGCCGTCTCGAAACGTTGGCGCTGGTCACGGGCCACGGCCTTCTGCAGCACATGGTCCAGCCAGATCGGTACCTCGGGGTTGTGGCGGCTCGGGGCGGTGGGGTCGCGGTAATAGCGGCCCACCTGGTAGGGCAGCACATCGCCATAGGGCAGCTTGCCGGTCAGCAGCTGGTACAGCGTGACGCCCAGCGCAAACAGGTCGCTCTGGGCGTTGGGCAGTTGCGCCTCGCCGGCCTCACCATCACCGCGGGCGCTGCCTGCCGTGCCGACCTGAAAGCCCCACTGCTCGGGGTTCACATAGCTGGGCGTGCCGGCATGAAGGGCGCGCATGGCAGCGGGTTCACGGCCGCTTAGCGCTACGCCCAGGTCCAGCAGGCGCAGCACGCCGTCATCCCCCAGATGCAGATTGGCGGGCTTGACGTCGCGGTGCACCACACCCTGGCGGTGCAGCAGGCCCAGCGCCTTGAGTGCGGCCATGGCGTGCCCCGTCGCCAGCGCAGGACTGAGCCGGTGCTGGCGGTCCAGCAGTTGCTGCAGGGTTTCGCCGCCATGCCAGTCGTAGAGCACATAAAAGGCCGAGCGCGCCTGCCCCGACGGCAGTTGCCCATGCACCGCCACCAGGTGGTCCGCAGCGCGGGACGACTGCATGCGCTGCGCCAGCCAGGCCTCATGGGCCAGCATGGCGCGCTCCTCCTGGTCATGGGCACGCGCGGTGTGCAGGGTCTTCAGCGCATACAACGCCTGCGTGGCCGGGCTTCTTACTTGGTAGAGCAGGTTCACGCCGTTGTCGGCAACCACGGCGGTGACCGTCAGGCCATCCAGCACATCCCCTACGCGCAGGCGCTGCGGGATGGGCAGGGTTTGTGCGGCGCGGTTGGCGTCATGCAGTGTGGCGGCCAGCAGCCCTTGCACGCGCACCACGGCAGCGGTGACGTTGTCGTCGCTGCCCGCTGCCAGCGCGGCGGCCAACAGCTGTTCGCTGGCGTCCTGGGCCTGCGGCAAGGCCGCCAGTTCGCACAGGCGGCGATCGCGCAGCGCACCATGCACACCGTCGGTCAGCAGCAGGAACACATCGCCCACCTGCAGCTCACCCTGCACGTAGTCCACCACCAGATGGTCTTCAGCGCCCAGGGAGCGCAGCAACTGGTGCTTGAAGTCCGGGTGGTGGACCACATGGTCCTGGGTCAGCAGCATCAGCTTGCCGTCCCGCAACAGGTAACAGCGCGAATCGCCCACATGCGCCAATGTGTAGGACTGGCCACACAGTACCAAGGCAGTCAGCGTGGTCAGCCCCATGGCCGGCTGGCGCCGCCGGTTGATGCCGCACAGCCAGGTGTTCTGGGCCGCGATGATGCGGTCCAGGGCCACGGTGGTGTCCCAGGTTTCGGGGGTGCCGAAATAGTCGCGCACCAGGCTGGTGACCGTGGTCTGGGCCGCCTCACGCCCCATGCCGCCCACACTCACGCCATCGGCCACGGCGACGATGGAGCCCATGCCCTCCTGCCCCGCAGACGGCAGCAGCGCAGCGCAGAAATCTTCGTTGTGCGGCTTGCGGCCCGCCTGCGAGCACAGCCCGATGTCGATGTCAAATGCCATGCACCGCACCAAGCAAGTTCAATACCCAATTTTGGTGCACCGCATCAAAACCGTGCGCCGCCATGGCTCTACCCCACCAGCATCTGCATGCTGCGCTCATAGTGGGATGACAGCCGTTCGAACAGGCCCAGCAGGTTTTCGCTCTCGATCGCGATGTCCTGAAGGCGCTGCCCACGCGCAGACAGCGGCAACACCTGGGCAGCCTGGACCGCGGAGCGCAGGTGCAGCCAGGCCACGCCGGCTGCCCCCAGGGCCGCGCTGATGTCCGGCGTGCTCAGGGGAATGCCATTGAGGTAGGTCAGTGCCTTCTCGAACGCGTCCTGCGTGTTGTGCATGCCGTCCTCGCTACCTTCCGCGGGGCTGGTGTCAGCTTGCAGGCGCAGCAGCGCATATTTGGAAAAGCGCTGCGACAGCATGCGCTGGCGCCCTGCCAGGTTCAGGACCTGCAAGGGTGCGGCCGCGCCGGAGCTTTCCAGCACCGTCGTGAGCCGCTCCGCACCTTGCAGCAGCGCTTCGGCCTGTGCGTCGACGGACTCCACCGTGGCGCCATGCAAAGCGGCCTTCAGTGCGTCCCAGGTCTGGCCCAGCTGCTCCAGCAGGTCCCCATAGGTGGACTGCGACAGGTTTTTGTGCAGTAGCGCGAAATTGCCGTCCACCCACTGCACGGACTCCTGCAGCAGGGCTGCATGCTGCGCAGCCTGCACGCCAGCGCGCTGCAGCAGATGCAGCTTGACGAGGCGTTGCGACAGCATGCGCAGCTGGCCCGCGCGGTTCAGGCTCTCTGCAAAATGGGCCGACTGGATGATGTGCTGCGACAGCTGGCCCATGCGCTGGTTGGAGCTCATGGCGGCAGAACGCAGCAGGCGAAACGCGTCGTCGTCCGACACCTGGTGGGAACGCATCAGGATGCCTTTGGCCCGGTCCACCGCCTTGCGCTCTTCCAGCCGGACGGCCATGCCCTCCAAAGCCTGGCGCTGCTGCTGCATTTGGCGGCAGCGTGCCTGGGCCAGATGCACCAAGGGGCGCAGCCGTGCAGCCGCATAGCCCTGCACCACATAGACATGCACGCCGGCCTCGGTGGCGCGGGCGATATGGTCTGCGTCGCTGTTGTGGGTGAACACGATCAGGGGGCATGGGACGGTCTGGCCCAGCACCTGTGCCGCCTGGAACAAGGCCGCGCTGGGCAGGGCGATGTCGGCAATCACCACATCTGGTGCGTGCTGCACCACGGCCTGCACCAATTTGCCGCAATCCTCCACCGTGGCCAGCACTGGCATGCCCGCGGCCTGCAGGTCCGCATGCAAGGTTGGCGCGGTCGGAGGGCGGGTCACAAGCAGCAGGACGGAGGTCATAAAACGGGGAATACCAGAGGGAAACAGCGCAGATTGCCAACGGTGCAGCCGTTGCAAGTTGCGCACCACCAGGCGGACACACAGGGCTGCTCGCCGGTCGCGCAATCATATGGCACAGCTCTTGCATTGGTTCACACCGACGCAACGACGCGTCCTACCGAGATGACAGCTTTGCAGGTTTTGCGCACAACGACGTCGCGCAATCGCAGCTTGTCCTACGCCAGTGCTTGCTGGTGCACCCCTGAAGGGGTGCGGATCTCACTTTGCCCCTTTTTTTGGCCTGCGGACAACCGCATGCCGCAACGACTTCTGGTTTTCTGGAGTGGCCGCTATGAAGAAATCGAAACTGGTAATGATTGGCAACGGCATGGCCGGTGTGCGCACGCTCGAAGAACTGCTCAAAGTGGCGCCGGACCTGTACGACATCACCGTCTTTGGCGCCGAGCCCCATCCCAACTACAACCGCATCCTGCTCAGCCCGGTACTGGCCGGCGAGCAGACGCTGGACGAGATCGTGCTGAATTCGTGGGACTGGTACAAGGACAACCACATCACGCTGCATGCCGGCAAGAAGGTGGTCGAGGTGGACCGCGTGCGCCGCGTGGTGCGTGCCGAAGACGGCACCGAGGCCGAATACGACCGCCTGCTGCTGTGCACCGGCTCCAACCCCTTCATCCTGCCGCTGCCCGGCAAGGACCTGGACGGCGTGATCGCCTACCGCGACATCGCCGACACCAACGCCATGATTGACGCGGCCGCCAAGTACAAGCATGCGGTAGTCATCGGCGGCGGCCTGCTGGGCCTGGAAGCCGCCAACGGCCTGATGCTGCGCGGCATGACGGTCAGCGTGGTGCATGTGATGCCCACGCTGATGGAGCGCCAGCTGGACAGTGTGGCAGGCAAGCTGCTGCAGAAGTCGCTGGAAGACCGCGGCCTGAATTTCCTGATGGGCGCGCAAACGCTGCAATTGCTGGCCAACGATGCGGGCCGCGTCCGCGCAGTGCAGTTCAAGGACGGCACCGAAGTGGCCGCCGACCTGGTCGTTATGGCGGTCGGCATCCGCCCCAACACCCAGTTGGCCGAAAGCATGCGCCTGCACTGCAACAAGGGCATTGTGGTCACCGACACCATGCAGACGGTGACAGACGCGCGCATCTACAGCGTGGGCGAATGCGCGGCACACCGCGGCATCGCCTACGGCCTGGTGGCCCCACTGTTCGAGCAGGCCAAGGTGGCGGCCAACCACCTGGCGCAGTTCGGCATCGGCCGCTACCAGGGCTCGCTGACTTCCACCAAGCTCAAGGTCACCGGCATCGACCTGTTCAGCGCCGGCGAATTCATGGGCGGCGAAGGAACGGAAGAGATCGTCATGAGCGACCCGTTTGGCGGCGTCTACAAGAAGCTGGTGCTCAAGGACGACAAGCTGGTCGGCGCCTGCCTGTACGGCGACACGGTGGACGGCAGTTGGTACTTCAAGCTGCTGCGCGACGGCCGCAGCATTGCCGATATCCGCGACAAACTGATGTTCGGCGAAAGCAATATCGGTGACACCGGCCACGAAGGCCACAGCAAGGCCGCCAGCATGGCGGACACAGACGAAGTCTGCGGCTGCAACGGCGTCAACAAGGGCACCATCTGCAAGGCCATCAAGGAAAAGGGCCTGTTCACGCTGGAAGAGGTCAAGAAGCACACCAAGGCCAGCGCCTCCTGCGGCTCGTGCACCGGCCTGGTCGAGCAGATCCTGATGTTCACTGCTGGCGGCGACTACTCCGCCACGCCCAAGACCAAGGCCATGTGCAGTTGCACCGACCACGGTCACCAGGCGGTGCGCGACGCCATCCGCAACAACAAGCTGCTGAAGATTGCCGACGTCTTCAGCTTCCTGGAATGGCGCACGCCCAATGGCTGTGCGTCGTGCCGGCCGGCCGTCAACTACTACCTGATCAGCACCTGGCCCAAGGAAGCCCGGGACGACCCGCAAAGCCGCTTCATCAACGAACGCAGCCACGCCAACATCCAGAAGGACGGTACCTACTCCGTCATCCCGCGCATGTGGGGCGGCGAGACCACGGCCGACGAGCTGCGCCGCATCGCGGACGCGGTGGACAAGTACAAGATCCCTACCGTCAAGGTCACCGGCGGCCAGCGCATCGACCTGCTGGGCGTGAAGAAGGAAGACCTGGCTGCGGTGTGGAAAGACATCGGCATGCCGTCCGGCCACGCCTACGCCAAGGCGCTGCGCACCGTGAAGACCTGCGTGGGCAGCGAATGGTGCCGCATGGGCACGCAGGACAGCACGCAGATGGGCAAGGACCTGGAGCGGGCGATGTGGCGCATGTATGCGCCGCACAAGGTCAAGTTCGCCGTGTCCGGCTGCCCGCGCAATTGCGCGGAAGCCGGCATCAAGGACGTGGGCATCATCGGCGTGGACAGTGGCTGGGAGATGTACATCGCCGGCAACGGCGGCATCAAGACCGAGGTGGCACACTTCTTCACCAAGCTCAAGACCGCCGAAGAGGTGCTGGAATACACCGGCGCCTTCATGCAGCTGTACCGCCTGGAGGGCTGGTACTTGGAGCGCACGGTGCACTACGTCAACCGCGTCGGCCTGGACTATGTGAAAAAGAAGATCCTTGAAGACCACGCGCTGCGCAAGTCGCTGTGGGAACAACTGCAGTTTGCGCTGGACGGCGAACCCGACCCCTGGTTCGAGTTTGCCAAGGCGGAAGTGGATGTACGGCAATTTGAAAAACTGGTGGCAGCATGAGCACTCCCCTGAAAACTGACTGGAAAAAAATCTGTCTGGTGTCCGACATCCCGGTGCTGGGTTCGCGCTGTGTGGCGCGCCCAGAGGGTATGGACGTGGCCGTGTTCCGCAACGCGCAGGACGAGGTGTTTGCGCTGTTGGACCGCTGCCCGCACAAAGGCGGCCCGCTGTCGCAGGGCATCGTGTTCGGCACCAGCGTGGCCTGCCCGCTGCACAACTGGACCATTGGCATGGCAGACGGCTGTGCCAAAGCGCCCGATGAGGGCTGCACGCCCAAGTTTGCGGTCAAGGTGGAAGACGGCGTCGTTCATCTGGACGCCACCGAACTGGCCACGCATGCGCTGGACCTGACAGCCCCCGTGGCAGGCCCGCAGCGCAAGACCCCTGCCGAAGCATGACCGTCATCCCCATTCACACAGAGGCTGCAGCCCCGCGCGAAACCCGCTCGACCTGCCCCTACTGTGGGGTGGGCTGTGGCGTCATCATCGAGTCCACCGGCACGCAGATCACCGGCGTGCGCGGTGACCCGGACCATCCGGCCAACTTCGGGCGCCTGTGCACCAAGGGTTCCACGCTGCACCTCACGGCCAGCGCCGACGTGGCACAGCAGACCCGTCTGCTACAGCCCATGCGCCGCCACCAGCGCGGCGATATGCCGCAGATCGTGAGCTGGGACAGCGCACTGGACCTGGCTGCAGACCGGTTTGCCGACGTCATCACGCGCCACGGCCCGGACGCCGTGGGCTTCTACGTCAGCGGCCAGCTGCTGACCGAGGACTACTACGTCTTCAACAAGCTGGCCAAAGGCCTGATAGGCACCAACAACATCGACACCAATTCGCGCCTGTGCATGAGCAGCGCCGTGGCCGGCTACAAGAAGACACTGGGCGCCGATGCGCCACCGGCCTGCTATGACGACGTACGACACGCCAGCTGCATCTTCATCGTCGGCTCCAACACGGCCTACGCGCATCCCATATTGTTCCGGCGCATTGAAGACGCCAAGCGCGCGAACCCGGCCTTGAAAATCGTCTTCTGCGACCCGCGCAAGACCGACACCGCCGAGATTGCCGACCTGTACCTGCCGCTCCTGCCCGGCACCGACGTGATGCTGTTCAACGGCATGCTGCACCTCATGCTGTGGGAGGGCTGGACCGACGCGGCCTACATCGCCGCGCACACCAACGGCTTTGAGGAACTCAAGGCGCTGGTGCGCGACTGCACCCCCGACGTGGTGACCCAGACCTGCGGCATCTCCAAGGCAGATTTGCTGCAGGCGGCGCGCCTGTTCGCGACCTCCAAGGCCACGTTGAGCCTGTACTGCCAGGGCCTGAACCAGTCCAGCAGCGGCACCGCCAAGAACACGGCGCTGATCAACCTGCACCTGGCCACCGGCCAGATCGGCAAGCCCGGCGCCGGGCCGTTCTCCTTGACCGGCCAGCCCAATGCCATGGGCGGGCGGGAAGTGGGCGGCCTGGCCAACCTGCTGTCGGCCCACCGCGACCTGGCCAACCCGGCACACCGCGCCGAAGTGGCCACACTGTGGGGCGTGGACAGCGTACCCGGGCAGCCCGGCAAGACGGCGGTGGAGATGTTCCAGGCCGCCGCAGACGGCGAGATCAAGGCCCTGTGGATTGCCTGTACCAACCCGGCGCAGAGCATGCCCGACCAGGCCACGGTACGGCAGGCGCTGGCGCGCGCCGAATTTGTCGTGGTGCAGGAGGCCTTTGCCACCACCGCCACCTGCGCCCATGCGGACCTGCTGCTGCCAGCCACCACCTGGGGCGAAAAAGAAGGCACCGTCACCAACAGCGAGCGCCGCATCAGCCGTGTGCGCACCGCCGTGCCGGCACCCGGCGCGGCGCGGCATGACTGGAAGATCGCGGTGGACGTGGCGCAGCGGCTGGCGGCAAAGCTGCCGCGCCATGCGCAGGCCAACCTGTTCCCCTATGCCAACCCGGAGTCCATCTGGAACGAACACCGTGAGAGCACACGTGGCCGTGACCTGGACATCACCGGCATGTCCTACGCCATGCTGGAAGACGCGCCACAGCAATGGCCGCTGCCGCAAGGCCAGACCCAGAGCAAGACCCGCCTGTATGAAGACGGCGTCTTTCCCACGGCGGATGGCAAGGCGCGCTTTGTCGCCACGGCCTACCAGCCGGTGGCCGAGCCGCGCGAGTCGCGCTATCCGTTCTCCCTGACCACCGGCCGCCTGCGCGACCAGTGGCATGGCATGAGCCGCACCGGCACCGTGGGCCGCCTGTTCGGCCATGTGCGCGAACCGGCGCTGCAGATGCACCCGCAGGACATGGACCGCCGGCTGCTGAAGGAAGGCGACCTGGTACAGGTCACCAGCAAGCGCGGCTCTATCCTGGTGCCGGTGCAGGCCAGCAACGAGTTGGGTTTGTCGCAGGTTTTCATGGCCATGCATTGGGGCGAAGAATTTTTGAGCGGCAGCAGCAGCACCGGCCAGCGTCTGGCCGGCGTCAACGCACTCACCACCTCTGCCTATTGCCCGGACTCCAAGCAGCCTGAGTTCAAGCATGCTGCGGTCAAGGTGCTGAAGGCCGAGATGCCGTGGTCGCTGTTGGCCATGGCCTGGTTGCCGGCCGACCAGGTGCTGACAGCGCGCAGCTGGCTGCAGGCCATGATGGGGCGTTTTCCGTTTGCCAGTTGCACGCCCTTCGCCAACCAGACCGACCTGGGCGCGTCCACCGCGCAACGCCACGGCGTGCTGTTCCGCGCCAGTGCCTACGAGGCACCTGACGCGGCGCTGCTGGCGCAGATCGAATCGGTGCTGCAACTCGATGGCCCCGAGGTCATGCGCTATGCCGACGTGCGCCGCGGTCAGCGCCGCGCCGCACGCCTGCAGCGCCGCACCTTGGATGCCTCCGCGACGCTGGAGAGCTTTCTGCTGGCCGGCGACACCAGCGCGCAAGCCTGGATCAGCACGCTGCTGCAGGACGAACAGCCGGCCCAGGCCTATGCCCGCGCGCTGATGGCGCCAGGCGCCCGGCCGCCTACGGCCGTGCAGTCGCGCGGCAAGACGGTATGCACCTGCTTCAACGTGACCGACCTGGCCATAACCGACCATCTGGCGCAGTGCGTGGGCGCGGCGAACCAGCGCCTGGAGTCGCTGCAGTCGGCGCTGAAGTGCGGCACCAACTGCGGATCGTGCGTCCCGCAGCTGCAACGCATGGTCAAAGCCAGCCTGCCGGTGGCGCCGGATTCGGTCGCTGCATAAGCTCATAGCCCAAAGTCATCAAGCCTCGCGGACAATCGGGAACATGGGCATTGGCAAGTACATCAAGGAAATCGGGCGCGGCAAGGACGGTGCGCGCCCGCTGAACCGCGAGCAGGCGGCCGATCTGTTCGGCCAGGTGCTGGACGGCACGGTAACCGACCTGGAGATCGGCGCCTTCTGCCTGGCCATGCGCATCAAGGGCGAAACGCCCGAAGAGATGGCCGGTTTCCTGGACGCCACCTACCAGCGCCTGCAGCGCATCCCTGCCCAGCCTGCCAGCGCACGCCCCACTGTCGTCATCCCCAGCTACAACGGCGCGCGCAAGCTGCCCCTGCTGACGCCGCTGCTGGCACTGCTGCTGGCGCGCGAAGGCCTGCCGGTGCTGATCCACGGCACAGCCACGGAGTCGACCCGGGTCTTCACGTCAGAAGTACTCGCAGCCCTCGGTATACATGCGCAATCAGCTATTCAATTAATAGCAAATGGCAGTGTGGCCTTTGTGCCCACGGCGCTGCTGTGCCCCGGGCTGCAGCGGCTGCTGGAGGTGCGCCGCGTGGTGAACCTGCGCAACCCGGCGCACAGCCTGGTCAAGCTGATGAACCCCTGCGAAGGCAAAAGCCTGATCGTCAGCAGCTATACCCACCCCGAATACGCCCAGTCCATGGCCGCCACCTTTGCGCTGACGCGCGCCAACGCCCTGCTGCTGCGCGG
>JACXTT010006807.1_pt1 | contig 16247 bp, 15 predicted proteins | sample 9270951 | NCBI WGS metagenome assembly JACXTT01 (sample SAMN15532306, study PRJNA645909) | rock metagenome | isolation source: weathered quartz diorite | place: Puerto Rico | collected 2017-06-21 | reverse complement strand
ACAGAATCTCGAACAGATGATCAAGGGCCGGCCGGCACACAGCGATGGCCCCAGCAATACCGCATTGATCAAGACGCTGCATGGCGCCAAGTGGCACCTGTGGCACGGCTGCCCCTTTCAAGCGTTGCGCCGCCTGGAAAGCCTGAGCTGGATCTGGACCCTGAGGCCAGCCCCGAGGAGGGCAAACTTCTCGGCAAGCTCGAGGAGTTCATTGTCTACCTCGACAACAACCGACACTTCATCGTGAACTACGGTGACCGCTATCGGCATGGGGAGCCCATTGCCTCAGATTTTGTCGAGTCGGCCGTCAATCAGGTGGTCAGCAAGCGGTTCGTCAAACGGCAGCAGATGGCCTGGCGGCCTCGGCACGCGCACAACCTGCTTCAGATCCGAACAGCCGTGCTCAATGACCAGCTCCGCTCTTACGTTGAACGATGGTATCCGTCCATCGCCCGGGACGAAAACCACCGCCTTGCCGCTTAGTCGGCCCCCGTTGTGGCGCGGTCTCCGTTAGCTGCTGAAAGACCTTCAGGAGCACCAGCAGACCAAGTCGCGATTCTTTCCCGCGTGTGGACCGGGTCGCCCAGTCCAACTCTTCTGCGCTGGGTGTGTAGCAGGCCCGCAATTCCTTGAGGGAAAAGACCTTCGGGAAACGCGGGTACCCTTCCATCGGGCCTGCATGCTCCTGGCGGTGCGTAGAAAGCCCACCGCGCCCCAGCTGCTGCCAAGCTTCGGGGCGTTGCAATTCAACGCAAGGCAAACCCTCTGCTACCATCGACGGCATCTCACCGCCAGGAGAACCATCGATGCTTGACGCACTCTCGGGCGCCATTTCCGGTGCCAACTCTGCCTTTGACCTCGTAAAGAATGCGATCAAGGCCCGTGACCAGGCCGTCATCGAAAAGGCCGTCGCCGACATGGTCGACCAACTGCGCAACGTCAATATGGCTGCCCTGACTGCTGCCCAGGAGGCGCTCAAGGGGGCGCAGGATGCGAGGAAAACGGATCAACGCATAGCAGAGCTGGAGGCGGAGGTGCGAGAACTGAAGGCAGAGGCCGACGAGCGCGACAAGTACCATCTGGCGCAGGTCGGCAATAACGCGTTCGCCTACACACTGAAGGAAGTGCCACCTGATGGGCAGCAGCGGCACTATCTCTGCCAGGCCTGCTACGACAATGGGGGAAAGAAGGTCGTGCTGCAGCGGATGCCAACCCGGTCGATCCTGAGGTGCCCGACTTGCGAGTCGGAGGTCCAGAGCGCAGCCCTCTTGGCAGAGATACAAGAGCAGCGCCAGCGCGCAGCACGTCGCGTCACTCACAGCACCTATCTCTGAGGCTGAGACGGGGTTTGTCCTCGCAAGGCATCGGCGCGGATTTCCTCGACCATGCCGACCTGCTTGCGCCGCGTCGCTTCCGTGAGTGCAGCATCGAGTCCCATTGTGCCGTCGATCACCAGGTCGACGAACTCCGGTGCGTGCTCGACGACTTGGCGCGCCTGTAATAGACGGTTCGCAGAAAAACCCGCAGTTTCTGCGGATTTTTTCCGCGTCCGCCCTTCACCCCTTCGATCGAAGGGCAACTTCAGCACGGGAAGCCTGATAGCATCGCCAGGTTCAAATTCGAAGGGGCAATCGATGGATGCCACCACGCAGGCTTTTGTGACCGAGATCGTGTCACGCAAGATCGCGGAGAACTGGCTTTACTGGGTGCTCTACCTCGCCGCCGTTTTCGTCGCCGCTTACTTCAGTGCATACATCAAGAAGCGAGCGGAGAACCTGGCTACGAAGGCGGACTTTGACGATCTCAGAGAGCAGCTTCGTCAAACAACCAGGCTTACGGAAGAAATCAAATCAGAGATCGGGCATGCGGAATGGAAGGCTCGCGAGATGAACCTTCTTCGGCGCACAAAGCTTGAGGAGTATGTGCAGCAGATCGCAAAAGTCGAAGGTGCTGTTGGAGCAGCGGTAATGAAGGCCTTCACCGGACAGGAGCTTGAAATTCCAAGCGAGCCGATGGATCGCCTTCATGCGCTCACTCAATTGTATTTTCCTCAGCTTGCCGTAGTAGCTCTTCCCTTTGAGGCAGCATGGAGGTCGACCGCTTCTGCGGCGGGGACAACCTTTATCGAGATTGAAAAGGCCAAAGCAGCCTCGGATTTAGCACTGCACAAGCAAAAGCTTGATGAAGGGTCGGCAATTTATGCAAACAAATATAGGGACACGCTTGGGCTTAAAGGAAAGCTCGAAGCGGAATGCGCAAAATTGATGCAGGCGCTCCTTCAATTGCCATCGAGGACGGAAGATTAACAGGGTGCCGGAGGCCTCGATCCTACCGGCACCACGGTCGCGGGGTGGCACCCTAACGAGACCTGGAAACCGCCGCCAAGCCTCGCTATCAAACCCGAATCAGGTTGCAGTCTTCGACGACTTCCTGGCTTCCCCCCGCGGCACAATTGTTGTCGCCCCGATAGGGGTGATGGTGCTGATTGACACGGTTTCAGCAAGAAAACCATTCTGTATCAACGAGTTGCGCAAACAGCGTTTCGTGGAAAAGTCGGTGTGTGCAAATTCTTGATTTGAAAGCGAATTTCGCTCGCTGGCGTATCATTTTACTGCGAAAGCACCATCACCCCATCTTCAATCGCGCCAGCTTTCAGCGATTTGCTGATCAGGCGTAACACGCGCCGGTCGCCGATGCGATGCTCCAGAAACCGCCAGTAACCAGCCATGGCTTACGGTGTCGAAGAATCTTGCTCTAGCGCCCGGCGTCGCTAGCTTAGATTCCCAGCTCGCGCCAAGTTTTCAAGTTCGATTTTGAAGTGTTCTTCTCTGTGCTGTCAATCGCAGCTAGCACTTCCACAATCGATTCCTCAAGGACTTTCTCTGCCTTGATGTTGAGCTTAGACGCTGTCGCTGGGCTACTTGCAACAGCAATCGCTCCGCCCACTTGAATCTTTGCAGCGGCAATGGTGGCGGCAGCCTGCAGTACTGCGTCTTGACTTACCTTCATTTTCTTCTTCCTATGTCAAAGAGGGAGCGGCGATCTTATCCGATTCAGGGATTGTTGCGTGCGGCGCGATTTTGTCGGCATCCACGTCACCAATGCGCTTCTTCGTGAGTGGCTTGCTATCGTAGGAGCGACCGCAGCGCGTACGAAGGCAGAGCGGCTGGAAATCGTCAACGCTGAGTGAGTCCCTCGACGCGGCGGGGTGCTTCGATCCGCCGCCGCCACCGTAGCCACCTAATCCGGCGCCCCCACCAGTGGTCTGCTACCGCAACGCCGCGGGGCAGAGTTTGGACGGGCAGGGCGACATGCTCGACTGGCTGCGGCGCGCGGTCAATGCGGGGCAGAGCGTGGAGTTTTTCCCGGTCGGATAGGGCTCCAGCGGACCGGTCTGGTGCCCATACTCCTTGTGATAAAGAATTCCTCTTATCTTGGGATGAGCCCAAGTTAACTCATTGAAAGAAATCAGTGAGCGCCTTAATTACGAATTTCGCAGAAATGTATGATCCATATACATGCAGATCATCGTCCTTACCGGAATCGCACAAGTCAACAACAGTTTTGGCGCAGATACATGAAGGCCGCCCCGGCGATAATTCTGCAGCCCTTTGGATGGCAAATACTTCCATATCCAAGGCACTGACCTTCCTATGGATTGTTTGAATCTGCCCCAAATATTTTTTGTCGGCAATAACTGCAGATCCACTTGTGAACACTGCAAGTTCTGGCGTGTTTTGCTCAGTTGGACGTTTGCCGCCGTGAAATCCATGCTCTAAATCATAAATCAAATTATCAGAATTAATCAATGCGCGAAGTTTAGGAAGCAGAAGGGGATCTGTTGACACCTGATACGGTTCATGCTTAAAACCATCGGAAGTCCATTTTCCAGACTGATATTCGTAAGCCATGCTGGATACCAAAAGCTGCCCCATTTTGGCGCGATCCTGGAATCCTCCGCAGATGCCGCTCATAGCTATCACGTCGGGCTTGAATCGATCGACACATAGAGCTGCCGTTATTGCGGCGCTTACTAATCCCATGTTTGGCATGAGGATGACTGTTCCTTTACGCGAACAAATTGATACGTCCAAGCAGTCGATACCAGATCTGGTGACCTGACGCCCCCCTAGCATGGCTACATAGGGGTTTCTTTCCTCCTGCAAGGCGCAAAAAACAACAAAATCAAAATAGACGTTTCTTTTCAGTTGAATCAGGAGCGAATCAAGGGTCGATTGCCATCCCTTGGAGTTGGAAAAATCCGCAAGGATGCAACCATGTGATTCGTAGAATTCCCGAAGCTCTGGAAAATCATTTGGATATGAACTAATGGCTAGCAGCAAAGCGTTTGCCTTACCCGCCTTGATGATGGCCTGTAAAATAGCTTTACCATTCTGAGTTGCCGCACCATCGTCTACGCTTGGCAAGTGAAAGTCAATAATAAACAGTCCGATATCCGACCCAAGACCGCCCGCAAAATCCGTCATATTTTTTGCTCGGATTATATCGGATGACTCCACCCCCTTCTTCTTGAGATACGAAATAATGGCTTTTGCCTTTTTTTCGTTATCCTCAATAAGCATAATCTTCATTGACAAATCCTCAGAATCGAAGCAATACGCTGAAGCGTTGGTTTTGATTTATAATTATAAAGAACTGCCCCAAGCACATTTTGATTGTATTTTTCTTTAATTATTTTTGGCGAATCCTTTAGTTTGACTTTGGTGCCTCCAATATAAAAGTCAGGGTATTGAGTAATTATAATTATCTTCGATGTTTTCCCCGTCATTTTTAACGCACGCAACACCTCTATCCCTCCTTGAGCTTGGTCGTGCCCTTTCTTTAGATCTTCTGCGCGCTCTCCGAACGTCGAAAGCGCCATATCAAGGATAATAAGGGAGTAGTCATTCTTTAGTACTAGTTGAACTGCGCTGCTAACACCATCAACTATCTCTGGTTCAATGGAAAAAACATCGCGTACACATTGCGTAATCTCGTCACGCTTATGAATCTCGTCTTCTACGAGTAATATCTTCACAATCACACTCCGCTTGAGACCTCTTCTTGAGCTATCTCAGCATGCATCGAAAAACTTAAAGTGAGCTGACGACTCTCGTCCATAGAACTGCAGCGAACCGTATGTGCGCCTTCGGAACTGCGGGTGATAAACTTAATTTTTTTGATTCCCGTATAGCCTTCGGTCACCATGTCTATGCCAGTTTCGACCGACTCAATCGCCTTTTGAATGCGACTTTTGCACCGTGCAAATTCGTCATTTGGCACGGTGGACGTAATGTCGATAGACAGATACTCCAAAACGGATGTCGGGCCTTGTCGGGCCGAGTTGACATTTACGATAATTTTGCTTCCCGCTTCCCCGTAATTCTGTGCATTTTTTAGCAAGGCCGCTAAGCAATCATATACTCTATGAACGGTAATCCCTGTGTATTTTTGTTCCAGAGCCTGCCCGGAGAATTCTACGTGATTACGGCGATTTAATTCGATAAGAATAATTTGACACAAGTCGGAGACGGATGCAGATACAAATCCCGTTTGTGGAACTTGAAACCAGTCAGCCACTTTTCTGAATACCTCATTAACTGCATCATGTAGCTCAGACCTCAGCTGAGCCTCAATGGTGCCGAACGATCCTGGAAAGAATTTATCTATCAGAGAATTTGCCTCTTGGAGAAGCTTCGTTCTAATAAATCGCGCAGCATTTTCAAGTTGAGGCGCAATTTGTTTCCAACAGAAAGCAATCACGAGATCATTTAGTAGTTCGCTCCCATTCGCCGAATGCAATGCAAGCGAAAGATTCCAAAGATGTTCTTTCGTGGAGGGGTCGTCTTCATCCAGAGTTGCACTAAAGAGTGAAGTGGCGGATTTAAATTGGAGATGCTCCCTGCGCAACTTGTCTATCAGTCCCTTATAAGCCGCCATCCAAGATTCGACCGTTCGACGCATATGTGCATTCGACAAAATGGCGGCGAACTCTGGCTTTCGCAAAACCATGTCGACTGTGTCGGTCGTTACACCATCCAACGTGTTATGGCGGATACGGCGGCCCAAATATGATTGGATGCCGAATTCTGGACTCAGACAAAACTGCTCAAAGGCGTCTGTCGCAATCTGTGAGATCAAATACTCATTTTGTAGTTGAATGAGATAAATTGTCCCTTCTGCCGTACCTTTGTTCAGAATGCTGGCTCTCATTTCGGAGTATAACGAGCGATATTGCTCGGTAGCGACCGACGGATTAGTATCCAACCACTTCTTCATTGCAACACTGTCGACATACATTCGGCTGCTATCGAAATATCGCTGGAGCGGTGATAGCTTCGACCGCGTCGTAATGGCATCGGCTTCAATGATATATTCGAGCCGATTTAGCTTTTGACCGACAGCGCGCAGTATGTCGCCTCTAATTTTTGAGGCCTGCGATGCGTTAGGCACCAGAGTATACAGTTTCTCGAGAGTAACTTCGTCGAGTGAATTAACTATATAGCTCGCCACTTGCGGCGAGTCCATGAGCAGATATTCTATGAAATCGAGAATTGATCCCCCGTGTTCTTCATTTACGTGGGAAATGAAGTCCGTTCTGAATTCAAAATCGACATCGGGATCAATAGACTTGGCTTTGAATAGCGCCAGTGCTAAAACGGCCACTAGACTACGAGCTTCAGTGGGGGCAATAAGATATAGCGCTCTGATCTCCTCCTCTTTTAATAGAGTTTCCAATCCAAGCGTATTCTCCATCACATATGTGATTTCTTTCTTGGAAAGTTGGAGGATATTTCCCCTTTCCTCAATAAATTGAAGGAAAAGAAAAGTTCTATAGAAAGCATCTAGAGCGATGCCGCATACTTCGTGCCCTGGGGAGGCTCCATCCGGCATTAGCAAGGATGTCTTTTCACTGATCTCTTTTGACTCTAGCTCATATTTACCGTCTATTATCTCGGCGAGCAGTCGTGCGCCGAAGACGCGGTCCAGCTTGTTCCTGAATTTCGCATACTTCGGACGTTCAAGGAATGCCGATGAGAGGCGATATAACCTTAGAGAGGCTTCGACATCGGGGCTCTGCGCGCGATAATGTTCGGTAACAATATCCCGACTGTCATCTTTTTGCGCATACTCTTGAAATTCGAGAAGTATGGCCGCAAGAGTAGGATCGATACGATTATTGATATCGGTCTGTACAGCGTGGAATTCGTCGCCGAGATTCATGACGACTAAAATCGCATATATCGTGTCGACCAATGAGGATTCAGTAGCGCGCAGCAGAAAACCAGCCAGATCTTTTTTGTTTAGTGGTGTCGGAATAAAATTGCTTAACGACAGCGCGCGCCTAAACTCTCCATTAACTTTCCCAACTCGGCCTCTTACTCGACGTTGAGCAATAACAAAAAGTGATATTTTAGAGCTAACATTTTCAAGCGCACTAAAGTGCATGCCTGCATTATTTCTGTGCTCGATTTCCTCTTCAATTTCAGAAACCATCACCAACTGATCAACGGTCAGTGCGCGTGCGCTACGCAAGTATGCCAATTTGTAGGACATATAGTTTGATGCGCCGAACTTTCTCGTCATATCGAGAAGGGTATTCAGTGCAACACCTACGTCCATCGCCTCAAGAAAGGCAAGATTTCGAAAATATTCGATAATTTCTTGGATGAACTGTTTTTGGGAGTTCAAATACCCCAGCGTGTAAGAGACTTCATTACGCCAAGTAATTGAGGGGAATCCGGTGAGTCGATACAAATCCTTGCTTGTCTTCTTTTTGTTTTTGTCGTCGTCCAACAAGCCATTTGGGCCTTTTAGCAGGGCCCCAACGATTGCACTATCGGAGAACGAATCTCTATTGCGCATTGCCTCTATTTCACTAGCAGTGAAATACGTTTTTGAGCTGTAACCACGAAGGAGATTTCGCTTATTTATGTTCTGAATTTTTGATATTAAGCGATAGATTTCTGGGGACCTAGGCGGAGCGCCTTTTTCGTATTTATTTGACACAATTTCTCTTTTTATTGAGTATTATTAGTTGTTGTGATTTATATTGGCGCCGACGCTGGAATTGTGATTGTTATATAAAGCTTAAAATATTACGGATTTGCGTGAATTAGCATGCTGACCGATATTGTGGTTATGTACTGAGGTATGGAAATTGATCAGACGGCTCATTGGCTGATGGAGCAAGCTATCTATGATATGGCAATGGCGCGGTGGCGGTAGCCCGCGCTCGGCTCGATTCTGAATAGCGTACCGTCGGCAGTCAGGAACTATGGGCGCGCGAAAATACCAGTTCAGAAGATCTCTTCTCTCACTCGAAAGCCGTTCCCCTGTCCAACCGGCGCTGTCGGGCATTTTTTGGCGCCGGCCGCCGGGGGGGCGAGGCAAAGCGAAATAGCGCGCCGGGCATGATGCCGGCTGCGTACGTCGACGAATTCGAGTAGAGAGAAAACTAGACTGACGGTGCCCACCGCCACGGCGCTCGTGCAAAGCTCTGTCTTCCCCGCGGGGAGCATCACGATTGCAAGGCAGAACATTGCGATCGCGCCCAAACAAAACGACCAGAGACTATACGTGCCGCGTCCTGGTTGGAGTTCGACATAGTTTGACTTTGGAATAAAGCCAAACCGGGGGTCGAATTCCAGATAGTGCCAACCGGCTGCCGACCAGCGTGCCAGCGACAGGGCTTCAGGGTGGCGCGACAGATAGCGCAACTGCGGCACAGTAAAGCTCTGACCGTAGGCTGCGTACATCCGTCCGCAGTCCGCCAGCGTGGGGGCGTGCGGAGCCATCGCTTCCCACGCTTTGGCCACGGCATCGGGATGGCGGGTACAGTGTTCCCGCGCCAGCCAGGAAAGCAGTTGACCGCCCTGAGACCAAGGCCCATTCAAGAGATTCATGTCCGATTCCACTAATTGATAGCCAATCGCGTCGTCTAACCTCATGCAGTGTAGCGCACATCTCTCATGCTAGCCCCGGTCGGGAGAGATTGTTGTTGTTCCGCGGTTACGACGGATACTGAGAGTGCCCCAATAGGGTATCCATTTGTTTTTGGTGCAATTTGGCCACGGTTATCTGTCTGCTGCGCAGAGCGTCTGGCCTAGAGTGGATTCCTGACTCATGGTGTTAGAACTATTTGATTCGGCAGCCGAATGGGAGATCCAGTCCACTCTTGATGCACTAACCACGTGGCTGGATGATTTAGATCAACGGAAGCACCCCATGCGCTTAGCTAGTTCACTGCGTCAGTGAATTGGCACCGGACGAATTCGGCGCGATGGACCTGGATCGCAAGCTGATGCGCTATTTCCGTCAACACAACAAGAATCCCAAGCCAATCAAGTGGAGGTATGACGAGTTGCCGCGCGATCACGGTGCCAAGTCGGGGCCACGCGGCCGGGGTGAGAGGAGGCTACCGCCATGTTCCGGCCGCCTCGCAGTCGCGCCCGTCAGTCGGGCCCATGGGGCCAGGAACAACATTCTGCAAAATCCGGGAACAGTTTTACGCAAACCGACGCCAAACGTCCGTTTGCATAATGTTGTTCCCGCCGGTCGCCCGCCCAGTTCGCCGTTTTCGAGGTGCCGAGAACAATTTTATGCACAGAAATTTTGCAGAACATTGTTCCTCCGGCCGACGTTTTGCGTAATTTTGTTCCTTTCCCGACGGATCGGTCAGTCGGTGCCCAGCCCGCTGCAGCTTGCGAAGCCGAGGACGGCCGCCGTTAGGGCACCGCGTGCACCATCGTGCGATCACGGGCCAATCCGGGGCACGCCGACGGAGCCTGCAAGGCGGCCGCCGCGCGCCTTCCCGCGGCGCTCCTTGGCCTGGCCCAGGGGGCCGGGAACAAACATCTGCAAAATCCGGGAACAGTTTTATGCAAACCGACGGCCGGCCCGTTCGCGAGAGAGACGAAAGAGGTATTATTTGACATAACGCTCGGAGGGCGATTTTTGCCGTGTAGTGGGCTGTGCAGAGGTCGGCCGGCTGCGGTCGGCGCCAGTCGCTTCAGTCCGCCGTCGGCACGCTGACGCTGGAGGCCGGCGCAAAAAGAAACGGGCCGCGCCATACATGGCATGGCATGCCCAGACCTCTTCACCGTGCTGAGAGAAGTCGACCCATTGGCCGTCGCTGACACCGTGGGCGCCAGGGAAGACTTCGGCATGGCCGTTCGGACGGTCCAGCGGAAAAGGCGCGTGCGGCGCGGTCCCGCCTTACTCTGGCGAAATGGAGGCACTGTCAATCCGGCAACGGCGTAGCATCACGCCGCGACATCCTGGTGTCGTCTCGCCACCCAACGACTCCTGACTATCCGGCAATTCCCATGGCGCGACACCTTCAATTCTTGGCCCGGGCCTTCTGCGTCGGCGCCATCCTTGTGCTCGTCGCCATTGTCTCCCGGCAAGTCTATCTGCGCAGCGCCGCCGAGGCGGACGTCGCCGATGCGGAGGAGGAAACCGCGACAATGATGTGGATTCGCTGCGAGACGATGCACGATCGTCTGCAGAATGAGCAGCGCAGTTTGCGCGGTAGAGGCTGACACGCGGCCGCGTGCTCATTGTCGGGAATCCTGAGTTCGGCGAATCTCGATGCACTCTGTGCCGGTGTAGCGCTGGCGGCTGTCCGCGTTCGGAAGGGAAGCAGGATTTTCCGCTTGCTTCGTCCCCATGGCTTCTTTTCGCGTAGCCTCGCTACAGGTCAATGCCTGCAGATTCCCCTGCGGCGGTACAGACGCCACCACTGCCCGCGTTAGGGCGAAGACCTAAACCAAGCGAAAAAAAGAATAGCCCGCTGCAAGGGCGGGCTGGAATCCCTTCGGTGAAAGGGAGGAGACAGGGTGAGTATAAACCCCAATAAGAAATCTTGCAGAGCTTGGCAAGGGCCGTCGGGGTGGTGCCTGCCCTTACTTTCATGATAGTGAAACAATGAAATGGCGATGATAGCGAACGGTGCAATGAACGGCAAGATTAGCCGGTGCCTACTGGTCGTCTCTTCGCGACCCTTAGCGGTTGTTCGCAGCTCGGTGCCACGACTGACCGTTGTTGGCTGTACTGCTGTCCCCTCCTGTCGGCCAATCAACGTAGCTTTAGGCGGGGTGGATGACCCATCGATTACGTCCTTTGGGATTACAAGAGGACCCAAGTTCAGTGTGCTTGCTGCGCGCGCTATTTGGCCGCTGCCGCGGCGCTCGGCAAAGTGAATCCAGGTGGTGCCTTAACCCACGGGTAGCCCTTCAATGCCATTTGATAACCGGTGTCATAGAGGGCACGCATGTATTCGTTGTCGAACTCTTCCTTGTGTGGTGCCTTGAAACTCGCCGGGATGAAGCCGAGGTTAAAATCAACGCCATCGCGCTGCGCCGTGGCGTAGATACGATAAAGGTCACCAAAGCCCTGGCTTTGGATAAGCGAGGAGACCGCGCGAGCGGCAATGCTCATCGTGGAGCGCTCGACTTGCGCCCATTCCGCGTCGAGTCGGGCGTTGCGAATCACATAGAGCTTGCGCGCTCGGCTAACGCCGACAGAAGCCGCGTCCTCCTTGACGCGGATCGCCGCCGGGTAGGCAAATACCTGTGCGACGATACCCCCATCAACGTGCATCTCCTGGTAGTGCTTACCATCGACCTCCACGTCAATCATCATCGGCGGAAAGCCGCCTGGAATTGAGGCGGAAGCGACCATAACTTTTACAAACAAGTCCAATGCGTTGGGCCCGCCATAGCTCGCGATCTTGCCCATGTCCCAGATAACCCCGCGGCGCGCATCGAGGTCGGCAGTGGCCACCAACAGCATGCGGCCTTTAGCGTACTCGGCGGCAATCTCCTTGAGCAGATCCTCGGTCACGGATTTTCGCGTCAGCCTTAACAGTGGCGCGTTATCGGCCATCCCGTCGCTTAGCACGCCCGCAAGAAAGCTCCGCGGTTTCATAACGTCCTTTGGGGAAATGGTCGTATAGACCTCCTTCAGCGTCGCATCATACTTCGGCCCGAGAAAGGCAAAGGGCGCGATCAGCGCACCGGTGCTTATGCCGGTGACCAGTTTGAACACCGGTCGTGTCCCAGTCTCCGTCCATCCATTCAGAAGGCCGGCAGCGAACGCACCGTTGTCACCGCCACCCGAAATCGCGGCGTACACCGCAGCAGGCATAGGCCCTTTGTGCCCCTCCCGTGCTAGGTAATCCTGTTCCCGCCTCAGTGATTCAAACGCTGCTTGGGTGAGTTGTGGAGAAGCGATCCCTGCGACGTAGCGTACCTCGGGCATGCCGGGTATTTCAGCCTTTGCTGTTAGATCGGCGGGAACTGCCGGCAGGCGTGCCGGCGCGGTCGCGCATCCTTGTATGACGAGCATGAAAGCTGCAATCAGGCTGAGGACGGTGGACTTGAGGTTCGGTTGGACGTCGGCGACGCCCGCCAGTGGCACCATCGCAGCGAATAACCTGCTCATGATTCCGCCCTCCTTGCATTGGGTTGGCCTTTCACCTGCCAAGCCATTGCACCCTCGTTATCTAGAATTGGCGTCCACATCGAGGCGTATCTTCCCATTCGGCTGACGACGCAGAGCACGTTCGGGAGAGTCTACTCCAAGGAGATTCAATACATAGAGGGCAGGGGCTTGACGGTCGGCTTCTGCGTCCGGTATGCGTCCTAATCAACGGCTGAAACGGCCGATGAAGCAGCGTTCATGAACGCGAATTGAACGGCCGCCTTCTGAGCGGAGCCGACGTCTGAATGTCCGAGAGCCGGTGCGGGCGAGTGTCCGCTGGTGGCCGGAGGCCAATCTTCCGGTCTGGGGAAGGACTGGAGTTAGCCGCCAGGCTTGCGAGCCGCCGCGTGAGCGGAAGCCACAGTGCAAGCGAGCACCGCTTCTACCTCCGGGCGTGCGACCGTGTGGCAATGAGCGTCGTGTGCGCAATAAGGGGATTTCCCGGCCGCAACGGAGGTCAGGAAGCAAAATTGCTTTGCTTTTTTCCGTTCCCGACCGATTCGGGCCGCACGGAAGTGCCTATATTGCTTCCAGAAGAACGATTTCCCCGTGTTGCCGCCCGGTGCGGCGACAAGCGTCGTGTGCCTTCATCGGAGGTCCATATGAGCTATCACCTGGAAGGTCGTCTGCTCGAGGTTTGCAACTGCAAAGTCCTGTGCCCGTGCTGGATCGGCGAGGATCCCGACAACGGCACCTGCGACACCATCGTCGCGTGGCACATGGACAAGGGAACAATCGACGGCGTCGACGTGAGCGGCAATACCATCGCGGCCGTGGCGCATGTGCCGGGTAATATCCTGGAAGGCAACTGGACTGCTGCGATTTATATCGACGACAAAACCTCCAAGGAGCAGGAGGAGGCACTTCTAAAGGTCTATACCGGCAAAGCCGGCGGCCCGATCGCGGATCTCGTCAAGCTGATTGGCCAGGTTGTTTCGGTGGAGCGGGCGCCGATCCGCTTCACTGTGGTCCAGGGCAAAGGCGAACTGGAGATTGGCGAGGACTACTATGCCAAACTCGATCCCTATATAGGAGCGACTGGAGGTCAGACCACGCTTTCCGACACTATTTTTTCGACCGTACCGGGGGCGCCAGTGTTTGTCGGGAAGGCCCCGACCTATCGGTCGCGCAATGCCGCCCTCGGCATCGACCTCGACATCCAGAACCATAACGCGCTGCAAAGCATCTTCGTGTTCGACGCATGAGCAGGACGGCAGGCCTGGCGTCGCGCGGCGTCTCGCGCCACTACCAGGTGTTCTTTCCGCTACTGGCCGCGCTGATTGCGTGCGCGTGGGTGGCGCTCTGGGCGTGGGCGCGCAGTCCCTACGGGCGCTATCTCGAGCATGGCGACTGGACTGCTTCCGGGCCGGCGGCGCTACTGTGCCGAGCAATTCCCGCTGGCGACGTCGTCGTGCCGCTGGTGCTCTACGCCGCCGCGTGGATACTCATGACGGCGGCCATGATGTTGCCGACCACATTGCCGCTGGTCAACGCCTTCGACCGTCTGACGGCACAGCGCCCGGACCACTGGCGCCTGGTCACCTTGCTCCTGCTTGGCTACATGGCCGCATGGGGAGCTTTCGGGTTGCTGGCGCATGCGCTTCACGGCGCAGTGCTGTTCCTGCTCGCCGGCGTCCCCGCCGTGGCTTGGCACGGCTGGCTGATTGGCGTGGGGATCATTGCATTGGCCGGCGCGTTCCAGTTCAGCAGGCTCAAGTACCAGTGCCTGGAAAAGTGCCGCACGCCGTTGAGTTTCATCATGGCACGCTGGCGTGGCCAGGCGGAGGGGTGGCACGCCTTCGCGCTTGGCGCGCAGCACGGCCTGTTCTGCGTCGGGTGCTGCTGGGCGCTAATGCTGCTGATGTTTGGGCTCGGCGCCGGCAGCCTTGGCTGGATGCTCCTGCTGGCGGCGGCGATGGCGGTTGAAAAAAACGTTCGCTGGGGCCGGTTCCTGCGCAGGCCGCTCGGCGTCGCGCTTCTCTCGTGGGCAGTCGTCCTGGTGGCGACCCATGCCTGAGTCGCGGGCTGGCTTGCTCCCCCTTCACGCGATCACGCTCACTGCGGTGGCGATGATCGCTTTCGCGGGTAATTCGCTGTTGTGCCGACTCGCCCTGCAGCAGGGCGGCATCGATCCGGCCAGTTTCGCCAGTGTCAGGCTGGTGTCCGGGGCCATCGCACTCGCCATTCTCGTGCGCCTCCGATCGGAGCGGGCCGCGCCCAGCCATGCCGACTGGCGCGCTGCGGCCATGCTGTTCGCCTACGTCGCCTTCTTCTCATTTGCCTACCTCAGCTTGTCCGCAGGCACTGGCGCATTGATCCTGTTCGGCGCGGTGCAATTGACCATGTTCGGCGCAGGCGTGCGCGCGGGCGAAATGTTCAGCGCTGTCGGATGGCTTGGCCTGGCCCTGGCGGTCGCCGGTCTTGTTTACCTGGTATCGCCAGGCGTAACCGCACCAGCCCCTTTCGGGGCGACGCTGATGGCGATCGCCGGCGTGGCGTGGGGCTTGTACTCACTGCGCGGGCGCGGCGTGGCTGATCCGCTGGCCGTCACTGCCGGCAATTTTGCGCGCGCGGCTCCGCTGGCACTTGTGCTGAGCCTGCTATTCGTCGCCAAGGCCAACGTGGACACAGCCGGGGTCGTGCTGGCTGTCGTCTCCGGCGCGGTCACGTCCGGCATCGGTTACGTCATCTGGTATGCAGCGCTGCGCAATCTGTCCGCCATGCGTGCCGCCACCGTGCAGTTGTCGGTGCCGCCGATTGCCGCCATTGGGGGAGTGATCTTCCTGTCGGAAGCCATCACACCGCGTCTGGCCGCCGCCTCCGCGGCGATTCTGGGCGGCATTGCGATGGTGCTCTTGAGCAGGTCGCGCTAGGCGCGAACAAGGTTGCCGGCGCGCCGGCAAAAGGCAACTGAGCCAAGCCAGCACCGCAAATCGTCGGCGGGCTTGGTGCGGCGGTTAGTTGGAGCGCGTGGCGATCGTCGGTTGCCGACCCATTGCAGCCAGTGGATCCCGTGCCAGCTCAATGGCCGGTGTCGGAGTACACCTGCCGTTTCTCGTGGGGCCGACCGACGTAGCCACCGAGTTGGTGGTGGAAGTGTGCTCGCACTCGAAATTAGCTGGCTATCATAGGCGGGCCTTGTCATCGAGGGCCAGGGTCCCTGAACAGCCAGCGTCCGACAGCTCATTCCAGATGTTGCCGAAATCTCCCTTCCGGTGTGCCCCAAGATGAAACGAAAGCATCCCGGCATGTCAAATGGCCCGAAAAGGAGTAGCCCATACTCTCCACATACTTTGCCAACCCTCTAGCCCGGCACTGCTACACCAAAGCCGACATCACACACTGCATGCTTTACAGATTCCATGAATTCCAGCGTTCCCTCCTGAGCCCTTTCACCGCTTGGGCCCAGGCCCCCGCGAAGAGCTTTACCAATTCGCTCCACCCCTTTTCCCTGATGCCGGGCGCCTCGCGCCTCGCGGCCGGCTATGAGCTGCTGTACCGGCTCGGAAAGGAATACGAAAAGCCCGCCTTCGACATCAAGTCCGTCCATTCGAGCGGCCGCGACATCCCCATCGTTGAGCAGTCCATCGTTGAAAAGCCGTTCTGCCGCCTGGTCCGCTTCAAGCGCTATGCCGACGACCTCGACACCATCAAGCTGCTCAAAGACGAGCCGGTGGTGCTGGTCTGCGCGCCGCTGTCCGGCCACCACGCCACGCTGTTGCGCGATACGGTACGCACGCTGCTGCAGGACCACAAGGTCT
>JACXTT010006806.1_pt1 | contig 16247 bp, 10 predicted proteins | sample 9270951 | NCBI WGS metagenome assembly JACXTT01 (sample SAMN15532306, study PRJNA645909) | rock metagenome | isolation source: weathered quartz diorite | place: Puerto Rico | collected 2017-06-21 | reverse complement strand
CGCGGTTTTGGTCAGATGACCATCCAGCGCGAACAGGCCGAGGACGAGTACACAACCCGTACTACGATCGACTTTCCGGATGGTGAGCGCTCCACGCGCACCGGACGAGTGCTGTTGTACGCCGGCTACAGCTGGCGGGGCACTTCCAACGACACGTCAGCGCGGACACCGCAGATAAAGGATCTGCACGAAGTGATGCTTGTGTCCGATGACCTCGAATCGATGCGCGGACGCTGGTTCTCCGGCGCATACGACGAATACGGCATGGACGTGCAACTGAAAAAAGTCGGACGCGACATCATTCTGACTTCGACCGATCGCAGCCGCCTGATGAGTGGCCGCACGACGACCGTGAAGATCTACGGCGCGAACTTCCCCGGCGATCTGCGCGCACCGGAGATCGACTTCGGCCCGGGCACCTCGGTCAGCAATGTCCGGTCGACACCGAACATCGTAACCGTTGACGTTGCCGTCAACGCGAATGCCGCCATCGGATTTCGCGATCTGATCGTCCGCGGCAAAGTCTCGCGTAAGACAGCAGCGGTATTCGATCGCATCGATTACATCCGCATCCTGCCGGAACAAGCGATGGCGAGGCTGGGTGGCGTCGTGTTTCCGAAGCAGTTTCAGCAGTTCGACGCAGTCGCCTACCACAATGGACCGGATAAGAAGGCCAACACGGCGGACGACATCGAGCTTGGCGAAGTGCCGGTCACATGGGCGATGGAGGAGTTTCCGGTCACCATCAATGATGACGACGTGAAGTTTGTCGGAACCATCGATCCACGCGGTTACTTCACACCGAACGTTGAAGGGCCGAACCCGGAACGAAGCGGCAACCGGAACAACTACGGCGACGTCCGAATCGTCGGAACGTACACCGGTGAAGGCGCGGCGAAGCCTCTGAAGGCGTCGTCGCATCTGGTGGTGACCGTTCCGTTGTACGTACGGTGGGCGCAAATGGAGATCTTCAGACCATGAGCCGGCTTCAGTTGTCCGAAATGAAACGATTCTCCGCCGCGGGCAAGGATTTTGCGTTCCTCATCCCGTCGTCATCGGTCATCGGACTGGACGAGATCACGGGAGCGCTTCTCGAAGGTTTCAAGGACGGGCCGCAAGATCCGGCGAGTGTGTTGCAGTCTTTGACGGAGCGCTTTAGTCACGATGATCTTGTCGATGGTTTGTCCGAACTCCACCAGATCGGCGCCGTGACTACGCCGGAACGTGCAGCGGTCATTCCGCCTTTTAAAGAGACCGAATCGGCGCCATTGAGCACGCTGGTTCTGAACGTCACGAACAAGTGCAATCTCAGTTGCAAGTACTGTTACGAATACGGCGAAGACAAACTGGCGACGCCCGCCTCGACGCGGTTCATGGATGAGGCGACAGCCTTCGAAAGCGTCGAGTTCCTGCTCAAGCGAGGCGAGCACCTGCCGCGGCTGACGCTCACGTTTTTCGGCGGCGAAACGCTTCTCAATTTCAAAGTCGTGCGCGCCACCGTCGAGTATGCGCGACGCCGCGCGCGTGAGAGCGGCAAGACGATTGACTTCAGTCTGACGACGAACGCGACGCTGCTCACCGACGAAGTCATCCGGTTTCTTACCGAAAATCACGTCGGCGTCACCATCAGTATCGATGGACCTCGCGAATTCCAGGATCAATTCCGCACGTTCAGTGACGGTTCGGGCAGCTACGATCGCATCCTTCCGCGCATTCAGTCGCTGATTCGAAATCATCGAACGCGGCCGATCGGCGCGCGAGTGACGCTGACATCGCAGGTTCTGGACGTGGTTCGCATCTTCGATCACCTCATCAATGAAATCGGCTTTTACGAAGTCGGTTTCGCACCGGTGACGACGTCGGCGAACACCTTGTACTCCATCGGCACGAACGGTTTCGATTTCATGCTCGACCAGTTCACCAAGCTCTCGGTGCAATACCTCGAGAAAGCGGTCAACGGCGAGTATCTCGGGTTCTCGAACATGACGGATCAGCTTCAGGAAATTCATACCGGCGTGACGAAGAGCTACGCGTGCGGAGCCGGGCTGGGTCTTTTGGGAGTGGCGCCTTCAGGCGACATCGGATTGTGTCATCGGTTCGTGGATTCGGCCGAGCACAAACTCGGCAACATTCACACGGGGATCGATGAACAAAAGAGACACGAATTCAACCGGCGCACACACCTGTCGAGTAAAGCGGAGTGCCACACATGTTGGGTGCGCGGCATGTGTTCGGGCGGTTGTTATCACGAAGCGCAGGTTCGTTACGGCGATATCGGTCACGCGAACCTGCACTACTGCGACTGGATTCGCGGTTGGATCGACGTTTGTTTGCACACGTATGCGGAGATAGCGGAACGAAACCCCTCGTTCTTCGATCGTTTCGATGAACGAACCGGAAAAGGGAGCGGGGGCAGCGAAGGAGGAAAAACGTATGCGGCATATTAGAGCAGTAAACCGGAAAGCAAGACGCATCGAGCAACTGATGACTGCGAACGGCGACGTTTACGCGCTCGCGCAGGGACCCGTCGGTGGCGGCCTGCCGACTGCGCCTCATTATCCGATGGGTTGCTCGCTCGTGTTTGCGCCCGGTTGGGAAGTGGATTCGGCCGGCGGTACGGCGGGGTTATGCCAGCCCGTCGAACGCGATCTCTACGACTGCTACATCACGTGCTTCTGGCCGGCCCAGGTTCCGGATCATCTGAATAACTATCCGGACTGGACAAAGAAGTGCGGAGCGGCAGCCAAAGACTGGCGCAACATCGACCTGGTGTTTCCATAGGGCGAACAATGAAGACTCGAATATTCCTCGCAGTGCTGCTGACCGTTATTCTCGCCGGCGCCGCGGCCGCGCAGGGCATCATGTACGCGGGAGTGTGGCCCGGCGACGTTCTGATCATGGACGAGGCGTCGGGTGCGATCAAAGACAAGATCCACCTGCGGCATGGCGCCGCATTCAGCCTGACACGGTCGCAGGATCGGAAGAGGTTCTACGCCGTTACCGGTTTGATGCAAACCATCGAAGTCGTCGACATCGATTCCAAAGAGGTCGTCGATGAAGTGACATTCTCGCAAGGCAACAGGAAAACCCTCTTTACGCGATCCCTCGCCATCCATCCGGACGGCGTCACGCTATTCGCGCCCATTCGAACCACGACAAAAGAAATCGACCGTTACACTCTCGACAAACCGCAACTCGCGAAGATCAACATGCGGGACAAGAAGATCGAGAAGACTCTCGAGCTGCCGCCGGAGTACGGACAGGCCGGCCTGATGCGCGTGTCGCCGGACGGCAAATCGTTGTACGTGTTCTCGCGCGACATCCTGATCATCGACGTGGCCGACTTCAAGCTCGTCGACAAAATGATGATGGACCGGCCGATGTTTCCAGGGCTGGGCTTGTTCAGGTTCGGCAGTTCGTTCGAGTCGCACGACGAACCCAACGCGCTGACCTTCGTGTACAACTCGACGGATCCGATGACCAACCGGACCATGATGGGTATTGCGCATTTCAATCTCGTGGATCGCAACCTGGATTTCTATGAGACGGGTCCATCGATCGGCGGCAGTTTTTCGGTGTCACCGGACCACAAGCAGGCATACATCGTGAGGAATCAGGTCGGGCAGGATGAGTTTTACGTTTTCGATCTCGAAACCAAACGGCTCGTCAAGCGGCAGGAATACGACGGGCGTCCGCGCACAGCAATCAAGGTGAGCAGCGACGGCAAGAAGGTTTATCTTCACCAGGCCGGCAACACCATCGATTATTACGACGCCGCAACGCTCAAATTTGAAAAACGCGTCGAACTGCCCGGCGATTTCACCACTGATTTGTTTGTGTTCCCACGATAGCACGTGGGAATTTCGAAAATGAACGAAGTAGAGTTCTAACCCGAAATCCGAGATCCGAAATTGGACTTTGGATCGCTCCAAAGGCTGGACTTCTGAGTCCAATTTCGGATTTCGGATCAGAACTCTACTTCGTTCAATTTCGAAATTTCTACAGCAGTCGTGGCGCATTCAACAACATGAATATCCGGCAATTCATACTTCCCTACTGGCGCAGCCTCACCGTCATTCTGGTGCTGGGCACAGTGGCGACGATGTCCGGGCTCGCCCAGCCGTACCTCACCAAGCTCCTCATCGACGATGCATTTCTGAATCGTAACTTCTCGCTCCTCGTCTGGATTTCCGCGGCGATGCTCGGCATGACGGCGATGTCGTACGCCTTGAACTCCTGGACCGGCTACCGGTACATGCAGGTCTCCGCGGACATTCTCTTCAACATGCGCAAGGCCGTGTACGAACACCTGCAGACCTTGTCGCCGCGTTTCTATGCGAACACGCGAATCGGCGAGATCGTATCGCGATTGAATAACGACGTCGGCGAGATCCAGCGTGTTTCGGCCGACACGTTTCTCGCACTGACCACGAACGTTTTGTTTCTCGGCGGCACAATCGCCATGATGCTGTACCTCAATTCATGGCTGTCGCTTCTCACATTCCTGCTGATGCCGGTAACGATCTACGGTCTGAAGCGGACGCGGCATATGCTGGAAACGGAGACGGAAAACGTTCGGCAAAGAAGCTCGGACCTCGGCAGCTTTCTGATCGAAACGCTGATGGGAATGCGGACGACAGTCCTGATGTCTCGCGAGGAATACGAAGTCGGACGTTTCCGGCAGGCGAACGAGCGATTTGTCGCGGCATTGTTGAGGCGTCAGAAAGCCGCGATTGCCGCGGGTTTGATTCCGTCCGCAAGCCTGAGCATCGGAACGTTGCTGGTGTTCGTCGTCGGCGGGTATCAGGTGATCCGCGGCGCGATGACGCTGGGCGCATTTGTCGCGTTCATGGCGTATCAGTCACGGATGATGTCGCCGGTGCAGAACGTGATGACGCTCTATACGAACCTGGCGACGCTCAAGGTAGCCATCAAACGCGTCATGGGATTGATGGAAGTAAAACCAGACGTTGCCGATGCCGCCGCGATCAGAACCCGGAGCGCAGCGACGGGCTCCGTGCCGTCCATTGAGTTCAGGGCTATTTGCTTCCGCCACGACCGCGAAGGAGTACTCGACGCGGCCTCATTCGCGATCCCCGCCGGCTCGTTCTGCGTGATCCTTGGACCAAGCGGCGCGGGCAAGTCATCGATCGCCAATCTGCTCGTGCGGCTGTATGACCCGGACTCGGGCAGGATCTTCCTCGATGATGTCGATATTCGCGAATTCCCTCTGCGCGATCTCCGGCGTCGAATCGCACTGGTCGAGCAGGATACGTTTCTATTCAACGGAACAATTCGCGACAACATCCGTTACGGCGGCGAGGCGAACCTTACGCCGCCGTTTCTAACGTTGCCCGAATCGACCGTTGTCGGCGATCGCGGACTGGCTCTTTCGGGAGGCGAGAAGCAAGTCATTGGCATTGGCCGCGCACTCGCCCGCGATCCCGAAATCATAATCCTCGACGAAGCGACCTCCGCGATGGACGCGGATCTCGAGAGGCGAGTGCTGAATGAAATTCGCCGCTCTCTCCACGGCCGCACGGTCGTTCTGATCACTCATCGTACTTACCTTGCCGATGACGCCGATCTTGTTCTGGACGTGCAAAACGGCCGCGTCCTCACTTCCACATGCTCAAAGTCGCTGTAGTCGACAGCGGCATCAATGCCGGGCATTCCCACGTCGGACGCGTCGAGGGCGGCGTCTCGCTGGTTTCCGAGTCGTGGAATGACTTGATTGGTCACGGCACGGCGGTCGCCGCTGCCATCCGCGACCTTGAACCGCGCGTCGATCTTTATGCGGTGAAGATATTCGACCGCTCGTTTGCGACGGAAATCGACGTTGTGGTGAAAGCGCTGGAGTGGTGCGTCGATAATGAGATGGACGTTGTCAATCTCAGCCTGGCAACGGCAAAGATCGCGCATGCCGACACCTTACGTGAGCCGAGCCGGCGTGTGAATGTTCTCGTCGCTCCCGCCGACTTCATTGGATTACCGGCATACCCGGGAAGCTTTTCATGGGCCTTCGGGGTGTCCGCGGATTCGACTTGTCCGCGTTCCGACTTTCGCGTCGCACCTGGCGGTAAGTTCCTCGCATCGCCGTTCCCGCGCAGCATTCCCGGCCTCACAAGCGATCAGAACTTCGCCGGGACCAGTTTCGCCAGCGCAAACCTGACAGGACTGATTTGCAGCTTGATGTTGGCGCAAAATATCCGCACCCGCGACGCCGTCCTCGAGATCCTGAGGCGGAACACTTCTTTATGAAACGTGGCGTCACCGAAGCCGTCGCTGCGCTCCGGGTTCCGTCAGTTTTCGCCGTAATGTGCAGAACCCTGAGCGCAGCGACGAGCTTCGTGACGCGTGCCCGATTGCTGAATTTCGCGAAGAACTTCGGCTTTGTGACTATGGAGATGAAGTTTTAATCTACGGGCGTCGAGGACGACATCCGCGTCGCTTGTTAATTTCGATTCAAGATAGCGCCGCAACAGCGGACGAGCCAGTCGTTCGAGAACCTGGACTGGGCCGCACCGCAGCAAAGCCTCCAGCGCGGTTTTCATCCTTGAAATATGAATCTCGGGATAAAAGCCTCGATGCTTCGCGGCATCGAAATTTGGAAATTGGTCTTGAACGAACGGATTGGACCGGATGAACTCGTCGTACACGGCCTTCCCAAAAATCGGTTTCAGCGACGCGGCTTGCTGCGCTGTAAACGGATCATGATCAAACAACGGCAACGCGCGATCGCTGAGGAGGTAATTGACGCAGAGCCGTTGCCGGAGTCCTTTGGCTTTTGCCCAGAGGACGGCAACGAGAAAAGTGGCCCACAACTTGCCGTCTTCGATAATCACGAAGAGGTCGACATCCTCTCTGTTCGCCATGTTGCGGTGAGCCGTCGCGCCGGAAAAAGCAATCATGCGAACGAACGGCATTCCGGCCAGGGTTTCCAGGTGCGGCCATATCCCTTCGATCGCACGATCGCTGACGGTTTCGCGGAAGTGGCGCATGGAAACAAAGTCCGGATTGGGAGCAATGAAATCGCCCACGCGCCGGAGCGCCATTTCACGGCATCGCCGGTCGACGGTGTCGATGTCGGTTTCCACATCGAAGAGCCGCTCATGCAGTTCTTCGATGCGAAGCGGATACTGGAACATCGAACAATAGGCGACGGTGCGGCGGATCGCGTCCGCGACGGCAGCCGCCGGGGCGGGAGCGCGCCTTGATCGAATGTGAGCGACATTCCCTGCACGGGCTTCCTTGTATGCCTGAAGCGTCAAGGCCGCGGTTGCATTCCACGAGTAGTCCTGCGCCCGGGTTAGTCCGCGCTGGGCGAGCGTCGATCGCAAAAGCGAATCGCCCGTGACGTCGGTTAACGCCTGACGGATCGAACTGACGCTCAATGGATCGACGAGCATGGCGGCATCACCCGCGATTTCCTTCAAGGCGGAATTGTCCGACGTGATGACGGGTGTGCCGCACGCCATGGCTTCAATCACCGGAAGTCCGAAGCCTTCGAGAAGCGAAGGGTAAGCAAACGCCGCCGCTCCGCTGTAAAGCGCCGGCAAATGCTCGCGTGGAACGTACCCCAGGAATCGGACACGTGGCGCGATGCCGAGTGTTCGCACCAACGCGACAGTATCGCTGCCGCGATACCACGAATTTCCGACGATCACGAGTTCGTGCTCTTTGTTGCTCAGCGACGCAAATGCTTCCAAAAGTCGCGCGAGATTCTTCCGGGGTTCAAGATTCCCCACGTACAGCACGTACGGCGCATCAAAGCCATAATGCCGGAGCACGGGCGTTCGGTCAGATTCGGCTACAGGATGAAAATGCGGCGAAGCGGCAAGCGGCGTGACCCGTATTCGATCCGGCGAAATGCCGAGGTATCGAACAATCTCCCATTTCGAGTATTCCGAGTTTGTTATGACCAGCCGCGCCCCGTTTGCAATGCGCGGCACGAGCGGACGCGTATAGACGCGCTTCGCCAGCGGATGCGCCGACCGCAGGCGCTCCAGGCCCATGTCGTGAACGGTCACGACGTATGGAGCGCTGGCTGTTATCGGTCCGAGAAAATTCGTGAAGTGGCAAAGATCGGGTTTCTCTTTCGACAGCAGTTTCGGAAGGAGCGCGTGAAGGTAGAAGGCTCGAACCGGGCAGAATCTGGATTTGGCCAGGCGGATGTTTCCGTTTGAAGACGGCAGTTCGAGTTGAAGCGGCTGATGCGAGAAGACGAAGAATTCTGTTTCATGATCCATAGCAACCATGGCCTTGAACAATTCTTCGCAGTAGTACCCGACTCCGGATTTCCGGCCGTGCAACACCGTGGCGTCGAATGCAATCTTCATACGGTTCTTAATGGCCTCGCCCTGCCGGGCTCGCATTCGCTCCGGTGATCGCGGTAAGACGCTTCGGCTGCGTTCGGTAAAATGACGCGATATCCATCGCGGCGACGCCGGTACGTGCAACGGCGATCTTCAAGGCTTCAAGGGCAATCCGCCGATAAGGCCGCTTCCGCTGCCGCCACATTTTCGCAACGTTCACTTCCTTCACCAGCCAGCGTATGGCAAACCAGTAATACAACCGCGGATACTTCGCCTTGAACAGCAGTTTGTTCTGATTCCTTGACGACCAGTTCTCGTTTGGAATGATCCGGTCGTTGACGCGCTTGTAAAACTCCGTTCCCTTCATCGGAAATGCGACCGACGTCCCGAAAACGTCGGGCCGAGCGGTCTTCAAGAGATCGATGGTCTTGCGGATATCGGCGGTAGTTTCATCCGGATAGCCGAGAAGAATGAAGAATCCCGCCTGAATTCCCAGTTCCTGCGTGATGCGTGAAGCTTCACGAATCTGTTCGACGGTTGTGCCTTTTGTCATGCTGTCGAGAACCTGCTGCGAGCCGGACTCGGCGCCATACCAGATTCGGAAGCACCCGCTGTCCTTCAGGCCCTGAAGGATCTGACGGTCGACCAGATCGACGCGGCTCAAACACTCGTACGGATGGACAGCTCCGCGGCGCCGCACTTCATCAAAGAACTGCAGAGACCACCGGCGGTTGATCGTCAGCACATCGTCGGAGATCCACATGATGTCGGGGTTGTACTTCTGCTTGATCATCAGCATTTCGTCGACGACGTTTTTCGGCGATCGTTGACGATGCGTATGGCCGAAAACTTCGGATGAGCACCAGGCGCAGTGGAATGGGCAGCCTCGAGCAGTGATCAGCGACACCGACGATTCGTTGTGCCGGGACTTCCACGCCTTGAAGTAGTCCTCCATGACGAGGACGTCGCGATCGGGCCACGGAAGGCTGTCGAGATCCGTAATCGCGGGACGAGGAGACGTTCGAAACGGACGGTCCTTGCGCTTGAAGATGATTCCGGGAAACTCTTCCAGGCCGCTCAAACCGCGCTCGTTCAACCACGGGATTAACGCCTCGAGCGTTCGTTCGCCTTCGTTGGTGCCGATGATGTCGACGCCGTTTTCGAGATACAGGTCCGGCCATTCCGGAGCGTCCGGACCGCCGCAAAGGACAAATCGAACACCGTTGTCCTTCGCGATACGCGCGAGCCGAAACACGTTCTCGCGTGTGATGATGTTGGCGTAGATGCCGACAATTTTCGGCCGCTCGCGCCGAACCGTTTCTTCGAAATCTTTGGGATCGCGGAACGTCGCATCGAAGACATCCACCGTGAAACCCGCGCGCTTCAAATAAGCGGAGAGATAAAGAATTCCCAGCGGCGGGTACGGTTTCATCACGCGCTTTTCGATAAAGTCGTACTTCAAAAAGTACGCATGAGTTAGAAGAATGTCAGACACAACAAATCCCTTTCATATTTTAATGGGGGTAAAGGAGAGAATTGCAGTTTACTGTTTTGGGAGGGAAAGCGAAAGCGCGTTGTTTCCCACTCTAAGGCTGCCATCGATGTTTCGCCTTCCGATGAGGGTCTCCCATTTACGATAGATAAACACCGTGCGGCCTCGTTGCGCTAAACTCGTCGGCGTCATGCCGTCCACTCGCAGCTTTTGTAAAGCGTTGTCGGTGCTGTGTGCCGTACTACCGCTCGCCGGCGTCGCTTCTCACCGGCCACTGCGGATGGGCAAACCGCAATTCAAGATGGCGCCGGTTTTGGAGGTAAACCCGAGTGGGTCCGTACCTCTTGCAGCGATTGTGCGCTTCACCACCGACCGTCCGGTTCGCGCGAAGATTCTTCTGCGTACCGGTCAAGAGACGCGCCCACTCTATGAAACCAAGGATTACTCGCAGGATTTCTCGCTGGCCGTTCTCGGCTTACGCGCCAATTCCGATCATAGTGTCACGATTGTTGCGACCGATGAATCCCGAGAGGAACTCCGATCAGAGCCGCTCGCAATCCATACGCAGGCTCTGCCGGCAGATTTTCCCTTAATTCGAGCAACCACCAGCGATGCCACTCGAATGGAGCCCGGAGTGACGCTTTTCAACCTGAATCAATCCGGCGTGGGATTGATAGTGGCGGTTAACCATGATGGAGAAATCATTTGGTACTACCGCCAGAAAGCCGACGGAATTACGGATATTCGTCGTATGCACAACGGTCATCTCTTGTTCACCGACGTCGATGGCGCCGCTGAGATCGATATGCTCGGCAACGTTTATCACCGCTGGCATCCGACAAACTTGCATCGGCCTGGACCGCCCGAAGCCATACCGCTCGATATCGATATGCTTCACCACGAAATGTATGAAATGCAATCGGGCAATTTGTTGACGCTGGGGACCGAGCTGCGCAGTTTTCCGAATTATCCGATGAGTCCGAGTGATGCGGATTCCTCGCGGACTGCGGCTTCCGTTATTGGCGATGTGATCACCGAGTTTCAAGCAGACGGCAAAATCGTACGCCGGATCAGTCTGCTCGATATCCTCGATCCCTATCGTATCGGCGCCAATTCGCTGCAGAACAGTTGGGACCAGCCTTATCATCAAACGGGCACTCGGGACTGGGCCCATGGCAACGCAGTTATTGAGGATGTGCGCGACGATTCGGTGATCGTCTCCATGCGGCATCAGGATGCTCTTGTCAAAGTGGACAGAAAAACCGGCCGCCTGAAATGGATACTCGGAACGCCGGCGGGCTGGAAAGCAAAATGGACACCTTATCTGCTTCAGCCGAAGGGCACTCTTCAATGGCCATACCATCAGCACGCGCCGACGATCACATCACAAGGAACACTATTGCTTTTCGATAACGGAAACGTGCGGCATTGGCCGACAGAATCTTTGCCGGACATCAACTTTAGTCGAGCGGTCGAGTACGCGATCGATGAAAAGAAAATGACGGTGTCACAAGTGTGGTCCTACGGCTGGCCCGACGGTGAATTGTTTTTTTCGACCGCCCTTGGAGACGCGGATATGCAGCCCACCACCGGAAACGTTTTGATCGTCGACGGCAATCGAACCGATGGCGGCCACCTTTGGGCGCGAATTCTCGAGGTCACCCATACCAAACCGAGTCAGAAGATATTCGAATTGATGGTGACCGATGCTCTCGAGTCGAACCACAGCGGCTGGAAGGTGTATCGCGCAGAACGCCTGCCGAGCCTCTATCCTGAGCTGGAGTAAGCTGTGCTTCGGGTCGGGTTCATTCTCCTGATCACTTTGCTGATCCTTCCTGGCCCTTCCGTTCCGAAAATCTGGGAGGACTCCAAACTGGACGATTGGCCGACTCCGCTCGCCGCACTCAACGTACGCCCTGCTCACTTCACATCGGAAGAGTACTATCGCGTGCCGGCAGATAATTTTCGCACTTATCCCGTCTATCCACCGGACCGGGAGCCGCCAGGTTATTGGGATTGGTTACAACATCTAAAGCCTGAGCCGCTAGTCGACGTGGAAACGATCAAGACAGACGAAGACTGGTTTGCCGCCGGCCGGCGCGCGTTTCGGGAACTGGACTCTGTTCTCGCACGAACAAACGATCCACAGGTTATCGCCAAAGCCCGCGATCCGGAGAGTTTCAAAAACACCTTCGTGCTGGCTGACGGCACGGTCACGGACCCGCGATGGGTCGTCACGGATCAGGGCCTGATGCTGACAACTGTCGATTGCTCGGGCTGTCATGTGCGCACGAACGCCGATGAACGCACGGTGTCCATCTCAGGACCGCTTGTTCCCTGGCCTCAGGACATGCCGTCGATTCGACCGCCGGGTCTGCCGATCACGGATTTTTTCGGACGCGAGTATTCGCGTCTGTTTCTCGACGAGCCTTTCGGAATGGCTTTCTGGCGAACGACGGCGACTCCATGGGTCCCGGATGAGCGTGTGGACGCGCTTCAGAACATGAAGACCCCGCGAGACATCGGCCCGCTGTTCGGCAACAACAATGGCGCGGTGCCCCGCGTGAATGGCAGCCCGTTTTACGGCGCGAAAGTACCGGATCTGCACGTGCTGCGATACTACAAATACCTCGATGCAACCGCCACGCACCGATTGCGCGGTCCCGAGGACATCGGACGATATGTCGCTCAACTTTCTTCCGCCGACGCCATGGAATTCGGACCCCATCACATGCTAACGGCCGATCAGCGGCGTGTGGCGTATCGATTCGCGGACGAGGTGCTGTATGCCATCGGAAAATACCTGCTGTCGCTGGAGCCGCTGAAAAATCCGCATCCGGCATCGCCATGGTTACTCGACGAAGGATCGCGAGTGTTCGAGAAGCAAGGCTGCGCGAGCTGTCATACGCCGCCCGATTATACGAATGGGAAACTCACGCTGGCCGAGGGTTTCGAGCCGCCGTCCGGCCATCCTTACGGCGATGATGTTCTTAAGATTTCGGTTAGAACCGATCCGGGGCTTGCGTTAAAGACGCGCAAAGGAACCGGCTTTTACAAAGTGCCATCGCTGCGCGGAGTCTGGTATCGTCCGTTTCTGCTTCACGACGGCTCCGTCGCCAGCCTCGAAGAACTTTTCGATTCGACTCGTCTGAACGCCGATTACGCGCCGCGAGGTTGGAATCCACCCGGTGTCAAAACACGCGCCGTCCCCGGTCACGAGTTCGGCCTGGCATTGAGTGCAGAAGATAGAATCGCACTCATTGCTTTTCTGCGTAGCTTGTGACCTAACGCTGGTTGGGAAGCGGTGGTTGTAAATAATGCGAAGCCTCCTTGTAGATGCCGCGCGAAGCGCAACCGATTTCAAGAGGAGCGCTTCGCGGTCTTTGAAAACCACCCCCGCTGCGCCTGCGGCGCAGCGTCCCTTCCTAACTTAGCATGGGAGTTTTCGGTCCCAGCCTGTGAGGCTTCCCCCACAAGTATCCAGAATGCGAAGTACAGAGGCGTAGCCATCAGGAAAAAGTCGAACACGCCATGCAGTAAAGCGACTCCCAGCGCGGGTATGGTGACGAACCGTCTCCACGGTATGCGCGAAAGCAAGAACAGAAAGGCCAGGAGTCCGAGGCTGCCCGATCCGGCGAGTATTTCAAGATAAAGATTGTTGCTGTGCAGATCCGATTCCCACCTGTCGAGGTTGAGAACACGACCGTAGGAGAGTCGATAATTGTCGGGGCCAATGCCGAGCAGCGGGTGTTCGGCAAACAGTACGAGGGCCGCGCGCCACAGTTGCGCTCTCGGAGGAGGCGTCGCCGGACGTGCGACGGAGTTCGAAGAAGTCTTGTACCACGAGCTCACATCGACGTTGCCGCGCGACGATTCTTTATTAGCCGAGATCTCTGCTTCGACAACGACGGGTAGAACGGCGTCCGTTGTCGAGAACCAGTTGTACGGCGGATACTTCAAATCCCAATCGAGGAGATATAGACCGTCGCTCTCGGGTGTTTGGAAACGAGCGACGACATCGATCGATTCGCCGGTCCTCACATCGCGAGGAAGCAGCGTCTCCATCGAGGGCGTCTCCAGGATTTTCTTCTCGCCGGTGTCGTACCAATGATACGAGAGCGTGACGCGTTGGTCGCCGCGGCTGGGCCAGGTCTCTCGACCCGAATTCTTAATCGTAACCGGCATTTCGCGGGCGGTGCCGGGACGTTCTTGAATGCGATTGTATGGAACCCGGTATTCCGCGTTTCGAGTTTTCAAGAGTTGTGATGAAGCCGAAAACCTTCGGAGTAGCAGTGGTTGGTAAAGCACGGTCAGCGCGAACACCAATGCACCGACGAGCACCAATCCCATCGGGCGCCATGATCGCGTTCGCATCGCCCAAAGGACCGTGATCCCCACAACTGCGATCAACGCACCACGCGAGAACGTCAGCAGCAGCGCCGCCCATACCACCGCAGACCACGCCACGCGGGCGCGCATGTCGTCGGTCGATTCCCACAGGATCGGCAATGACAAAGCGTAGTAGGCCGCGGCGGTATTCGGATATTCGAAGGACCCGCTCAGTCGCCGCACGTCGCCGGCATAGAATTCCATTCCACGAAACAGAATCGGGTACCCATACCCCCAATAATCCAGCAGACCGTAAATTGACGCCGCCATCGCTGCGACCGTCCACGCCTGCCGCATTGTTTTTGTGTCCGGTGACTGCAAGACCACGCATAGCAGACCGACTCCGGCCGTATATCGGACGGCCGCTTTCATCGCGTTCACGGTTTCGGCCGAGAGGACGGCCGAAATCCACATGATCGTCACGAACAAGAGGGCTGCGACCACGACGCGATTGGATAGCAACTCCCGGCGATTCCGGAGAAGACTCGGGGCAGCCGCGAGCATCAACAGAAAGAATAGAATCTGCAGTTCGGTCAGGCGGGGTGGGGTAGCACGAAACTCGAAAGGGATACAAATGACGAGAAGAAGTAGTAGAAGATCAACCAAACGTTGCATCCTGTCGACAATTCACGCTAGAACCCTTCGATTTCGGGCTGACGGTATTTGAACAGCCTGTTGGCGACGAACCGGATTTCGTAGGGAGCTTTGTAGAAGCCTGTGCGGTAGCGCCAGCTTCCAAGCGCTTTCAGAACCGCGACCTGCCACGTCCGAAGCTTGATGTCGGACACGGTCGGAAATCGTGCGTTGAGCACACGTTCGAAGTTTGTGATGCGATCGATGTGTTCCGGCTTGAGCCATGGTGTGTTCGGATTCTTGCGAAGATCGAAATTCACCCATTTCGGTTCGAGCCACTCCATCAGCGTTTGAGGAAATTGAAAACCATTTTTCCGTGCGCGTTGAAAAAGCTCAGCGTCGTCAAACGAGACGGGTGAGTACACGTAGATGATGATCTCGCTTTGCGGGTTGATTTCCTTGATGCGACGAATGTATTGGATGTCGCGCTCGATCGTCCCAGCGACGTCGTCGCTCGGCGCTCCAAGCACAAACGAAAACTCCGGGACGATGGCCACGTCTGCCAAACGGGCGGCCAGTTGAAGAACCATATCCGGAGTCTGTGTGCCGCCTTTGTTCATGAGGTCCAGCACATCCGCAGATCCAGATTCGACGCCGAAGAAGATCATCCGGCATCCGCCTTCGGCCATAGTCCGCAGCGTTTCGTCCGAATAGTGCATCACGGTATCCGGCCGCGCTTCGCCCCACCAACCGATATCCTGACCTCGCAGGCCTTCCGCGACTTCTGCCGTCCGCTTCTCCGCCACGAAGAAGTTGTTGTCGATGAACTCCACCGCATTGATGCCGTAGCGATCGCGAAGCAACAGAACGTCATTGACGATGTTCGAAGCGTCTCTCCCCGCCCAACGGCCTTTGTTGACGCTGGGGACCGAAAAGAAGCAGCACAGAAACGGAAATCCGAAACTGGAGTGATACACCACCGTTTTGGAACCGAGACAGGTGCGTTGAAGGTATTGCTCCAGGTTGAGCCGATGGTAGGGCAAGGAACGCAGCGCGTTCGGATCCGGTGCGCCTCCCTTTGGGTTGTGGTGGATACGATTGCCATCACGGTAGGACAGATTCGGTACGGCGGGCAGACGCGCAGGCGACGTCTCGAGCGCCTCGATCAGGCGCGGCAGCGACTCGTCGCCCTCACCGCGAATGACGTAATCGACCAAACCCGAGGTCAGGACAACATTCGTGTGCAGCGACGGGAAGTAGCCGCCCCATATCGTTTGCACCTCGGGATGCGCCGCTTTGATCTGCTGCGTCAGGCGGATCGCTTCGGACAACTGCGGGCCCGGCATGACGGTCACGCCGAGATACCGGGCTTTTCTTTCGCGAATGCTTCGAAGCACGCTATGAACGACCTCGCGCACCATACTTCCGTCACACCATTCGTTTTCGTTACCGCCTTCGAGCGCGGCCCCCAACCTGAG
>JACXTT010006805.1_pt1 | contig 16248 bp, 13 predicted proteins | sample 9270951 | NCBI WGS metagenome assembly JACXTT01 (sample SAMN15532306, study PRJNA645909) | rock metagenome | isolation source: weathered quartz diorite | place: Puerto Rico | collected 2017-06-21 | reverse complement strand
GATTCCAGAAAGTAAAAGGGATACTAGGCGCCCGTTGAGAATTGTAGATTCATAAAATCCTTGCGTCACGCTTTTTACATACTCTTCATAATCTGCCGAACGATGGCGCGCGTCTAATACGGTGAAGGCCCGAAAGGCGGAATTGCTATGCAAAACACGTTGCGACAAGCACCAGGCGAAACGAATCAAACGTTATTCGGATATTTCCTGGTCATGGTGGTCGCAGCCACGACCGCATTGATCTTCAGTCTCGTTGCGGGATTGAGCTGGCAGGTCAGTCTCATGCTGATGGCGGGTGCGGCTGTGCTGATGTGCGGAATTTATTTCACGGTCGTCGAGATCCTGCGGCTGCGGCCGCGAAGAGCCTCGAGACAAAATGCCGCTGTGCCGCGATAAACCTGGAGGTCTCGGATTACTTCCCTGCCACTTCCAGCAGCGTGTTGGTGATCATTCTCAAGCCGCTCTCGAGCGATTCGATCGGCACGCGCTCGTCGTTGCCATGCATGCGCTCGAGATCCTTGGCCGTGATCGGGTAAGGGTAGATCCCGTATACGGGCACACCACGCGATCGCCAGGCGGAAGCATCGGTTCCCGCTTGGAACAAATAAGGCGTGACTTTGGTCCCTGGATAAGTAAGTTTTGCCTGCTTCACCAGGCCTTCATACAACGCCGTATTCCTGGGCGACTCCACGCTTCGGCGCGCCAACTGCTGTACGGCTTCCGCGGCCTTGCGCTGTTCCGGCGTAAGTGGGCCGCGGGTGGACGATAACCCTGCCGCCTGAGTGATCTCGACGCGAGGGTCATTAATGACGTGCTTGATCTCTTCGATCAACTCGTCCGGCGTCGTCCCTGGAATGGTCCGGAAATTAATAGTGGCTTCCGCCGATCCGGGAATCACATTGCCACGGAACCCGGCGCTCAAGAACACAGGTGCAATGGTGTTGCGCATGATGGCGTGCAGCAGCACGTTCTCGCTGATAGCGCGGTCGGCGGCCTCCACCACCTTCGGATCACTGCTGGTCGCCAGATTCCGAAAGTGTGTCTTCATTGGCTCCGGATTGATCTCGGAGAGCGTCAGGAAGAACTGTCGCGTCGAATCGGTGAGCCTTGGCTTGGTGTCGTAGGCCGAAAGCTTCGCCAACGCCCGCGCCAAGGTGAATATGGCATTGTCTGGACGCGGCATCGAGGAGTGAGTTGAGGTACCGCGAGCAGTCAGCAAGAGTGAGATGCCCGATTTGTCCGCAGTGGAGATGCTGACGTACTGGACCTTGCCGGCGTCATCCTTGATAATCCAGCCGCCTTCGTTCAGTGCGAATTCGCAGTCAATCTTGTCCCATGCCTGGGCGGCCAGGTAGCGCGTGCCATAGAGTCCGCCTTCCTCGTCGGCTTCGGCGACGAATATGATGTCGCGGGCCAGCGGACGCTTTTGTCTCGCGATGTCCATGGCGGCTTGCGCGAAGATTGCCAGTCCGCCTTTGAAGTCGATTGCACCTCGGCCCCACACGTAACCATCTCGGATGAGGCCGCCGAAGGGATCAACCGACCATTTTTCCCGCTCCACACCGACAACGTCTTCATGCCCCGCCAGCAGAACCGGGCGCTTGCTGCCGTCACCGCGCAGACGAGCAATGAAGTGGGCCTTGCCGGCTTGAGGCGTTGGAACGATGTCGATTTCGAAGCCGAGAGGAGCGAATTTCGCTTTCAGGAACTCCGCCAGCCTGCCCTCGTTGCCAGGCGGATTGCTGGTGTCGATTCTGATAACGTCGGCCAGCAGGCGTGCTACCTCCGGCGCCGCATCGTCAGGGGCGGGCGCGGCAAGCGCCAGCGCCACGGAGGCCGCAAAGATGTTTAACGCTAATGACGACGGCCGCATCAACCCTCCTCGGCTCCCATCGATTGTCTGAGATTAGCCGAAGGGGCAGGCACTGTCAATCGGCGCCGATTCGAATTACGCTGCTGCATGTGTTAACGTTTAGCACTCACACGCGTTCGGCCGTGACGGCGCGCTCTCGGACATGCTTGAAAGGGCGTGTCGCCGCACAATGCCACAACCAGCTAGAATTGCTAGCGGTAGTGAAAGGGAGCCAAATGACCCATCGACTCTTGGCGATAGTAGCGGCGCTGGCGGTGATAATCGCCGTGCCTCTCACAGGCCAGACGCAGCGTAGCAACGCGAAGGCCACCGGGACGGTGCCACGCACACGGGATGGCCATCCCGACCTCCAGGGAATCTGGACCAATGCCACCATCACGCCGCTCCAAAGGCCATCTGTGCTGGCGGGCAAGGCGACCCTCACCGACGCTGAAGCCGCGGAGTTCGAAAAGAAAGCCGCTCAAGATCTTCAAGACGTCGACGGTAAGTCGGAGCATCCCTTGTTGGCGGCGGCGGGATCGAACGGAACCGGTGGCTACAACGTGTTGTTCATCGACCGCGGAACGCAACTTGCACGCGTCGATGGGGTGAAGCGAACGTCGCTGATTATCGACCCGCCGGATGGAAAAGAGCCTCCGATCACGGCAGCGGCGCGGCAACGGTACGCAGCCATAATCCGGAGTTACATCACTTTTAACAGCGTAAAGGATCGGCCGCTTTCTGAGCGCTGTCTGATCGGCTTCGGGTCCACGTCCGGACCACCCATGCTTCCAGTGCTCTACAACAACAACTACCAGATCGTGCAGACCCCCGACCACCTGATGATTCTGGTTGAGATGGTCCACGATGTACGCATCGTCCGCATCAACGGCACGCATGCCCCGCCCAATGTTCGTCAATGGCTCGGTGATTCAATCGGCCATTGGGAGGGGGACACGCTGGTGGTAGACACTACTAATTTCACCGATCAGACCAAGTTCGAGGGAGCCTCGGCGGATCTGCATGTGATCGAGCGCTTCAAACGCGTCGACGCCGATACGATACTGTACCGAGCCACGATCGACGATCCCTCCACGTTCACCAAGATCTGGACACTGGAATATCCATTCGTCGCGACTCCTGGTCCGGTATATGAGTATGCGTGCCACGAAGGGAATTACGCTATGCCCGACATCATGGGTGGAGCGCGTAAGGCAGAGACGAGTTCGAACAAATAATGAATCCCCGGCTTCTCGTGTTGTCTATCGTGGTGGTAAGCTCGTGCGCGGCTCTGCCCGCTGCGCAGCCGCCCCTCACGCGGGACGGTCAGCCGAACTTGGAAGGAACCTGGCTGGACAACAGCGCGACGCCATTGGAACGACCGAAGGAACTGGAGGGCCGCAAGTTTCTAACAGATACTGAGGTCGTCGAACTAAAACGACGCGCTGACCGGCTTTTCAAGAACGGGTATAGCGACTTTGCCGCAGGAGACAGTTTCTTTCTGGCCGCTTTGCGGGACCTCGAGCAGTATAAGAATCCCAGCACGACCGCCAGCTCCGCGGAGATGGTCCCCAGAGAGTTCGACAACAGAACGTCACTCATTGTGGATCCGCCGGATGGAAGAATCCCTCCTCTGACTACCGCGGGGCAGCGAAGGCAGGCGGCGGCGATAGCTTCGATCTCATTCCGGCGACCACCGGCGGGACCGCAAGATCTCAGCAGTGCAATGCGCTGCATCACGCCCGGCGTGCCGAGGATAGGGGGAAGATTTGGCGCGGGCAATGACGGCTATTACCAGATTCTGCAAGCGAGCGGATATGTCATCTTCTTCATGGAGGCGTTCCACGACGCACGAATCATTCCGCTCGATGGGCGTCCGCATCTTCCACCCACAATCCGTTCCTGGAATGGAGACTCGCGCGGGCGATGGCAAGGAAAGACCCTGATGGTGGATACGACCAACTTTTCCGCCAAGAGTAGCTTCATGGGCGCGGCCGAGAATCTGCATTTGGTAGAGCGCTTCACCCGCGCCGCTCCCGACGTGATTGATTATGAGGTTACGATTGATGACGCGACCACGTGGACCAAGCCGTGGACCGTCCTTGTGCGACTCAAGCAGACGAAGGAGAAGCTCTACGAGTTCGCATGTCACGAGGGCAATCTTCCAATGATGGGCACCCTTGCGGGTGCTCAAGCGCAAGAGAAATGAGCGAGCATCACTTCACGCGCAGGCAAGCCATTTTGTCCATTCCGTCGCTGGCGCTACAGACCAGATTGGCGGCGCAATCGAGTAAGGCGCCCATCCGCGTGCACTCGCTCAGCCACATGACGGTCACGGTTTCGGACCGCAAGCGTTCGCTCGAGTTTTATCAGGGTCTGTTCGGATTGCCGGTTCAACATCGCCAGGGAGTTTCTGTCGGACTCCGAATCGGGTCGGGTCCGCAGTACATCAGCCTAGCCCAAGGCCGCCCCGGCGCCAAGCCAGGGATCGCGCACTTTTGCATGACGGTCGAAAGGTTCAGTGTCGACGGTCTGACGAAGTCTCTCGCCGAACATGGCGTGACTAAAGGCGATCGAGGCCCCATGAAGACGTGGCTGAGCGTGCGCGGTCCGAATGCTGGCGGCGACAAAGATGGCACACCCGAATTCTATGTGGGCGATCCCGACGGCATCAACGTGCAGCTCCAGGATGTCAGCTATTGCGGTGGGGCTGGTGCGCTTGGCAACGTGTGCAAGCCCGTGGAACCTGCGCCCACCCAGGGACTGCTCGCGATCCGCGATCTCAGCCATTTTACGCTCGGCGTTTCCGATCGTGAGCGCTCAACGGCCTTCTATCAGGACGTCTTCGGCATGCCCATTCAAGCGCGTCAGGGAGTAACGACGCTACTCGCGGTTGGTTCCAAACGTCAATTCATCGCGATCGGCGGCGTGAATGGAGCGCGACCGGGCGCTGCCAACATCGCGCACGGCTGTTTCACGATGGATGGTTTCAATCCCGACAAGGTGCTGAAGACGCTCGCCGATTATGGCGTCAAAGCGAGGGGCAACTCGAGCGGCCCGCCCGGCCCGCTAGTGTCATACGTGAGCATGCGCATGGAAAATCGAGGCGGAGCGAAGGAAGGGACACCGGAGCTGTATTTCACCGATCCGGACGGAATCCTGATGCAGATTCAGGATACGAGCTACTGCGGCGGCGCGGGCTATTTGGGCGAGGTCTGTTCCGGCTCTTGACGAACCGGCTTGCCTGATCGCGCGCCTTTCTCAACCAGAAACTTCACGACCGTTTCGTACTTCTGCGCCTTGGCAGCATCGAGCGCTGTGCGGCCGTCAGCGTTGGCTGCGTTGAGATCGACACCAAGCTCCGAGCCGAGCTTCACGGCTTCGAGCGTCAGAGCTTCGCGCTCGCCGCGGGCAGGTTGAATCCACGGAGTCCCGCCGCCCATCCCGGTTGCCGCCATCACCGCTGTTGTGACTTCCGTCCGGTGTTGCAGACGAGCCTCCATAATGTAATCGGAGTGGAGCACGAACAACGGATCTGCGCCGCGCTTCACGAGTAAGCGCATGACGTTCGGCTGGCTGAATCGGGCGGCCAGCCAGAACGGCGTCGCTCCCACCAACGCCGGGTCGAAATGAAAATCGTGCGACGAACGCCGCATGGGCGTCCACGTGCGAAGCGGAGCGTTCGGGTCTGCGCCGTGATCGAGAAGAGCGCTCACCATCTTTTCATCGCGGTGCATAATCGCAGCGTGGAGAGCTGTGAAGCCGGCTTCCGCCAGATTCGGATCTGCGCCTCTTTCGAGCAGAAAATTCACCAGCTCCCGGTAGCCGGAGTGGGCAGCCAGAACCGTCGCGGTCACCCCCCAGGCATCTTTGTCGTTCACGTTCGCGCCCGCCGCCACCAGAAGCTTCGCGGATGCCAGATCGCCCACGCGTGCCGCGAACATCATCGCCGTCTCACCACCATGCGGGATCGCGCGATTGTACGCAAGGATGCTATGCGGCGGTACAGCCATCACCTCGCTCCAAACATCCGAGCGAGCCTGGATATCCACGTGGTGTGAGAGCAGCACCTTCACAACGTCCGGGTGCTTCTGCGCGACAGCCCACATCAGCACTGTCTGCCCACGCGGGCCGTGTGCGTTCACGTTCGCGCCTTTGACGATCAACTGCTCGACAATCTCCGGGAAACCGGAGCGGGCGGCCACCATTAACGGAGTCTCACCGGCCAGGAGCGCGGCGTTAGGATTGGCGCCGGCGTCAAGAAGTCTCTTGACCATCGCTACGCTGCCGTTCTGGCTGGCAGCCCAAAGCGGTGTGGCGCCAAGGTCGTTCGCCGCATTCACGTTGGCTCCCGCCCGAATCAGCTTATCGACGCCCGCAAGGTCATCCTTGTAACTTGCCCTAAGCAGCGCCGTCGAACCATCCGGTTCCGCGGCATTGACGTCAACATCGGCCCTCAAAAGGAACACACCGAGTGACGCCAAGATGAGATATCGCGCGGTCGCCGGCATTGCCATTCCGCTACACTCCCGAGAGCGTATCGAGGGAAAGCCGGCCCGTACTGCCCCCGAGCCGCTCCACTGGCACGTCCAGCTTGTCCATCAGCGTCACGAGCAGGTTCGCGATTGTGGGCTTGTCGGTATACGCAAGATGACGGCCGCCCTTGATGCGCCCCGACCCACCGCCTACCACGAGCAACGGCAGGTTTTCACCCGAGTGCCGCGTGCTGTTGGATATCCCCGAGCCGTACATGATGGTGATGTGGTCCAAGAGTGATCCATCACCATCAGGCGTCGCGCGAAGCTTCGCCAGATACTGCGAAAACAATTGCGTGTGATAGCGATTGATCTTGGACATGTGCGCGATCAGTTCGGGGATGTCGTTATGGTGCGATAACGGATGGTGCGCCTCTGGCACGCCGATCTGCGGATACGGCCGGGCGCTCTGCTCCTTTCCGATCATGAACGAGATGACGCGCGTGAGATCGGACTGGAACGCCAGGAGTTGCAAGTCGAGCATCAACGCCAGGTGATCTTCAAAGACCGGCGGCGCGCCCTGCGGTTGCTCCATTGCGGGGAGCTCGACATCGCCCTGCTCTTCGGCTTTCTGAATGCGGCGCTCGACGTCACGGATCGCATCGGCGTATTCATTAACCTTGACCTGGTCTTGCGGCCCAAGCTCGCGCTTGAGGTCCGCCAGCTTCTCGTTAACCGAATCCAGAATGCTCTTGTGCTGGCGCAAACGCGCTTCACGAGCGGAGTGCTCCGTGCTGCCGCTGTCGCCAAACAACTTCTCGAAGACGGCGCGCGGGTTCCATTCCATCGGCAACGGCTGTGTAGAGCTGCGCCACGATAGCGTGTGCGTGTAGACGCAGCTCAGATTGCCGGTGCAAGCGCCCGCGTTGGCCGGTGCGTCCATGGATAGCTCGAGCGATGCAACCTGCGTCTCCTTGGCGAAGTGCCGGGCCAGCAACTGGTCCATCGAAACGTCGGCGACAATCTCCACTTCGTTTCGCCCGCCGTGCGTCGTACCAGTCAGAAACGATCCCGATGCCCCGGCGTGGATGTAATTCCAGTTCGCCTTGATCCCCGACAGCACCAGCATCTGATTTCGGAACGGCGCCAGCGGCTCGAGAATCGGTGAGAGCTCAAAGGCCTTTCCTTCCCCCTTCGGCGACCAATACTCCATGGCCATCCCGTTTGGCACATAAAACGCCTGGAACCGATGCACGGGTTTCACGGCGGCACGCAAGAGCGGTGGGAGCATCGCGTCTAGAAACGGCAGCGCTATCGTCGTGCCGAGGCCCCGCAGCACGGTCCTTCTCGGCAGCGATCTCTTAGTGAGAAATGTCATGTCTGTCGTCTCCTAAAAAATTTGGACTCTCAACAATTCCAAGAATGATCGACGACCAACGGTAGTTCTGCACCCCTGCGTCGCGTACGATCCTTCGTACCGCGGGCCGATCGTAGTATTCGAGCCTGCGGCCCAGCGCATAGGCCATCAGCTTTTCGGTAACCGTGCGTGGAAATTGCTCGGGCTGTTCCAACAACAGCGTCCGCAATCCTGATAGGCCGTCAATCGTTGCGCCACTCTCCGTCGATCCCGTCGCGTCCACCGGCTGGCCTAATTCGTCGACACTCCGCCATCCGCCGATGACATCGAAATTCTCGAGCGCGAACCCCAGCGGATCGATCACAGAGTGACAACCGTTGCAGGACGGATCCTGCCGGTGCTGTGCCAGCCGTTCGCGCATGGTCGTCGGCTTGGCGCCTGGCTTCGTTTCGATGTTCCGGTCGACGTCCGCGGGCGGCGGCGGTATAGACAATCCAAAAATATTGTTCAACAACCATTTGCCGCGCAGGACCGGCGACGTTCGATCCGGATAGGACGTTGTCGCCAGGAGAGCGCCTTCGGCCAGCAAACCGCCGCGCTGATCGTGGTTGGGAAGACTCACGCGCCGGAAGCGGCTGCCGTATACCCCCGGAATTCCGTAGTGCCGTGCCAGGCGTTCGTTGACGAAAGTGTAGTTCGCGTTCAGTAGATCGACGACGCTGCGATCTTCGCGTAAAGTGCTAGCGATGAAAAGCTCTGTCTCCCTCTTAAACGCTTGCAGCAGACTCTCGTCGTAGTTGGGATAGCGATCCGGATCGACCACCACTTCTTCGACGCGGCGCAGATTCAGCCACTGCGCTGCGAAGTCGTTCACCAGCGCGTCGGTAGCTCGCGGATCGGCCAGCAAGCGTCGCACTTCTTTTTCGAAGATGGCCGCGTTGGAAAGCTCGCCGCGCTCGGCCAGGGTTAGCAGCCGGTCATCCGGAATGCTGCTCCACAAGAAGAACGACAGGCGCGAGGCCAATTCGATATCGCGGTTGTGGTTGACCGCGGGCGCCAGCGTGGCACGATGGACTCGCAGCAGAAAATCCGGGTCCACTAGCAGTCGTTCCAGCGCGAATTGGACCCCGGCGTCAAAGCTTCCACCATCCTGCCGGCCGGTGTCAAAAAATTCGAGCAGGGTCTTCAGATCCGCGTTCGTCACAGGCCGGCGATAGGCCAGCCGAGCGATCTTTGAAAGAATCCTGCTGGCGCACGCGCGCTCCTCGGAGGCAACACCGGGCTGGCACACGAAGATCGCGCGACGGCTCGGTGTATCCTTCGCCGGTCCGGCAACCTTATAAGGACCGCCGATCAGGACCGAGCCCACGTTGGCATAATCCATGTACACGTTGTCGTCGGCGATGACACGTCCTCGTTGCAGTGGTTGTGGAAGACCTTCCGGCTCCCACAATTCCCTCACAAACGAAACGCCGACCACGTGCGGACCAGCTTTGACCGGAGCGCGAATCTCCAAGCCAGCGTCACCGGTAAGCTGCATGTACTTTTCCCATTCGGGATCGCCTGCAAAACCCGGCTCGCCGTCGCCGGCGTAACTTGTCGCTGCTGGACGGCCCTGTGCTCCGCCTCCGACAATGAATCGCTTCAGGAGCTTGCCATCCAGACGAACGTCGAGCTTCTGCGGCCAGCCCATCCCTTTGAGGTAATCCTGATACTGCCGCTGCAGCCGCACCTTCACGAGATAATCGCCATCGACCGGAAAGTCGTGATGAATCGCGATCCCGCCGCGAGAGCCGAGCGGGAGATCCTCGCTTTGCCGGTCGTTTTGCAAGACGTGCAGCGGGATCTCAAATCTTTCAAGGCCAGGACTGGACGGCGGGAGGCCCGTAGCCAAGCGCGTAACCTGACGTGCAACCGACATGTACCGCTCCAGGTGTGCCGTCGAAATAGAGAGCACATCTGCGAAATTGTCGAAGCTCCCGTCCGCCGTCTCGTCGCCTGGCAGCAACGGTTTTACATCCAGGCCGACGGCGAAGAGGTCCCGAATCGCGTGGTTGTATTCCGATCGATTAAGACGATGGACCGCGTTGATTCTACCCGGATTTGGGCTCGCCGCCCACGCTTTGTCGATTCCATTTTCGAGTGTACTCGCAACGCTGTGATAGACCGCCGGGCCGGGCCGCGGCAACCCAGGAGGTGGCATCGAACCGGCTTGAAGTTTTGCGATCACCCGCTCCCAAGCCTCCGCGTTGGCGCCCGGTTTGGCGACATCCAGATTGTCGAGCGCAAGTCCTGCCGTATGGAGCTTTTGGTTGTGGCAAGTGATGCAGTATTTGTCGACGAAAGCGCGAGTATCAGGAGGCGGAGATGGTGTCTGAGCAGATAACGGTGTGAGTAGAGCAACCCCTCTCAGGACGAGCGCGAAGAACAATGCGCGCGCCGCCTGCGAGCGTCGGCTCGACCACATTCTGCCCTCCCATCAGCCGGGATTTCCGTGTAGCAGTCCGGACAAATGAAGTATATAACAGGCCCGGTTGCCGATGCCCGGAACGCCTCTCGAAGCGCCGTCAAAATGATGATCTACATCAAATATTTCGATTGGGCAGCCAGCACAGCTTCTGTTATTCTGCTAGTGTTGCGGCGTGTGGATGTCCACACTCACGGATCACGGACTTCGCAGTTCTCGCCCCAGTAAGCACTGAGTAATCAGGGCCCCTCGTCAACCGGCCTCCACCACAAAACGGAGGTTGTTCATGAATCGAGTCAAGCATACATTGCTATTTGTGTTTTTGGTGCCGTCCATCTTGGCGGCGGAGTCGCTCGTCATCCTGAGTCATCCCAGGAAAACGGATACACGCGACACGCGGATGGAACACAGGCGCACGCCGGAGGTTTTTGCATGCCTGCAAATCTCGGCCAGCTTGAAGGGCAACACCTTAATGGAGGGAGAGTTTATTGCGTCAGAAATCTTTCGACGCATATCTGTGCCGCTTCGCTGGTCGTGCGATCATTCGCCCTCGCCGGGCGATCCGCACCAGACGGTCATTATTCGATTAACAGATCGAGCGCCGCACAACCTTCCAGAGAACGCCCTGGCTTCTGCTCTGCCCTTCGCGCGCGAAGGAGTGCGAGTCACCGTATTTCAGGACCGATTCGAAACCGTCGTCGAAAACCAGCGGTCCTTCGAAGGAATTGTATTCGGCCATATCCTCGCTCACGAGATCGCGCACGTCCTCGCTCGAGTGGATACCCACGCCAAAAGCGGGCTGATGCGCGCCCTCTGGACGCCCGGCGATTTCAGTTCCATGCGAGACCATTTGCTCGGCTTCACTCCGGAAGATGCTCAATTCATCCGCTCGGCTCTTCAGTCCCGGCCATAGGCCAATTTGATACTCTCATCAGTGGAGTATCGAAAATGCTGTTACTTTATCGTTATTTGCTGCCTCTGGCGGCGTCCACTGCCATATGTTGCGCGGCCGGTCTGACTGGCAACTGGGTCGTGAGTGAAGATAGGCACGACGGTACCTTTCGCCGAACCTATTTCAACCTCAAGCAGGACGATTCGCGGATCACCGGAACGATCCGCACTACCCAGTTCTTCTACAGAATTGTCGACAGCACCGGCGGCGCGGACGGCTTCGTTCTCAACGCCCAAATGATGGACGGCCGCAGTGAGCGCAGGGTCCAGTACGAAGGCAAGCTCACTGGCGACGAATTGCATATCGGTACGCGCCGCAACCCCAACGCACCCCTGACCGAAATGGTGGCTCGGCGAACGGCGGAAGGCGAAGGTTCGATGCCGGCGCGCATCGAGCCACCCAAACTACACACGGTACCGGACAATGGCCTGGTCCGGACTCCGCCCATGGGTTGGAACAGTTGGAACAAGTTCGCAGGCCGCGTCACCGGCGAGGATGTGCGCTCGATGATCGACGCGATGGCCGGCAATGCGATGAAAGCGGCCGGATATGTCTACATCAATATCGATGACACCTGGGAGGGTGAACGTGACGCGCGCGGGAACATTACCACCAACAAGAAATTTCCCGACATGAAAGCTCTCGCCGACTACGCGCATAGCAAAGGTTTCAAGCTCGGTATCTATTCTTCTCCCGGGCCAAACACGTGCGCGGGATATGAAGGCAGCTATGGTCACGAAGAGGCGGACGCTCGCACTTACGCCGCCTGGGGCATCGATTATTTGAAGTACGATTGGTGCGGCGCGCGCAATATCTATTCTGACGAGGAAATGCAGGCCGTCTACCAAAAGATGGGCGATGCCTTGCGTGCCACCGGCCGTCCCATCGTTTATAGCCTCTGCCAGTACGGCCGGATGGATGTGTGGAAGTGGGGACCGGACGTAGGCGGAAACTTGTGGCGCACGACTGGCGACATCCGCGACTCCTGGGATTCGATGTCGAGAATCGGATTCAATCAGAACGATCTTGCGCCTTACGCCAAACCTGGACATTGGAACGATCCGGACATGCTGGAGATCGGAAATGGCGGCATGAATGAGGTCGAATACCGGACTCACATGAGCTTGTGGTCGATCTTGGCAGCGCCACTGCTGGCGGGCAACGATCTTCGTGAAATCCCGCCGGCAATTCTGGAGATTCTGACAAATCGCGAAGTGATCGCGGTCAATCAGGACAAGGACGGAAAGCAGGGCCATCGCATCTCGAAGGATGGAGACCATGAGATTTGGGTTCGCGATTTAGCCGGTGGCGCATTGGCCGTGGGGCTCTTCAATCGGGCTGCGACGGAGTCGAGAATGACCTTGAAGTGGGCCGACATTGGTGTCCAAAGCCGCGCTCGCATCCGAGACCTCTGGCTGCACCAGGATGTAACCACGTCTGGCCCGGAATACACCGTTACTGTTCCGGCGCACGGGGTGGTGATGCTGCGCGTTGGCCATTAAGGTTGTTGACGCATGTAACGGCCGCCGCCGATCGAGCGTACATTGAGCATGAGGCTCATTGTTGCCCTCGTTGCCGCGCTCCTTCTTGCGACGAATCTCATCTCGCAGGAGATCCGGACTGTACAGATCGCTTCGGGCATCACGGCCCCCACCGACATCGAAAGTGCACGCGACGGGTCGGGCAGGCTCTTCTTCGTTCAACAGAACGGCATCATACGAATCTTTCGTAACGGTGCCTTGCTGCCGGCCGCCTTCCTCGACATTCGATCCAAGACTCGCGCCATGAACGAGCGTGGATTGCTCGGTCTCGCATTTCCTCCAGGCTTCGCCCAGAGCCAGCGCTTCTACGTCAATTACACCGACCTCAATGGCGACACAGTCATCGCCCAATACAAAGTGGGCGCTTCGCCCGATCAAGTCGACGCGTCGAGTGAGACGATATTGCTTCATATCGATCAGCCGTTTGAGAATCACAACGGCGGGCGTTTGCAGTTCGGTCCGGATGGTTATCTGTACGTCGGCATGGGCGATGGTGGATCAGGTGGGGACCCCTTCGGGAACGGACAGAATCGCGGAGCGCTGCTTGGCAAACTGCTGCGAATCGACGTCGAAACCGATCCGGGACGAATAACCATTCCTCGCGATAATCCATTTGTGAATACCGCGGGTACGCGTCCGGAGATTTGGGCGCTCGGGCTTCGCAATCCTTGGCGCTTCAGCTTCGACCGTGCAACCGGCGATCTGTGGATTGCCGATGTCGGCCAGGACACCTATGAAGAGGTGGATTTTCAGCCGGCTTCGAGCCGCGGCGGTGAGAATTACGGCTGGAATCTGATGGAAGGCGCGCACTGCTTCATTTCAGGATGCAGCCCGCAAGGCCTGACGCTGCCAGTTGCCGAATACACTCACACCGATGGATGCTCAGTCACGGGAGGCGCCGTGTATCGCGGCAAGGTTTCGCCAGGCTTGCGCGGTATTTATTTATACGGCGATTTTTGCAGCGGCCGAATCTGGGGATTGGAGCGTCAGGTGAATCAGTGGGTGAACCGGCTGCTGCTCTCGACCGGCTTCGCCATAACGACATTTGGAGAGGATGAGTCGGATGAGCTCTATGTCGCCAACGCCAACAACGGAACGATTCACCATATTGAGGGCAGCCGGGTGCCGCGCGTCGCTGCCACGGGCGTCGTGAATGCTGCGAGCTTTGTACAGGGTCTCACGCCGGGCTCTCTCGCGACCGTCTTCGCGGCCGGCGTCTTGGATGATCCTGGCGTCACGATCGCGGATCGCATTCCGCTCGCAACCAGCTTGCGTGACGTTTCACTCACTGTCGGGGGAATTCCGGCGCCAATCTTGGCCCTGGCGAACCGAAATGGCGTCGAACAAGCAAATTTTCAGGTTCCATTCGAAGTCACGGGCACGACGGCCGCGGTCTCGGTGACGCGCGCCGGGCAATCCAGCGCTCCCGTGAATGTCCCTGTGCTGGATGTTCAACCGGCCGTCTATAACGTCGATGGAACGCAGGCGATCGTTGTGCACGCCGCCGATTACACTCTGGCCGACGCTACGCGGCCGCTGGACCACGGCGAGTTCGCGCTCGTGTACGCCAGTGGCTTGGGACGAGTGACGAATCAACCTGCAACCGGCAATGGCGCACCCGTCCAGCCGCTTGCCACCGCTCAATCCGATGTTCGGGTGACGCTCGATCACCCTGCGAGTTGCAGTTTGCCGGTCTCGCGCCGAACTTCGTGGGCGTTTATCAAGTCAACTTTCGCGTGCCCGCTAGTGCACCCAGTGGATCGCAGGAACTGCTCGTGACTACCGGAACCGTCGCGGGCCCCCCGGTCAGAGTCCCGATTCGATGAAAGTCGTCGCGAGCTAAGACGCGCGCGCTTTCAGCCACCGCCGAGCCGCCAGCGCAAGGCCGCTGGCCAGCACGACCAGCGATGCTGACGACGGTTCGGGGACTGCACTATCACTGATGATGCGGTAGGTAACCGAAAACCCGGGAACAAATCCCGGTTGGTTTTCCGTGGGTGTGTACGTGACGCCGTTATCGCCCTCGGTCCCTACTTCGAGGATCGAGAACGTGTTCGTGTAGAACGCCGTGGGCAAACCGGTGTCGGCCAAGGCGTCCACGCCTTCGCCGTTGTCGGAATAGAAAACAAGGCTGGCTGGATAGCCTGGAGCTGTGTTGGCGGGATTGAAGCGGATGACATCCGACAGAATCTGCGTAGCGCCGATCAATTCCTGTATCAACAGATCGCCGGCTACCAGCGCTGGCGGTCCTAACAGATTGTACGTAAGGGCAGCGGGCAACCCGCCGGGCCCTGGATCAGGCAAAAAAACACCTGGCGCTGCAATGGGAACACCGCCGGGGAATAGAAGGGTTCCTACCCCAAACTCATTGACTGTAATGGCTGGATTGTTCGCAGCTTGAGCGACAACAGTTACAGCCAGAAGCACGAACACGCTCACAAACAAATGTTTTCGCATGAAATCCTCCGATTTCAAGGCGTTCAAGCCAGGCAGCCCGCCTGGCTCTGATTAGTGTGAGCCAGTTTTTGTGTTTGTGGCAATATCTCAGAGATTGAAATCGTACCGGCCGTACTGCAGTACCCGCGGAGGATGTTCTTCGCTAAGAAGCCTGTTTGTGCGGCAAAAGGCTGTTGTAAGCCTGGCGCACGAAGCCTTCGGCGGGACGCAGTTTACCCCACTTCTCATCCAGATCCTTGGTCGGAGCGGCGGCGACTACCTCGTCGACGGTCTTGCCTTGCTTGACCATCGCAGCCAGCCTCTGGTGAACTGTGTGCAGCATGTCGCGGCTGGCCTTCAAATCGTCCGCCGAGCCCAGAGCGCCGTGCCCGGGTATCACGCGTGTTTTCGCGTCTCCGTGTTTGAGCATCGCATCGCAGGCAGCAGCCATCCCGCCGATGTTTCCGCCGGTGGAATAGTCGATCACAGGATACATGCCAGCGAACAGCAGGTCGCCGGTGTGGAGGACATTCGCTCCGGGCAGGAACAGAAAACTATCGCCGTCGGTGTGACCATTTGCAAAGTGCGTATACTCCACCTTCTGCTTTCCAAAAGTCAGCTTGCCGCCCTTCGTGAAGGTCTCGGTCGGAATGCCTTCGGGTTTCAGCGGATCGAAGGAGCGATTCAGAGCCTCTGACGTCACCTTGACACTCACGCGCTTCTTGACGTTTTCGTGGGCGATGATCTTGGCCCCGCTCTTTCCGAGCGCTTCATTCGATCCGACGTGATCGAAATGCCAGTGCGTGTTGAACAGAATGCGGACCGGATGTCCGTCGACTTCAGTGACCGCTTTGATCATGTCTGCGGAGCGGTTCGGCAGCCCTCCGTCGATCATCATCAGTCCATCCGGTGAGATGAGGACCGCGACATTTCCGCCATCGCCTGTTAGGACTGCCAGATCGTCTGCGAGTTTTGTCGCCTTAATCGGCGGTGGAGCTGCTTGTCCAAACGCGGAGTATGTGAAAGATAGGCCGGCCGCGCCGCCTGCCAGCGCCTGCAGGAAATCTCGTCGATTCGAATATGTTATGGACATAGAGGCAAGATATCGCAAATGGGAAATCGAGACGAATCGTTATTCCGCCCGAGTCACAAAATACGTCCGGATAGA